>Ga0209777_10008932_pt1 | contig 10885 bp, 7 predicted proteins | sample FrelakmetHBP12HB_FD_187147 | JGI IMG/M metagenome (GOLD analysis project Ga0209777, IMG submission 187147) | Freshwater lake sediment microbial communities from the University of Notre Dame, USA, for methane emissions studies -HBP12 HB (SPAdes)... | ecosystem: Environmental > Aquatic >... | reverse complement strand
TCTTCATCTGCTGAAGCCTGTTCCGGGCATCCTTGTGCATTTCCCCCTTCGGCGATCTTTCAATCGCAAGCTTGTAATGATAGGCCGCCATCTTCTTGTCACCCGCCTTGAAATACAACTCCCCCAGGAAATATTCAGCGTCGTTTACAAGCGGATCGCTCGGGTATCTGTGTATGAGGGTCTCGAGGTCCCTTTTGCCCCTCTCGAAATCTGACCGGTTCTTGTGGTACTTGTAGCTGTACGCATACACCTTGCCTGCCATGAAATAGGCCTTTGCCGCGTATTTGGAATTGGGATCCTCCTGGTAGACCCGCTCGAACTTGGCAGCGACCTTAAGCCAGTTTGCGCGATTGACCTTCAAGTCCTCGTTGCTCATCAGGGACTCATAGGCCTTTCTCGCGTTCTCGTAAAGGGCCTCGCCATTCGCAAAAATTCTGCCAGGCGTGAAAAAACTACAAATCGCTATGACAATTAAAAGATAAATCCATTTTTTCAGCATGGTTCGCTTCTCCTGACTCTCAAAAGATTATATATTAAACTATGGTAAATTGCAACATAAGTTAAGAAAATTTTTTGAAATAATCCATAATTTTGCGTAAGTATTCGATATTTTTAAACTTTTTTACACTCTTGTGAGGTTGAAGCATAATGGCTTCATTGAAGTTATTCGTGAATTATCCTATTTAATGGTGTCCCTGTAGGGGCGACCGGCCGGTCGCCCCTACAAGCAGGCCCGGCGCTCTGCGCCCTTATAACTTCTCATAAACCAGGAGCGTTCTTTTATCGCCAAGATGGGGGAGTTGCAAATGAATGACATCAATTTGCTTTAGACCTGTGATTCTTTTCTCCGCGCCCTTTTCTTCCTCCCATCGAGGGCCTTTCATGAGGATCAGTTTCCCGCCGGTTTTTAAGTAAGGTCGGCCGGCTTCCAGTGTTTTATCTGTCGCCCCGAACGCCCTGGCTACGACGGCATCGAGGTGGCCGGCCATCACATCCTGGAACATCTGCGATTCGGCCCGCTGCTGCAATGCCCTTGTGTTTTTAAACTTCAGCAGGCGAATCATGTGGTTCAGAAACGAAACCTTTTTGCCGGTGGCGTCGAGTAATAGCAACCTTATATCGGGGCGCGCGATTTTCATCGGTATTCCCGGCAGGCCCCCTCCCGATCCGAGGTCCAGAACAAAGCTCCCCAAGCATAAAAGCGGCAGGGGGGTCAGGCTGTCAATAAAGTGTTTGATAATTATATCCAGGTCTTCGCGCAGGGACGTGAGATTGATCTTTTTATTCCACTTTTTAAGCTCGGCAAGATAAACTTCAAAATCGCGAACCTGCGGCTCGCTCAGCGGCGCTCCGATTTCTGAAGCGCCCTTATAAAGCATTTCCCGGAGTTCCTGGTTCATGAGAAAATCAACTCCGCCCGACGTGGCAAGACATACACACCCACCAGTAAAGAATAATCCTCACGGTTGCTTATTGCAATTTTATTCATAACTCCTCCCTCATTATTATCTCTCTCTTGTGGTTGCTATTGGATGTTGGCTGTGCTATTTTTCCTTTTGGAAACGAGGGGAAAGGGAATAGTGTCATCGAAAGGCGCTTTGGGCTGAAATTTCTGGCTGTCAGTAGAGCATAGGAGGTTAAACATGTCGGGCCATTCAAAATGGGCCACCATAAAACACAAGAAAGGCGCTGCGGACGCCAAGCGTGGCCGGATTTTTACGAGGCTTATCAAAGAAATCACCATTGCAGCGCGAATGAGCGGCGGAGACATTGACTCCAACCCCCGGTTGAGAACCGCCGTCTCCGCGGCAAAGGCCCAAAATATGCCCGCCGATAACATCACCCGCGCCGTAAAAAAAGGCACCGGCGAACTCGAAGGGGTTAGCTATGAGGAAATAAACTTCGAGGGCTATGGGCCGGGCGGAGTGGCGGTGATTGTCGAGACGCTGACCGACAGCCGCAATCGCACGGTCGCCGAGGTAAGGCACACCTTCTCGAGATTCAATGGAAACCTCGGCGAACAGGGCTGCGTCTCATGGATGTTCGAAAAGAAGGGGATAATTTTATTTTCAAAAGAGTCCGCCGAAGAAGATGCCCTCATGGAAGCCGCTCTCGATGCGGGCGCCGAGGACATCAACGACGAGGGGAGCATGTGGGAAGTGGTGACGCGCGCGGGGCAGCTTGAAGCCGTTAAGGAAGCCCTTGTCAAGAAGGGTTTCAAGCCGGAATCAGCCGAGGTAAGCATGGTGCCGCAAAGCACCGTGCAGCTCGCAGGCAAAGACGCATCCACTATGCTCAAGCTGATGGACGCCATTGAAGATCTGGACGATACCCAGCACGTTTACGCCAACTTCGATATTTCGGAAGATGAAATGGAGAAACTCAGCGCCTGAAAAGGTAGCCCACCGGTGCCCGAATGCGAGTACTGGGTATTGACCCCGGCCTTATAATCACCGGATGGGGGGTGCTGGAGGGGGACGCCAGGCGCCCGAGGGTGGTTGAAGCGGGAGTTATCAGGGTCCCGGGAGGCAATACTCTTGAAAGGCGCCTTTACGAGCTGCATTCGGGAATAGTGGAAATACTCGAGGCGCACCGGCCCGACGTGATGGTCGTTGAAGCGCTTTATTCTCATTACAAACACCCCACAACCGCAATCCTGATGGGGCACGCTCGCGGCGCGATTTTCCTCGCCGCCGGCAAACTCGATATCCCCGTATTTACTTACCCCGCAAATCGCATCAAAATATGTCTGGTGGGCAGCGGCCATGCCTCCAAGGAACGGGTTCAAAAGATGGTCATGACAGCATTGCGGCTGGCGAAGGTTCCCGAGCCGCCGGACGTGGCCGACGCCCTTGCCATTGCGCTCACACATCTTGACTTTGCCGCAAGGCCGGAGGGAATCGCTTGATAAGCAGAATATCCGGAAAACTGATCGCCGTAGGCGAAGACCGCGTCACCGTGTACCTCGAAGGTGGCGTTGCCTACGATCTCCTTGTGCCGAGTTTTCTCGCAAGACATCTGCTTGGAAAACTCAACGAACAAGTGGAATTCTTCACTTATCACTACCTCGACGGAGGCGTCGGAGGGTCAAACCTCATACCACGGCTTGTCGGCTTCCCCTCGGCGCAGGAACGCGAGTTCTTCGAAAAATTTATCACGGTGCCCGACATCGGCGTCCGGAAGGCGCTGCGATGTTTCGTCATATCCACCTCTGAAATCGCCACGGCCATCGAGATGAACGACCTGAGAACATTGGAAAAACTCCCCGGCATCGGCAAAAAAACCGCCCAGAAAATCGTGGTCGAGCTTAAAGACAAGGTCGCCAAATACGCCCTCATCAAAGCGCTGCCCGAAACCCCCGCCCAGGCGGCCCCCGGCCTCAAGGAAGAGGTCACGGATGTCCTCCTGCAATTGGGATATAATTTCAAAGAAGCCGAGGCGATGATCGAAAAAGCGCTCAAAGCCAATCCCGACCTGGACAAAGCGGAGGCCCTGTTGCAAGCTGTATATAAACAGCGGAGTGGGGGATAAAGATATGGCCCCGGACTGAAGTCCGGGGAATGTATCTCTGCCATGGGTAAAGCGGAATTCAGACAAAAGCTTGAAGAACTGGCCGAAAAATTCAAGGCCAACGAAGACCAATACCGTTCTTCAAGCTACAACGAAGAAAACGCCAAGGGCCAATTCATTGAACCGTTATTCAAAGACCTTGGATGGACATTTGAGGCAGAAGCGGGTGTCGGCCCCGACCATTGCGATGTTTGGAAAGAAAAGGGGGAGACAAAAGGCAGACCCGACTATAACTTTCGCATTGACGGAAAAACGCAATTCTTTGTTGAGGCCAAAGCCCCTCATGAAAAGCTTGGAAAGAATCATATTCTTCAGGCTAAAGGATATGGCTATCAGGAACCCGACGTCTGGTTCGTCGCCCTGACGAATTTTGAGGAGTTTCACCTTTATAAAACCGCGAAAAAACCAGACCCAAAACACCCAGAGCTTGACCGGGTTTTTTCCTGCGTCCTCAACACAACTCCCACCGAAGAAACGATAAATAATTTATGGATGCTTTCAAAAGAAGAGGTCTCCGCCGGGTCTCTGAATAAGGTGCTTGGGAAGGTCTCAAAGAAAATCCCGCTCGATGAGACCCTCCTCGCCGACCTCACAAAATGGCGCGAATCTCTCGCGAAAAACGCCAAAAACCGCAATCACGATCTCGATGAGGTCTCGCTTAACGAGGTGGTCCAGATATTCCTCGACAGGCTCATCTTCATTCGCATAGCCGAAGACCTGGACATCCGGACAGCGGGAGAACTCGAAAACATCCTGTCGCAATGGAAAGGGGCGAAGCACAAAACTTTATATTCCATGCTCGATATCCTGTTTTCCAAGGTAAACGATGAGCTGAACGGCGAACTTTTCAAGGATAAACCGCTCCTCAATAAAAATACCTTCGATGATGAGCGTATGGCCGAGGTGATTGAAGGGCTTAGCCCTTATAATTTTGCCACTATCGGCGTTGACATACTCGGGCAGATTTATGAGCGATACCTCGGCAAGACCATTATTGTCTCCGCCGCTCGCGCGAGAGTTGATGATAAGCCCGAGGTGAGAAAAGCGGGCGGGGTCTACTACACCCCCAAATATATAGTGGATTACATTGTCAAAAACACCGTCGGGCGGCTTATCGAAGGCAAAAGTCCGGAAGAACTATCCGGCTTTCGTGTCCTGGACCCCGCATGCGGCTCCGGCTCATTCCTCCTCGGCGCTTATCAATGCCTCCTCGATTACTGCCTCAATTGGTACGTAACTCACAAGCCTGAAAAATTTCCCAATAAAATCTGGAAATACGGCGATGTATGGCGATTAACCGCACTCGAAAAAAAACGCATCCTCAAAGAGAACATCTACGGCGTGGATATAGATGGCCAGGCCGTCGAAATCACAATGATGAGCCTCTACATCAAATCGCTGGAAGGCGAAAGCCACGAAACACTTGCCAGACAAAAACAGCTATCCATGAGCTTTGAAAAGACGCTCCCTTACCTCGACACAAACATTAAATGCGGAAACAGCCTCATAGGCCCCGATTACTTCACAGAAAAACTTCTCCCCGACCACGAAGAAATGCGCCGCATCAACGCCTTCGACTGGGAAACCCAATTCCCCGATGCCATGAAAGCGGGCGGATTCGATTGTGTAATTGGAAACCCGCCGTATGGCGCAACATTCAATAAGAATGAGGCTGAATATTTCCAAACCAAATACCGCGTATTTAGCGGGGCCAAAGATGTCTATGCATGCTTTATCGAGGCGGGCATCAGAAAGTTAAACAGAAAAGGGGCAATTTCTTTTATTGTTCCTTCCGCATGGCTGGGTGGGCCTAAATATGAAAGTCTACGCAAAATGTTTTTAAGTTATAAAATAGAAAATATTATATTACTTCCATTTGACATTTTCAAAGATGCCTATGTGGATACAACTATTTTTGCTGTTTCAGGAATAAAGCCAACTTCTTCACATAAAGTCCTAACCTACGTTTTCAACAAGAAAGAAAAACTCACGAATATAGAACTTTCCAAAAAAGATTATAATTCTATTTATCAGAAATCTTGGAGAAAAACGGAAAATAGTAAATTTATTCTTGATTCGAAGGATGTATACCTTTTTGAAATAATCAATAACAGATTTAAGATGAAGTTTAGTGATTATTTGCAAATAAAACGTGGTGTCCTTTTCGATAAGCAACACCTGACAAATAGACGCACATCGGTGAATAGTTTTCGTTATTTTGAGGGTGACGTTTATAGGTACCAGATAAATGTAACCGCTAAAAAATGGATTGGATTTGATGATAGAATGAAAGAGCGACCCAAAGTGCTTATTTGGTTTGAAGGCCCAAGGATCCTTCTGCGTCGCCTTGTTAATAGACGTTATAGAATTATGGCAACGTATACCGAGGACGCTTTTATCACAAATAAGAACCTATACAGCATTTTGCCGATAAATAACGGTATTCATATTTTTGTTATTTTAGCTTTACTCAATAGCAAATTGATTTCACACATGTACATAAATCAAGTGAGCCAGGCCAGAAAAGATGATTTTCCACAAGTTACCATAAAAGATATTTTAGCTTTGCCATTTCCGGAGATAAAAGAAAAAAAATCTCATGATCGCCTTGTTATGTTGGTAGGACAGATGTTGGAGTTGCACAAGCGATTGAATGATATAAAAAGTGAGCGGGATCGGGAAATATATGAGAGGCAGATAGGGGCGATAGATAGGAAGATAGACCAAGTGGTTTATGAGTTGTATGGTTTGACGGAGAAGGAGATCGGGATAGTTGAGGGGGCATGATTATAGGGCAATAGGATGTCAAAGACCTGCGACATAAGTAACGCAGGCGTCCCGCCTGCTCCGTTTGCAGCCGAGACGGCTGCGTTACGCTGTCGCCTGCATGGAGGTCACTGACATGGCGCTGCAATTGGGCTATACTAAACCGATAACCGTATAAACATCTGGATTTGTAGGGGCGACCGGCTGGTCGCCCCTACAGCCACTGTTGATCAGGCGGCTTTATTTAGATTTATACGTCAAATAGGCCGCACCCTTCGAGACGCTTTGCTCCTCAGGGATGCGGCTCATTTCCGCGTCCCTGAGGAGGGCGAAGCCCGTCTCGAAGGGTGCGGAAATGGCTAATGAACTGAGGCTATAATAATCTGAAATGACACTTGAACGCATAGTCACCGGCGGGCCGATAGGCGAGGAAGAAGAGAAGTTTAACCAGACCCTTCGCCCGTCGAGGTTCGCCGATTACGTTGGCCAGCGCGACGTGGTGGAGAAGCTGAGCATTTCCCTCGCGGCGGCAAAGGAGCGCGGGGAGCCGCTCGAGCACATCCTGTTCTATGGCCCGCCCGGCCTCGGGAAGACGACACTCGCCCATATAATCGCCAACGAGATGGGGGCGAAGCTTGTGACATCCTCCGGGCCTGCCCTCGTGCGCCCCGGCGACCTCATGGGAATACTCACAAACCTCGAAGAGGGAGACATATTGTTTATTGACGAGGTGCATCGGCTGAGCACGGCGGTCGAGGAGTTTATATACCGGCCCATGGAGGATTTTCACGTGGATTTTGTGGTGGATAAGGGCGCTTTTGCGAAGACCTTGTCAATGCCCCTCAAAAGGTTTACACTGATTGGAGCGACAACGAGGGCGGGGTTCCTGTCGGCGCCGTTCCGGGAGCGGTTCGGCATATTTCACCATCTGGATTTTTATCCTCCCGAGGACCTTCAGGTGATAATAACCCGCTCGGCGAGGTTGATCCAGACGCCGCTTGCCGGGGACGCGGCCGCGCTTATAGCGCACAGGTCTCGCGGCACGCCCCGGATAGCGAACCGGCTGCTGAGGAGGGTGCGGGACTATGCGCAGGTCAAGGGCGACGGTTCCATTACGGTTCAAGCGGCTTTAGCGGCGCTCGAGCTGGAGGGTGTTGACGAAATGGGCCTTGATGGCCTCGACCGGAAATTCCTCAAGGTGATAATGGAACAATACATGGGCGGGCCGGTCGGCATAGAAGCCATCGCCGCAACGCTCAACGAAGAAACCGATACACTCGAAGAGGTGGTCGAGCCGTTTCTTCTGAAAATCGGGTTCCTCAACCGCACCCGCAAGGGACGGGTAGCGGCGCCAAAGGCATGGAAACACCTGGGCATAGCGAAGCCCAAGTCGCAGGAAAAGCTGTTTTAAGAAAAGTGATGAATAGTGATGAGTGATGAATATTAGGAAGAGGCGAAGCTTCATCACTTATTGCTTAGCGGTATTTGCATGACCACGCTGAGTCGGGAAGAACTGCTGGCCAGGATCAAGTCAGGGGCCTCCCTGGACGGCATTGATTTATCCGGCGCCGAGTTGGCGGGGCTGGAGTTCGAGGGCCGCAGTCTAAGGGGCGCCCGATTCGTCGGGGCAGACCTGACGGGGGCAAATCTTTCCGGTTGCATGCTATACAGCGCCGATTTTTCCGGCTCAAAACTTGTTGGCGTCCGGCTGGCCAAGGCCGATCTCTCACACGTCCTGTTTAAAGATTCAGACCTGACCCGCGGAGAGCTGATCGAAACAACGATACACGGCTGTGATTTCTCCGGCGCGAAACTCATAAGCACTCGGTTCGACAGGGCAACGGGCAGGGCCGTCAGGTTTGACCGGGCCACGTTTGAGAAAACCTCGTTTCAGGACGCGGACCTCAAATTCAGCGAATTTAGGGGCGTGGCGTTGCAGGCGGTGTCGTTCAAGAACGCAAGGCTACTTGGGACAGATTTTCAGGGGTCTCATCTGAAAACCGTAAATTTAAAAAACGCCCAGCTTGAGGGGGCAAGCTTTTACCAGAGCCGGATCGAAAACTCGAGTTTTGAAGGGGTGAAATTCCCGGGCGGCGATCTCGAGTTCTCCCAGGTCACCAATACTGTTTTTCGAGGCGCCCAGATGCCTCGAGCCAACCTGCGAGGGGCCATTTTCGAGTCTGTAAAGTTCACAAACGCGGTCCTTAGCGCCGCCGATTTCACAGAAAGCGTCGTCAAGGAAAGCGATTTTTCAGGCGCAGATATGTCCGGGGCTATCATCGTTGACGCCGACTTGAGCGCTGCCAATCTGTCTCGATCTAAATTACAGAAAATAGAAGCGCGCGGCGCAAACCTGCAGGGGGCGAATCTTGCTCACTCGGACATGACTTCTGCCCTGCTCGAGGACGTAAATATAGAAAAGGCCGACCTGGCGGGCGCCAATATAGCCGACAGCAAGATCAGCGCGCGGCCGCGGGAGAAGCTCTGCGATCAGTGCGGCATGCCACTTCCCGAGAAGGAGCCTTGCCCCGAATGCGGCCCAACCATCACGGCGGTCGTAAGGGGTCGCGGGCGGCTTGCGGTCTTGAGCCTTATGATTGCGGTCATTGCCGGCCCCATCAATTACATATTAAGCCCCTACATGTTGCTGGCGGCGGGGGAAGACGCACGCGTTTTTGTCCTGGCGAGCGCCGTTATGGCGGGATTCCTGCTCTCACTCCTTGCCTTTGCCCTGGGCTTTATAACCCTTTTTACGGCGCCGAGGAGGGCCAGCTATTTCGCGCTTGTCACAATCCTGATTTCTTTCATCACCCTTGTTGTCACCGGTTTTCTGGGGTATCAAACCTGGTTCATCGGAGGGACACCGACGTGAGGATCGGGGCATGAACGCCATAATTCAAGCGACGCTGCTCATGGCAAACAAGGGTATCATGTCCCATGTCGAGACAATGGTGGCTGGGAACGCCCGGTACGGTCTTGGCGCCGCATTTATATTAGTTACGATGATGTTTTTCTTCCTTTTGCTTCAGCGCGAACGGCAGGAGCAGATTCCTTTCATACTTCAGGCCGAAGGAAAAAGCAGGAAATGGATACTCAGGAAGGCCGTTTCTCTCGAGGGCGAGGGCGAATATAAAGGGGCGGGGGACCTCTACCTGAAGCTGGGCGAATACGAGAAGGCCGCCAAACTTTACGTTCAGGGCAAGGCGCTGGGCCGCGCCTCCGAGATGTTCATCAAAATGAACGATTTTGAAAGGGCGGGATTGGCCTTGGAGAAGCGCGGAATGTTCAGGAGGGCGGCGCTGTATTATCAGGATGCTTCAGCCTTCGAAAAGGCGGCCCAGGCCTTTATTAAAGCGGGCCTCCATCTTGACGCCGCAAGAAGTTACGAGAAGGCAAAAGCCTATAATCAGGCGGGTGAAATATATCAGCGACGGGGGCATTTTCGGAAGGCGGGCGAGATATTTTATCGCGGCGGCGACCGTCTGCGCGCGGCGCGGGTGCTCGAGGAAGCGCTTCGCCAGGAGGCTTCCCGCCTGCCGGCCGAGCTGGCCCCCTCCGATAGCCGCATGTTGAGCAATCTCGGGTTCATGATTGGCGGCTTTTACTCCCAGGAGAACCTGCTGGACGAAGCCGCGGCGGCCTATGAGAGCGGAGGATACCTCGCAGAGGCCGCAGCCATCCACGAGCAGACGGGTCGCTACGCCCTGGCGGCGCAATTGTACGGAAAGGCGGGCGAGCCTTTCAGGGCGGCGACTTGTATGGATAAAATGGGCCAGAAGGAAGAAGCCGCCCTTGCTCGCGCGGAGGCATACAAGGAGCGAGGACAACTGCTCGACGCAGTCGCCAATTATGAGATCGCGGGCAGGAACGAAGACGCGGCGAACATCTACTCCGAAATAGGCGATTTCGGGAAGGCCGCAAGGATGTTCGAGCGCGCCGAGAAATTCAAGGAAGCCGCGGATATGTACCTCCGGGCCAATGAGCCTGACCTCGCAGCGGCCTCTCTCGAACGCGCCGGAGATCACAGGCGGGCCGCTGAAATTTACGGCCAGGTGGGCAATTCAGTCAAGCGGGCGCAGATGCTTCAGGCTGCAGGGGATTTGCTGGAGGCGGGGAAAATATTCCATGAGCAGGGCCACGTCGAGAATGCGATCAAGGCGCTCCAGCGAATTGAAGAAGACAGTCCCCAGTTCCAGGAGGCTGTGCTGCTTCTTGGCGATATTTTCCGCGAAAAAGGCATACCAAAAATCGCCTTGCAGCATTACCGCAGGGTGCTATTGGGAAAAACCCCCGACCGCACCAACTATCAGGCCATGTATAACATGGCCTCCTGCCTTGAGGTATTGGGTTATATAAAGGAGGCGCTCGAGCTTTATGAGGCGATTGTCGTGGTGGATTACCATCATGCAGACGTGGCGGACAGGGTGAGGGTATTGCAACAGAGGGAGGCGGCCCTGAGCACTCCCAGCACGCCGTCGAGCGCACAGCTCTCCAGCCCGACAAATGTTGACATAACGCTGCTTGGAGATGGCTCGCAGCCCGGCGGAGC
>Ga0209777_10008930_pt1 | contig 10885 bp, 9 predicted proteins | sample FrelakmetHBP12HB_FD_187147 | JGI IMG/M metagenome (GOLD analysis project Ga0209777, IMG submission 187147) | Freshwater lake sediment microbial communities from the University of Notre Dame, USA, for methane emissions studies -HBP12 HB (SPAdes)... | ecosystem: Environmental > Aquatic >... | reverse complement strand
CCGTCGGAGGTCAGCCACCATGTCGGCGGCCGATTGATATCGTTCTTCAGGATTCTTCTCGAGCGCCTTTGCGATAATACTTTCACACGCCGCAGAAATCTCGGGAATGTATTTTTGAATCGTGTCAGGTTGCTCGTGAAGGATCGAGTACATCATGGCAGCTTCGTGCTCGCCACGGAAAGGGAGGCTGCCGGTAAGCATTTCAAAGAGGAGAACACCGAACGCAAAGAGGTCGCTCCGGGCGTCAGCTTCACCTCCCTGGATCTGCTCCGGCGCCATGTAGGCAAGCGTTCCAACCGTGCTGGAGGTGCGGGTGAGCTTTAGCGCCCCTTTCAGTTTCGCCAAGCCGAAATCCATAACCTTTGCTTGGCCTTTTGATGTCAACATGATGTTGTCGGACTTGATGTCCCTATGAACGATCCCCTTACTGTGGGCTTCGGCCAATGCTTCGCCGATCTGAATCGCAATTTGAATGGTATTGTCGATGGTAGGCTTCCGAGCAGCGATGAAATCGCGGAGCGTCCCGCCGTCGACATACTCCATAGCGATAGACAGGGATCCTTCGTGCTCTTCAACACCATAAATGGTACAAATGCCGGGGTGGTTCAGCCCGGCTGCTGCCTGGGCTTCCTGGAGGAACCGGGCCTTCGCAGTCTCATCCTTGTTGATCCGATCAGGAAGAAACTTGAGGGCTACAGTGCGATTCAGCGTAATGTCATGGGCTTTGTAAACCACGCCCATGCCGCCTTCTCCCAGCTTCTCAAGAATCTTGTAGTGCGCTATTGTTTGACCAATCATGTGCAAAATAGGTTTTGTTTAACTGGTTAAGTGATTCAATGATCCGAAGACCAGACGGCTTAGAAACCGCATCACCTAATTCCATCCGACGCTGTTCAATCTTCCCTTGGTATATCGGAAACGAGAATACTGCAAGGGCTAGAGATTGCCCACGCGTTGCGTTATCGCTTGTGAACTTCTCGGATTGAACCGTTAGTTCTTCGTGCGTCGCATGACGACAACGGTGATGTCGTCAGATTGGGGGTAGCCGGCCGCAAAGGTTTTGACGGCCGAGACGAGATGATCGATAATTTCGGATGCGGGCGCGTGCTTGTGCTGTTCGATCACAGCTGCAATGCGCTCCTCACCGAACATCTCCTCCTGCACGTTCATTGCCTCTGTGACTCCATCGGAGTACGCGACGAGAATGCTGTCGTCTTCGAGTGGAATGGACTCTTGCTCAAACGAGAAGTCGGGCAACATCCCGAGCGGAATGCCGCCGATCTTCAGGCGCTTCGTTGGAACGCGACTGGAACACAAATATGGGTTGTCGTGACCGGCGTTGGAATAATGGATGTGATGATTCTCAAGATCAAGGATGGCGTAAAACAGGGTAGCAAACTTTTCCGGGCTGGTGCTTTGATACAACAGTTGATTGGAACGTTCAAGACACGTCTTCGGTGACCCCGTCGTGAGGGTCTGTCCTCGCAACGTCGCCTGAAGATTTGCCATGAGAAGCGAAGCCGGGAGTCCTTTGCCGGTGACGTCGCCGAGACAAAATGCCATTCGATGCTCGTCAATCGGAATGAAATCGAAGTAGTCTCCTCCAACCTCCTGTGCAGGAATCGTCTTGCCGACAATATCGTATCCCGCAAAGATTGGAGCTGACTTCGGCAGCAGCTCGGTCTGGATGCGCGCAGCGAGCCGGACTTCTTCCTGCATCTTGACAAGCGTTTTCTCTTTTTCGTAGAGCCGTGCGTTCTCGACAACCTGTCCGGATTGTCCAGCAATGATTGCAAGCAATCGCTGATCGTCTTCAGAGAAAGGTTTGCCATCTTTCTTGTTGTAAACTGTCAGGACGCCGCGCAATTCCGATTTCGCCATCATCGGGACTGCAATGAGCGAACGGATGGAGTCGTCCCAGGGTATGCCGCGGAAACGTTCGTCATTTTTTGGATCGTTGATGACCAACGGCTTCTTGTTGAGATGCATCCATCCAAGAAGCGCCTGGCTGAAGTGGAAGTGCTCCTGCTCCTTTGAACTCACCATCGTTCGCACAAGCGTCTTCATCGACTGGTTGGATTGCTCTTCGACAAGCGTGATGACGCCTTGTTCGGCGCTGGTGGCACGCAACGAACGGCGGACGATCGTTTGAATAATCTCCTGCGTATTGAGCGACGCACCGATTGCGCGGGCGAGGTCGTTGAGGATGGATAATTCGTCGACAGCGCGCTTCAGTCGTTTGTTCTCTTCTTCTAAAAGGCGAAACGATTGATCCTGGGATGGCATAGTCTGTCTGTGTGTTGGTCGCTGAGGGAGAAAAGTCCCTTAGATGACAACAACTTAGGAGGGGAATTGATTCCAAAGTACAGAAAGGCCGAGGGAGAATCAAACAGCAGGAAGAAGCGGTAAAGTCCCTTGAAAAAGGGGCCTCCTGAAGTCGATAAAGGACTGGGTGTCGGTGGGTGCTGAAGAGGGCGGTTTTTCTAATTTGACGGCTAATCCGGTTTAGCCCATCTCTTGGCATCAGGCTGAGGTTGCCACTTGGAGTCTGGCTCGAAATACTGCCAGAGTGCGCGCGACACGTTGCGAATCAACACATATCCGTCATTGTCATATTCGGCGCCTTTGTTTTGCTGGTTCTTCACAATGACGCAGAAAACATAATCTCCGGACGGAGCATTGACAAGAACCACTTCGGATTTGGATGCATTAACCGATCCGGTTTTCGAAGCGACGTGAACAACTGGTGGAATCTGGGAAAGTGCTTCGCCATCCCAATACGGCTTTGAGAGAACCCGATACATCTGCTCGCTCTCACTGATGCCGACAGCCCGGCCTTCATAGATCATCAACAACAAATCAGCCATTTCCCCCGGCGTCGTCTGGCCCCATCCGTACATCAGCCAATTCGATTTGCGTCCGGGCGCGCCTGAATTCACGCGTGTTTGATGAAATCCATTCTGCTCCAACCAATCATTGATCGCTGTTCCTGTTCCCGCCAATTTCTGCAGCCAGAGCGCGGCAGTGTTGTCACTGAGGGTGATCATCAACAGTACGACTTCCGATAGCGCGATCTTTGTGCTGTCGCGGAATGAACCCGTAACGCCATCATCATACTTCAGAGAATCGCGATACAGAAGTTCCTGCGCGTAGCTCAATTCTCCTTTCTTGAGCTTATCGAAGATGGTGCAGAGAATCGGAACCTTGATCATGCTTGCTGTGGGGAAGAGGGTATCCGCATTGATCGCTGCCATTTGTCCTGTTCTCAGATTCCGCACAAAGACTCCTGCATCGCCTTTGAAGCCGCGCAGTACACTCTCGAGTTTCTGCTGAAGCACCGGGTCAGGCCGTTCGCGAACCATCGTTTGCGACGAAGTACAGGACATCAGCAAAAATCCCAGGAAGGTAAGAATGAAGATCTGAACTCCACAGCGAATATGTGTCGTCATTGATAAAATTCCCTATTCATTTTTCAACACAACCTGCTCACCGACATTAAGCAGCAGAACGTGATCCTGCAGTTTTCGCTCTTCGATGAGCGCTTTCATGAGCTTCTTTGCATATCCAACCTCGGGCTCCAGTCCCTGAAAAAATGTATCATGGTGAATGGGGATCATGATCTTTGCTCCAAGATCATCGAACGCTTGAAGAGCTTCCGCCGGGTCGGTGTGGACGCGCTTCATGAAGTCGCGAGGTTCGACCGGAGCGATAGGAAGAAGGGCAACATCGATGTGAAACCGTCGACCGATTTCCTTGAAGAACTCCGGATTGTATCCTGTGTCCCCCGAGAAAAAGATCGTCGTGCCTTTGTACTCAATCACATATCCAGTCCAAGGGCGGGCCGGACCCCACAATGCATCAAAACCGTACCTGCCACCAAAATGTTGAACCGGCACCGGTGTGATTCTCAGGCCGTCTTCCTCAATCACCTCCCACGTCTTTCCTTCGCGGGTGTCAGAGAAACCGAATTCCGGAGAGTATTGTGCTCCCCCGGGAGGCAGAATAAGAGTAGCCTGCTTCGGAAGCATGTCAAGGCTGCTGTAGCTGAAATGATCGAAATGGAGATGTGAAATCAGAACGGTGTTCAGGCGTGTGATTGATGCAGGATCGATACCTGGTTCAATGGAACGCTTCGCCAGCAGGCCGACGGTCTTGGTGAACACTGGATCTGTGATGATGATCTTATCATGAATTTGTATCAGGACCGTGGCATGTCCCACCCAGAGGATGGAAAGGCCGACATCCGATCGGATGGGTTCTGCAACTTTGTGAGCGACAGGGCGAATCGGTTCGCTCATTTGGCCTATTGCCCGAGCTGTGAAACGCGAAACGAGCGGGCTGCAGCCGGAGGCACACAGCAAGAGAAAGAGGAAAAATGAGGAAGCGACAACAATTCGTATGTTAGAAATAATCTCGCGCACGAGTCCGCAGCACCTTGATGATCTTGATTGTTCGTTTTAGAGCACTTCCGAGCGTGCTTCTCTCCGGAGAGATGAGATGTACTGTCCGCAATTGACACACCCCTCGCTCCCCTCTCGCCACACGCCAGCCATCACTCAAGAGGGGACGTATTGTTCTTCGGCTTCGAAACTCTGGACAGTCGGCGCATTCAGTCCCCTCTGTGTGTTGGCAAACGAACTGGGGAGAGGGGATGAAAGGGGTGTGTCCCCTGAATGTTTCCTATGAGCGTTATCAGAAAAAGCGGAATTCGATCGTGCCCATCCACATCTGCGGATCAGAGCTGTGCTTGAAGTTGAACTCGACGAACCCGAAGAGCGTTGAAACACCGACGACTTTGAACCACGGTGAGAAACCGGCAAACGCGTATTTTGCCACGCCAACATTCAAACCCAGATATTCGCCACGCTCCATCAGTGGAATATGACCGATGAGTTGCGCAGAACTCCCGAAATAGGAGCTTCCCGTTTTGCGCGTGGAAATCTGGCCCGTCGCCTTCAGTTCAATGGAGCCTGTGAATCGAGCCGCTTGTGACACTTTGAACGAATACCAGGGTGACACGAGCCGGGTCATCCCGAACGAATAGAGGAGAGGAGTCGCCTCCCACTCGAATGCAAATGGAATGTCGCCGGGATGAGAGATCACCATCATGCTGGGAATTGCCTGGAACTCAAGCCATGAATCGAATCCGGAGGTGGAGTCCCGCCGTTCACCTTGAGCATGGACCGAACAGGAAAAGACGATGGAGGCAAGAACACACCACACCAGCAAATGGTGCGACTGAGACCGAAAGAGCATTGAAGGCATGTTCACAAGCTGGTTCATAACATAAAAACGACTGAAACGAGCGATCGGTTCCTCCAACCGCTTGCCGAGAGCGCAAAAACAATAAGGGGCAGCTTGTCGGCTGCCCCTTGGACTGTTGACGAACTGCTAATTAACGATCTTGCCGAAACGCATCTCTTTCGCGATTCGATCTATCTTGTAAATTTTCTCCATTCCTTCGATCAGTCCGACGGAGTGAACAGCGACGGAACGGTTCTTCGTCTCATCGAAGATGAATTCGCCGGGGAGACTCTCGATGTTGCCATCGAACACGAGTCCAACCACTTGCAGATCCTTGTTGAGGACTGGGCTGCCGGAATTGCCGCCGATGATGTCATTTGTCGACACAAAATCCAAAGGTGTGCTCATCTTGAAATCGGCAGGAGGGTTCGCCCAACGCGCCGGCAGTTTCCAGGGTTCGCTCATGCCGAACGAATAGTAGCGATCGTACATTCCGTAGAATGTGGTGAAAAACGGGGCAATCGTGCCGTTGTACTCGTAGCCCTTAACAACGCCGTCAGCAATTCGCAGGGAGAAGGATGCGTCGGGCGGAATACTGGTCCCGTACACATCGTACATTGCTTTTCCTAGAAGCTGCAACAGCGGTTGTTCCTTTGTATTCAGCGCGCGGATCTGGGCCTGAAGCTCGGCGGAACGAGCACTCGCAGCTTTTGCGAACTCCATCACCGGGTCGGTCGATTTCAGGATATCTTCCTGCTTACCCCCGGCGAGTGCTTCCAGTTTCTCTTTCGAACCTGTAACAGCACTGCTCATCAGTGCAACCGCTGCCTGTTCGGGTGTTCGCCCCGCCATCAGCTTGTTGAACGCTTCGTTCTTGTCGCCGAGGTACTTCTTCATATAGGTGAGCTGGTCGATCAGCGTGGACTTTTCGACTTCTGCTACATAATTGCTCGGGAACGATGGCTTGCCAGCGACTCGGCCCCGGAAACCGGTTTGACCGGTTACATAATCAATGAGGCCTGCGGCGAGCGACAGGGTAGAGGACCAATTCCGGATATTCAGAGGAAGCGCTTCCCCCTGAAGGGCTTGGATCTGCTTTTCATACACTGCGATTTCGCCCCAGGGATCGCCGTATTTTGCTTTGAGCGTTGGATTGTTGACAACAGAGTTGCGGAAGTTCTTCTCGAAATCCACTTTCTTCGCCATCAAGATAGGATCATTCAGGCCGCTGAGAACTCCGATGTTGTTCTTCAACGTATTGGCAATACCGAAAATCGTGTTCATGTTTTCGTACCGCTTGTCCGGATTTTTCTCCACATACTCATTCAGAGCCTTCAGACGACTTCCATTCGTTGCAACGTTAAAAGGGTAGGTGTAGTCGCGTGCGGTCTCAAGCTGCGAAGCCGTGTTGAGGCGGCTTGTCCGGCCGGGGTTGCCAATCACAAACACCGGTTCGTTCTCTGCAGCGCCGTTCTTGCTGAACGGGAAAAAGTTGGGGGTTTTGAGCGGCTTGCCGTTCTCATAGACTCGGAAGAGCGACAGGTCATAGTCGTACCGGGGATACGTGAAGTTGTCAGGGTCACCCCCGTAGAATGCAACTGCTTCTTCCGGTGCGAAGACGATACGAACATCCGTGTAGCGTTTGAATCCGTATAGCGAATATCTGCCTCCGTTGTAGAAGCTGTACACTTGAAAGACCATCGAATCTGCAGGGTTGGATTTTTTGAACTTCGAAGCAGAGCGACGTATGAGTTCAGTTTGTTTCGCCGTTCGGTTTGCGGTTTTTGCACTGTCCGTTGTGCCGCTGTCGAACGCTGTCTGGACTTCGGCAGTCACATCTTCGATTGCCACAAGCTGGTCAACGTAGGTTGGAGCTTTGCGTTCTTCTTCCAGTGTCATTGCATAGAATCCATCTGTCGAGAGCCTTTCACCTTCTTTGGCAACCGCCGCCAGGGGGCGCCGTGCGCAATGATGATTTGTCATCACCAATCCGTCTTCCGAAATAAAGGAAGCGGTGCAGTTGGGAAGTCTCAAGGTCGCCATGCGCGCCTTGTCAAACCACGCTTTGTCGGGTGTAAATCCGTAGGTTTTCTTGAAATAGTCAACGGGGGGAAAATCAAACGTCCACATCTTGCCAGTGTCAAACTGACCAGCTTTGATACTCTCCATTCCCTGCTGATTCTTGACTTCCGGTCGTGTTCCTTGGATGCTCGAACAGCCGGCAACAAACACCAGCGAGATCAAAAGAAGAAGAGACGATTTCGTAAATGCTTTGAACATGGAAACACCTCGTGGAAAATTGATGAATGGTTGGAATTACGAGCGTCAAGAATGTAACAAGAACTCTCCGTTCACGCAACGAAAACCAGCATTGAGATCGAAAAAGGAATCAGGGGTTGCGAGGATTTGTCAATAATTCCGAGAACCGACAATTCGTCAGGTGGAAGTTGAACTGCTTCCCAACAACTGAAACGCGATAGACAGAAGAGCTCCCGCGATAATATATTCCAACGTTCCGAAGAGGAACCATTGCAGAGCGATGGAATAAGGAATTTGAAGCGTTGCGTAGGAATTGTACGCGTGTGGGAGAACGATCATGAGCGCGGCATAAGTTCCGTAGCGTACACCCTCGAGCAAACCCTTTCCTTCATATCCTTTTGAAAAGATGAACACGAAGAAGAATGAAAAGAAAGCACCCGTGACCGGCAACATCCACAATTTGACTTCTGCGATTGGTCGCCAGATGTGCGAAGAGTGGCTGTAGGTAGGTCCGAGTAAAATGAAACCCACCAACCCCTCGATAAGTTGCGTCGTCACAAAAACGGTGACGAACCCAATCCAGATTCTCTTGTTCATCGTTTTTTCCTCAGTGTGGAGAAGAACGGATGTGGATGTCCAGAGCATTAAGGACATCGATCTCAGTACGAAACATGACAGTGCAGATGTGAGAAACAATCAAGAAATGCAACGCTGTGCGGACAATATATCAAAAAACGTACAAGAATCAATTCGCAGATTCTTGCCCTGTGGCTCATCGTCAATTGATTTTCAAGACAGAAATTGATAGGTTTATTGACAGCATATCATCATCAATCTGGAGACACTTATGATCAGCAAGAAGGAAGCGCTGCCGGTTTCGACCAAAGAGCGGATTGCCCGATATCTCCGCGTCGCTGATTATATGGTGAAGGAAGGAAAGCTCGAGGAAGCCGTGATCCAGATCGAGAAAGCTCTTCAGCTCGACCCGAAGAACTACTATGCCCGTTCATTTCTCGAGCGCTTGCGTTCCCAGATGGAGAAAATACAGCAGCGGAGAATGGAAAACGGGGAAGCGAAGACCATCAGTGATGAGCAAAGGCTGGAGCAAATCAGTCTTCTGCTGAGAGCTGCAGACCAGTTCATTGCGGCAAAGAACTACAAGCTTGCTCTACAGCAGGTCGCCAAAGTGTACGCCATCGATCCGCAGAACTACTATGCCCAGGCTTACTCCGACCGGATCGACCAACTCATCGCACAAGAAAAGAGAACCATTAGTCTCCCCGCATCGATGAAGGCACCTACTCCTCCGCCGACCGCTCCCGCTCTTTCCCGATTCGAGTGGAAGGCGGGTGAGCGAGCCAGTATTGCAATGTACCGGGAGCTGCTGAAAGAAGTGTGGTTCGATGGAAAGGTCACCGACGACGAAGCGAAGGAATTGAAAAAAGTCCGTGACATCTTCAAGATCACCGATGAAGACCACAAAGAGCTGGAAAAGCAGGTCCACATTGATGCGTACATTGAAGCGTTACGCATCGCATGGAGAGATGGCGTCATCTCGCAGAATGAAAATGATGTCTTGCAGATGATGCGGCACAAGTTCAACATCAGCATGGAAGAGCACATGAGCGCGGAGGCGAAGATCCTTTGGGCAAAGAGCACTCCGCACGCGAAAGCAGCGGTGATGCTTGTCGACGATGAGCGCACGTTCCTGCTTTCTCTGGCTGCGAAACTCCGCAAGCATGGCTACGATGTGCTGACAGCGGAGAGTGTCGAGCTCGCCCTCGAGCAGTTGCAGCGCTCTCTACCGGCGATCATCGTGGCAGACCTGCTCTATGGCGAGGGAAAGATGACGGGCTTGGAGTTCTATCAAAAGGTGCGTGAGAATTCCCGGCTTAAAAGCGTACCCTTCTTGTTGATGAGTGGCATCAGCGATGAGTTTGTGGTGCGCGCCGGAATGCGCTTGGGGGTCGATAACTTTATTCAGAAACCGTTCGATCTCGAACTGTTGCTTGCGACGATCGAAGGAAAGCTCAAATAGGAGATTGTTCGGAGCGTCAGGCTCTTGGAAGAGAGCGCTGGAGGACATCCTTCATCGCTGCCAGCGCTTTTGCCCGGTGGCTGATCGTGTTCTTCTCCGCTGCCGTCAGTTCTGCATACGTCTGGGAAAACCCGTCGGGAAGAAATATCGGGTCATACCCGAAACCATTTGTACCTCGGGGAGATTCGGCGAGCATCCCTGAACAAATTCCTTCCGTTGTCTCAATGGTCCCATTACCCAAAAGAGTCAGCACAGCGCGGAATTGTGCGCGTCGCCTCCGCGGAGCAACACCCATCATCTGGCTCAACAGCTTCTGGTTGTTTGCCTCATCTGTGGCTCCTTCGCCTGCATAGCGCGCAGAGACAACCCCCGGCCTCCCATTCAGATAAAATACTTCCAAGCCTGAATCATCTGCGAGCGTCAAGATCTTCGTGTGCCTGTACACCGTCTGAGCTTTCTGAAGCGAATTTTCCTGAAAGGTTGTTCCCTCTTCCTTGAGCAGCGGTACATCCGGGAAGTCGTTGAGAGTCACGACCTGAAGTGGCAGATCGCTGAGGATGGTCTTGATCTCTTCGATCTTGTGCTTGTTGCGGGTGGCGAGGAGGATCCTGATCATGTGGACTCTTTGAGAGGCTCGCGCGGGAAAACTTTATAGAAGATGTTGAGAGCTGCACTCAATGTCGTCAGTGTATTCAGGATCGTGAACACCGGATCGCCGAGACTCAGGGCGTAGAGAGCAAGAATAAAACTCCCGGCAGAGGAAAGAATCAGAAACATCAGATTCACCGGACAGCGTCCCTGTTTGATCGTATCAATCGATTGGGGGATCCAGCACACCGTCAACGCCGTAAGGCCAACATATCCAACCCATTGCATAGAAGTCCTGTTCTAGTATGGAACCTTGTCGTTCTTTTCTTGCCATTCGCGAAAGGCAAGCAGTGCCTCGTTCCTCAACACCTGAATCATTGGGATCTTGCGCTCACCGTGCGGACGGGTGAATTCATCATAGATTGTGCGATCGTCAAAACCTATCGCGGCTGCGTCATCCCTGGTGTTGGCAAAGTAAATGGCCTTCGGTCGGGCCCAGTAAATGGCTCCGAGGCACATCGGACACGGTTCGCATGATGAATAGATTTCGCATCCATCGAGCTGATAAGAGCCGAGGATTCGGCACGCCTCGCGTATAGCAACAATCTCGGCATGAGCGGTTGGATCATTCGTTGAGGTTACGAGGTTTGTCCCGCGGGCGATGATCGTTCCGTTCTTCACAATCACCGTGGCAAACGGGCCACCTTTGCCTTGTCGAATGTTTTCATGCGAGAGTCTGATTGCCTCCCGCATGAA
>Ga0209777_10008929_pt1 | contig 10886 bp, 5 predicted proteins | sample FrelakmetHBP12HB_FD_187147 | JGI IMG/M metagenome (GOLD analysis project Ga0209777, IMG submission 187147) | Freshwater lake sediment microbial communities from the University of Notre Dame, USA, for methane emissions studies -HBP12 HB (SPAdes)... | ecosystem: Environmental > Aquatic >... | reverse complement strand
GTTTTCTGGAAGAAGGGAAAACGGCACTGTTTGGCAAACTCCTTGCCCGCGAATTTACCGAATCTACCGGGGCATTGGATATTTTAGTGGAAGACTTCATCAGGCCAACGTTCATCAAATTATCCTCTATCGTCAGAGAAATTGTGGGCAATAAATCTTCTGACAAAATAGTAGAACTTTGTGCTATGAGTATCATTGGTCAATGTCTCTATTTCCGCAACGCCCGGCCTATTATTTTCCGGCTGCGGAATAAAGAAGGATATACCAATGAAGACATCAAAGAAATAGCCGAACATATAATAAAATTTTCACTAAAAGGATTACAAAACTATTAGCACACGATCACAATCAGGTGAGTACAAAAATCAGTATGCAGTAATGCATTGACATTATCAAAAGGAATAGGTGAAATTTGGCATGAATCAAACATCAAAGCTTGAAACGCACACTGTATCACATTTAACGAATGTTCAAAAATTCTCTCGTTTTTTCCGCCGCCACTGGGTAATATTTATTATAACCGGCGTCATCATCATTGTGGGCATAATATTTATCGCGCCAAATATGTTGAAGTTCGGTACGAGTAAAAAATCTGGCGATCAGCCTCCCCAGCCTGTAACGGCATTAATGACAAATAAAGTTGCTTTTGATGTCTATCTGAAAGGGTTGGGCACTGTCATTCCGACAAATACCGTTACTGTCAAATCTCAGGTCAGCGGCCAGCTAATGAGCGTGAACTTTAAAGAAGGACAGCATGTTAACAAAGGTGACTTGATTGCAGAAATTGATCCACGCCCTTTCCAGGTTCAACTTATGCAGGCCGAAGGACAGCTTGTCCGTGACGAAGCGTTTCTGAAAAACGCCGAGAGTGATCTGGCGCTTTACAAGCAGTTGCTGGCCCAGGATTCTATTGCCGCGCAACAGGTAACAACGCAGGATGCATTGGTGAAGCAGTACCGCGGCATAATTGAAACAGACAAGGGTCAAATCGCCAATGCTAAACTCCAGCTTATTTATGCCCGCGTTATAGCCCCTATTACAGGACGTGTCGGTTTGCGGCAAGTTGATCCCGGCAATATGGTTCAGGTCACCGATCCCAACGGTATCGTGGTAATCACACAATTGCAACCAATCACGGTTGTGTTTTCACTGCCCCAAGACAATTTGACGATTTTGATGAAACGCTGGAATGCCAGAACAATCTTACCTGCCCAGGCCTATGATCAGGAAGGCAAGGTATTACTGGCCAGCGGCAAACTGCTCGCAATTGATAATCAGATTGATACGACAACGGGAACAGTTAAACTGAAGGCGATATTTGACAATAAGGATAACAAACTCTTTCCCAACCAGTTTGTTAATGTCCGGCTGAAAGTGGACACTCTTCGTAATGCAACTGTAATGTCCACTGCTGCAGTGCAACGCGGCAGTATTGGCACTTTTGCTTATGTGGTCAAAGATGACAAAACTGTAACTGTGAGGATGTTGAAGCTGGGTCCGGCTGAAGGCGATAATGTTGTCGTAATGGAAGGCCTGGCACCCGGAGAATTGGTGGTAACCGTCGGAGGCGATAAACTGCGCGAAGGTACAAAAGTGGAGATTACGACGCCAAACAGTAAAGGAGCATCAGTGCGTAACGAAAAAGCAAACACTGCTGCCGGACAAAAAATGCGGCAGTCTTCAGAACCCAAATAAACTGTGTAGACTTTGATTCTAGTTCACATAACCTCTGTACCCCAATAAGATAGGCAAATATATGAATCCTTCACGTCCTTTCATCTTGCGCCCCGTAGCTACATCATTGTTCATGGCAGCGATTCTGCTTGCGGGCATCATTGGTTATCATGTACTGCCTATTTCCGCGCTGCCTCAGGTTGATTACCCGACTATTCAGGTTGTGACCCTTTATCCCGGGGCAAGTCCGGACGTTGTTACTTCCTCGATTACTGCGCCAATGGAGCGCCAATTCGGCCAGATGCCGGGACTCAACCAGATGTCTTCGACAAGCTCGGGCGGAGCATCGGTAATTACGCTGCAATTCAGTCTCAGCCTGAGCCTTGATGTCGCGGAGCAGGAAGTGCAAGCGGCGATCAATGCAGCCACTACTTTTCTTCCCACAGATTTGCCGATGCCGCCTATCTATAGCAAAGTCAACCCGGCGGATGCACCGATTATGACCCTGGCAATAACATCCAAAACCTTGCCGTTACCGAAAGTTCAGGATCTCATCGACACACGCGTCGCCCAGAAAATATCCCAATTGCCGGGTGTCGGACTGGTCAGCATCAGCGGCGGACAAAAACCGGCGATACGCATTCAGGCCAATCCCAAGGCACTGGCAGCCTATAATCTCATGCTGGAGGATTTGCGCACAGCCATCGGCAATGCCAATGTCAACCAGGCTAAAGGCAGTTTTGACGGTCCGGAGCGCGCCTCTACAATCGACGCCAATGATCAGATCAAGTTAGCCGCGGAATATGAAAAAGTTATTGTGGCCTACCGCAATGGCGCGCCGGTGCGCATCACCGATGTAGCGGATGTCCGTGATGATGCCGAAAATGTAAGCCTCGCGGCATGGCAAAATCAAACGCCGGCCGTTATCGTGAATATTCAGCGCCAGCCGGGCGTTAATGTCATCGAAGTTGTCAACCGTATCAAGAATATAATTCCACAATTGCGTTCGTCACTGCCCGGTTCGGTTGACGTTATCATGCTGACCGACCGCACAACGACCATCCGGACATCAGTGAATGACGTTCAGTTTGAACTGTTCCTGGCCATTGCCCTTGTCGTTATGGTTATTTTCCTTTTTCTGCGCAATCTATCCGCAACAATTATTCCAAGTATCGCCGTGCCGCTATCGCTAGTCGGAACATTCGGAGTCATGTACCTTTTCGGTTTCAGCATCAACAATCTGACCTTGATGGCTTTGACGATCTCGACCGGTTTTGTCGTGGATGACGCTATTGTTGTCATAGAAAACATCGCCCGTTATATCGAACAGGGTTTGTCCCCCATGGAGGCCGCCCTCAAAGGTTCGGCGCAGATTGCCTTTACAATTATTTCGCTTACTTTTTCCCTGATCGCCGTCTTGATTCCTCTTCTCTTCATGGGAGATGTCGTGGGCCGGCTTTTTCGGGAATTCGCGATCACCTTATCAGTCGCCATATTGATTTCGGCCGTTATTTCGCTGACGCTTACACCGATGATGTGCTCCAAACTACTGCGGCATGTGCCGGAAGAAAAGCAAGGACGTTTTTACCACCAAAGTGGTTTGTTTTTTGAAAGGACAATTGCCCGTTACGGTAAGATGCTCACGTGGGTTCTTGAGCATCAGAGAGCCACGCTGGTGGTGGCTATTTCAACGCTTATACTGACAATTCTTTTGTATATCGTCATACCCAAAGGTTTCTTCCCCGTGCAGGACACGGGCATGATCATCGGTATATCGGAAGCTCCGCAATCGATTTCATTTTCCGCCATGGCCGAACGTCAGCAGGCGCTGGCCAAAGTGATTCTGCAGGACCCGGCAGTGGAGAGCCTGTCTTCCTTTATCGGTGTGGATGGGACCAATGTAACATTAAACAGTGGACGCATGATGATCAATCTGATCCCGAAGAATAAACGCGACCTTGATGCTTCCGGCGTTATCCGTCGTTTACAGACAAGGCTTGCCACGGCGGAAGGGATATCCCTTTACATGCAGCCGGTGCAGGACCTGACGATTGAAGACAGGGTAAGCCGCACCCAATACCAATTCACACTGGAGTGCGCCGATCCTGACGAACTCGGCCTTTGGACGGGCCGCCTCGTCGATCGCATTTCTCACTCACCGCACCTTACTGATGTGGCCAGTGATTTACAGGATCAGGGATTACAGGCTTATGTGGACATAGATCGTAATGCCGCCGGCCGGCTCGGCATCACGACTGCTGCTATTGATAATATCCTTTATGACGCTTTCGGCCAGCGCCTTGTTTCCACTATCTTCACCCAATCCAACCAATACCGCGTGGTTCTGGAGGTAAAGCCTGATTATAAAAAAGGACCGGCAGCCCTGAATGATTTGTACATAACTTCCCAGTCGGGAACACAGGTTCCCCTGGGGGCAATCGCGCGGATATCGGAAAAACCGGCGCCGCTTGTCGTCAGTCACCAGGGACAATTTCCCTGTGCCACAATTTCTTTTAATCTGTCGCCAGGCGCATCACTGGGAGATGCCGTCTCGGCTATCGAAAAAGCCGAGCGCGAAATCGGCATACCGATCAGTGTCAAGACCGGCTTTCAGGGAGCGGCGCTAGCTTTTAGGGCATCGCTCACCGGCACTTTGTTTTTGATCCTGGCTGCCATCATAACGGTGTATATCGTCCTGGGCATTCTCTATGAAAGTTATATCCATCCGATGACGATCCTATCCACGCTGCCTTCCGCCGGCGTCGGCGCTTTGCTGGCGCTCATGATTTCCGGAAGCGACCTCGGCATCATCGGTATCATCGGCATCATCCTGCTCATCGGTATCGTAAAGAAGAATGCCATTATGATGATTGACTTTGCCCTGGATGCCGAGCGCAAAGAGGGCAAGCCCCCGCGGGAAGCCATTTATCAGGCATGCCTGCTGCGCTTCCGACCGATAATGATGACGACGATGGCCGCCATCCTGGGTGCGCTGCCACTGATGATCGGTACCGGAGTGGGATCGGAGTTGCGCCATCCTCTGGGCATTACTATGGTGGGCGGTCTTATTTTGAGTCAGATCCTGACCCTTTTTACAACGCCGGTAATTTACCTGGCTTTTGACGGTCTGAGCCGTCGAATTCGGACTAAAATAGGACGTCATCCAGTAATGGCCGATCAAGGCAACGGGACTGTATTATGAGTATCTCCACTCCTTTCATTCATCGTCCTGTAGCGACAACCCTGATAACGCTGGGTATTGCTTTGGCCGGTTTGGTTGCGTTTAGACTGTTGCCGGTAGCAGCACTGCCGCAGGTGGACTTTCCCACCATATCCGTTTCAGCTTCTTTTCCCGGAGCCAGCCCGGAAACAATGGCCGCCACAGTGGCCACGCCTCTGGAGAGATCGCTGGGGCGTATTGCCGGCATCACCGAGATGACCTCGACAAGCTCGCTTGGTTCAACTAGAATCACTTTGCAATTTGATCTGGACAGGGATATTGACGGGGCGGCGCGCGATGTGCAAGCTGCCATCAATGCAGCACGCAGCCTTCTGCCTTCGGGATTACCCAGTAACCCGACCTATCGCAAAGTAAACCCGGCGGACGCCCCCATACTTATTTTAGCTCTTACCTCGGAGACAATGACCAGAGGCCAGCTCTACGATGCAGCTTCTACAATTCTCGCGCAAAAACTTTCTCAGATAAAAGGTATCGGCCAGGTCTTCGTCGGCGGCAGTTCGCTGCCGGCTGTGCGCGTGGAATTGAATCCGGCCTTGCTCAACCATTATGGAATAAGTCCAGAGCAGGTGCGCGCATACATTGCCGCTTCCAATGCGAACAGGCCCAAAGGTTCCGTGGAAACAGGCGATAAACACTGGCAGATCTATGCCAATGACCAGGCTAAAAAAGCGTCAGATTATATTCCGCTTATTGTATCTTATCGCAATGGCGCGGCTGTGCGTCTTTCGGATTTAGGCGAGGTGGTCGATTCGGTAGAGGATTTGCGCACTGCCGGGTTATACAACAGCAAACCGTCCGTTTTGTTGATCATAACCAAGCAGCCCGGCGCCAATGTCATCGAAACGGTCGATCGCGTCAAAGCAATTTTGCCGCAGTTGCAAGCTTCCATACCAGCGGCAATCAATTTACAGATTGCTTCTGATCGCACCCCATCAATCCGTGCATCACTGAGGGAAGTCGAACGCACCCTACTGATCTCCATCGCGCTGGTGATTCTTGTTGTCTTTTTGTTTTTGCGCAATATTTATTCGACATTTATTCCCAGCATTGCCGTGCCTGTTTCACTGATCGGCACTTTTGGCGTTATGTATCTGGCCGGTTACACACTGGACAACCTTTCCCTGATGGCGCTCACCGTTGCCACAGGTTTTGTCGTTGATGATGCTATTGTTGTTCTGGAGAATATCTCCCGCCATATCGAGGCAGGTATGAAACCTTTTCAGGCAGCGCTGCTCGGAGCAAAAGAAGTAGGTTTTACCGTGCTTTCGATGAGCCTCTCACTTATCGCTGTATTTATCCCCATTTTATTGATGGGTGGAATTGTGGGCAGGCTTTTCCGCGAATTTGCCGTTGTGCTTTCCGTGGCCATCATGGTTTCTCTGGTTGTATCTTTGACGACAACACCTATGATGTGCGCCCGCCTATTGCGATCGAAAGAAGAGCTAAGTTCCGGCTGGTTCTATCGAAAAAGTGAACAGATATTTGAGGCAGTTCTCGGCTTTTACCGGCGCTCGCTTCATTGGGTTCTGCGGCATGGCCGGCTGATGATGGCTATACTATTTGTTGTTATTTGCCTGAATGTTTTCCTTTATATTAAAATCCCCAAGGGTTTCTTTCCTCAGCAGGATACCGGAGCTCTGGTCGGCACGATCCAGGCCGATCAGAGTATTTCTTTTCAGGCCATGCAACGCAAGCTTATCAGCATCATGGACATTATTCGTTCCGATCCGGCTGTTAACAGCATAGCCGGTTTTACGGGAGGTGGGCAACGCAATTCCGGTTTCATGTACATTAATCTGAAGCCAATCAGTGAGCGCAAGGCTTCCCCCGATCAAGTAATGGCCAGGCTACGTCCCAAACTGGCACGTGAAGCAGGGGCAAGGCTTTTTCTTCAGTCGGTGCAGGACATCCGCGTCGGCGGCCGGGCGGCCGGAGCTACCTATCAATATACTTTGCAGGCCGAAGATCTTGCTGAATTGCGGTTATGGGAAAAGCGCATCAAGGATGCATTTAGCACGCTTCCCGAATTGACGGATTTAAATTCAGATGAGCAGGATAGAGGATTGCAGAGTTCCGTTAATTTTAATCGTGACACAGCCTCGCGCATGGGAATCACTCCGGCACTTATTGATACGACATTAGATGATTCCTTCGGTCAGCGTCAGGTATCGACAATTTACAATCCTCTGAATCAATACCATGTCATTATGGAGGCTTCACCTCCCCACTGGCAAAGCCCGGAATCCCTCAAAGATGTCTACCTTATTATCCCCGCCAATGCTCAGCTTCCGAAGGGAGCGCAGGTGCCCCTTTTGTCCTTTGCCAGTTATGGGTTGACCAATACGCCACTTGCCGTCAACCATCAGGGACAATTTGCCGCATCCACAATTTCTTTTAATCTTCCTCTGGGAGTGTCGCTTTCTCAGGCAACAACGGCTATTCAGAAAACAATGGCCGATCTCGGCGTTCCCGGTTCCGTCAGGGGAAGCTTTCAGGGAACGGCCCAGACATTTCAGCAATCAACACAAAGCCAGCCATGGTTAATTCTGGCGGCAATAATTGCCATATACATTGTGCTGGGCATACTCTATGAAAGTTATATCCACCCGGTTACGATTTTATCCACACTGCCGTCCGCCGGCGTGGGGGCCTTACTGGCATTAATGTTATTCAATACGGAGTTCACCATCATGGCTCTGATCGGCGTTATTCTATTGATCGGCATCGTCAAGAAGAATGCCATTATGATGATTGACTTTGCTCTGGACAGGGAGCGAAAAGAAGGGAAAAGTCCTGAAGAATCGATATTTGAAGCCTGCCTGATGCGTTTCCGGCCGATCATGATGACGACGATGGCGGCGCTTTTCGGCGCCCTGCCTTTGATATTGCTCACCGGAGAAGGTTCCGAATTGCGCAGGCCTTTGGGAATTTCTATTGTGGGCGGGCTGATTGTCAGTCAGATTCTAACGCTATATACGACTCCTGTTGTTTATTTATATCTTGATCGTTTCCGGCTGTTTTGTTTAAGAGTATTACGACGGAAAAGCGACCGTTTGACTAAACCGGTGCTGGAGCAAACTTAAAAAGGATTATTATGAAAAAATTATTAATATTACAAATTCTTCTTGTTGTTTTACTTATAACATCCGGCTGCTCTGTCGGACCCGATTATAAACGTCCCGACGCACCGGTACCATCATCTTACAAGGAACTAAAGGATTGGCGGGAAGCCCTGCCCCGCGATCAGGAAATCAAAACAAATTGGTGGGAAGCTTTCGGCGATTCTACACTCAACTCACTGGCAGAGCAGGTCAATGTATCAAACCAGTCGATTGCGCTGGCGGAGTCTCAATATCGTCAGGCCCAGGCGCTGGTACAATTGGCTCGGGCTAATTACTTCCCTACTGTCGCTGCGGGGGCATCCTATACGCACACACTACCGTCGGGGGGTGCGGGAACATATAGTGCGGTAGACCAGCATCAGGTTTCTCTCAATGCCGCCTGGGAAGTGGATTTGTGGGGGAAAGTGCGCAGGCAAGTGGAATCGAGCACTGCATCTGCTGAAGCATCTTTTGCTGATTTACAGGCTATGCGTTTATCGATGCAAGCGGAGCTCGCCCTGAATTATTTTCAGCTCCGTATTTTGGACGCCCAAAAGAAAAATCTTGAGGAAGCTGTTGGGGCTTACGGAAAAGCTCTGGAGCTTACGCAAAACCGCTATAATGCCGGTGTCGTAGCCAAGGCCGATGTCGCGGCAGCCCAAACCCAACTTAAATCCACTCAAGCTCAGGCTATCGATGTCGGTGTGCAGCGGGCGCAACTGGAACATGCCATTGCCATCTTAATCGGCAAACCGCCGGCCGATTTTTTTCTGGCGCCTGTGACATTTGCTCCGCCGCAAATCAAGATTCCTGTGGGCATTCCTTCCGATCTCTTGGAACGCAGGCCGGATATTGCCTCGGCGGAGCGTAAGATGGCCGCGGCCAACGCCCAGATCGGTGTGGCCAAAGCGGCATATTATCCATCCATTTCTCTTTCCGGGTCATTGGGATATGCAAGCGCAGAGCTGGCGAGCCTGTTTACATCACCCAGCTTTTTCTGGGCTTTAGGGCCGATGGCTCTGGCTACAACTTTATTTGACGCCGGCGCGCGTAAAGCACAGACCGAGCAGGCAATTGCCGCATATGATGGAACAGTAGCCTTTTACCGGCAAACAGTTCTTACGGGATTTCAAGATGTTGAAGACAACCTGGCCGCCCTGCGCATTCTTGATGAGGAAGCGCAAATGCAGGATCAAGCGGTAAAATCAGCACAGGAATCGGCACTATTAACTACCAACCAATACAAGGCCGGGATTGTCAGTTACCTCAACGTTGTCACCGTCCAAGCTATTGCTCTGACCAATGAAAGAGCGGCAATCACTATCAGCGGCCAGCGCCTGAACGCAGCCGTCCTGCTCGTCAAAGCTCTTGGCGGTGGGTGGAGTGCCCAGGAAGCGCCCGGTGGCAATCAAAAATAAAATTTCTAAAATCCGCTTGATGCCTGGAAATATGAATAAGAAATTCAGAATTTATGTATTATAAGTCCTACCCAAAAAAATCATCATCTCCCAATACTAAATAAATCGTTATTTTTTCTACAAATCTTTCATTTGTACGTTTTATAAAAAAAGGCGCTTCGCCACAGGTTAACGTAGAACAAAGAAAGGAATCCATATAAAAAATTTACGTGAACAAACATTACCTTAAGAGTGTAAGATAATTATATTGACCTTGCACCGGATTTTAGGTATTAATTCACACCTCATATATGAGAATATTAATATACTCTTTACATAATTTTAAATTGTTTTTAAAATATGTTTTAATAGCGCAACGCTTGTAACAGCTCAAAAAGGAGGAATATAAAATAATGAGCACGGAAATAAAAGCACCCATGACCGGAAAAATCGCCAGCATAGTTGTTCACGTGGGTGATCAAGTTAATGTAGACGACGAAGTCGTTATCATGGATGCCATGAAAATGGAAATACCCGTCTATACGCCCGTTCAGGGAACAGTTAAGGAAATAAAAGTTAAGGAAGGTGATTCCGTAAAAACAGATCAAGTTCTAATGATCATTGGTTAAAAATAGACACCTACTTGGCGGAAGCTTTTTTGAGCCGCCAAACTGTTTACAAGAAGCATTCTTAGCCGCTTGAAACAAGTTGGACCATTTATGACATCAATCTGCATAAATATTATGGACAAACTACGAGTAGCGCTATGTGGTTATTCTATTTCCTATTTTACCATATTCTATACAACTCTACATAAATAGTTCGCAAATTTAAGTATAACTCTCTACCAGTCTGTTGAACAGTAGGCGTTTCTAAATAGAAATAATATAGGGTGATGACCATGATTGATCGCAAGCAACCAGTCCATCCATTCGGAACCAAAGCCCGTGTTCTGCTGACAAGTGTCTTTGGACCATATGCCCAGGATGACGAATATGGAAGCCGGAAGATCAACCCGATGGAACTTTATGAAAACCAAGTAACCCGGGTTCAAGGTGGCTTTTCCCTGCGCATGTTTCACCGCTCCTTCGGCCTGATGATGATTCAAGCTAATCTGGAAGCGCCCTGCACATTCATGGATTTTCCCACGCTTGACGGCTTCATTGAAGAAATCAGCCGTCGAACCTATGACATTATCGGTATCAGCGCTATTCTCCCGAATATCGGCAAGGTCAAGAAGATGTGTGAACTGATCCGGCAGCATCAGCCCGCAGCCAAGATCATCATCGGCGGGCATATCACCAACAAAGAAGGTCTTGATCAGATGATTGATGCGGACATTATTGTTCGCGGCGAGGGTATAAGGTGGTTTCAGCGTTATCTCGGACAGGATGACAAGGCTCCCATCAAACACCCCATAACCCTTTCCGGATTTGGCGGGCGAATGATGGGTGTCCGTCTGGGCCATAGACC
>Ga0209777_10008928_pt1 | contig 10886 bp, 29 predicted proteins | sample FrelakmetHBP12HB_FD_187147 | JGI IMG/M metagenome (GOLD analysis project Ga0209777, IMG submission 187147) | Freshwater lake sediment microbial communities from the University of Notre Dame, USA, for methane emissions studies -HBP12 HB (SPAdes)... | ecosystem: Environmental > Aquatic >... | reverse complement strand
TCTCTCTCTTTTTTCATTTTCCCCCCTTCCCCTTTTTAATCGGCACAAGTTTGATCTCCATACGCCAGCCAAGTTTCTCCAGAAGCGGCTTGACACTCTCCAGGTTGCTAAAGTTCCCCTCTTCCAACTTCGCTATATATTGCTGAGAAACGCTAAGTTTTTTCCCCAGTTGTCTCTGAGTCAGATTGTTTTTTATTCTATGGTCCATAATCACTGTAGCGATTTTTTGTCGATCTAGCTCCCTCTCACAAATCCGGCGGAACGCCGGGTCTTTCATCTTCTCCTCAAAATACTTTTTTACTTCCATACTACCTCCCTTTTGGTTCGTCCACTTTCCTCGCCTCTAGCTCGTCCTCTACACATGCCCCGGTTAACAACCAATAGTTGAGCCCGTCAATGTTCGTGTCAAAGAGAGATTCGTTCTTAGGCGTCTTCCCGCTCCTTACAAGATTATTCAAGCGATCTATTTTGACGATCATCATCACTAAAGCAAAACCATAAGGTCTCCCAGCGTCAATCTCCAACGCCCTTATCGCCCCAGCAACTCGCTCAAAATTAGAAAGCCTTCCATCATCCGAGGCATAGTCGTGCCCCTTCTTTTTATTTATTTCCATCGCCGCCTTGATAGTCTTGTCGCAAATCTCGTCAAACCTTTTCGTCAGCATAAAAGTCTATCCTTTCCTTTCCAAATATCTTATCAACCAATCTGCCACGACCAACATCCCCATCAAAAACAATACAGCAAAAATAATCTGCCAATCAATTATATTATGGATCACCCCTATAATTCTCATGCTATCTTCTCCCTCTCCCTCTATGGTAATCTTCTCTATGTTCATCCCCACGTCTCTCTTGCCTTACCCTATGGTCTTCTGGCCTATGCTCCTTTCCTCGATAATGTTCCCGATCTCGCTGATAATTTATATACTCTTCATCCCTAATCCTAATAATTTGCCTATACTCACGCTGTCTCAATCTCCCAGGTAGATGATGATACTCTATCCCAACCCAAGGACCATCATAGTAGTCAGAAACATACCATCTACTGCCTCTGCACATATAGTAATAAGAATCAATAAAGAACATATCATATGGTATACCCACCGCAACATAGAACCCAAGAGAAGCCGGATAAATGAATATCGGCGGTCCATCTAGTTCCACCCAACTATCGCTAATATTAAAGGTAAGTCTTACCGCTGCCTGGGCTGGAGCAATACTAACCAACAAACCCAACACCACTAAAATGTAAATTATTCTTTTCATCTTACCTCCCCATCTTTAATTTATGGCACCTATGACACTTATACATCTGAGTGTCCCAGGTAATGTGCTCTCTTACTCCTTTTTGGTAATCATAAGGCGGATGCCCATATTCGTCCATATCATGCCCCTTCCAGGAGCAGATGAAAATTCCTTTAACACAACAACAGAAACCTTCCCAAAAATTATCTACAAAGTCCTCAGAAACGTTCCACATAATCTTCCTTATATATCGGACATTATTGCGGACATTTTTCTTTTATCCCGGACATCATAATTTTATTCAGAGCGGACAGGAGTTGAACCTGGATCGCCGATTTTGGAGATCGGGGTCTTAGCCAATTAAACGACCGCTCTATTTATCTGGGGAGGCTGGATTCGAACCAACGATCCGGGGTCCAAGGCCCCGTGTCTTACCGCTTGACGACTCCCCAATCTTACTTTAAATATACCAATTGTTGAATCAACAATAACAATTCATCCCTAGTATAATCTTCTAACACTTCTTCCACATCACACATATATGGTCTATGTTCACCATTATCTTTTAGCCTATTTAATGCCTTTATTTTCTTATCCACATGATTCATCTTGCTATAGCAACCCACTTCTACCTCCGGATAGACTCCAACGCCTCAACCAATTCTGATACCTTATAAAGATCTCTACTAACCCTTTGTCTTATTTCTTTCCGGGCAGAAGCTTTAGCCTCAATGCGATACTGATCAGAAAACCCCCGCATAAATTCAATCGCCTCTCTCCGGGAAGAAAAGGTCTTCACCTCATTACTCAACCCACAAAGCACCTCTACCACTGGCACCGTCTTATCTATCACAACCACAAACTCCTTCTTCTTCACCACCCTATCCTCCTTAAAGTATCCGCCACTTGACAGGATTCTTACCTGATTTGCCGTGTGGTTTCCCGATATTATCTTAGGCAGCCTAGTCTCAGCGATTGGCAAACGTCGGTTAGCTTTTCACGGCTTACGAACTCTCACCTCAGCGGTTTCATCAGACCGCCACAAGTGGCAATATTATAATCGTTTACCAGGAACCGCTAGCCCCACCTCCACCAAAGGAACCACCGCCTCCGCCAAAGCTCCCAATGTCTCCTCCACCCCCACCAAAGCCGCCGAAGCCACCAAACAAACCACCGGAGAAGAACCCTGAATCTTCATGGTGTTCTTCGTCCTCAAAATAATCATTAACCTTACTTCTATTTGATACAGGCTCCTCTACTTCTATTTCACACTTCAGGCATAACTGATTCGTTGTTCTAGGGTTAGACACTCTCAACCCAAGATCTTTCAGTATTTTCAAATCCCCAACAGCCAAATCCTTTTCGTCAAGGTTGACCATTAAAGCACCACACTTTTCGCACTTCACAACATTAACATCCTGCTTTTGGAGCTTTACCACATCACCTACATTCATAATTCCCTCCTCAGATTTTTATTACCTGCCGTACCCCAAAGCAAAATAGATCACATACAACCAGCTAAAGATCCCATGCACAATTGCCCAGATAATACTATGATTAACTGAATACGAAAGAATCATAGCCAGTGCCCCACCCATACCAATTCCATAAGAAACAGAGTTATTCATTTTACCCCCTTTAGATTTCCATAATTACCAACCCCCCGAAGCTCCCCCACCGCCAAAACTCCCACCACCTCCGCCACCGCCAGAATCGTCTGAATCGTCAGATCCTCCACCGCCAAAGAAAAACCCACCATCCCCAAAGGTAAAAATTGCTACAATTATAATAACAACAACTAAGATTCCCAAAATTATAAATATCATTTTAGCCGAAGGCTTATTAGGTGTATCTTGATCTTTGACTTGCTCTGATTCCTTTCCACTCAAAGTCCCTATAATTTGGCTTACACCAGCTTTCAACCCGGCATCATAATCGCCAGCCTTAAAATTAGGGACTATAGCATTCTGAATAATCCCTTGGCACTTGGCATCCGTTAGCGTAGGCTCTAACCCATAACCCACTTCTATTCTCAATTTGTGGTCATCCTTGAAGATTACTAGGATCACACCATTATTCTTATCCTTCTGGCCAATCTTCCACTTCTCCGCCAACTTAATAGAGAAATCTTCCAAGTTCCCACCTTCCAGAGAATTAAATGTGGCCACCGCAATCTGGTTAGTCGTTTGCTTCTCATAGTTCTCCAGAGTACCCGTAACCTCATTGACCACAGCCTGGGAGAACATACCCGCATAATCGCTGACCCTTCCAGATGGGTGATCCGGGACTGCTGTTGCCCAGCACAATGAACTTACTAATAAGAATAAAACCACAAGCCATTTCTTCATTTTCATTCTCCTCTCTTTTCTATTTTAGTGAAAGGCAGTTCGGTACACTGAAACCCGCTCGCCTGGCGATGTCCACCACCACCAAACTTCTCAGCAAGCTTAGACACATCTATCCCCCTCTTCTTAGTATATATAGAGACTGACCATTGCCTCCCATCAAACACAAAGGGCATCATTAAGTCGTAATCCTCTTTCACGCTATCAAACAGTTGGCTGGAAGTACTCCCCATATTACAACAGATAGCCTTATAACCCTCAAACTCTGCCCAGAAAGACCAGGACTTAATCAACCCGGCATAATAGTTGTTCCGATATTTTAGGGCAATTTCACCCTCATCACAAATCTTTACCAACGTCTCTATTTCATAATCACACGCCGTTAATAGATCCACCCACAAATCGCTTCCCGGGTTGATATCATACAACCGAATACCGGCCTGCAGTTTGTTCAGCTCTTCCCCGTACTTAGAAAAATCCCAGATGTCATAAGCACCAAGCATATTCACAACCTCTGGCACCTCTTCATCTGGGTAATAGTATTTCCAAGTCAACACACAAGCAGCCACACCATCCTGTCTTATGCCAGCACACTCAAACCCTTTATGTTTTTCTATCGCCGTCTTGTGGTGATCAATCCAAAAAATCCTGTCTGTCAGTTTTTTTAACTTCTCAAAGTCGCCCGGTTTCTGTAAAGAATAATCTACAAGAACTACAGTTTCATTAAGAATGATCTTGTCAAAAGGGAAGTCGTCTTTATAATCAATCGGTACGAATTCGCACTTCTCCCCAGAGATCTTCTCCCAATCTTTATTATCTCGTAAGAAAGACTTATAAACTATTGCCGCCGAGCAATATCCATCCATATCTGTATGAAAAAAACAACGCATTTTTCCTCCTTAGAATTTTACCTTTGGAGCTTCCTTCGCCCCCTGCTCTGCTTCAAAATATGCCTTCGCCTTAAAGTTGCATATCCCCGCCAAGATATTTGTTGGGAACTTGCGAATAGAAATATCAAACACCTTAGCCGCATCATTATATCTTTGCCGCTCTATGGTAATCCTATTCTCCGTACCCTCAAGTTGACTCTGTAATGCCAGGAACCCCTCATTAGCTTTCAATGTAGGATAGGCTTCCATAACCACCATCAACCGACTAAGAGCTTGGCTAATAGCCCCCTGAGCCTTCTGAAACTCCGCAAACTTAGCTGGATCATTGATTACGCTACCCACATCCATCTTCCCTACGCTTGCCCGGGCATTCGCCAGTTGGACAAAGGTTTCATGCTCATGAGTAGCATACCCCTTGACTGTCTCTACCAGGTTCGGGATCAGATCGCTTCTCCGCTGATAGACATTCTCTACCTGCGACCAGGCATTCTTGACCGTCTCCTCTTGAGAGACCAACCCATTATACATTCCTATGATAGACAAACCCACGATGAAAACCACCCCTACGATCATCGCACCAATAATCAAAACCCACTTTAGCATCTTACCCTCCCTTTTTTATTTTACCTTCTCCAAAAATGGAGCCACTTCTCTTTAAAACCTACAGGCTTACGGAAGAATCTACAATCATTATTCTTATTTACCTCTTTCGGCTCGGCGAAGATCCACCAAACTCCGTGATAATCACAACCCATCCTTTTTAATGTTGGGCAGAGACAGTCTTCGCTATTGTAATCATCATTGGAACAATAATAGAATAAGCAGTCTTTACAGAAGATTTTCTTCCCGCAATCAAAGTCCCGGTTCAGATCTTCCATTACTTATACTCCGTTCCACCCTTCCGGGTCAGATACTCATTACTTAAGTATTTCAGGATCACCCTGCCCACTGCCGGATCCCACATCTCTTTAACAGGCTTAATCACAATACCTTCCCGCATCTGAGGAACTGCAGCCTCTTCCTTATCCCGGCAAATGAAAGTATTACCCTCTGCATATTTATCAAGGCCTTCCTTCTTCAGGTCTCCCATCTTGATTCGGGTCACAACAGGAACAACCCTCACTGGGTACTGGGCTGTCCACTTAACAAAATCATCATAGCTCAGATACTTCCCGTCAACCGATATATCAAAAGCAGCATAGGTTATCTGGCCTTTAGCACAGCCGTACTTGAGATCCTGAACCCAGCCATAGACCTCAGAGAACATAATGACAGCCTTGGCTTTATATTCTTGTTTGATAGCCTTCAACATTTCTTTAACCGCAGGATAATAAAGCGGATGCCAATATAAATTAGCTTTTATACTCTCAGCGTCAAGGGCAACTAATTTTTTTCTAGTCTTATGACTACCTGCCATATAAATGTCAAAATTGGGAGTCAACCCAATTTGCTTCTCTTCTTCTGTCAAAACCATCTCTACATCAATCAACCCAACACGACAATTCGTACCGTGGAGCTTTTCACTTACTACAACTTCCACATCATCCGGGATCAGATCTGGGAAATTGCGGAAGTTCTCAATTTCTGTATAGAGATGGAATGCTGGGTGCGGCTTCTCCATATCCCCACTAGACAGGTCCATAGGTGGCTCATACTTGCTCACCCCCAGGAGATCTGCCACATTCTCCCCTACAGCCTTATCCTGGAACTCAGGGAATTCTATAATAGGTATCGCTAGAGAATTAGAATACTCTCCACGCAACCGGATAGCCTTAACCCTTTGCTTACTTAAATATTTAGTGACATTCAGCCGATCAGAAAGAGTAATAGGCAGAACGCTGTCTGCCGGGAAGTTAACAACCAGATCTCCAACATCAATCTCGCCTTTCCTCACTACCACTTGCCATGCGTCCACAATTGCCAGTTCCAACTCAGTCGCATTCATATGGGGCTTTATTTCCTTTACAGGACATATCTTAACTATAACAGAACTCATTACTTCCCCCTCTTATTAAAGAATCGGTTAATCCTTTTTACCAGATTGCGGATATCTTTTTTCTGCTCTTGCTTATGGGCACATTCCCGCTTTTCCCCGGGAGTAAATTCCCTCAGCCAAGCTCCCGTATCCAAAGTTGCATGGCTATGAACAAACTGGGAAATCAACTCTTCTAAAGTCTTAGGCCTCTTCATTCTTCCCTCTTCCCTTTACTTATTAAACCAAACCACATGGGTATAGAACATCTTGGCAAACCCATCTCTTATTTCTGAGGGGATTGCCTCATCATCCCTGTTCATGCCCTCTTCATATGCATAGTACCCCGTGCCATCATAGTTGGTTATTGACCCATCCATAACCATATCAATGAACTCTTGTAAGGTATACAAATCTCCATTTTCAGGTGCAGGTATCGGACTCAGCTCCATTCTTCTCTCCCTAGAACAATCCTACGACAAACACTTGCAAGATATGCCAAGCTTGATCCCCATATAATAACCTCATATTCCAGTCATAAGCATCTACCCCAGAGTCCTCAGGACGCAGATTGCTTGTCTTATGTTTGTCCACAACCCAATGGCCTATAAGCAAGAACCAGAACTTCCACCAGGCAAAGATCTCCATATAAGATAAGAGGAAGCAAATGACCCCTGTCCAGACCATACAATGGGCAAACATAATAAACCAGACCTTACCCTTGTTCTGTGCCACAAAGTCATTCTGTAATGCCCAGTCGGCAATAAAATGCCCGAAGATTAAAGCCAGGAACCCGTTCATTTATTCTTCCTCCGTTCATCTAAAAACACATCAAAACTAAGAGTCCTGTTGCACAATGGTAACAAAATTGTCCAATTTTTCTTCGTCTCAGAATTCTTTCTGGGCTCCCCAAATAACGGACAACTATCGCCACATGAAGCAAAAACCGCCGAAGCATCCGCAAATGGACAAAGTTGTTCTTTAAATCTCCCGCCCCGCCCTATTTCTAGCCCACCCATTCTATTTATTTTCCCCCCCTTATTTCTTTCATTTGCCCCTCCTCTTCAATTTATTATTTCGCTTCCGGTTCCCAACCCCTTATCTTCAGAGCCCTTTTCTTCTTCATCTTTTTTAATCTCTTCAATAAATTCATCATGAGATCGTAATATATCTTCCGCTTCTTCCAATCCTTCTTTTGTGGGCTTATCTGATGCCTTTATGTGACAAGCGTACAAAAGGTGTACAAACTCACAGAACAACTCCTTTGGGATATTAAAACACATAAAATCCAAGGTTATAAAAACCTGGTCTTCATCTTTCCATACTTCAAAAAACATTCCATTACTTAATGTAGTTGAATACAAATCTGTAATCTTACTCTCTTTTTTCTTTTTCCCCGTCATCTTTCCGCCTCCCTTTCCAAATCTTCTATCGGGATTATCCTAAGCTTAACCCCCTGAGGTAACACCTGGGATGGGTAAGTCATAGCCCTCTCACGGCTTATAGAGTAAGTCCCAGGGTAGAGTTTGTTCCCATCCTTCTCTTTGTATTCTATCTGAATTCTCAACACAGGATCCGTCATACGGAATTCGGCCACGCCAATACTACGTGAGGACCAAATCGGAGCCTTGATCTTAATGATTGCCACAGAGCCTCCTTATTTAACCGTTCTTATATCCCGCCAGCAAACCTACAATCGCACAAGTCGGGAAGATATACTCAGCCCCCTCAATAACAAACCTTATATCCATTATCCCTGGTCGCAAATATATAGCGATTTGGACATCTTCCTCTTTGCCATTTGTCCTTTTTGTGCCTACTACAGTAATGTCAGCCATTATGCGAACTCCCTCCTTCGCTCTTCCAAAACCTTGCCACATATATCACAAACCAAAACTACCATCCCCGTACTATGCCCCGGTGCCACTGTTGATCGCACCAAGTTCTAGTAGGATGCTTACACTTCTTCTGTAGCTTAGCAAGGTCTCTCTCTTGGAGTTTCTTATATTTTTCCCGGATCTTTGCTGCAGTGATCATTTCTGCTCCAGATAAAGATTTTTAATCCTTTCTCTACTATCTCTTATACATCTTTTATCCACCTTATATCTTTTTTCCCTTGAACTTTTTTCTGGCAGATCTTCTTCAAGGCCACCATAAATTTTGCACCGAGAACTGTCTTTAGAAAGATATGCACACCCTTGGCCACAAGTGCCGTTCTTCCCAACCAATCTGCCATAATCAGTTGACTTTGATTTAATATATCTTTGCAGCCCCTTAACTATTTTTTTTGCAACAGGTTTAGTAACCACTCTAAGATAATACCCCCCATGCTCGAAAGGGGATTCTGGGTCTTGGCTATGACAATGTGCCACCCTATGCCCCAGACCATTCTTAGGCACACTCCCCCCCATGCCATGCGTATGCCATACTTCACAATAAGGGCACCACGCAATAACCTGGATATCGTCATCCATCGGTAAAGCTATCAATACAGGTCTTCCTTCTTTCATAATTCAACCCCCTCTTTAATATTCTCTTTTTCCTCAAACCATTTATAGTATTCATACCTCTGAGCCACATCAATATACATAAAAGGGAACCCGGCCTTCTCCCGATGCCAGAGCCACAACAATCTCCCAGTCCTGCCGTTGCCATCCCTAAACCCATGGATCCTTTCAAAATCTACATGAGCCCACTGAGCCTGCCCCTCTGTCTTAACCCCCTTACCATACCTCTTTACCCACCGGGTCAGCATCCCTTTAACTTTATGAAACTTGGGGCAGATCCTACCCCCCACCATAACATTACAATCCCGGATCTTCCCCGCTATTCTTGGGTTTAAGTTTTTCATAATAAGGTAATGCACCTTTAGTATTGTGGCTGTATTCAACTGAGGTTGTTTTATAAGATACTCCCAGGCAAGAATAGAAAAAGGAATCTCACTATCATCATAAATCCCCTCTATTGCATTAGAGTTCTTTATAAATTTGACTAGATCAACGCCAGACTTATCCAAATCAACCCTCCTAATCTTTTTTCTCTTCTCTTTCTTCCTGATCATAATACTCATGATGCCCTTTTATTCCCCTTAGAAATTTGCTGATCCTTCTCCCCTCCTTATAGGCTTTGTATTTCTCCCACGTGATCAACGGCTTAATTTTGTCCTCACCCTTGTCTTTACTCATCTACCCCTCTACACTTTCTTAATTCTCTCCATTCCGCAACCAGAACATCTCTGTCTCTCCCCAACAACTGTATACCACCCATTAATCTTTTTCTCACTCCTAACGAATTCAACAAATTTCCAATTATGCCCAATGAAACCACACACCACCTGAACAATCTTCCTCCACACTATTCAGCTCCTTCCCCACATCAGATTTTTAACCCAACAAAGTTTCTTCCCGGTCAAACAGGCCTATCTTTGTAAAATATCTTTTAAGTTTACGGATGACGATTGCCACCTGGTCTTCCACCGTCGTCCTCTTTATCCCCAGGATCCCACCAACATCCCTCTGGCTTTTCCTTTCATACATCATCAAATAAACAATATCCTTCTGTTTACTGGTAAAAAAGTCCGTCTCCAGAAGTCCCCTGATCCGCCGGGAAGCAAACTTCTTTCTCTCATACAACTCATTAGATTCAAAATAAAAAACAGATTTTGTTTCATCCAACCTGTTCCAGAACTCATCTGGAAGGATAAATTCCCTGGTTCTCCTGGACATTCAAACCCCCACCTAATTTAATGGTTTCCCTGGATTCTCTTGCCCTTCCTGAACAGCTTTCATAATGGAAGCCGCCTGATTAAATATCTGCAGCAAATTCTTATAGGTAATATAAGAACCACTGGCGAAGTAGGCATAGATCTTCTCTTTCTCTGCAAAATCTTGGTTGCCCTCTATCGTCTTAAAGACGTCAGTTAAAGTTCTCTCCCCACTAAACGCCTTAACGATAAACTCCTGGATCGCCTTTGCCCTAGCACTATCTATCCCCAAATACCCTTTTACATCTTCCCGCTCCTGGTCCTCTGTCATTTTTCTTTATCCTTTCAACTTGCTCTTTGCCATAGACAAGATACGATTTAATTCCTCCATCCGCTTAAGCTCTTGATCAAAGTGGGGAACAGGGATCTCTTCCGCCACCTTACCTAAGAAGTAGATCATCCGGTCAGCAGTCTGTCCCAGGACAACGATCAACCCAGAGAAGGTCTTAATGTAATCCTGGCCACTCATAGTAGTCTGGCTTAACTCTGTGAAGGTGTCCCGGACACAAGCTGTCGCCTTGGAGTATTCCTCGATCAGCCGTTTCCTGATCAGCACCTTCTCCGCCTTTTCCAAAACATTCTCTTCTTCCACTAGGCCTCCTTCCCTTCCCCAGCTTTTAGTTTCATCTTCCGGACATTGATAATGCTAATCTCCGGCTTGCTCAAAAGCT
>Ga0209777_10008927_pt1 | contig 10886 bp, 3 predicted proteins | sample FrelakmetHBP12HB_FD_187147 | JGI IMG/M metagenome (GOLD analysis project Ga0209777, IMG submission 187147) | Freshwater lake sediment microbial communities from the University of Notre Dame, USA, for methane emissions studies -HBP12 HB (SPAdes)... | ecosystem: Environmental > Aquatic >... | reverse complement strand
GAAGGCGGACCTCGTGCTTGTAGTTCCGCGTCCGGAACTTGAGGCGGCGCACGACGTTCTGCCGGCGCCCCTGGCGGAGCATCGCCCCCAGTTCCAGCGCGGCCGCAATCGTGCCGACTGCCGAGTTCGCCCGGACGCTTATGCCCGCGCCGCTGAACCGCAGCGCCCAGTCGTCCGGCCCTGTCGCCCCCGGAAACGGCGCGAGCGTCACCGCAAAGTCGCCGCACCGCACGCCGCCCGGCCCGATCGCGACCTCGGGCAGCTTCGACAGTGCCCACCGCACGCCGTGCTCCGCCACGCCAAACCGCTCAAGGCCCGATGCGGCCATATCTCGCTTCTCCCTGGAACCTGCCCGTGCGGCCAAGGCATTCTAGCGAGGACTGCGGGGTGAGTCACGCGGTCGTCGCCTATGGGCGCGGCCGTTTTGGTTATCCGAGCCGCGACCGTAAGGGAGCGGTGGTGTTCGCCGCACGCCAAGGCCCGCTCCCTCACGGTCGCGGCTCGGATAACGAGAACAACCTTGTCCGGGCTGTGCTTTCGGATAGGATTGGCGGTGGGGCTGAGCGTACGAGCGATACCTATGGCGAGACCTTTACCACGCTGGGCGGCCGTGGCGCTTCTCGCGTGTGGGATCGCGTGCGCCCTCTCCGCCCCGGCCCACGCCGAAGACTGGCCCGGCCTGCTGGGACCGCACCAGGACAACACGTCCGCGGAGACGGGGCTCCTCCTCGACTGGCCGGAAGCAGGTCCGCCGCGCGTCTGGCGCAAGAGCCTGGGGCGATCCTACAGCCCGCCCGTCGTGGCCCAGGGCAAGCTGATCGCTTTCCACCGCCTCGGGGACCAGGAGGTCGTCGAAGGCGTGGACGCCAGGACGGGGGATTCGCTCTGGGAGTTCCGTTACCACACCGACTTCGCCGACCGGTACGGGTACAATGGGGGGCCGCGCGGCGCGCCCGCCATCGACGGCAATCGCGTCTACATCTATGGCGCCGAAGGCGTCCTGACGTGCCTGGAACTCCAGACCGGCAAGAAGGTCTGGCAGCGGGCGCTCAACAAGGAACTGAACGTGCCGCAAGGCTTCTTCGGCGTCGGCGTTTCGCCCGTCATCGAGAAGGATGTGATCCTCCTCAATGCCGGCGGCCCCGACGGCGCCGGGGTGGTCGGCGTGGACAAGAAGACGGGCCGGATCGCGTGGAAAACCGGTAACTGCGGCGCCGGCTACAGCACGCCCGTCGTCCGCACGATCGGCGGCCAACGCATGGCCATCTTTCTGACGCAGGAGGGCCTGCTCGCCGTCGCACCGGACACGGGAAAGGTCCTCTACGAGTTCGGTTTCCGCTCGACCCTCCACGAGTCCGTGAATGCGGCCTCGCCGGTGGTGGTCGATGATGTCCTCTTCCTTTCCGCGGCTTACGGCGTGGGGGCGATCGCCCTCCAGGTCGAGCCGGGCGGCCTCAAGTGCCTCTGGCGAAACAAGGAAAACATGCAGAACCATTGGGCCACGAGCATCTGCCACGACGGGCGCCTTTACGGGGCCACCGGGCGGCACGAACCGGAAGCGGTCCTGCGCTGCCTCGACTGGCGAACCGGCGACGTCCGGTGGACCTCGCCCAAGGGCCTCGGGCGGGCGACGTTCATCATGGCCGACGGCCACTTCATCGCCATGGGAGAGCGCGGGGACCTCGCGCTCATCGAGGTCAACCCGGACCGGTACGTCGAGAAGAAGCGCGTGCGGCTCCTCGATTACCCGTGCTGGGCGCCACCGGTCCTCGCCGACGGGTTCCTGTACGTCCGCAACGAAACGCTGCTCGTCTGCCTGGACCTCGGCGGGCATCGGCCGGCAGGAAAGGGTCAGGAGCCTTAGAGCCTATCCGAACAAAGGAGACATACCATGACTACGACTGGGTTCATCGGCTGGATTCCGGCGGCGATCGCCTGCCTCGTTCTGGCCGCCGGCACGTGGGCCGCGGAGGTCCAGTGGAGGCACCTGTCGAGCAAGACGGGCGACCTGCCTGCGCCGGGCGAGTCGACGCAGCAGACGGCGGCCGTCGTCGGCGACTTTGCGAAGGACGGGGTGAACGGGTTCATCCTGGGCTTCCGGGAGAAAGGCCCCGCCCTCGTCTGGTATCGCAAGACGCCCGTCGGATGGGACCGGTACGTGATCGAGAAGGAGTTCCTGACGATCGAGGCCGGCGGGGCCGTGTGCGACATCGACGGCGACGGGTATCCGGACGCCGTCTTCGGCGGCGATTGGCAGTCGAACCAGGTCTGGTGGTGGAAGAACCCCGGGCCGCCGTACGACCCGAAGGTGCCGTGGAAGCGTTACACCATCAAGAAGAGCGGCGCCACCCAGCACCACGACCAGGCGTTCGGCGACTTCAAGGGCACAGGCAGGCCCCAGCTCGTCTACTGGAACCAGGGAGCGAAGAAGCTCTTCCTGGCCGATATCCCGGCCAAGCCGTGCGAGGTCCAGGAGTGGCCCGCGACCGAGGTCTTCTCGGGCAGCGCGGGCGAAAACCCCGGCAAATACGCCGAGGGCCTCTCGGCGGCCGACGTGGATGGGTGCGGCAAGCCCGAGATCCTGGCCGGGAATTACCTCTTCAAGTATCTGGGCGACAACCGCTTCAAGGCCGTGAAGCTCGGCGAAGTGGGCGGCCTCATCTTTGCCGGGAAGTTCAAGCTGGGTCGGTACCTGAACGTCGTGATCGCGCCCGGTGACGGCTCGGGGCCCCTGAGGTGGTACGAGTGCACCGGCGACCCGACGGACTCGAAGAACTGGGTGGGTCATGACCTCGCCGGGCGGGACCTCGTCCATCCGCACAGCCTCCAGGTGGCCGACATCGACGGCGACGGGAACCTGGACATCTTCTGCGCCGAGATGGCCAAGTGGTCCGAGGGGCGCCGGGACCCGGACAACCCGAACGCGAAGGCCTACGTCTTCTATGGCGACGGCAAGGGCAACTTCCGCAAGACCGAGTTCGCCAGCGGTATGGGATTCCACGAGGCTCGCGTGGCCGACCTCGACGGCGACGGAAGGCTGGATATCCTGAACAAGCCGTACAATTGGGACACGCCGCGCGTCGATGTGTGGCTACAGAAGACGGAGGGGACACCTGCCCCGGCGGCCACGGGAAAGTAGGCAGATACCAAGGAGTCAAGCTCCTCGCCAAGGCCGTCCGGGGGCAATTCATGGCCCATATACCGACCGGGATGCCGTGTTATCTGCGGCGGTAGGTCCCAAGCACTTCCTTCCGGTCCCTTCCCTTCCGGGATGTTCCCTTGACTGCGGCCATTATTATGGTAGAATTCCGGGCGACTTGCTAGAGCATTGGAGCGACCATGGTCCTTTCTCAGAAGTGCCAGTACGCCTTCCGGGCAGTCTTCGAACTCTCGCGCCGGTATACGTCCGCCGAGCCGGTCTCGGTGTCCGAGATCGCCGAGACCCAGGCGATCCCCGCGAGGTTCCTGGAGCAGATCCTGGCGGAACTCAAGCAGGGCGGGTTCGTGACGTCCCGACGCGGGGCCCAGGGCGGGTACAACCTCGTGGTCTCCCCCGCGGAACTGAAGGTCGGCGACATCATCCGGTTCGTGGAAGGCCCGATCACACCCGTCAAGTGCATCGTCACCGAAGACCCCGACTGCGCGCTCTACGGCGTCTGCATCTTCCAGGAGTTCTGGGAGCGCGCCAAGAAGGCGGTGGAGTCGGTGTACGACGGCACCACGTTCCTGGACCTGGTCCACGATGCCGAGAAACGCGACCAGAAGAAGACCGCCAACTACTCCATCTGACGCCAGGCGGCCCCGGCCCCCCTCTGGCCGTTCCACCCCCCGAACACGACGTGCCAAGGGGGCAAGACGATGGCGGACGCCTCTCCTATCCGGTTCCCCTGCGAGCACCTGCCCGAGGAAGCCCGCGCAGCGTTACGTCGTCAACCTGTTCCTGGGAGGCGACCTGGGTCGCAGCGCGAGGCTGGCCGCGCCGGAAGGCCCGCCGCTCTCGGCCGATGAAGCCGTGGGCCGCCTGGCCGCCCGGCTCTTGACCCACGATCCTGACCCGTGCCGTTGACCATTGGGGGTACAATTCTTCTGGCCCCCGGTCACTCGCCTGGAAAACAAATAGTATTGTGTCCCGAATTTACGCGAATTTACCGGATTGGGCCAGAAGCCGTCCTGCGGCATGTCGGCCTTGAAGGTGACGCTGAGGCGTTTCCACTCGGTTCCCATCTCAGAAGAGGAAGGAGCATCCAAAATCGGACTGCGGAACACCAGAAACTCGGGGGGAGTATCCAGGTTTTTTCTGTTGGCACAGACCCGGATTATGAGGTAGATTCTCATCGGGGTACTAGTGCCATCTCTAGGGCTCTTGGGTCTTCTTGGTTTGCACGTCCAAGAAGTGCCACATGTCCAGCAACTTGGGCCGCAAGAGGCCCGCTTTCATGGCATCTTGGGTATCTGCGGGTTAGGACTCACTTCTCGGGAAGTCACATCGCCGTGCTCGACCCCTCACAGGGGCCGGCCTTTTGCTTCTTATTCTGGGCCGCTTTCAGTTCGCATTATCGGGTCATAATGAAAAATTCCGAGACACATGTCTGGGGTGAGGGCTCACGTCCTGAAGGAGACTGGCCATGTCAGGTAGCAATCGGGTGGGTAGGGGAGTCTTGCTGGCGGTCGCTCTGACGTCTCTGATGCTTGCGATCGCTCCGGCCGCACAGGCCACGGACTACGTCTGGGGCGGCAGCAACGTGAACTGGGAGAACAGCGACAACTGGGGCGGCGTGGCGTATCCCGTCACTCCGAACGTTCCGCCCGACACCGCCACATTCGGCGGCGCCGGCTCGGGCTCCGTCATCTTGGCGGGGGGCGGAGACGGGGCTGACTCCGTCACGTTCAGCGGAGGCGGCTACACCCTCTCCGGCGGCACGCTGACGACCGGCTCGATCCGGGTCACCGACGGCATGCACACGATCGCGTCCAACGTCACCGGCATCAGTAGCGCCCTGGCGGTCAACGTCACGGCCTCCAGGTTGCTCGCAATCACCGGCCAGGTGACGGGTGCCCCGGTGGTCAACGCCACGGTCAACGGCACGCTCGACCTCAGCAACGCGGCGAACACCATGACCGGCACAATCACCGTCAACTCGGGCGGCGTTCTCAAGTCCGATAAGGGCGGCTCGTTCGGCAGCGGCGCCACCAAGGCCACCATCGACCTCAACGAGGGCAGCAAGCTCGAACTCACCTCCTCGAGCCTTATGCCCGGCGGCCTCAGCGGCGCCTACTACTACCCCGACGGCGACCAGTTGGTCATGTCGCACTACAACAATCAGGGCCCCGGCGGCAACTGGGGAACCTATCTTGCGTCCCGTCTGGACCCGACGATCAACTTCGACTTCTACGCCGATCCCAGCACCTGGCCCACCGGGTTGCCGGAGTCCAACCACTTTGCCGTGAAGTGGACAGGCTACATCAAGCTGGACTCGACCTCCACGACCATCGGCACGTCCTCGGACGACGGCAGCATGGTCTGGATCGACACGAACAATGACGGCACCTGGCACCAGATCGTTTTTAACGACTACTGGCAGGGCGATACCTACCGGAACGGAACGGTCACCGTTGCCGCGCCCGGCCTCTATCCGATCCTGGTCGGCTACAACGAGGGCGGCGGCGGCGCCTCGATGCGGCTGTGGTACGACGACGGCAGTGGCAACCGGGGGACCATCATCGACTCCGGCCACCTCTTCACCGGCGGCCCAACCGGCAGTCCCGACTTCCTCAACGATGTGAACCTCGGCGGCAGTGCGGAGATCAAGGCCTCCGGCCTTATCAACCTCGGCGGCCTGACCGTCAACGCGGCCGACAAGGTCCTGACCGTGTCGCCCACCTACGGCGGCGACAAGGTCACCTTTACCGGCACCACCCTCAACGGCCACAGCCTGACCGTCAACAACGGTGCCGGTCTGGACCTCGGCGCCATCGATTCGGGCGGCACGGTCACCCTGACCAAGGGCGGCGCGGGAACCCTGTACCTGACCGCCGCCAGCCCGAACTTCACCGCCGCCAGCAAGCTCGTCATGAACGGCGGCGGCCGCGTCGAATACACCTACGGCGCCCTCCCGAACGCCAACCAGATCACCCTCGGCGGCAACGCCACCCTGGCCCTCAAGGAAGGCGCCACGATTGCCACCATGGCGGGCTTCACCACCAAGGGTTACCATAACCGCGACTGGGACTGGAACAACTGGAACGGCAACCAGGCGAATTTCTACAACGCCAATTTCGTCAACAGCACGCCCGACCAGATCATGTACGGTGTCGACAGGACGGCCTTGAACCCGGCCACGCCCGGGCCGACGGGCCTCACGCCCAACGACGGCGGCGGGAACTATCGCCAGGACATCCCGGGCTGGAACTACACCGACAACTTCTTCATGACCTGGCAAGGCACGATGCACGTCACCCAGGCGGGCACCTACCATTTCGGCATCTGGGGCGACGACGCCTATGCCTTCAGGCTCGACGGCCCTGGCATCAGCAACCAGTGGTGGGGCGGCGGCGAGTATGACATCGCCCTGCAAGTCGGCGACTACGCTACCGCGGTGGGTCTGCACGAGGGCGGGGGCGCCCAGAATGTGCACTTCGAGGTCAAGGACGGACTCAACAACACAGGCAACTGGACCTTTGTGGGCGACCCCAACCCCCTCGGCCTGACCATCTCGACCCAGGGCATCGTTCCCCTCACGAACTTCGGCAACGACATCAACCTGGTCGGCCCGGGCACCGTCGCCCTGACCGGCTCGGCCGTCATGGGCAAGCTCCTTGTCACGACCGGCGACGCCGCCCTCGGCGTCACCAGCGAAGGGCCCGGGAACTCGTATGCCAACAACCTCACGTTCACCGAAACGGACTACAGCAATAACCTGGCGATCAGCCCGGCCTCGGGCGTCGTCGTGGACCCGGGCAAGATCGTCCGTTCCGGCACCACCGATCCCAAGGTCATCCTGAAAACGGGCGCCGGCGACCTCGTCCTCGACTATAACAGCGCCGGCGTAGACCTCTCCAACACGACCGTCCAGGGCCAGGGCGGCCGCCTCATCCTCGTCGGCTCCACCGGCGGCACGAACCCTATCCACAACGCGATCCTGGCACTCGGCACCGCCGGCGATCCCAACAACACGACCGTCATGGCGTCGCAGTCCGGCATCGCCATCATCTTCGACAACCCGATCAACGTGCATGGCAATTCCCTCCTCGAAGGCAAGAAGGCCGCCACCGGCCAGGTCGCCGGCGTCACCGTGACCCTCACCGGCGACGTCACGATCGATAGCGGCAAGACCCTCACCGTCGAGACGTACAATAACTACGCGTTCACCTTCTCGGACGGCCTGATGGGCGACGGCACCCTGTCGATCCCGTTCATCCAGAACCTCTGGCCCACCCTGCCGAACGGCCTGGCCGACTCCACGTACGACAACGGCCACCAGGCGACCACCGTCACGATGAACGGCAACTCGACCGGCAGCACGGCCAAGATCATCGTCGGGCGCGGCAACAGGCTCCTTGACAACAACGCCCTCGCCCTCGTCGGTACAATGTCCGTCCAGATCGACCCCGGCGCGTGCGTGAAGCTGAACTCCAATCCCACGACGTTCCCGGCGATCCACGTCGGCACGCTCGGCGAACTGTCCGGCAACATGGTCGGCGCGGCCTACAGCGCGGGCGGCGTCACGTTCGACAGCCGCGCGATCTTCCAGGAACTTAGCGGCACGCTGCCCACCCGGGGCCAGTTGACCAACGGGCTCATCCTGGACGGCATGATCACCGGCTCGCAGGCTGTGACCGGCCTCGGCGATGACCACAGCGCCTCCATCTGGGCCGGCGTGGCCTTCGATCCGAACACCGGGCTCTATGATGGCACGACCTTCACCGGCTCGCTGTCCGAAGCCGCAAGCGCCAGCGGCTTCGAGATTGCCCTCCGCGACGGCAACACCACGTTCGGCGATGGCACGACCGCGGGTCGGGCCACCATCAACGCCACCGGCACGGTTACCATCACCGGCCCGGGCGAGATGACCCTCGCCGCCAAGGGAGTGCGCGGCACCGCGAGGAACTTCGACCGCATTGGCAGTGACTTCGACGACATCCTCGGCGGCGCGATCGGCGCTCGCGGCCAGACCCACGGATCCTATATCCTGAGCCTCACCGGTGCCAATGCCATGAACACCACCATAGATGCGCCGCGCGTTATGACCGTGGAGAAGGGCCTCGTCGACATCACGAATGGCGCGGCCATCGCGGATAACAATTCCGCAGACGGCGTCCTAGGCCCTGTCCTTCGGCTCGGCGCCGGCGGCGTCCTGTGGACCAGCAACAACGTTCAGTTGTCGACCGGAACCATCGACGTGATGGCGGGCGGCGGCGTCAGCGTCAGGGGCTGGAACCAGAACGGCACCGGGGTCGGCACCTACACGACCAACGGCACGGCCACCTGGCAATGGGACACAGGCGCGTACGCTTTCCTCAGCAGCGGCCAGAACTTCAACTATGCAAGCTCCGGCCTCCCGACGAACGTGTCGATCAATTTCGTCGGCTGCCATGACTGGTGGGTGGCGTTCGGCGGCCTGCCGATGGGCCAGGGCGCCATGCTCACGTCGCCCTGGGATTCCTGGAACGGTCGGATCCAGAACGGCGGCGATGCAGCCGCCAACAGCATCCACCTCCAGGATCGGACCGGCGGCAGCATCTCGAGCATCACCCTCGCCTGCCCGGAGAGCCTGCTCAATCCGAACGATCACACGAACATGTGGTTCCACGTTATGACCAACGTCGACCTCCAGAACTTCGACAACGGAGTCACCAAGGGCTACGCCGACCTCCAGATCGGCAACGCCGGCCACGCCTGGCTGCCTCGCTGGTGGGACCAGGGGACCACCATGGAATACGTCCGGCTGGACGGCCACGTCGACCTGGCCGCCGGCCGCATCGACGCCCAGAACGTCAACGTCGTGGCCGGGTGGTTAGACATCGGCTACCGGGACGACTGGGGCAGCTGGGGCGGGAACGACCTCGACCTCCGCGGCATCCGTGGCAGCGTCAACGTGAAGAGCGGCGCGGCCATGCAGATTCGCGCCGACCGGGCGGCGATTTATACCGGCAGCGGCGGCGATACGGTGGGTCTTGTCCAGGACGTGATGAGCGGCGCCCAGATGGGCACGGGCATCCGTCTGGAGCGCGGGGCCAGCCTGAACTACGAGTGGTGGGAGAACGGCGCCGACCGCAACGTCACCGAACCGATCACCTTCCTCGGGACGCCCGGCGCCGGTCGCACCGTCTTTAACTTCTGGGACGACTGGGGCACCACCGGCAATATCTACTACTTCTCCAACCTCCAGGCCGAGGAAGGCGCCAACTTCGTGATCGGCGCCGGGAACAACATGGATACGGGCAACCGCCGTGCACGCGTGTCCATCAACCTCCTCGGCAACGCCACGATGGATCAGATGGACGCGTGGCAAGGCGACTTGGCCGTCGTCAACGTCACCAAGAGCGTCCCAAATGCCGCCCTGACTATCCTCTCCGATAACCGTTGGGTCGACATGATCGGCCTCCTCGGCGCCGACGTCGTCCTCGACAGCCGTGACAGGAACAATCACATCCATGTCCACTTCGAGCAGAACTTCAGTCTCGGCGGCCACTCGCTCTACGTCAAGTGCGGCAACTACGACGACTCCGAGACCTATTTCTACATGGATCCGGGCGCCGGCCACATCGTGATGAACGACGCCAACTATGTCGCGGGCTGGGGCCGCAATGCCCGCGGCGACGTGGACCTCCAGCTCGACACCGTCGGCACGAGCGCCGAACCCGCCGCGGGCGCAGGCCTCATGCCCAACACCATCATCGACGTCGGCGGCCAGCGCATGCTGCGGACGCGGATGGTCCATCCGGACGCCGTCACCCAATGGGTGACCTACGACGCCAAGATCGACGTCACCCATACCCCCGGGTACGCCTGGGACGCCGCGCTGTATGAGGACAACTGGAACGCGGGCAGCAGCGGCACGGCCAACGTCCTCTTCCGCAACATCACGATGGAAGACGGCGCCATCCTGAGCTTCTCCCACGGCAACGGCGAGGCCAACAACAACATCATCGGCGACTTCCACGTCGCGAGCAACGCCGTCGGCAACATCATCCCGGTCGTCAACGGCTGGGGGCCGCTTGGCACCATCCGCAGTATCACCGGCGACGGCTCGGGGACGCACACGCTCAACATGTTGAACATGACGGGCGTCACCCTGAGCCCCACCGTGACCAACGCCGCATTCGGCTTGTCGAATTCGTCGGTCACTTTCGCCGGAACTCTGGCCACCGGCGGATCGTTCGACGTGGGCAGTCAATCCACCCTGTACCTCAACATGGCGACCGCCGCGGCCCCCGGCGTCTCCCACAACAACGGCAGCATCATTGTCCAGGCCGGCACCCAGGACCTCAGCGGCCAGACGGTCGTCTCCACCGTGGACCGCACGGTTCATACGCTTTCGGGCGAGCTCTTCGCGACGTTCTACGCCCTCCAGGGCAGCGGGGACGGGATCATCGGACCGGTCGGCCCCACGGGGACGACGTTTGCCGCGTCAGGCCTCCTCGCGACGGGCCACGCCGCATACGGCCCCATCAACTTCCCCAACCAGAACGACCAGAACCTGGAGGCTGTCCCCGGTTCAGGCTGCACCTACAACTATTACATTGACTTCGCCGGCATGATGCACGTCACCACGGCCGGCACGTACAACTTCGCCACGACCAGCGACGACGGCTCGGTGCTCTTCATCGGCGGCACGAAGGTCGTCGACAACAATTTCTCCCAGGGCATGACAAGGCGGACCGGC
>Ga0209777_10008926_pt1 | contig 10887 bp, 9 predicted proteins | sample FrelakmetHBP12HB_FD_187147 | JGI IMG/M metagenome (GOLD analysis project Ga0209777, IMG submission 187147) | Freshwater lake sediment microbial communities from the University of Notre Dame, USA, for methane emissions studies -HBP12 HB (SPAdes)... | ecosystem: Environmental > Aquatic >... | reverse complement strand
CCATTATACGTTTATATGTATATCCTGTCAACAAGTTCCATGAGGACAGGCCCTCTTATGTGAGCCAAGGGGGTCAGCCTTGCCTTTTTCATCCTCTCAACGAAGTGCCAATGGTGGAAGAAGGGCTGCTGGTGAACCCATTGGAGGGAAAACGCAGTTTAGGTGGGCAGTGGCAAGCGGATATCTTCTTTCCCCATTCGTACCCATCCCTGGTTTCGGAATGGTTTACCATGCGCATCCATTTTCTCCTAACTGTAAAAGTAAAGAGCCCCCATTTCCCGGTAATTCTTGAGGACATGAAAAATCTGGGTGGGCTTACCATCTTTCTCCAGAAGCAGGCGAAAAAAGGTGTAATCTATTTCAAGCAGGGTGAAGTGCTCGAAATACTCGCTTACCCTTTCAAGCAGGAGGGTTTCTTCATTGAAGAGGTTTTGTCCCCGACTTTATGGCTCCTGCGGGTAATCCCTTTTTCATTGTACAGGAAATTATAAAATTTGTTTGGCGGAACCAATTTAAGGCATTCTAGGCACTTTAGCGCACTTTAGGCATTTTTTATTCCGTCCTTCCGAATAAATCTGCCCGATCTATCCGGCATACCTGTCACTGGCCATCCCAATAAGGATGTTCGAATCGAGATCTCGAAATAGAAAACTCTTTGGCCTGCTTTCAAGGGTCTTAGCCATAAATGCATTCTATAAGGTCTAAGCAATTGAGATTAATAATGCAACGTAAGCTACAACGTCCCGGGTCACTATTTGGGAGCTCCGGAGGATTTGGGAGATGAAAACGAAGGCAATGAACTTTTAAACTTTTACAGATTTTGGCGGGAAGAGGAGGAAAATAGGAAAAAGTCTTAAAAGTTTGATTGGGGCCTCGGCTTTATGAAATGGTATTTCCGGAGGCAGGAATTCCCTTCCCACTGGTAGGGTGTTTACCGGTGTTTTTAGGTGTTTACGGGGGTGGTAAACACATCGGAAGAGTTGGAACCGATTCTAGTTATTCAGAAAAGAAGGGTCGAGAGGACGGGTGTTAATGTGTTTGTCGATTTTTAAGGGGAAAGGGAAACTTTTTGAGTTCTTGAAAAGCTCTCTTGCCAAATTTTCAGGAATACTGTAGATTACAATTACAAATCAATAGGAGTGACTTGACATGTCGATTAATCTTGAGGTGTTCGACATATATACAGTAATAGTCCTCGGTGCAGGAGCAAGTGCTCATTTAGACTACCCCCTCGGCTCGACCCTCTGCGATAAAATTCTCAAAAACACAGAAGATCCATCCGCCGTTTCTTTCACTCAGCTCCGGGAAATGGGCTTCTCTCAAAATCTCATTTCCGATTTTCATGAAAAATTCGCTGCATCCGGGGCATCCTCTATTGATGACTTTCTACAAAAACGTCGCGAGTTCATAGAAGTCGGTCGAGCAGCAATCGCTTGGGAACTTATAAAATACGAGGACCTAGTAAAGATAAGGGAGCGGCGAAATAACTGGTACTGTAGATTAAGAGATCAAATAAGGCAACAAATTGATGAAAACGACCCTCATGGGTTGGTCCTGGTAACTTTCAACTACGACCGCTCCGTTGACAAATTCTTGCACGACTTTTTCACCAGTATTTATCCTGAGCGGGCTAAATCGGAATCCGTTGAGCATCGGGTCCCTATTTTGCACGTCCACGGTCGCCTTGGATACTTGGAACACCAAACGGATTGCGGGCCGTGCCGCCCGTACAAACCCACTGCCTCTCCCGAGGAGATTCTCATTTCTAGTAAGTCTATCCAAATTCCGGTCGAACTTGAGGGCAAGCCCCTTGGTGCGGAAATGATCGATGCCCGTGATGCGATCACAAGCAAAAAAACAAGGCAAGTTATATTTCTTGGCTTCGGATACGACAGCACCAACCTGCGTCGCTTGGAGATATATCACCCGATCACCGGATGGATCGCGGACAAAAGTTACCTTGGGACCGCCTATAACCTTCCAAGATCCATGATTGAAAAGCTTTCTCAAGTCAGCCAAGGGAAGTTAATTCTCGGTGATCAAAATACCCCTATTTATCAATTTCTGAACAACCAGAATTGTTGGAGCAGCACAGTTGATCCGATCAATCGGCGTTTCCCTTAACGTGTTTTAGCTATGATACTTCCAATCCATGATAGCAAATGGAGAAGGGGGGTCACCATGAACCACGATACATTTATCCGAAGTATTTTTGGCTTGGTAATACTTGTTGTATTGGTCTCCCCTACGTTGGTCTTTTGTGAAGACATTGAAGTCTTGATTAAAGGAATCGACGATGGGAAAAGAACCACAAAACAGCAGGATTATCAGGAAGCTCTGATGAATGCAAAGCTCCAAGCAATTGAAAGGGCCGGAGTTGAAATAACCTCGATCACCAAAATCGAGAATTTCCAGCTGAAGAGCGACACGATCGAAAGCAGGGCCAAATCGGTGTTGCTCCCAGGCTTCCAAGTTATGGACATTGGCTACCAAGCTGATGGAACTTACCTCGTCATACTCACCGGTAAGGTAAGGTCGCAGCTTGACAACAGAAAGCACCCGGACGAATTTGAAAATGCTTTATTGGCTTTGAAAAAGATAAATAGCATGGTTGAGGTCGGACTCAATTACGACCGGTATCTTCAAGCTTTGCCTGAGATGGATCTTGCTGTCAAATTGTATTTGGAATCCCCCACGGCCAACCCGGAAATAGTAAGGCTCATGAAATCGGCAAGCCTTCATTTTACTAATGCTCAGCTGATATGGAGGGAACTTAATAAAGCAGTTACGAAAAACGTGAAAGACATTTGGGACTGGCAAGCAATACCTTGTTTGGTTTCCGCAGCACATGCTCGACATTATAACAAGGAGCAAGCCATGGAAATATGCTCAAGACAGAAAGGTGCAATGAATGCGGCTGATTATGGCAAATTACTTAATGTGAGGTTTGCTGACAATATCCGATATAATAGCTCACTGGCTTCACCGGAGACTTCTTATGAGTGGTGTGCCAAGCGTTGGGAAAGGGGAACTAGCGGGGAGGATCCGCTGTGTGAATTAATTTTTAAATTCTATCCTGACCTTCCCGAGGATAGTAAATTCGGATGGGGAATGGTGGGTAAATCTTCTACTTTATCTCATATTTGGTCTTTGGCGTCCAAAGATATTGAGAAACTTACAAAGTTCAAAGAATCCTCTAACTAGAAAGCGGTCTTAAGGGAAAATATTAATGCGTGTTTTCAATTTGCCAAACTGGGAAGCTCTTGAGAAAGTCGTTGCAAGCAAACGCCGCTGGGCATTGCAAAATACCGTGCGGCAATTACTCTTCAGAGGTCAGCGCTGTTCCGATTGGAGGCTAGAAACAACTCTCGAAAGGGAATTGCCATCTATACACACGTGCGAAGGGTATTATCATGAAATGCTCACAAGGAAAGCAAAAATAGATCCAAATTTTGGAAAATGTTGGAACCTTCCGCCCGTTTGTCCGAAACCCGCTTCTGACGAATATAAGGAATACCTTGTATATCTCCGGCACTACGGTCACCCTTCACCGTTGTTAGATTGGTCTCTGTCAGAAGATGTTGCGGCCTTCTTCGCATTCCAAAAACCATCAGCTGTAAATTATAATGTGGCCATTTTCCTGTACGTGGGATTTCCCTTTGGGGCGAAATTTTTTCACCCGGATGAATTCACAATTATTTCCCCAAAATGTGATGTCATCGGGGTGTCCAGGCACGTCAACCAACAAAGTAAATATACGGTGTGCATGAACGAAGAAAATGGTTCTCTCTCTAGCCACGAAGAATATTTCCAAAAAAATGAGAGAAGGCAGGATTTATTATTCAAATACGTGATACCTGAAACAGAAAGGGATAATGTATTACAAAAACTAAACTCGAAGGGAATCACAGCACATCGGTTGCTCGATGAGTGAAGATAGCCCATAAAAAACATCGATTTGGAGGAATTGCATTTAGAGAGGTAAGCTGAAATTCCACGTATTTCCTCCATAGATTTTTCCGCCGTCAAAACGTCAGTATTCCTTCACCGTTTCCGTGACCACTATGCGGGCGAGCTTCGCTACCTTCTGCAGCTAAAGCCTGAACGTATGACTTTAGCTACCGGAACGGATTGTCTCCGCGTTTGGTAAAGTACAGATCCCACTAATGAGAAAGTGGCAGTGGTAATTATTTAATGATATTAGTTTGTTATGGCTACTAAAAATTCCGCTTGACAACCAAATTAATTAAGAATAAGAGTATGATAATTTAGAAACTTGAAGCATTATTCGCCTATCCGGATCTTATTAACCTTAAAATCTAGCCTTTAGCCTTCTGGAGTGCCGTATGAAAGGGTATTGCTGGAAGGTACCGATATGAAGCCTCCAAGGGATTTGTATCTCTTGGGGGTCCTGTCTTGGAAGAACGGTTCTCAGTCAGTTTCCCTCTCTAACAACACAACTTTAACCTTTGGGAGATAGTTTCCGGAAGGTTCCAATCTCAAGGAGATTCGACATGAAAAGAAGCATCGGCAGAATATGTCCTAGGCTAATAGCTCTGGCGGTCGCATTACAATTAAAACCATGAAAGAAGGAGGGGCATCATGAAGTTGAAGGATTTTATTCCTGGCATCCTGGTGGTTTTTATGTTGCTAAATCTTGTCTCATTCCCAAGCGTTGCATTAGCCCAAAAATTCACCATTACCGATCTGGGCACCCTTGGCGGTTCCTATAGTGCTGTAGGAGCGATAAACGACCTCGGCCAGGTCGTCGGTAGCAGCTACACGCTGATACCGACTACTCCCGGTAATACGGCGATGCATGCGTTCCTTTGGACCAAAGAAGGAGGCATGCTCGACCTGGGCACCCTCGGCGGTTCCTCCAGCAGTGCCCTTAAGATAAATAACCTCGGCGAGGTAATCGGTGGGAGCAATACCGGTAATAATGCCTCGTACCATGCGTTCCTTTGGACCAAAGAAGGAGGCATGCTCGACCTGGGGACCCTGCCCGGTTTTTCCTCCAGCGAAACCTTTGCGATAAACAACTTGGGCCAAGTCGTCGGTTATAGCTTCAATAGCAACACTACCGGTAATGCGGCGCATGCGTTCTTGTGGACGAGGAAAGGGGGCATGGTCGATCTGGGGACCCTGCCCGGTTTTTCCTCCAGCGTGGCAGTAGCGATAAATAACCTCGGCCAGGTCGTCGGTTATAACACTACTACCGACGGTGCCCTGACGCATGCCTTCTTGTGGACGAGGAAAGGCGGTATGGTGGATTTGGGCACCCTCGGCGGTTCCTCCAGCGCAGCAGTCGGGATAAATGACCTCGGCCAGGTCATCGGTGGGAGCAATACCGGTAATAATGCCCCGTACCATGCGTTCTTGTGGACGAGGAAAGGGGGCATGGTCGATCTGGGGACCCTGCCTGGGTTTTCCTCCAGCGAAACCTTTGCGATAAACAACCTGGGCCAGGTCGTCGGTTATAGCTACATCAACGGCAGTGCCGCGGGCCATGCCTTCTTGTGGACGAGGAAAGGAGGCATGGTCGATCTGGGGACCCTCGGCGGTTCCGTCAGCTTAGCAGTTGGGATAAATGACCTCGGCCAAGTCATCGGTGAGAGCTACATTACCGGCAATCCCAGCAATCCCGTGCAGCATGGTTTCTTCTGGACGAAAGAAGGGGGCATAATCGACCTGAGCACCCTAGGCGGTTCCTCCAGCGGGGCAACCGCGATAAACAACCGCGGCCAGGTCGTCGGGTCTAGCGAAATTTCCAACGATGCCGCTTCTCATGCGGTCCTGTGGCAATCCGTCCCAGAATGGGTCTCCATCGACATCGAACCAAATACTATCAACCACAAGAGCAAGGGCAAGATTGAAGTCGCTATCCTCTCCACGAAGGGCTTCGATGCTCCCAGTCTGGTAGATCCAAACTCTCCAACTTTTGGCCCTACAGGAGATGAACAAAGCCTGGCTTTTTGCCGCGGTTCAGAGGATATTAACAGAGATGGATTGCAAGACTTGGTATGTCACTTCTACACCGAGGATACTGGCTTCCAATGTGGCGATACTAAGGGCGTCTTGAAAGGCAAAACAAAGGACGGTACGCCCATAGAGGGGAGCGATTCAGTTAAGATTGTACCGTGTAAATAGCCTCAAATAGCGTCTACGACGGCGATGGTGCAATTGCTAACCGGTATTGCGAGCCCATTGCTGCCTGGATCGGGGGAAAGGTCAATCTCGAGAAAGGAGTTTTTGAAGGGATAGCTTCTGATCATATGTTCCCTCTGAAAATCCTTTCTGAAAAGCATCGGACCGAATACATCAATCTAGTAAAGGAAACCCTTGACCACATTCGTGCGGCGACACAAAGTCAAGCTAAGAGATCCTAATATGAATTACGATTAATTTGGATTTCTTTTCTGAGGGAAGCAAGTGAAAGAACTTTTTATCATCCTTTTTTTAAGCGTAGCACTGGCCGGCTGTTCTACCACTCAATTAATAGCTGGTAGGCAGCTGCCGAAAGTAGAAGGTGATTATGCAACCCTTGTTATAAAACGCAGCTCGGAATTAAGAAATAGAGCACTTACAATCCTCATAAAGTATAATAATGAATCCTTATTATCCATTGAGCCTGGTGATTGCGTACGTTTTAGAATTCCAATTATTGACACCAACCTTTCGGCTCAAATAATTGGTGAGGGCTATTCTGACCCTACGGAGAAGGAAATTTCTTTTATTCCCGATAATGGAAGCGTGTATTACTTCTTCACCAAAATAATTTCTGCGGGCCGCAAATTACTTACTGTAGAACTAATGCAGATACCTGAAAATCTATGGAAGCGGGAAGCTAATGAGTGTAACTGGACTGATTTAGAATAGAACTGTGGACAATATGAAGCATCTAGTATGGCTGGGGGTAGTAGCGGCCGCTGTTTTGTCGATCGCTGCTGGTGCCCCTGCTCAAAAAGCCCCGGATGGATTCTTCGGTTTGAAATGGGGCGATGATATTGCACGGTTTAGGGCGTTAGGAATGGAGGAAGAACTGGGCCATGAGCAGAATTTTCAGGGAGATATTATTCTTGAAGGTAAGAGTATATTTGAATCGAAAGGTGAGTCTGGTAAGTATTATTTTTATGATGGCAAATTTTACCGGGCTGACTTCCATCTTAATCTCCCTGAAAGTGAGTTTTTCCGTTTGAAAAATATTCTAATTTCCAAGTATGGAAAACCGAAAAGCGAAAAGGATCTGGTTTATCAAATCAGTCCTAAAGCTAAAGCTGGAAAGGTTTTAGACTGGACAATAAAAAATGTATCCATTGAATTTGCATGGGATCAAACCAAGGGATATGGTGGGTGGGGATCTCTATTTTATATCTATGAGCCCATAATGAAGAAAAAAGACAAGAAGGAGCAAAAGGAATTTGATCGAGTAAAAGATAAGCTTTAACAAGGGACAATTGGCGAGTTTTAAATACACAGTTGATAAAATTTTCCCCGCATCTGTCCATGAATAATTCCACCCTTCCTTCCTTGCTAGTTTACAGATTCTGTGAAAAGATGTATAATTTATTCCGCAATCCTTAGTGGGTATTTCCGAAGTATTTCACCTACACTACCATTTTGGGGTTCTAAGCTGGAGGAGATCAAATGAGGAAATCGATTTTGCTTTGGACTGCCATTCTATCGACATTTCTCTTAATTCCGATTTCAATAAGTAGTGGTTCCGAGATTAAGTCATTAGAAGATTTTAAAAACAGCACTTTTATTAAGAAATACCGGCAGAAAGGTCAAATGACATCTACTCAGTTGAAAACAGAGATTAGGGCTGAAGTGCGTGGTTATATCGATGAGAGGCTGGTTCGGGAGGTAGGTCGCGGATATAGTTATGGGTTTTCCTTTTACCTTGGAGATCCTCCTACATATGATGAGTATGACTTCTTTTCAGTTGGGATCGTAACGAAAAGCAAAGATAACCCGATAATCTATCATATTCATATTGAATTCCATGATGAGTCATTACCTCGTTCTTCTGGTCCAACAAAGTTTAACAAACATATAAGAGAAATTTTTGAAGACCTGATAAATTCAATCGATTCAACTTTGCCCCTAAAAGATGTTGCGGATTATGTTCAAAAACAATCCATTATTAAGTTTACTCAGATTTCAGATTCGCCAAAGAAGACTTTTGGAAGATATTCCTTCCGTGTCGGTACGATATCGCATGACTTATTTGTTCGCATTGATAAATCACTTGACAACGGCAAAAGAAGGTAACAACGATGAAATTAAAAAGGGAAGTCATAGATCGAATTCAAGAACTGGCTAGGGAACGCCCCGACGGTTGGGGAATTCTAATAAAAGATATAATCGATTCCTGGACTGAAGATGAAAGAGCTGAGCTCATAGCGTTAGTTGACTTGGGACGGAACCAAGGAGCGACGACCAAAGATTGGGATGATATGGTTCAGGATGCAAAACAGATTGCTAATGGTTCTTTGCAAAGGCTGACTGCCACCGGGTCTTATTTTTTTTGTTATGTTTTTAGAAAAAATGCTAGACGGTTTACTTCTTAATCGACCAGTTGAAGAATAGGAACATAAAACAATTAATATGGGGAAAATTCCCAGCAAAAAACATCACTACCTTCCTAGGTATTACTTAAAAGGATTTACAAATAGTCAAGGCAATTTTTTTGTTTACGATAAACGGGCAGACAAAATCTTTTCCACCAATCCCGATGCTTCCTTTTTTGAAAATAATTTGAATACAGTAACACTTCCAAGTGGAAAGCGTTCAGATTTTTTAGAGAGTCTCTATTCAGAGATCGAAAATCAATTTTGGAATTCGTTGGATATCGTTAGAAAGTCTACTCCTAATACCCTGATTAAACCTTTGGACAAAATGAACCTTTTTCTTTTTGTATTATTTCTACATTGGAGATTGCCAAGCAATATAGAATTTGTAGAAAGATTATCGGAAAGATTCTTTTCCGGTGATAATGAACTTGATTATTTTAAGCTTGCAAGCAAGACTGGCAATACCGTGCCGAAAGAAGTTATAAAAAAAATAACAAGCTCCCCGGCATTCAAGAAGTTAGCTAAGATGATAGTTCCATTCGCTCCATTTTTCAAAGACAAGAATTGGTGGGGTAACTTAGAAAAATGGCGATTTATGTACTCCGGGGAGGAGAAGAATTGTTTTATTGTGGGAGACAATCCTATTGTTACTCACGGTGATAGCGATCACGATCCTGTTAATTGTCTCAAAGAATTTATTTTTCCAGTTTCTGGAAAGATACTCTGGATCAGCGTTGATAGACACATAGGTGAAGTGCTCTCTCCCGAATTCACAGTTCAATATAACGCAGCAATTATTGAAAGAGCTCAAAGATTTGTGGCTTGTCAAAACAAAGGTTTTCTAGAAGCATTGATAAAATACTATAAACTGCACGTTCAATTTGAAAGAACAGACAATATAATTGTGGAACTGTTTAAAATGTTGGAAAGAACAGGAGAAAAGGGAGGAGGGCATCTTTTAAACTTTTAACCGATTTACCGGCTTTCGAGTGAAACCGCCAAACTCCTTAAATGTTTAAAAGTAAGAAGGGGAAACATCTCACTTTCACCACTCGATATTTCCCCCTCTTCATTTAAAAAGTATTTCCAGTATCAAAACCTTTCCAGGGGTCTTCCGGCTCGTTTAGCGTCAAAAAACTACTAAACTCTCTGACCAACTCATCCGTCTTCCTCTGATCCTCTTCGCTCGAGACTACTGGATCTTTTTTCCCTGGTAATAGGATTCCCAGTTGTTCAAGTCGAGATTTCCTTTTTTTTGGTTTTGGTTCTGGGTCTTTAAATTTATACTCATCTCCAAGAACATTGGGATCAGGAGAGCAACCGCCGCTAATCCTTGACCATCAAAGTTATCTTAGACTGCACCTTCGAACTCTTAACTTTCAAGGGGAAGAAGCGATTTCTGGGGACCCCAATCTTTTAAACTTTTAAGGAATTAATCCTTTTCTGATAAAATCCTCCAAAACTTTAAAAGTTAGAATTAAGGAGGAAAGCTCTCTGACTGAACCTTCCTCCTATCAAAGTTCCCTTACTCAAAACGTCAATACCATTTCAGATAGACGAACCTTGCTTTCAAAATTCTCACAGACCCTATCTCGCTCTACCAGGGTCCTATTTGATCTCTCACAGAACTCTCTAAAATTTCCACCTTCCGGGTCTCCAATTGGGTCGTAGTGCTTGCACCCCTTCCTGCAAACGTGGGGATTCATTTTTGAGAGGTTCTTGGTATCCCCGAAAAAAGAAAAATTCTTCCGCTAAGCTCTTGGTAAGCTCATCGGTGGTTTGGCAGTAAATCAATGGAATTGATTCTATGGGAAAATTTCCATCACCAAAGGGAATCGCCACCCCTTTCTTCCATGCATTTGGCGGCAATTGAATCGGAGAATTCATAGGGTGCATATTTTAATCCCTTTATTTCTTAGGACTTATGCTGGGATGAGGGACCACACTGTTGGAAAAAAATTAAGTATTTTCCCTTGGCATTCCTTTTGCTCTTTTAATATATCAAAAATTGAAGATCGAAGGCCAACAGAGCCAAACTCGGAGTAATCGGAGAACAGAAAACACGGGTCATCGGAAATAGGAGACCAGAGGCCCAGGAGCGTGGCAATCGCGATTATTTTAGCGGAGAAGTAGGGGCTGATTATGAATCTTGGATTAGAAGGACTTCAAAAAAGGGTTGTAGAGGTTCATTGTGTCATATGTAACCATTGGTATCGGGAGGATCAAGTAGAGTTTGTTGATATTCCTCCTGGACAGGGGGACAAGATGATCTTCCGGTGCCCTAAAGGCCATAAATCTACTTCTATGTTGC
>Ga0209777_10008925_pt1 | contig 10887 bp, 10 predicted proteins | sample FrelakmetHBP12HB_FD_187147 | JGI IMG/M metagenome (GOLD analysis project Ga0209777, IMG submission 187147) | Freshwater lake sediment microbial communities from the University of Notre Dame, USA, for methane emissions studies -HBP12 HB (SPAdes)... | ecosystem: Environmental > Aquatic >... | reverse complement strand
TCAGTTTAGGATGTAATTTTGAGTAATCCGCGGATAATCGGTGGAAAAGCCAGAGGGATCCGTTTGGATGCAGTTCCTGGTGATATTACCCGTCCAATTACTGACAGGGCAAAAGAAGCTCTATTTAATATTATCGGCGCAGATATTCAGAATTCAACATTTTTAGATCTTTTTGGCGGAACTGGAAGTGTTGGCATTGAAGCGTTAAGCCGGGGCGCATCCTACGCACGCTTCATTGAGATCAGCTCAATAGCAGCCAAAAAAATCCATCTTAATTTAAATAAGACTCATTTTTCTTCTCAAGCCGAAGTCCTCTGCATGGATGCAATGAAATACATACAATCTCCTGTTCAAAAGAAATTTGATTATGTATATATCGCACCACCACAATATAAAGAGTTATGGCTTGAGACTCTTCAACTGCTCGATGACCATCATTTTCACCTTTCTGATGATGGGTGGGTAATAGCTCAAATAGACCCGATTGAAGAAGGAGCTTTGCGATTGACCCATTTTGAAGTGTTTGATCAGCGTAAGTATGGGAACACACTGTTGCTATTTTATTTTCACAAATGACTAATCTACAATATCAATTTTTAAACCTTTGATATCTATTGAATAAGATAGTATTTGTGGACCACTCTTGGGGCTTTGGCTAATTATTAATTCTAAAATTCTTGATAGATCAAGCATTAAAGGATAATTATTCAATTGATCCAAATTCATCCATGCCAATTGACCTTCAGGAGAATCCATAATGGCCCTTACCTTTGAATTTCCTGAAAAAATAAAAAGACAAATACCTGGATCATTACTTTCAGGGATAATGGTGATGAATTTTAATACGAGGTCATTAATAGCCAAACCTGTTTCTTCCCTGATTTCCCTCCTGGCTGCAAAAAAGGGATCTTCTCCATTCTCAATGTGACCCCCTACACCATTCCATTTGCCAAAACCAATTTTTTTATTCGAATTCTGTTTGATTAAAAGAACCTCTGATTTATTAAATATAAAAATCAGTGTTCTTGGAATAACTTGATAACGATTATTAAATGGACTTTGATTAGCCACTTTTAAAGAAACAATTTTATTGAACTAAAAATCTTTGATGCAAGCTCACAATTTATTAATATTCATTCATTTTAGGTAATTGATCAATCTTCATAATATATTTGTCAAGAATATCATTTTTGTTTTCGATATTACAAGCTCGAAATATTTCTTGATATGATTTTTGGTTTTTTATAGCATCAACCAACTTCATTTTAATTTCACAAACTTCCAAATTCTTTAAGGAGGTGAATTTGGATAAATTATTTATTTCTCCAAGATCAAGGACAATTCCACCTAACCCAAATTCTTTTTGAGTGGTCAAATTTAATGAATTGATCGCTTCAACAGAAATTTTATTTAAAGAATTGTAATCAATCTCGATTTTAGAAATATCATCACCAGGTGTGTTAAATCTTAGACGCGAACCTTCTTTCATTAGTCTTTTAAGATAATCTTTCAGCTCGTCGTTCTTGATAAAATCTTCTGCGCCTTTTCCAATTTTTCCGCTGACGGATACAGTAATTCCGTTTGGTTGGAAATTTCTGACCCACAAATTCGTTGACATTGCAATCATTTTTAAATTCATCAACATTTTTTCGGAAACTACAGATTTCTCCGGGTCAATTAATTCAGAAGCATCATAATTGATGTTATAGATACCTAATTTGATTGCAGTTTGGGTCATCTTCTTTAATCGTTCCAACAAATTGTTGCGGTCATTTTCGAAACCCTTTGCATCAAATAGCATGTTTTCTACCTGAAGAAAAATAGGACCTGAATACTCTTCCAGTATGGCAGCTGCAAATATCCTCATGATATTTCTATATACCCCGTTTTGATCCAAATGCTTAGAATTAATACTTAGAGACACTAATTGTGTCTTTTCCAGCTTTATAGTTTTAAATAGTAATCTTAGACTTGAAAGTGGATCATCGGTCATATCAAGTATAGGTATTTTAAATTGTGAGGAAAACTCATGGTTGGCTTGAGCTTTATTTACTTTTTGCAAAGAAGATGGAAAAATATTTAACTTCCATGCAATGGAATAAATCAAGTAATAGGCTGCAACGAGTTGATTCTTATTCCCTTCAATTTTTAAATCTAAAATACTATCAATTCTTTTTTTGAATTTACTTAAATCTTTAACTTGCGGATAACCTTTTTCAAAGAATATTCCACATTCCAATACTTCATCTAATCTTTCAATATCTTTTTTTTCCATAGTCTCAGCTCAAAATCTATTCCAAGAACATAGGTGTATTTAAAAAGCTTTTCACTTTCACCCGATATGCATCTTTATCGTAATAAGCATCTATATTGACAGTCTTTTTTCCTGATGTGACTATTTCCAAAGGAACAGCGGTGTATTTTCCGCTTTTCATTGCTACCATTTTCCCAAATTCGTTCTTATGGACCAAATTTACAGCCAGATGACCGTAACCACTTGCAACCATGCGATCCAATGAATCGGGAGGCCCAGAACGCATTAGGTACCCAAGTTTTTGGTACATTGTATGATGACCAGTCATACGTTTGATTTCTTCAGCTATTAATTCACCAATGCCACCTAATTTTCGATGACCATACGCATCCTCTTCGCCTTTTTCAATAATTCCACCACCCTCCATAACCGAACCTTCTGAGACGGTCATGATGGCATAATTTGAAGGATTATTGCTTTGATCTTCAACCAACAATTCAGCTAATTTTTTCATATCGAATGGGACTTCAGAAATGAGTGCCCGATCAACAAATGATAAATAGGCACTTATAAGACTTGTTTCACCAGAATTTCTACCAAATAATTCCACTACTCCAATTCTTTCATGTGAACCTAGGGGAGTTCTGAAATCTGTGATCATGTTCACGCTGCGAGTTACTGCTGTTGAAAAACCAATACAATAATCTGTCCCAAAAACGTCATTATCCATGGTCTTTGGAATACCTACAATAGGAAATCCTTCTTTATTAAGACGAGCAGAAAAACTTAATGTATCATCCCCACCAATTGAAATTAATGAGTCAATCCCAATATGTGAAAGGACTTCAAGCACATAATCTGTAAAATCCTTGGTTCCTTCTTGATCAATTATTTTTCCAAATTTGGAGACTTTTAGAAAATCCGGAATATCCTTACTTTTTACTTTTTGAGGATTAGTCCGCGAAGTGTGAAGAAATGTACCTCCAGATCGGTCAATTGTACGGACTTCCAGCTTATCCAGTTTGCGTAAATAATATTCATGTGTAGAAGGTTCGTTCAGGTCATAATGTAAAAGCCCGGCCCAACCTCTGCGGATCCCTACGACATTGTAATCATATTCAAGCGCCTCCAAAACAACGGTTTTCATACAAGGATTTAATCCGGGTACATCACCACCTCCTGTAAGAATCCCTATTGTCTTACTCATAAATACCTCCAGCAAAGTTAAATTGCTTTTTTATTATGGAAATTCCGAAAAAGTATAGCATAAAGATACAAATTCATATAAGGAGGATTGATATTAATATTATCCAGGAATATTACTTTTCATCCACCATCTAATCCAATATAGATTAATAAGCAAAACGATAACGGGAAATAAATAAAAAAAGAATGGATACGGCTTGATAAATAAAATCGATCGAGTCAAAAAACTCAATCCTATTAAACCAAATGAAAATATCGTACAGAAAATAATCATAAGAATTGATCCTGCCCGTTTATCCCTTATGAGCCATTGGGAAAACACTAACCCAAATGGTAAAAGTAAAGTAATCATATTGTCCAGATCAGCCCGCATCCAAATGAGAGGATTAAGAACGAGTACCAAACATATTTTCCATAAATATCTGTCATTTTCGTTAGTATAAAACAGCAATTCATAGAACAACAACCCGAACATTAAGAGAGCCAAACCATTCCATAACCAGGGAAGCGTTTCTTTTAGCCATTGATTAATAATAACTCCAGGTAATCCAATGTTTGCCAAAATAGGATTTCGCAGTACTACTCGCAATAATAGGATTGGCCAATCTGGCAAAATTAAAGACGCCATAAGGCTTAAAAGAAAGACAGTAATAAGAAACCAAAGTGGAACACCCCAGGCTTTCTTGCTGATGAAATAAATACAAATCGCTATCAAAGGAATAATAAAAATCTGAATGTTGATCGTTAAAAGTGCTAAAACAATTCCTGCATTTATATATTTTCCGTCAAGAATCCATTTTAAACTTAATATAAACAGAAAGTTCAATAATATTAAATTGCTGCCATTAATTAAATTTGTGACAACATAAAAAAATAATAAAGAAAAACAATAAAAAATATTTTTTATTGTCTTTTCTGGTTTCCACTTGAAAATATTAAAAATGAGATAACTGGATAAAAGGGTAACTAATTCCATAATTGTCATCCAGATTGCCCTTGATAAGTTAAAATTCTGAATCAACCCAAATGGTAAATATAGATAAAGAGAATAAAGGGGAGCAATAAATTGAAAATTATCCCTGCTGGGTAATATAGATAATTCTTTAGCTGAAACTGATAATAATTTTATTGCTTCCTGAGAATAAGGATTAATTCTCTGCAAGAAGAGTAACCTGGCTGAAGCCCAATTTGTAAAGAATTCATGACCGCCATAAATTTTGATAGAAAAAAAGTAGTTGCCCAGGATTAATCCTGAGAAAATTACTAAATACAAAGAATATTTCTTTATATTTATTTTTTTTAATAATTGGTTGAATTTTTGCAATTCTTGGATATTCAAGGAATTATTTTGCTTCATTTAATTCTTTTAAATATTTTTCCCGATTCGCTCCACGTGCAATTTTTCCACTGCTTGTTTTAATTAACCATTTAGGTTCGACGATATAAGCGTTTCGTAATGTTATGGCTGAGTTCTGGGCAACTTCCTTTTTAATTATCTCGGTAATTATTTCTTTATCATTATTATTCTTTATATCTGCTTCAGCCACAACCACTACTTCTTCCGTACCCAATTTTTCATTGAACAAACCAAACGCTACTACTCTACCCTTAAGGATTCTATTAACTTTCATGGCAATATATTCAATATCCTGTGGATAAATATTTTTTCCTCCGACAATGATCATATCTTTAATGCGGCCACTTACGTAGAGTTCCCCCCCAGCGATATATCCTAAATCACCTGTTTTAAACCATCCATCCAACATTGAACGCTCGGTCTCATCAGGGCGTTTGTAATATTCTGAAAGCATACAATTGCTCTTAATTGCAATTTGCCCAACTTGTCTTTCAGGCAAAATTTTCCCTTTTTCAGAAATTATATTTATTTGGGTATTTTCAATTGGACGACCATTTGAAACCATTTTTATTTTTACATTTCCTACAGAAGCTTGCCTTGCTATTTTCATCTTTTGAAAATCATCGAGGTCAATTTCATCTATTGTCAAAACAGAATTTATTCCTCCCTGAGTAACTGCAAATACATTTTCCGCCATTGCATAACACGTGGCTAAAACTCTTGGTTGCAAGCCATATTTTTCAAACCTATCAAAAAATTTTTGGTGGCTCTCCCAGCGAACCGGTTCAGAGCAATTGATGACTGCGCGCAAACTGGAGAGATTAATATTTTCTAATTGATGATCACGAATTTTATCCGCGCAAAAATTGTATGCAAAGTTCGGCAGCCAGCATAATGTGCCATGGTAGAAAGAAATCGATGTAAATAGTCTATAAGGAGCACGTACCCATTCAAACGGCGACATAAGAACCAAAGGAATTCGCAGTAGAATTGGCATTAGAAAACAGGCGATTAAACCCATGTCATGATAAAGAGGTAGCCAGCTCACAATGACATCATCCGATTTAAGTTGAATTGCTTTTTGATAACTTTCCAATTGGTTGAAAACAGCTTGATGAGATAAAGCAACCCCCTTTTGCAGACCTGTTGTACCAGAAGAATGTTGAAGCAAAACAATGTCTTTTACATTTCGATCCGCGCCAAGGAAAGTTGGAAATTTATCACTTACGCTTATTTTTTCGACAAGGATTACTTCCCTGACCGAGCTTTTTTCACCAACGGCTGAACTTATTTCGTAATTAAAATCGGAATAAGTAATAATTGCAGAGGGTTTGGTTATTTTTATTAATGAAGCCAAATCTGCACGATAACGGTCTGGGATTAATTTTTCAGTTAAAAACGGCATTATAGAAGGAATTGCACCATGCAAAATGCATCCGAAATATGCATAAATAAGATCTATCCCATGCTGAAGAACTAAAATAACCACCTCTCCAGGTTTTATCCCTCGACAAGATAATTCAGTTGTGTAATTGGCGGAACCTTTGATCAAGTCTTCATAGGAAATCCTTTGGTCGGGAAAACCTGACTTTATTAAATAAATAATATTTTTATCTGGGTACTTTTGATAAGAATCCAAGAGTAAATCAGTGAATGTTTTTATCATTTTTTGATTCGGCTTGTGATTACATCGGCTAATTGAGATATTGTATTAAAAAAGTCTGAATTTAACTCTGTATCATCTATTCGAACACCAAATTCATCTTCCACAATAAGAGCGAGGTCAACTAAGTGAAATGAGTCAATTAATCCGCTTGAAACCAATGGTTCATCTGATAAGATTTTTCGATTCGGTTGAGATATTATCTCTTCAGCTATTTTCTTTTTTAGTATTTCGATTATTTCATCATGTTTCATTATTTTTACCTTTTGCATACATTAGAAAGTAAGAATTTTATATCAATATTCTAAATGACAGCTTTCTCCATTGATAATTTCAGCTACCTTTTGAGTGAGGATTGTTTCTCCTGCTGAATTCAGATGGATAGCGCTGTTCGTAAAAAGATTTTCTGGAACAAGATCATAGAAATCGTAATACGGAACATTGAATTTAATCATCTGCGTTTTCAATAACACACGATACTGATCGTAAGCCCAGCGCGGATAATAATAGTCATATCGAATATTGCTATTCTTTCCATTGCTAATCAATATAGGTTCATTAATTAAAATAATTGGGACATCAATTCTATTAACCGCTTTTTCAATTACATCAAATGACAACTCTGTTTCATTAAATAAATGCTGCCCTAGCTCATGGAAGCTATCATCATTTTCAAAATCCTGTTTTGCTGGAGTAAAAGGAAGAGTTAAATTCTGGTCAATTCCAGTGGCAGCCCATAATATCCCATAACTTTGTAATCTGAATAAATCTGCAATGTTCCTTCTTTGTCCAATCAGGGTTTGATCCCAATAATTATTATCGATAATTTTATTTTGGTAACTATCGCCCAATGAATACTTGTTTATTATTTTTTTTGCTTCTGAAGGATTATTTGCCAACAGAGGTGTGGTCAATTGATTTATTCTTGGAAATGATTCAAGCGTGACTAACCAGATAATTAAATCTGGTTGGTAGGACAATGATTTATCAATCACCAATAAATCCTTCAAGATGGACAAAGTTGGATATCCCAAGTTATAAGCTTTAACGTTCAACCCATTACAAGTTTTCAAGTATAAATGATTAATTTGACCGACTAAAGTCTCAGAATTGGATTGCAAAGAACCCCAGACTGATGAATCACCTACAAACAGTATTCTAAATTCATCATCCTTTTTTTTCTGTTTATCAATTTTCAACGAAGAAAACATTGCATCAATGTTATTAATTGTTAAGTTATAGGATTGAGATGGGTTTTCACCGAAGGGAAACCTTTCCCTGCCAGGAAATAGAAGATTATAAAAAGTGATTTTTCCAAGAGGGAGCTGATTAATTCCAATAAATAAGAAATTTAATATTAAGAATAGAAGAATTCCCTTTATAAAAATTCTGAAAATATTATATTTTTCAGGATTATTTTTATCATTCATTTTAATGTGATCCAAATAATCTCATAAAGGTCATTATTGAGGTGTGGAGATCAGGAATAATAAACCAAATCCATCCAAGTGCAATGAAGGCAAAAGTAAAAACTACGGAAAATACAGAAATTACTTTTTTTAAAGAATTATTTAATTGAATACCTTTCGTAAATTTCTGCATAAAAAATGCCCATCTATTATGAATGAATAGACCTATCCCATGCCATAACCCCCAATACAGATAATTCCATGAAATTCCATGCCATAATCCAATCAATGACATCGTGCTAATTTGTGTGAGCGCAATTATCAGGGTCGGAGATATTGGTTTTTCCTTTGAACGAAGAAACCTTGTCAAAGGGTTGAAAAAATAAGACCTAAACCATTGAGTAAGTGACATATGCCACTTATTCCAGAAAATTGTCAAATTCTTGGCTGAATATGGTTGGTCAAAATTTTCCGGAAGAGCGATACCAAGACAAGCACTCATCCCTAAAGCAATATCAGTATATCCAGAAAAATCAAAATAAATCATCCATGCATAAGCAATTAACATAACCCACAGCCAAAAAGTAGATTTCACTAGAGTGGCATTATCTGAATTAAGTGAAATTAATGCCAGCATATCAGCAATGACGAATTTTTTTGTTAGTCCAAAGATCAATCTCTTTCCACCCACAATAAAATCCTGTGTTTTGTTAGTTTCTTTCTTTATTTCATTTTCAAAATGTTCGATTCGATCGATAGGACCAGCCACAAGCGCTGGGAAAAAGATAACATAGTCAAAATAATTGCATAGACCGGTAGCTTGATACCGTTTACTCTGAAAATCCCGAAGTGTATGGATTAAACGAAATGCGATATAAGAAAATCCTAACCAACGAAGATCACTCCCCGTACCTTGCACGGTACCAATTGATTGACCGGATATTATCTTTAACAAAATATTTATCTTTGAATTTAAGAAGGGTGATTTTAATAAAATGAAGAATGTAATGATGAATAACAAAATAATGTGTACAAGGTAAACATTATTTTTTTGTTTAAGAAAATAAAAAAGAACTGATCCAATGAATAAAATAAAAACAGCAATAACCACTGATAAGGGTTGTGGAGGAAGAGTAGCCGTTACATTAATTTCGATTGGTAAATAGCGAGAAAAAGGAATAAATATAGAGATTGCAAGAATAATCAAAAATGAAATGAGATTTTCTTTGGTATTTATATTCTTTTTAGGAGTTATGACCAACCAGGTAATAATAATTAAAGAAATGCTCAGAAAGGGAAACCAATAATCAGAATTTCTAATTATTGAGGCTGGCTGAAGCCAGAAAATTCCAAAGATACAAGCAATAAGAATTACCCAGATTTTTCCTTTTTGATCCAGGAGCAAACGATAAATGATAACTCCTCCTAGAAAAAGGAGAACCTGAATTAAATTCATTTAGAAACCCTGATAAATCCAGAGTGGAGAAGATTCAGATGAAAAAATTACCAATAAAGCAATCCCCAAGCATAACAAGATTGCCCATATATTTTCATTTGAGAAGATTTTCTTCAATAATTTCATTTGGAATTACAAACCCGCCACTCATTATTTTCCATTGATAATTGAAATACACGTTTGCTTAGGTCAATATTTTGTATTTCGGTATCATAGGTTAGTTTAATGAATCCCTTACAGACAACCGAAGCATTTGTCTTTGATTGCGATTGAATGGCACAATCAATACCCTCCAATGAAGTGCCTACATTCATAAATGAATCCAGTTCTTTTTGTGCTTCTGATTCCCAGGTTTTACAAGACATACTAACTAACGCAGCTGCATCTTTTTTTACTAAAGCGTCAAGATATTTTTCAATAATAAGGGAAGGATTTTGACTAACCGAATTGCATGCAGGTAAAAATATTGAAATGAGAAATAATGAAAGAATAAATTTATTCAAAATCATATCCTCCAAATATATATTTCTTAATGTTTAAGATGTACAAATTATAAACTTTGGATGCTGCAATTGCTAAGAAAGATTAAATTAAAAAGGTGGAGAAAAATAATCCCCACCTTTATTAATCTCAGGAATAAGTTAAATATCAATTCCATAAATACGATGATTCTTATATGGTTTTACACCTAAATTAATTAGATCCTTGCGCATTTGTGTAGCTGATTCAGCAACTTGGGTGAACTCACCATGTTTAAAAGTAAGACTGTGAGCTGATTTTTCCATTTCAGAAAACATCAGGTAATTTCCGCCGCGCCCATGAAATTCTGGTAATACACCGACACCATTAAATGACACCCAGTCAGTTCTTTTTAGTTCAAGTAAATAATCGGCGATTGCCCAGGGTGCTGTCGAGCCTTTATGCCTTTGGATTGCCGCCGATATATCGGGAAATGCGAGCAGGAATCCGACTACTTCATCTTTATAAGTGATAATCTTAAATAAATCGGGAACAGCCACCATAAGCAAATTATTCATATTGAAAATAATTTCATTTTCTGTCAGAGGATAATATTCCCAATTGTTAACAAAGGTTTTATTATACGCATGGCCAATTTTCATTCCCCATTTCTTCAGCTCAGATTTATTTTTAAATTTTAGAACCTTAAAAGAACCGCGCTTTTCGAGAATTCGGGCAATTTCATGCACTTTTTCGGGCATTCTGAATTCATCAATACTCGTATAACAAGAGACCCAATCAACAACTTTCTTAAAACCAATTTTTTCAAGAAATTTTGGATAATTGGGTAAGTTGTAATTCATCATGGTCATCATTTGTCGATGTTCAAATCCTTCAACAAGCAATCCATATCCATCAAATGGCGAAAAACCCTTGGGGCCAAGTAAATTCTTTAATTTTCGCTTTTTAACCCAGTCAAAACTAAATTCGAATAGCTTATCAGTGACACTTTGATCATCAACACATTCGAACACATAAAAAGAAGCCTGTTTTTTATCATGATATTTGTTATAGGGCTTGTTT
>Ga0209777_10008924_pt1 | contig 10889 bp, 11 predicted proteins | sample FrelakmetHBP12HB_FD_187147 | JGI IMG/M metagenome (GOLD analysis project Ga0209777, IMG submission 187147) | Freshwater lake sediment microbial communities from the University of Notre Dame, USA, for methane emissions studies -HBP12 HB (SPAdes)... | ecosystem: Environmental > Aquatic >... | reverse complement strand
TTACCGATGCAGGCGAGGATGTTCAATGCGTTGCTCTGACCTCTGGGGAACCTGGGGTCTAAAACCCTGTTCTCGAGGCTGACTCCGGGCTCGACGTGGTCGGCCATCCAGCCACAGGCAAGGTCGCCTACGCGTATGTTGTAGGTGATGCCACCAACACCTGGGAGGATTACGGGTTTCCCGTTAGCGGTGATCTTGTAGATTGAGTCGCCGATGACGGGGCTTACGACCTCACCGATGACTGAGACCTTAACGAGTTTGTCTCTGTTTGTCTTTAGCAAGATGGATCATGGGATAATTGGAATTGGGTTGTTTAAAATGCTCCCCATGAAATTAATTAATGTTCCAACCAGAAGTGCGCCCTTAATTGTGAAGAGAAATATTTCTAAAAATTAATGTTGTTTTACTCATCCATGTCGGGACCGCCGGGCATACCTCCTTTGGGTCCGCCCGGTCCACCTGGACCGCCACTACTCTGAGCAGCGACAACATCATCTATCCTCAGGATCATATCACAGACCTCGATGCCCGATTTGATCGCTTGGAGCTTTACAACGAGAGGTTCCACAACGCCATCCTTCAGCATGTTGGCGGTGCCTCCCTCAAAAACGTTCACTCCCATCAAGAGACCGTTTTTCTTCTCATGTGCTGCCTTCATCGCCACCATAGTGTCGAGAGTGTCGAGACCTGCGTTCCCCGCCAGCGTCCTCGGAATAACTTCGAGCGCATCAGCGAATGCCTCGATTGCAAGCTGCTCCCGTCCCCCAATCTGCCGCGCGTAAGTTCTAACCTCCTTAGCGACCTCCATCTCGATGGCGCCGCCACCGGGCACCATCTTTGGCATCTCCGCCACGTCGCTGATGACATAAAGGGCATCGTTAAGTGACCTCTCAGCTTCATCAAGCATCCGCTCAAGACCAGCGCGTACGAAGATGGCGACCGCTGCTGGGTCCTTACACTCTTGAACGAAGATCATCTTGTCGTTCCCTACCTTCTTCTCTTCGACTAGACCACAGCTACCTAGATCGGTTTTCTTTAGATCCTGGAGGTTACTCACGATCTTGGCACCCGTTGCCTTCGCAAGCTTCTCCATGTCGCTCTTCTTAACCCTACGAGCCGTCATTATACCGGCCTTAGCGAGGTAGTTTTGTGCCACGTCATCGATCCCCTTCTGGGTAAACAATACGTTAGAACCGCTTCCGACGACTCTGTCAACCATCTTCTTCAGCATCTCGGATTCCTGGTCAAGGAAGGCCTTGACGCCACCCGGGGTCTTGATCCTTATCTCGGCGTCGATCTCGGTCTTTTCGATCTCTAGGACAGCGTCGATCAAAGCAATTTTAGCGTCCTTTACCTTCTTTGGCATCCCATCGTGGACAACCTCCTTGTCGATGATGATGCCTTTGACGAGCTCTGTCTCCTCGAGACTCTTGCCCTCCTTCTTGACGATTTGGACATTCTCTACGTCTGCAATGACCTTGCCATCCCTCTCCTCTATGATCTGTTTTACAGCATCGATGACAATCCCAGACAGGTGGTCGCGGGCGGATGCCACGGCCTTGCTCCTGATGCTAGTGTTCGCAAGCTGCATCAGGGTCTTTCTGTCGTTCATGTCGACGTCAATGGAGACTTTTTCGAGTGTCTCGAGTGCTTTATCAGAGGCCTTCTGATATCCGGCGATGATTACTGACGGGTGGATGTTCTGATCGAGAAGCTCACCCGCCTTCTTCAGGAGCTCACCTGCTAGGACGACCGCCGTCGTTGTGCCGTCACCGACCTCCTTGTCCTGCGTCTTCGCAATCTCGATCATCATCTTAGCCGCTGGGTGCTGGACGTCGATTTGGTCGAGCACTGTAGCGCCGTCGTTGGTAATAGTGATGTCGCCGAGACTGTCGATGAGCATCTTATCCATGCCCCTCGGTCCCAGCGTCGTTTTGAGGACCTCAGCTATGGTCTCTGCTGCCATCATGTTGTTCTTACGAGCATCAGAGCCGCGACTCCGCTTGGTGTCCTCCTTGAGGATAATAACTGGTCTTCCTCCCATTGTTGTATACGCCAAATCGAAAACCTCTGACTTGTATTTTGCTAAGAGAAGCAAATGAGGTCAGAATATAAGTCTTTTCAAACAGCCAAAAATCGATGAAAATTTGCATTGAAACTAATGAAGTGGGTGAAAAACTCGTTTAACCCGGATGGTCACCTCAGGTACGCAGCCATCAGCCTCATTATCTTTCTCGGAGACCTGGCTATGATCTTTGCGACGGTCCTCTTCGAATTCTCACCGTTTGCTAACGCTAGGATCTCTTCGTTTGTGATTATCGTAGATAGAATATTCAGATCGTCGTCGCTGAACCTGTCGAGCATCTCAACGATCCTGCGGCTGTCTTTGATTCTCTTTCCCCAGTACCTCTCAAACTTTACCCTATACTGGTTTAGCCTCTTGGCGGACGTGTCTTCACTGACTATAGCCTCAACAGCCTCGGCTCCCGCCATCTTCCCCGCCTCGATACCGCTGTGAATACCTGCACCAGTCATGGGAATCAGCTGACCAGCTGCGTCTCCCACTAGCATCAGATTATCCTCAACAATCTTATCCAGCATTCCTGATACAGGCGTGACCCCCCCATTTCTCCTGAGAACCTTAGCCCCCTTGAAGCGGGAATCAGAATCGAGGAATCTCTTCAGGTAATTTATGGCTGGTTCGTCATGGATTTTCCTAACCCCTAAACCTACGTTAGCAGTTTCTTCATTCTTTGGAAAGACCCAGGCGTAGCCTCCTGGGGCGTACTTCATTCCTATGTAGAACTCGTTAGTTGATGGGTCGTCGAGGTGGAGATCGCCTAGCTGGTACTGGGCACAGGTTACTACGTCTGGGTACCACCTAGCTAGACCCGCTGAACGTCGGACGATCGACCAGTAGCCGTCAGCACCGATGGTGATTTTAGCCTTGACCTTGATCTGCTCCCCGCCACTCTCAGCCATCACCCCAGCGACCTTACCATTCTCCCTAAAGACCCCGCTCACCCTAGTGTCAGTAATCAGCTCTGCACCCGCCTTGACCGCGTTATCGCCTATAGCCTTATCGAAGTACTGCCTGTTCAGGGTATAGCCGACCCAGTCTTCACTGGTAAGGTCGACGAAGTTTTTATTCGGAGCGTAGACTCTGGCACGCGTTATCTTTTGAGCCACGAGTGGTGTTATAGGTTCGAGCCCCGCATCCTTTATCCCATTGAGGCTAAGCCCTTCCGCGCAGAAAACCGGTGTGCCAATTGAAGGGTGCTCCTCGAGAATAACAGTGATTGCACCGGTAGCTGCTGCGGCTCTGGCAGCCGACGAGCCCGCAGGTCCCCCACCCACCACGACTACATCGCAGTCAATAAGCCGCATATTTAATCAAATAGTCGCCCGCTGCTTCCGTATATTAAGCCTACCTTTCCATGACCTTCTGAGCGGCTATCTCAATATCTTTCGCCTTGACCGTCTTACGGCCAGCGTGCTTAGCGTAGTCTAACGCCTCCTTCGCCACCTTTACACCAATCTCCTCCAGTGCCTTACCAAGAGCAATAGCGGACTCCTCACTCACTCGGTCTGCGCCAGCTCGCTTGATCAACTTGTGCATCGGAGCAACCTTAATCTCGTCAGTCAACTCAAATCCTCCTTGACTAACTCCAGCTTTCGTTAAATATTTAATGCTTTTCCCCTTTTCTAATAAAAGGGTTATAAAAAGGGCTCACGGTCGATTTATCAGGTTTTTAAAGCTTTAAAGCTATAAATGCCTGCAATGTTATGGTTTATCCATTTTAGAATTGCCTTTTTTCAAAATTAATGGGAATTTCGTTGACACTTTTCACAATCGATCCGATATTCTCCGCCATACTATTATGCCATCCTCTTTGAGAGAGTTAGTATAATATTCCTTACTCCTAGAGGGTAAACGTTTAAATGAGTGCCTTCGCCTCATACAGAATCGGCAAATCAATCCCGGTGGTATGTAAGTGGGTAAAGTCAGGACAGAGATGGTCAAGAGGATATCGATCGAGCTCATCGATAAATATCCAAAAAGCTTCAACACCGAATTTGATCAAAATAAAAAGTTCCTAACGGAGCTCAATATAGGGGTCTCAAAAAAGATGAGGAATAAGGTCGCAGGATACGCCACTAGGGTCGTAAGGTCTGACCTCATGGCAATTGAGGTCGAGGGCGAGATAGAGCCCGAAAACATCTAAACCTATTCCTTTATGCTTCAATCTCTAGTTCTATGTGTGAGATCTAATCGTGTAGGTCTGTGGGTTCAAGACGTCAAATATCTATTTACATCTCTTTTCTTAAAGCCCAACTCGACCAATTTAGTGATCACAGCCTCGCCCTTCAAACCAGAGTCTTGAATATTTTTGGCGACGACAAGGATGCATTCCTTGATCTCCCAAGGGTAGACGACCCATTCATCGGTCTCGTCCGCGTAATAGTCTGGCTTGAACTTTGTCCAGGGCTTGATGTGTAGCGTCAAAACCCTGACCTCCCCTGCTCCATTTTCGAGTAGATGATCTCTCGCCCTCACAAGGGACGCGCCGGAGTCTGAAACGTCATCCACAAGGAGAGCCCTCTTGCCGTGGAGATCCGCATTCACCGGGAGAACTACTGCAGGCTCTCGACTTCTGCTCATGCCTTCATAAGATTCGAGCTGAATACTGGTGAGCCTCCTGATCCCAAGTTGATCGCAGATTATTCTCGCTGGGTCGAAGCCACCCCTGCTGACGGCCACGACGATATCTGGTTTGAATCCTGAGGCATCGATCTTCTTAGCAACGATCTCGGTGAGTCTCTGGATGTCATTCCAGGTGAGGTGGAGTAATTTCAAGTTCTCCATCATGTCGCCTCTAGAGGGAATAGTGATGTTAGGCATTGGGGGTGAATATAAGCCCGATGTGTTGCCTCACATCCGATTAAAGATGTGAAAATCGGTTTATATTGAGGCTGAGATGATCTAGAGCCATGTCTTCAGGGCGGGGTCTAGGTGAATGGGTTACGGAGCTTGTCGAGGGCTTCGTTGCCTCTCCCAACAATAGTATGAACGATAAAGGTGAACCCGCCTGGGACAAGCCTATTGTTGGCTTCTCAAATGGTGCAGATCCAATCTACGACTTCTACAAGAAAGACATAGGGAGCTTCTTTTTAATTCCCATCGAGTTCTTCAGGGGCACTTATCCTTCTGTAGATGCGAGGTCAGAGGAGCTGACTGTGATCAGTTGGGTCCTACCCCAGACGGAGGCGACTAAGGTAGACCACAGGAAGGAGAGTCAGATGCCAAGTGAGAGATGGGCCCGTTCACGCATCTTTGGGGAGCAGGTCAACGTCAAACTTAGGCGTTACGTGGTCGAGGAGCTAGAGAAGGCTGGGTATCCAGCGGTCGCCCCCATGATATCCCCACTATGGCACGAGGCTATGTCTGAGAAGTACCTATTCGCCTCGGCCTGGTCAGAGAGGCATGCAGCCTATGCTGCTGGGTTGGGTACTTTCGGCCTAAGTGATGGGTTAATCACCTCGAAGGGAAAAGCACACAGGGTCGGATCAGTGATAGCCAAAATAGACATCCAAGCGACACCGCGCCCCTACACTGACCACTACGCTTACTGCCTCTACTACGCTAAAGGCACATGCGGTGTATGTATCAAGAAGTGCCCAGCTGGCGCCATCTCGATAAAGGGCCATGAGAAGCACAAGTGTTCCGACTACGTCGACACGACTCGTGCCTTCGTCGAAGAGCACTACCATTTCAAGGGGTACGGCTGCGGGTTCTGTCAGGTAGGTGTCCCCTGCGAGAGCAGGATACCAGAAGGCATCGATCTCTAGGGAAACAGATAAAGGGTCGTCGGGGTAGATTCCCTTTAAAACTGGGGATGAGGACAATGCGGGCATTATTCGTTGGCAGATTCCAACCGTTTCACTTCGGCCACCTCTACGCTATCCAGAGAATTCTGGAGGAGGCGGAGGAGTTGATCATCGTTGTGGGCAGCGCCCAGATGAGTCACGAGCCTGACAACCCCTTTACCGCTGGGGAGCGCATAGAAATGATAAGTGCTGCGTTGACGGAGGCAAAAATTGATAATAAGAGATGTATGCTCATCCCGATTGCTGACGCGCCAAGCCACAGGACCTGGGTAAGCTACGTCGAATCCCAGACCCCGCGTTTTGAAGTCGTCTACTCTAACCAGGCCCTCACCCGGAGGCTTCTCATAGAAGCTGGCTACGACGTCCGATCAATACCACTACATAACCGCAGCAGGTTTGAAGCGACAGAGATAAGACGCCGCATCCTCAATGAGGAGGACTGGAGCGAACTCGTGCCGAAACCTGTCTACTGCATCGTCAAGGAGATAGACGGGGAGAACAGGATAAAGGACCTCCGGAAATCCGATTCATCAAAGATCAAAGGCGAAAAGAACCAATCAGGGTAGCCTAATGTACTTAAAGCTTGATGGGACACTATCGTCAAAGTTTCCCGGCCTATCAACAAGAATCCTCACCATCCGAGGAGTCTCAATAGAGACGTTGAATCCAGCCCTCGAGACCTTTAAGAGGCAGGTCTTCGAGAAGGCAGCTAGAAAGTGGAACCTAGAGGAGCTAAAGGAAAATCAGATCTTTCGGGCTTACCGCGACTTTTTCTGGAAGGTGAATGTCGATCCTACAAAAATACGCCCGGCCTCCGAGGCGCTGCTGAGGAGGATACTCCGCGGGAATCCGTTGCCGACGATAAACACCCTCGTAGACGCTTACAATCTCGCCTCTGTTTCGACTAGCATCCCATTCGGTGCCTTCGATATTGACAGGATCAAGGGTGATTTAGTTATGCGCGAGGCTTCACCCGGGGAGGAGTTCCTCGGGATAGGCATGGATGCCCACATCAGACTAATCGGCGGAGAGGCCGTCATTCAGGACGATGAGAGGCTGATAGCGGTCTACCCCTATCGGGACGCTGAATACAGCAAGGTGACCCTCTCCACCCGGAATCTGCTACTAATGGTTTGTGGGGTACCAGGGATAGAAAGCTTAGAGCTTGAGAAGGCAGAGGTGGTCGGTGTTGATTACATCACCCGTTTCTGCGGTGGGGCTGTTATGTAGGTAGCGCCTATGATCGAGGTTGATGGTTCGATGATGGAAGGTGGCGGCCAGCTGCTTCGTATGGCCACCACGTATAGTGCGATCCTCCAGGAGCCTGTAAGGGTCTACAGCATCCGTGCTAAAAGAAACCAACCGGGTCTCAAGCCCCAACACCTAGCCACCCTGAAGTGTGTAGCGGAGCTCTGTTCGGCTGAAGCGAAGGGCCTTGAAGTAGGGAGCCGAGAGATAGAGTTTCACCCGGGGAAGCTCAAAGGGGGAAGCTTCGATTTCAACATAGGAACCGCTGGTAGTTGCAGTCTCCTCCTCCAATGCGCCGCGCCTGTTGCGGTATACGCTGACAGCCCTGTCCACCTCAGAATCAAGGGCGGCACAGCCGTGAAGTGGTCGCCACCTATGCCGATCGTCCAGCGCGTTGTCTGGGAGGGGTTGAGGCGGATGGGTTTCTCAGGTGAGCTTCGGATCCTCAGGGATGGCTACTACCCGAAGGGTGGTGGCTTGGTGGAGGCTACTATCAGCCCTATAAGATTATTTAAAGCAATTATTGGCGAGAGAGCTAATGTCACGAGCATCCGTGGTATCTCCACATGCGGGGGTCTTCCCAGACACGTCGCTGAGAGGCAAGCAGAGGCTGCGCTTAGAGTGCTCAATGAGGCAGGGTTTGAGTCCCGAATCGACATTGCGACACCCGGTAAGGGATCGGAGCCATTCTCCGCAGGCAGCGTCATCTGCCTATGGGTCGAGGGAGGTGCCCTGATAGGGGACGATTGTTTGGGTGAACGGGGGAAACCAGCAGAGAGGGTAGGCACTGAGGCGGCTCAACGGCTCATAAATCAGATAAAGACAGGTGCATACGTAGATCTCTATACAGCTGACAACCTCATCCTTCCCTGCTCCCTAGCCGAGGGAGTATCGAGCTTTACAGTGTCCAAGATCACCATGCACACACTCACTGCTGTGGAGATCGCAAGGAAGATTGTGGGAGCTAAGATCAACGTGGATGGCTCAGAGGGCAATCCCGGTAAAATCACCGTGAATGGCAGAGGGATAACTAACCCGAAGTGGACCAATTAGGTTTAACCACATGTACCCAAGAGAGTGGATGACTGCTTTGATCGTGCTCAGTTTCGACAGGGGAACTCTTCTGGTCGAGAACGGTCAGGCTGGGTCTTCGACTAGGTACCGCGCAATCGAATACCCGACTGTTATTAAGCATCTCAGGGAACAAGGTTCCGAGTTAATAGATGCAGCCCTCATGGTTCAACCAGTTGGGAGGCTCGCATCAAGATTTGAGGCGAGGGACTACCAGTCGGAGGCGGTAGAGGCGTGGGTCAAGGCCGGGCACAGGGGTATAGTGGTGCTGCCCACAGGAGCTGGAAAGACGATAATGGCCATTAAGGTCATGGAGAGGCTACAGGTCGCGACGTTGGTTGTAGTTCCGACTATCGTGCTCCTCGAGCAGTGGAGAAGTACCCTTTCGGATGCCTTTGGGATAGAAGTCGGTGCCCTCGGTGGGGGTTCTCAAGACATCCGACCGATCACTGTCTCAACTTATGACTCAGCTGCGCTACGTGCGAAGCAGATTGGTAACAGGTTTAGTCTCATAGTCTTTGACGAGGTCCATCATCTCCCGACACCGAGCAACGCGGCTATCGCCCTAAATTACCTCGCTTGCTACCGGCTTGGACTTACCGCTACACTGGGAAAAGACACGGAGACGATAGAGATGCTGGAGGTGCTGGTTGGACCCGTTATATATGAGAGGGGTGTCGAGGAACTAGCCGGAAAGCATCTGAGCGACTACACCGTGCAAACGATCAACGTGCCGCTGGCGTCGGATGAGAAACTCAGCTACGACAGACAGTTTGCCGTCTACAAGGGATTCCTCCAGAGAAGTGGAATCAGGATAAAAGGCTCTCGTGACTACCTCCTATTTGTAAAGAGGAGTGGCCGCGACCCCGAAGCTAGGAGGGCACTTACGGCACGTAACGCTGCTATGGACATAGCCCTCAACAGCCGCAAAAAGGAAGAGTATCTCAGGAACCTCCTCGCAGCTAACCCCAACGAGAAGGTCCTCATCTTCACCCGTCACAACAAACTCGTTTACCGGATAAGCCGGAGTCTCTTCATCCCTGCGATTACACATCAGACCGTTAAGGAGGAGCGGGAAGAGATCCTCGACAGGTTCCGACGTGGAGTCTACCGGAGGATAGTGACTAGTCAAGTTCTCGACGAAGGGATAGACGTTCCTGATGCATCCATCGCAGTGATACTCAGTGGGACAGGAAGTAGCCGAGAGTTCATACAGCGTCTTGGTCGCGTCCTCAGGAAGAAAGAGGGCAAACAGGCGACCCTCTATGAGTTGGTGAGCTCTGGCACAGCAGAGACCCGTATGAGCAGGAGGAGGAAGGAGACGTGATCCTCCCAAACGAGTTCATCAGGGTCAGGAGGACAAAGAACGCCCTGACCCCCCTCTTTGCCGACGAGGAGAAGTTAAGCCTCGCTAAGACCCTCATTGCCGTCTATAGAGATAATCTGGGCAATCGAAGGGCAGAGCTTAAGGAGGGGCTTGCAAGCTGCGAAGAGCTTGGCTACGATTTCAAGCTTGTGAGAGGTTTGTCTACAGTCATCGATTCACGATGCATCTTTGGGACACGCTCATTCGTTTCTCCTCCTAAGGCAAGAACGATGATATTCGAGGAGGCTGCGAAGAGGCTTGCAATCTCTGAGATGGATCGGGTCGAGATATTGGCAAAAGTCGCAGAGAAGCTGGGAGTTTCCCCTGCAGAACTCGACGAAAGCATTTACGCTGATCTACTAGATGAGCAGCACCTCATCGACTTCAAAGAACCATCACCAGATGAGCTACTCAAGCTCTACAACTTTGCTCTCGCTATCATCATCCTCGCATACTCTGTGCACATCGACATTAGCTACTCAGGGAGAAGCGATCAGGTGGAAAAGGCTGCATTCTCACTGGGGGAAGCCGACGTCAAGGTCTTGGGTTTAAGCGTAGACCTGAAACCATTAAAGCAGGTCGGGGTCCGTGGAAAAAAAGTTGAGGCTCTGCTGAGTCACCTCTTAGTCCTTAAAGATTGGAGACTTCATGCGGACGTAGCATACCCCCCGAGATTTCAAGAGACCCGACCCATGGAGCTCAGCTGGAGAAACAACGATGGGATCTTCAAAGTGGAGCCCGTCGAGTCGGAGATGATCATCGAAATCAAGCCTCCTGTGAGAAAGGGATCATTTGGTGACCCGATAGTTATCGACGAAGTCACCAACAGACTTGGACTAACCGATAACGAGCTACTGAAGAAGATTGAAGCTGAGAATGTGAAGTATATTCGGCTCCCCGGTGTCCTCATAACGCAGGAGAAGCTGGATAATCTCAGGACGAGCCTCAGAGAGGTCGAAGGGGCTGACTTAGCGACCTATAAAAGTGTCCTTAAAGGACAGAGTTGCAAGAACCCAATACCCGTACTTGAAGCCCTCGGTTACGTAATCGAGACCGATCCAGAGACGCATAAAGCTAGGGTTAGTCACTTAAGGCGAGGAGCGTCAAGTTAATATCGCGCCGGGCTGATGGGGTCTAGGAAGTGAGCGCATGGGCTGGCAGGATTATCAGGGTGCAACTACTGTAGGCCTCATATGCAAGGGAGGCGTCGTCCTCGCTTCGGAAAAGAGAGTGACTTGGGGTAATATGCTCACAAGCAGGGGTGGGATGAAGGTCTTCAAACTCAATAATAGGATCGGCCTCGCCTTCGCCGGTC
>Ga0209777_10008923_pt1 | contig 10889 bp, 13 predicted proteins | sample FrelakmetHBP12HB_FD_187147 | JGI IMG/M metagenome (GOLD analysis project Ga0209777, IMG submission 187147) | Freshwater lake sediment microbial communities from the University of Notre Dame, USA, for methane emissions studies -HBP12 HB (SPAdes)... | ecosystem: Environmental > Aquatic >... | reverse complement strand
TCCTTCCAGGGAAAGTTTCCTGTTGGCATTAGCATTCTCAAAACCATATAACTATATTGTTAGTGGTATTCTTGGAAATTCGCAAACAACAGATGGTATTCTTGAGAAAATGTTAATTAATCGAATCTAAAATTAAAAATGGGTGGGACTGCAACCACCCATTTCTTTTAGAATACTTTATTTTTAGATAGAACAAATATAAAATAATATTAAGGAGTTCTATTATGAAATCAATTTTAATTGAAGATGATATACATTACTTTCTTAAATGTATTGCGTTAAAGAATAGAAGTAATATAAAATATTCAATTCACGAGGCTATTATAGATTTAGCAAAAAAACACATAGTTGATATTCCTGATCACCTTAAAACTTATGAAGTGAGTCATGAATAAGTTATGTGAGTGTGGATGTGGAAAAGAAATAATTCGTAAAAGAGATAAGTTTCTTTATGGTCATAAAAAACGACTAATAGAAAATATACAAAAATTACCACACAAAAATAAAAGCAGACTATTATCAGAAGAAACAAAACGAAAAATATCTAATTCAAATAAAGGAAAAATTCATCCACCATTTTCTTTAGATGTATTATTAAAAATGTCAGAATCACATAAAGGAATAAAACTAACAGATAAACACAAATTAAAAATATCAGAATCGCATAAAGGAATGTCGGGGAAAAATCATTCAGATCAAACAAAACAAAAATTATCTATATGTTTTAAAGGCAGAAAACATTCAATCGATACCAGAATAAAAATGTCAAAGAATCAGCAGGGTAAAGTATTATCAGAAGAACATAAGAAAAAAATAAGTTTTGGTTGTATTAAATATATAGGAAAAACAAAATTTGATGGACAATTATTTTTTCCGAGAACTGGTAATAATGAAAAAATAATTTTAGATCCAGTACAAGAACGAATTGGATTAAATATACTTAGAAATGATCGAAATATTCATTATAAATGTGGAAAATGGCCAGATGGATACATTGAAAAATATAACTTGTGTATTGATGTTCTTGAAAACTATCATTTTAAAGTAAGCGGTGAACTAATTGATAATGATCAAGATCGAGAATTGACTATCGCATACTGGTTAGGATGCATGATATACTATATTCCAGAACAAGAATTTCTTAAAGATCCAGAAAAAGAAATTCAAAGACTTAAAGACTTTATTATACTGTTAGAACAAGGTAGAAACTAAGGAGATATCACATGCTTCGTGTACCCGCATATGAATTGCAAAATACCAACGTGTACAATTTTAGAAATGTTGAATGGAATGAAGAGACTATTATTGATAACATCACAAAGATGCTTGCTTGTGGTGAAAATTATGGTCTTCGTGTCAAGGCTATCACAATAAAAAATAAAGAAGAAAAAGAAACATCTGAAGTTAAGAGAACTAAGAGTAAGGTTCTTGATATTTCCTTGGCTTATACTAATGAAGAAGGAACTGAAGATGTTGATTTGAGTTATGATTTGCCATGGCTTATCAATAATCATTTCTTTATCAGTGGTAATTGGAAAGTTTGTGTATATCAACTTTTTGATAAACCTGTAATTAAGCGTCCTGGTATTATTAAGGTTCGTACAAATATCCAATCTATCATGCTTGAAAAGAAAACTGGAAGTCGCCGTAAGTTTTCTTATGAGATTAGTCTCTTTGGAAAGAAATTTGCGTTTGCTAAATTACTTATCGCCTATTTGGGTATTGAGCAAACTAAAGTTCGATTCAATCTGAATGATGTTAATGAATATGCTGGTCCGGTAATTAATGAAGATATTGATCTTTTGATCAAAGATATTACTGCAGTACTCAATGATGTTTCTCTTGATAAAACACGTCTCTTAGAATCATATTTTCCAAGAAAAATTGATGCTAAGATCATTGAAGATGTTTTGTTGATTACTAAGATTGATATCTTCAGTAAGAAGTATTTTAATACAGAGAATATCATTGAGGAATTTCTGTATACTATTCAGAATGATATCAGTAATGATTCTGATTATACGAATAAGCGCATAAGATTCGTAGAACAAGTTGTGTATGTCCATCTTGCAAAGGACTTTTATAACTTGATTAATTCTATTCGCAAGAATAGAAAATTGAAGTTCTCTGTTAATTCTAAATCAATCTTGTCAAATGTTAATGTATCGAATATTGTGCAATTTGATAATAGTTTAAATCCATTATCAGAATTGGCTATGTTGTCTAGGACATCATTGTCTGGTCCTGGTGGTTTTGAAAAGGCGAATGTACCTCAATCTTTGAGAGAGATTCACCCTTCAATGTTGTATTTGATTGATCCATCAGATACTGCAGATCGAGAAGGTTGTGGAACAATTCAATACCTTATTCCGAACACTGAATTTAATCAGGATGGAACATTCTTTTCTAGAGGCAAGAAAGTTATTAATTCTGTCTCTGAAAGTTTTGTACCATTCCTTGAACATGATGATGCAACTCGGTTACAGATGAGTTCAAGTCAGCAACGACATGCAATCATGTTGAAGAAATTTGATAATGCATTAATCCAAAGTGGTGTCGAGGGAATGTATACTGATCAAACCTCTTTCTTGTTTAAAGCAAAGAGAAATGGTAAAGTTATTTACTTGGATGATAATATCATCTGTGTTCAGTATGATAACAAGACATGTGAAGCATTCCATATTGGATATAGAAAACTGTATATTTCTACAGTTGATTTCTATAAAGTTTATTATAACATCGGCGATACCTTTTCTAAGAATGATATCATTGCAGAATCTAATTATCTTAGAAATGGTAATATTACACTTGGAAAAAATTGTTTAGTAGCTATCATGCCTTGGTATGGTTATAATTATGAAGATGGTATTATTATCTCTCAAAAGGTTGCTGATGAGGATTATTTTACTAGCGTTCATTATGTTGACCTGACTATTGAATTAGCACCAAATAAGGTGTTGATGAACCAAGGAACAGATTATACTAATTACAAACCACTTCCTGAAATTGGTCAGGTTCTTCGTCGCGGAGATTCATATGCAAAAATCAAAGCTATCGATACTGATGGTTTTGATGATGTGATGTTTGAACCTGTAACCGAAGAATATGTTACGGAAGATTGTAAGATTGTTGATATTAAGATCTATGCGAATAAATGGAATAAGAATTTTCCGCAGTATGATCTGTTCATCCAGGAATTGATTAAATCTCAGAAGTCGAAGAAGACCGATATTATCAAGAAATTATCTAGTCATCTTACCAAAGAAGAATTAGATAAGCTTACAGATACTCTCGAAATTCATCAGACTGAAAAGAATAATTATAAGATCAAGGGTGAATATATTGATGGTGTTAGAATTGAAATCACCGCGGTATATGAAAGAAAAGTGACTGTTGGTGATAAATTGGGAAATCGTCATGGAAACAAAGGTGTAATTTCTAAGATTGCACCCGTTGAAGAAATGCCGGTATTACCTGATGGACGAAAAGCAGATATCATCATTAATCCTCTTGGTATCATTTCTCGTATGAATATTGGTCAGGTCTATGAGGCACATCTTGGTATGTCTCTTATGGATCTGAAAAAGAAAGTTCGAGAGATGCATAGTGAGAAGAAAACTCAAAAAGAAATTTACGATTATATCTTGGAATTCATTAAGATAATTGATATGACAGAGAATGGCAATTATTATCAGCAGATGAAGAACATCTTTGATAGTTTACCAGTTCAGAGTTTTATTGATAGTCTTGATAATTTCTTTGTTATTCAACCACCATTTGAATCTATTAAGTGGACTCAACTGAATAAAGCAATGGAATATACTAAGACCCCATTTGAGATTACTGTGTTTGATCCAATCTCTGGAGCAAATATTCAGAATCCAATCAATTGTGGTTATATGTATTTCATGAAGCTTAATCATATTGCTCAGGATAAAATGTCATATCGTGGCATTGGACCCTATTCAGCTAAGACATCTCAACCCCTAGGTGGTAAATCTAGGAAGGGTGGTCAGCGTCTTGGTGAGATGGAAATTTGGGCAGTGATTGGTCATGGTGCTGAAAAGAATCTTAATGAATTCATTTCTGTTAAATCAGATTCAATCAAACTTAGAAACAAGTACATCTCCGAGTGTATGTGTAATAGTGATCTATTACTCGATTCTGATGATGATGAGGTTCCGCAATCTTTAAGATTGCTTCAGACAAACTTGAAGTCTATTGGTTTGGACTATGCTTTGTTTGAGGGTGAGAATAAATTCTTACCAGAACTAGATGAAGATGATGGAGATGAAACAGAAAAAGCAATTGAAAATCTTAAACAGGTTTTATCTTCAGAAAATGCTCGAGAAGATATTCCTGTTATTGAAGGTATTGGTGAGGGGGTTACAGCAATTGAAATTGGAACAGTTGTAGATGAAAAGAAAATCATTTACGATGATGCTTTGGTAGATCAGTTTCCAATGGATGAAGAAATTATGGAAGGACTTTCAAACGATGACAACGAATAAAAAAATTATGGCAATGGATAATAAACAGTTGGTTCAGATCGAACTTGAGAAACGTTTTCCCGGAGCTATTCAGAAAGTTAAGGAACTTTTGGCTCTGTTAGGAGATGATCCAAACCGTGAAGGTTTAGAGGATACTCCTTACAGAGTTATTAAATCTTGGCTTGAGATTTACTCTGGTTATAGTGATGATGAGAATAAGCTTAAAACGTTCTTCGAGGAAAATCTTGGAGATCAAAAAGATGAAATTATAATGTGTAAAGATATTTCCTTTTACTCAATGTGTGAGCATCACATGTTGCCGTTCGGTGGAACCTGTCATATTGGTTATCTGCCGGGTAAAAGAGTTATCGGGGTTTCAAAGTTAGTTCGATTAGTTGAATTTTATAGTCGTAGACTTCAAATTCAAGAAAAGTTGTGTAGCCAGATTGCAGATAAGTTAGTAGAAATTCTTGAACCCCAAGGCGTCGGTGTCATTATGGAAGCACAACATTTGTGTATGACATCTCGCGGAGTTAAGAACTATACTGCTAAAATGACTACATCTGCAATGCGTGGAAAATTTAAAACTCAATCACAGACTCGTCATGAATTTCTTACATTAATTAGTATCTAATTGTTGTTCAAACTGTAAAAAGGAAAACACTCCCATGGCCGAACGTAATCTGAACGAGATGCTTAATACCGACGAAGTTACCGAAACTGCAGATGCTGCTACTCTGGCGAAGACAGCTAAGGCGGCACCTGTTGTTGCTCCTACTCCTGTTCCAGTTCCAGCACCTGTTGCTGAGACTGTCCCTGTTGGTGAAGTTGCAACTGGTAGTTTCGTTAAGTTGAATGAATTCCTTGTGACTCATAAGGATAAGATCACAAATGCCGCAATTACTAATCTTGCTGGATTCACTCGTATTCCTGCTGGAAAGTACATGATGTTTCTCACGAATGCCGAGCAGGATGCTGACTTGGTTCTTTTTGAGAAACCCAGTACTCTCTGGATGGAACAGGGTGTAGTTCCTGATGCTATCAAGGTTGAGACTTCTGGTATTGTTATCAAGTGTCCTAATAGTCGTTACTATATTGGTAAGAACAATGTGACTAAGGTCACAACGAATGCAACCAATAGTGTTGAAAATATTAAGGTCTATAGTCGCAGTAAGACTGCAGATGATATTCGCGTGTCCGACGAAACGGTCACTCAGAGTACTGCAGATGCTGATACTGTGAAGTTGCATGTGAAGAAGGTTAGTCCCCGTCTTTATAATGCAATCAAGGATATGACCACCAAGGAAGAGATCAAGGCTGGTATCCAAGACTTCATGAGTAAGATCTATGATTTAAATCATTTAATCAAAATAGAAAAAGAGTTGCTCTACACTCTCGGATTGTAATTAACTAAATAATCGTTGACGGGTAATTTATTGTTACCCGTCAACGATCTCGTTTTCAGTATGAATAAATTATAAAATTATTAGTTTTGAGGTATATATGAAATCAATGATAATAGATGAAGATCTTCATCGAATGTTGAAAGTACTTTCAGCAGAAAAAGTTAGATCAATTAGAAGTTTAATTTGTGAAGCTTTAATTGATTTGTTTCGAAAGTATAATAAGGAAATTCCAATGAATTTAGAGAATTATCATGAACGAAATACATAAATTATGCGAGTGTGGTTGTGGTAATGAAACAACCTTTAACAAAAATACTAAACACCAAAATAAATTTCTTTATGGTCACAATAGACGAGGATTAAAATTATCTTTTTCAGAATCTCATAAATTAGCAATAGCAAAAGGGAAAACAGGAACAACTCGTTCAAAAGAATCAATTTTGAAAATGGTTCAAAAAAATACTGGACAAACTAGATCTCTAAATATTAGATTAAATATTGCTAATTCTAAAATAGGAAAAATGTTATCTGCAGAACATAAAAATGCAATTTCAAAATCACATATAGGAAAAAAAGATACAGTAGAAACAAGATATAGAAAAAGTTTAGCTATTAGAAAATATAGAAGAGAACATAATAATACAGGATGGATTCCCAATAAAGGAAAATATGAACAATTGGTTTTTAATGAATTACAAAACCAATGTCAATATTCTCTGTTAGAAGATCAACAATTTTTACAATATTTTCCAGATCGTTATATCAAAGAACTTAATTTAATTATCGAATTGTATGAACCATGGCATAAAAATCATCAATATAATGAGTATGATTTAAAAAGGCAATTAGAATTACAAGAACAGTTTCATTGTGATTTCTATATAATTTGGTTGGATGAATGGAACCGAAATAAAGATAATATAACCACACAATTTAAATCGTTAATAGAAAAACTAAGTAATGATAAATCAAGATTGTCCATTGATTCTTAAAGACTTATATAGTTATGATATTAAGTCTGCATACAGTTCAATCTTATCTAAACAGCATTATGACTTTAAAGATGTTGATCTTGAGAATAAAACAGAAAGATCCATTTTTATAGGTAAAGAACAAATTGGAAATATTGACTTGTCTGAATTTCTAATAGAATCAGTTGATAGTTTGATTAAGTATTATCTTCAAGAAAATAATGTTGGTGATGAAGATATTATTACAATTCAAAGAGATGGTTGTATAATTAAAAAGATGTTAGATAATGATGACGAATTTATCAAACTTGAGTTAAGAGAATTGATAGATTTTTTAATTTTGACACCAGACAGGAAGAAATATCTTTTCTTAGCAAATGGAAAGATAGTGATCAAAGGTCTAGCTCATTACTATGAAGAGTTAGATAGTATTTACCAAAAATTTGCTAACTTTACTTTTTATGATAAGTCCATCTTGTTTGAACAAATGGATGATATCAAACAAGAGATATTGAAAACAGAGAATAAGAAACTGTTTTTAATTCCAAGAGAAAATTCTTTTGTAGTATTAACTCATAAGGGTGATATTACAGTTAAAGATCCAGATTTTGTAGACTTAAATTCGATAAACAGAATTAAATATTACAATCATTACTTTGTTGATTTCCTAAGATCGATTTATCTTGAATGCTATTAAAGGAGAAAATAATGCCGGGAAACAATTTAACAAACGAAGACCTTGAAGAATATGGTGGATTTAAAGTACCAAAGATAGATCCATCAATCAAAAAAGATACTGATGATTATAGTACTAAACTTAAACCAGAGCCAAGAATAAAGAAAACAAATTTTTTAGACACAGTAGTTAAGAAACTACGAAACTCTAAAACAGATAGTGAAACTAAGTTAATCCTTGCTGATCTCGTAATGAGTTCAATGATGGATTCATATATAAGAAATGAATGCGTACATTATTGTGATAAATATGCACCGTGCTCTAATATCGGAGATATTCAATGTTAGAAGAAAATGAAAACATGTTTGGAGAAACAATTTCTAAGGAAGATGCTGAAATTATTGATTTTATCAATGAACGAGAACTGTATTATGAGACATTATCTCGTAATGAGATCATGTTAGAAGTAGAAAAAAAATTTGGGAACAAAGGTAAAGAAGTTCTATCATCACTCAACGAAGATATCTTAGTTACACCAGAAGACTTAGAATGTAATGAGTGTGGTAAGATGTCAAAAGAAGTGATGGATGAAACAAACGAAAAACTTAAGTTAATCGATATTGCATTCGATACTGAGTTTGATAAGGTTGTTGAGTATGTTATTTTTCATGGTAGTTATGATAATGTGAAATCTTTAAAAGAAGCAATTATAAAGTTCACAAACTACAATCTAGGTGAAATTTCAGATGAAATGATTAAGAAAGTACAAATCAAAATTCTGTTTAACGGAATTCAAAAAGGATGGTTAATAGATGAGCTCTTCAAATAAATGTTGTTTGAATCTTGGATCGGGTAAGGTTGATTTTAATCGATATAGAGATTACATGAAGACAGTTCATGTAGATCAGAGTTATAAGAATGTTACACCCTTGGAAACAATTGTTAATGAGTTCACAACTGAGTTTGTAGAATCAAGACAGTATTTGCACCAATCTAATATTTTTGATTTTATTGATTCTTTTCCATATAAGTTCGATGCTGTCTTTGCGGAGAGAATTTTCGAACATATGGATTATACGAGTGGTAAGATTGGAAGATTGTTAGAAGGCATCAATGTGCTGACTAACCCAGATGCTGAATTAACAATCGTTGTTCCAAATGCTATCTTATTAGCTAAGATGTTACTTGGGTATGAAGATGCAAATGTAACACGGTGTCATATTAATGATCTAAATACTAAATTAATCATTAATACAGAATTTAATAATGGCTTGTTTGACCCACATCTAAGCATTTGGACTCCTAAGTTAGCTCACGAATATATCGAATCTGAAGGTACCTGGAGAATCGGTGCAATTGAAGAACAAATCAAATTCGCCGGTCGAGATATCTATATGAGAATATTCTGTTGTAAGACTTGAATGTCATAATAAAATCAATTAATGTTGTGTTATTAATTCAATTTCATTAAAACAAAGAAACACGAAACAGGAGATGGTTACCATGGCTACATATCAAGAGACGATGGATGCAATCAATACCAAGTTCGAAGCCTTCAAGGCTGCTGCTGCTACCGGAGTAGACAATAAGACTGCTGCTCTTCAGGCTCGTAAGCTGTCGATGGAACTTCGCGCTGACCTTCAGGGTTTCCGTAAGGCTTCGGTTGATAATGATCATGCAAATACCAAGCACCGTACTCCCAAGGCTGAAGCTGCTGCTGCGGCTCCCGTTGCTGGTTGATTCAAAATCAAACTGAATAAAATAATAAGTATTTGATTTGATTTCTACTGTGGTGTCGGGTCCCGCTATTAACAAGATATTATAAAAGTTATGTTTAGACGTTACACGTTTCATGTCTCGATCCTTGTTAATAGTGGACTATATTATAATATGACTCTTTTCCTACCCACCAACCACAGGTCATCGAATTAATACTCAAATGTTATAAAGTTTGATCGAATAGGAGGGTATCTGGAATTATACCAAGTTTCAGATATCCTCTTTTTATTATACTAAAAAGTATAGTACAAATAAAGAAAAAGGACGAGTTAGTTATCATGAACACAGTTGTGATTGAAGACGATGACAGGCACGAACGAGAATACGATGACGATTATGATTATGAAGATTTAGAATATAAGCATGGTCGTGGTGGAGTTGAAAAATTTAATAAATCTGATACCAAAGGAAAATATGTTCCAGGGAAGAAAAAAGTTAAGCATCGTCAGTTAACCGAAGTTGATATTTACTAAGGAGTTTAGAATGCCTGATCCCAGTTTGGTTAATCTACAGAATTTCTGTAATGAATGTAATGTAAGTAATTCCAGTTTAGCAAAAACAGAAGTTGTTCGTCGGCACCCAGAGTGTCAGACAATTCTACAGTACGTATATGATAAAACTATCTATAAGTACTATATCAAATCTTCAAAGGTTAAGAAACTAAAGAGTAAGTTGGATCCTGCACCAACTTCAGAAGCTTCAATGATTTCTTTGTTGAAGAAGTTTAATGACAAAGAACTAACAGGTAATGCTGCAGTCAGGGCGGTACTTGCTTTTATCGCAGACAATCATGAATACGAAGATTTAATTTATAATATCATTGATCGTAATCTGAAGACACGAACCGACGTCAAGTTAATCAATAAAATTTATCCTGGTTTGATCTCTCAATTTGAAGTAGCCCTTGCTAATTCACTTGAAGAGTATGATCCTAAACAAACCAAGATTAATTTTACAAAAGATATTTGGGTTGCGAGTCGCAAGTTAGATGGTTGTCGATGTTTATCTAAAATCTTTACTCCGGATAACATCAGAATCTATTCAAGGAATGGTGAAGAATTCCATACCTTACAAAAGATTAAAGATGCACTTCGAGCATTAAATATTAGTAATGTTGTATTTGATGGTGAGATTTGTATTGTTGGTGCACAAGGTAATGAAAATTATCAGCAGATCATGAAGGTAATTCGTAAGAAGGATTATACTATCGAACACCCGAAGTATAAGATCTTTGATGCTATTGCGATGGCGGATTTTGATGCGATGGAGGGTACTAGAACTCTTATTGATCGTCAAGTAGATCTTGCCAATTATATTCAGATATGTCCTTCTAATTTCTTAGATCAAGTGACTCAAATTCGTGTTACATCTTGGGAACATTTAAATCGTCTTCGTCAAGAAGCTTTGGATAATGGATGGGAAGGATTGATTCTTCGTAAAGCTGATATCGGTTACGAGGGAACCAGAAATAATAACATGCTTAAACTTAAGTATTTTAAAGATACTGAGTTTGAAATTGTTAATACTGAGATGGGACCTATCCGATATATTGCTTACGATAGTAATG
>Ga0209777_10008922_pt1 | contig 10889 bp, 10 predicted proteins | sample FrelakmetHBP12HB_FD_187147 | JGI IMG/M metagenome (GOLD analysis project Ga0209777, IMG submission 187147) | Freshwater lake sediment microbial communities from the University of Notre Dame, USA, for methane emissions studies -HBP12 HB (SPAdes)... | ecosystem: Environmental > Aquatic >... | reverse complement strand
AGATTAAGCCGGAGTTTTTCAGTATTGCAAACTCACTGAAGTCACCCTCTTATGTCAGTCTTCAGTCGGCATTATCCTGGCATGGTTTGATCCCGGAATTTGTCCCTGCAATTACCAGCATTACAACCGCCAGGCCACAGATAATTGAAACACCTTTTGGGCGATTTGAATACAGGCACGTCAACAAGAACTTCTTCTGGGGTTATCAAAAGCTTGATCTGTCCGAAAAGCAACAAACCTTTGTGGCCATTGCAGAAAAAGCTTTACTTGACCTGGTATATTTAACTTCAGGTGGAGATAAGAAAGAATTTCTTAAGGAACTAAGGCTTCAGAACCTTGATAAGCTAAGTAAAGATACTCTCCGGCAATATGCTGACAAGTCAGACAGTCCTAAACTAAGAAGGGCTGTAATTAATATTGAAGCAATTATTAACGAAGGTGAAGGTGTAGAACTGTGAAAGATTATTTAAAACAGCTTATCGCGAAAATTCAAGACAACAATTTGGCAAGATGCATTGTCAGGGAATACCTTCAAGCCAGAGTTCTTGAAAGTTTGCAGGAAAACGGTGCCTTTGTAAACTGGGTGTTTGTAGGGGGAACGGCATTGCGATTTCTATATTCAATGCCTCGTTTTTCGGAGGACCTTGATTTTTCTTTAGTTAAAGCTGGACTTGAAGACAATTTTACTGAGTTAATGAAAAAAATCAAAGGTACATTCGAGGCAGAAGATTATAAATTGACAATCAAAGCCAAGGTTGAAAAAACAGTCAAATCAGCTTTTTTGAATTTCGAAGGTCTGCTTTATGAAATTGGTCTTTCCCCGCACAGATCTGAAACGATCTCAATTAAGGTGGAAATTGACACCAATCCGCCATCTGATGCTGGATTTGAGACCAGTATCGTACGCAGGCATTGTTTATTAAACTTACAGCATTACGACAAAGGTTCTTTGTTTGCAGGCAAACTCCATGCTTTATTAAGTCGCAGCTATGCCAAAGGAAGAGATATTTATGATTTGATGTGGTATTTATCTGATATAACCTGGCCAGAACCAAACATTGTTTTTTTGAATAATGCCTTAAAACAGACAGGTTGGAAAGGCAAGACAGTCACAGCCGAAAAATGGAGAAAAGAAATCTCATCGCAAATCTCTAAGTACGATTGGGACAAGGTGATTGCAGATGTCCGTCCGTTTTTGGAGAAGCAACGAGATTTGGGGATGTTAACAAAAGGAAATCTTATAAAATTACTCGAAAACACAAGTTAAAGCATTAGCCCAACAAATCAGTGTGCTGTAAAAACCATTCAAAACCGGAAGCATCGGTTCTACAAGCCGATATCACTTTCCATTACCCAAAATGCCAACGGGATTACTGCTATAACCACTGATAAAAGTGTCCCAAATCCTCTATCACTTGAATTTCAGCATGTTGTTGAGTTGCTTATTGTAGATGTTTTCCTTGTTTCACAAAAGATAACGCTTGGCACTTTGGATTTTGACACATTCAAGTCTGGAAAAACTAACAAAATTCTAATATACTGCTAACAATACGCTAATATAAACAAAGTATTATCCTAAGAAAGGACTTTATGCGGTGTATTTATGTCTAAAGAAACTATTCTAATCGTAGATGACGAGGAAGATATCCAGGAACTCCTGAAATTTAACCTTACTAAAGAAGGGTATGAAGTTTTGCTGGCCGGCAACGGTGAAAAGGCACTGGAATCAGCGAGAAATAAAAATCCCCAGCTAATAGTATTGGATTTGATGCTTCCTGGAATAGATGGTCTTAACGTTTGCAAGAAATTAAAAAATGAACCCAAAACCGCATCCATACCTATAGTAATGCTTACTGCAAAGGGAGAGGAATCGGATATTGTAACCGGGCTGGAAATCGGAGCGGATGACTATGTAACAAAACCTTTCAGTCCCAAGGTTCTTATTGCCAGGATAAGAAAACTGCTTCGAAAAACTATTTTACACGCGGAAGAAAAAGCGGCTATTAAGATTCATGAGCTTTCCATAGATACCGCAAGATACGAAGTTCTTGTTAAAAACAAAAAAGTTGAATTGACATACACAGAGTTTAACATTCTGCTGGCACTTGTACGAAGACCAGGGTTTGTTCTAACAAGATACCAGATTGTTGATGCTGTTCGCGGCAGCGATTATCCTGTAACAGATAGAGCGGTAGATGTTCAGATAGTATCTTTAAGGAAAAAACTCGGCAGTTGCGGCAAATACATCGAAACCATTCGAGGTGTCGGATACAGATTTAAGGAATAACCAATGTCAAAAAGCCGTCTTTTATGGCATTTATATCTGCCGTATCTAATTGTAACACTTACTGCCGTTGCTGCAGTTACCTGGCTTATTTCAGGTGCCTTTCATAGCTTTCACTTAAATCAAATTGATAATGACCTTGAAATAAGAGCACGCCTTATTGAACAGCAGGTAATTAATCTTATTCTTGAAAAAAAGTTTAATAACATAGATGAAATCTGCAAATCTCTAACAGACATCGGTGATACTCGCATAACTATCATCCTCCCAGACGGCAAGGTAATAGCTGATTCAAGCCATAATATCGATACTATGGAAAATCATTTGACCCGGCCAGAGATTTCAACGGCATTGAAGGGACAAATCGGTACTCAGACAAGATTCAGTCAGACAATCGGACAGAATATGAGATATGTGGCTGTGCCTGTAAAAAATGAGCAGCAGATAGCGGCAATCATAAGGACAGCCATACCGGTCACCGATATTGAACAGCAGCTTTCAGGCATCTATAAAAAAATGTTCGCAGGTGCTGCTATTGCGGTTATTCTTCTTGGAACAATCAGTCTTATTATTTCCGGCAGAATCAGCAGGCCCATTGAGCGGATGAGAAAAAGAGCAAGGGAATATGCCCAGGGGAACTTCAATAAAAAAATCAGGGTATCCGGCTTTGACGAACTTGCTGAACTGGCAAACGATTTGAATCTTATGGCTCAGCAGCTCCGGCAGCGGATAAGCACTATCAGCAAACAGAAAAATGAGTCCGAAGCAGTGCTTTCAAGTATGGCAGAAGGTGTTATCGCTGTTGATTCAGATGGACTTGTGGTCAGCATAAATAGAGCAGCGGCAAAATTCCTCGATATTGATATCAATACCGCACAATCGAGAAGTATCGAAGAGTTAATCAGACATCCTGAATTGCAACAGATGATAAAGGACATTATAAAAAGCAGGATTTCCAAAGAGAGCGATATATATTTTGCAGTAAATGGCGGCAGATATTTTCATGTCAACGGTACTGGTCTTGCAGATGAAAAAGGCATTCAGACAGGCGCTGTTATTGTTCTTAACGACATAACACGAATGCGAAGGCTTGAAAGCATCCGTCAGGATTTTGTTGCAAATGTATCCCACGAGCTTAAAACACCGGTAACATCAATCAAAGGATTTGTTGAAACCCTTCTTGATGGTGCAATAAATGAACCTCAACAGGCAAAACGATTCCTTGAAATTATCTCGAAACAAGCTGAAAGATTAAATGCCATAATTGAAGATTTATTGACTTTGTCGCGGCTTGAGCAGGACCAGCAGCGAAGTGAAATATCCCTTGATAAGGCAAAAATAAAACCTGTCCTTGAAGCAGCTATAGAACTTTCAAACACCAAAGCTGCTGAAAAACAAATATCCTTTAAGATTGAATGCAGGCCGGATTTGGAAACACGCATAAATTCTGCCCTTCTTGAACAGGCGGTTGTTAACCTGATAGATAATGCAATTAAATACAGCGACAACGGCAAGGAGGTTCAAATAAAGGGGGAACTCAATGATAAAGAATTGGTTATAGCAGTTGAAGATGATGGCTGCGGAATAGAAGAAAAACACCTTTCCCGCATCTTTGAAAGATTTTATGTCGTTGACAAGAGCCGCAGCAGAAAACTCGGCGGCACCGGTCTTGGCCTGTCAATAGTCAAGCATATCGTACAAGTTCACGGCGGCTCAGTAACAGTGACAAGCAAGCTTGGCGAAGGAAGTGTTTTTCAGATTCATTTGCCTTTTTTAAAAGCTGACATGACAGATAATGCCTGAACGTTATAACATTTTGTTCCTTTGTACTGGAAATTCCTGTAGAAGCCAAATGGCTGAAGGTCTTGTGCGTCATTTTAAAGGAAGTTTAATAAATGCTTTCTCGGCCGGTACTGAGCCAAAGACCATAGACCCTTTTGCCGTTGAGGTTATGAAGGAAATCGGAATAGACATTTCCTCACAGTACAGTAAGTCAACATCGCAGCTTGGAAATACAGAATTCGACTATGTTATTACCTTATGCGATTCTGCACAGAAAAACTGCCCCTTTTTTCCAGCCAGATTTGGCATAATACACCGGCCTTTCGATGACCCTGTACGGTTTGCTAAAAATGAAACAGATAAACAAAAGAAGTTAAAGTATTACCGACGGGTACGTGATGAAATTAAAGCCTTTATTGATACCCTTCCTGGCTCCTTAGTACAAAACAAGCAGCAAAACCGATTGTAACTGACTTGTTTTCTGAACATCAATCATCCGCTTTTTTGGGGTTCATATTTTCCTAACAATTAATGAATTTCTAACATAATCCTTACTTTATTTTTACATTCCTTTGTTAATTGTACACTCAATAAAACCTGCTTCCCGGGACTGGCCTGGGACAGGGAAGGAAAAATGGTTTTTATGGAGGTGCAATAAAATGAAGCAAAATTTTGTGAAACTTGTAGTATTATTACTTTTTGTTCTTGCTTCCGGAGCAAGAGGCGACGAAATGAGCGAACTGAAACAACAGCTCAAAGAGCAAAGTGAAACGCTCCAGAAAATGCAGGAAAGACTTGCCCAGCTTGAAACCAACCAGGCAAGTCAAACACAGCAGAATAAAACCATTGAAGACAAGGTTGCAAAAATTTCTGACCCCAACAAGCCCTTTGCTCTTCCTGAAGGCCTCAAATGGGCGGAAAAAATCAAGCTTAGCGGAGACTTGAGATACCGCTATGAGTCAATAGACTCAAAAAGCGGCGGTAAGGACCAGGCAGGCAAAGTTCGTAACAGAATCCGTGCTCGTCTGGGGCTTGATACAAAATTAAACGATGAATGGGACCTTGGCTTTAGAATAGCAACAGGAGCGGCAGACCCGGCATCAACGAATCAATCGCTTGAAAACGGTTTTTCTAAAAAGGACATCTGGCTTGACCTTGCCTACTTCAATTACCATCCCAAGCTCATAGAGCGACTGAATGTTTATGGCGGTAAAATGCCTCTGCCTTTCTACAGGGCCGGCAACAATCAGCTTGTCTGGGACGACGATGTCAATCCTGAAGGAATTGCTGCAAAATATGTTATGCCTTTCGGCAAGTCTGACAACCTTTATATTAATGGCGGCGGATTCTGGCTTAAAGCAGTTGACGGTTCTGGCGATAATGGAGGCGCTGCTGTCTGGGCAATTCAGTCGTATTGGAAGCATGAGTTCGAAAACAAGGATTATTTGCTGGGCGGTCTTAGTATGTATGCGTTCAGCGGCTTAGATGGAAAACCTGGGCTATACAATTCATACGGCTCATCGAAGAGTAAATATGGCAATACGATGAGCGGAACAGGTGCGGATTCGTCTCACCCATATACCTATCTAATGAACTACAGTGTCCTGGAAGGTTTTGCCGAATACGGCTTTAAGGTTGCTGACTTTCCGACCAATGTGTACGGCAGTTATGTAAAGAATACATCGGCAGCAACATCAGAAGATAGTGGGTGGCTGATTGGTACAACGTTTAATAAAGCCAAAGACCAGGGCTCGTGGGAAATCGGTTATAACTACAGGGACGTTCAGAAAGATGCGGTTGTAGGCGTTCTAACTGATTCAGACTTTGTCGGCGGCGGCACAGACGGCAAAGGACATATGATATCAGGCAAGTATCAGATAACAAAGAACATCCAGGCGGGGCTGACTTACTTTATGACGCAGAAAGGAGCAAACAATGACGACTACCGCCGACTTATGGCTGACCTGGTTTTCAAATTCTAATAAGTTTAACCGGATTTTAACAATTTCCTAACAAAACTCTAACAATAGAAAAGTATATATAAGAAAACAGAAAGGAAAATTAACTATGAAAAAAATAATAATTTGTGCAGCGATAATGGCAGTTCTGGCCGCAGCAGTAGAATTGTTTGGTGCTGAAAGTACAGAAAAAGGACAGCCATCGCAAAAAACCGAAAAAACTTTATTGATTGAAGGTTCAACGACCGTAGGGCCAATTGCCGACGCCTTTACTGAAATATTCAATAAAACATATCCCGATGTCAAAATCACAGTTACCAAGAATGGCAGCGGAAACGGTGCTGCAGCCCTTGTTGACAGTCGATGCGATATAGCAATGCTGAGCCGTTTCATGAAACCTGAGGAATTCAAATCAGCCGCCGATAAAGGCATTATGCCGGTCACCCACGTTATCGCAATGGATGGTATTTGCATTATAGTTCACCCTTCCAATGCCGTAACCGAACTTACTACCTCGAAAGTTTGCGACATATATCTTGGCAAAATTAAAAACTGGAAGGAACTTGGCGGCCCGGATATGCCTATTGTTGTAATCAGCAGAGACACATCCTCTGGAACATACGAAACCTTCGACCACTTTGTAATGAAAAAAGAGAAAATGGCAGAAGGCGTTGAATATGTCAGCTCCAATCCGCAGGTTCACACCCGCGTTAAAACAACCCAGGGGGCTATTGGATATGTCGGGGTTGGTTTTCTTGATGCTGATGTGAAGGGTTTGAAAGTCGATGGTGTCATGCCTTCAAGAGAAACTATAGCAAGCGGTGTTTACTCCTTATCAAGACCGCTGTTTTTATTCACAAATGGTTATCCCGCTCTTGGTTCAGTAACATACAAGTTCTGCACTTTCTATCTAACTGAAAAGGGACAGGAAATCATTGAAGCAAAGGGTTTTGTTCCAGTAACGCATTATTAATAAAACCAATAGATGAATGATTAATGCCAACTTAAATCAAGTACCTGAAGCAACGGCTGATGCCGGAAGTCAGCCGTTGCTTCTTACTTATTCACAGGATATCAGAGGATTCCTATCTTTCCACATAGGCAGAACCGCTCTTTTCATTGTAACCTGCACATCGGTATTATCTGTTTTGTTGATATTTTCTTTCATTTTCATTGAAGCACTACCTTTCTTGGCTAAATTCAGCTTGCTTGAATTTTTAACAAGCAAAGCGTGGTATCCGGAGGCACAGTCCCCGCAGTTTGGAGCCTTAGCACTTATAGTTGGTTCAATCTATGTCACGGTGACAGCGATGATTTTTTCTGTACCAGTCGGCATATTCGCAGCGATTTTTTTAAGTGATATAGTTTCCTTTGAAATCAGAAATATTGTTAAACCTGTTATCGAACTTCTTGCTGCTATTCCATCGGTTGCATACGGTTTTTTTGCAGTGATGGTAATGGCTCCCTGGATGCAGCAGAAGTTAGGATTCAGTACCGGCGTAAATGCACTGAATGCTTCTTTCGTCCTTGCCGTTATGGCACTTCCCACAATAATAAGCGTCGCTGAAGATTCAATGTCTGCCGCTGGCCGTGAACTCCGTGAAGCATCTTATGGTCTTGGAGCAACAAGAGTTGAAACTATGTTTAAGGTAGTTATACCATCTGCACACAGCGGCATCATTGCCGCCGTAATACTTGGTATGATGAGAGCTATCGGGGAAACGATGGTCGTCTGGATGGCCTCCGGCAATGCCTCACAGATACCGCATCCCTGGTGGGACTTGTCACAGTCCATTCGTACAATGACTGCGACTATCGCTGGTGACATGGGCGAAACCGCAAAGGGTTCAAACCATTATAGAGCACTTTTCACTGTCGGCCTGCTGTTATTAGTTATGACGCTGTGTCTTAATATTGTCAGTGAATATCTACTAAGCCGTACAGCAAAGAAGTCAGGGAAAAGCAAATGAGAATATTTCTGCGCACCATATTCGATAAAACTTTTACAATAATGACATATCTTGTTGTGCTGATGATAGTAGCATTGCTTGTAATTATACTTGGTCCAATGCTCTCACGCGGCTTAAGTGCGGTAATATTCAAAGATACAATCGAATTCCGCAAAATGCAGTTTGCTCTTTATAATCGAGGAAACCAATCCCGCATCCTTCAGGAGACTAAGGAAACTAACGCTTTTCGGCAGAAAATCTATCAGACCATTGATAAATTCAAACAGGGTATCGATACGGAGGCGCTTACAGAAAAGGTCAGAAAAATATACCGTGAATTCGGTCAGCAGCTCCGTTATAAGGAATTGCCGCCTGAACAGTTTACCATCCTTCGAACTCAAGCAAAAGAAATACGGGATAAACTCGAAACTGCCTTTGCAAGTCAGGATAAATCTGAAATTGCCTCCTGCATAAATAATGTTATGCAATATCGAGATGACCAGAGATTTAAGGATACTGCCGCAGATGGTTTTTTCAAGTTGGCTTTGGAATTTAAAAATTCCGTCGAAAAAATCGACCTAAGCAAGCATTACCTGTATGTTAAATCTCTCCAGGAACTTGAAAGTCTAATCACTGAGCTTTTAGGCCCCCGTCCGGACGAACCTTTGCCGTCCACAGCTATGAACCAGTTTGGTGCAACGCGATGGGATATCGCTCAAAGGATTCTTGATAAAATCCTCTGGACTGAGCAATGGGTTGAGCATAAACCAAATGAACTTCTTGTTAAAATCAAAGCCCTCCGTGCTGAACAGTTTGCAGGAACAGACATTGAGCCGCTGTTTAGCTACATAAAAGACAATATTGAAGAAATGCTAAAACCAAAAGCAAAATTCTACTGGCAGTACTTTATAGACGACAGTACTCCTGGGCATTATTTCGGCGGTGTTGGGCCTGAAATTCTCGGTACGTTACTGCTGACGCTGTTAAGTATGCTCTTTGCTGTTCCCATCGGAATAATCGCGGCTGCCTATCTGACGGAATGCTCTTCTGAAAATCTTATAATAAAAATAATCCGTATGTGCATAAATACGCTCGCAGGTGTACCCAGTATAGTCTTTGGCCTTTTCGGATTGTCTTTCTTTGTACTGTTTTTCCTCCCGCTTTTGGGATTTCCATCGAAACCATGTATCCTCGCTGCCTCATTGACTTTGGCAATACTTACCTTGCCTGTGATGATTAGAGCAAGCGAAGAAGCCATTCGCTCCGTCCCTCAAACTTATAAAGAGGCATCCCTTGCCTTAGGGGCAGGAAAATTTAAAACCTTTATGAAAGTAACTATGCCGGCGGCATTACCAGGTATTTTGACGGGTATCATTCTCAGTTTAAGCCGTGTAGCCGGCGAAACCGCTCCTGTACTATTTACCGGTGCTGTTGCTCTTGGCCCGATGCCATCATCTATTTTTCACAGTACGAGAACACTATCCTATGGAAGTTATGATATGGCCGTCGGCGACCGTATTGCAATGATGGTTCCTCATAATCAATATGGAATGGTTGCCACTCTTGTAATACTTATCCTGTGCTTGAATATCATGGCTATTGTTGTGCGTTCGAGAATGTTCAGGAAACTTCACGGCCATTAAGGATAATTCAAATGAAAGAAGAAGATAAAAATATGCAGCAGTCAGCCCTGAATACCAAAAAATCTCAGAATATGAAAATAATCAGGATTGAACGCAAACAGACTATGGCTCCAAAATCCCTGGATTCAGACTGCAGCAACTGTGCAGTAATCAGTTCTGATGACTTCAGCTTTTACTACGGTTCAAGAATGGGCGTTAAAAATATCACTATGGGTATTTATCCCTGCAGTATCACCGCTATAATAGGTCCCAGCGGCTGCGGTAAAAGCACTTTCCTTCGAAGCATCAACAGGATGAACGACCTTATCCCGCACATTCGCACCGAAGGAACATTAAAAGTTGACGGACAGGATATTTATGATAAGAGAATTAATCTCATTAGTCTCCGCCAGCAGATTGGTATGGTCTTTCAAAAACCAAATCCATTCCCTAAAAGTATTTTCGATAATGTCGCCTATGGTCCTCGGCTGCAGGGTATCAGAAACTCCGAAGACCTCCAGGATATTGTAGAACAATGCCTTCGCTCTGCTGCCATTTGGGATGAAGTCAAAGACGATTTGAAAAAATCAGCATTAGCACTGTCTGGTGGTCAGCAGCAGCGACTCTGCATCGCACGAGCTCTTGCCACTAAACCGCGTGTTATACTAATGGATGAACCATGTTCAGCCCTTGACCCATTAGCTACCGGCAAAATCGAAGACCTTATGGAACAGCTGAAAACCTCATATACAATTATTATAGTTACTCATAATATGCAGCAAGCCGCACGTGTCAGTGAACGAACAGCCTTTTTTTGTCTCGGAGAACTTATCGAATACGATTTGACATCGAAAATATTCGGCAATCCTGCCAATAAACAAACTGAAGATTATATTACAGGAAGGTTTGGGTAAAGACATGCATGAAAAACAAACTAAAAAGATTTGGAAAATACGTACAGTTAAAAATTATCCTGAAGCTCATAACCATTTGCTGATAGGTGAAGTTCTTGAAATTGAAAAATCGTATGTATGTCTTAATTGTAAGACATATCATTTCGGCAGAAGCATAAACGGCACAAAAGATGTTGTAGTCGGGGAAGTGAATGTTCGATTTTTACCCTGGAACCGAATTGAAATAATAAATGAGCTTCCTGTGTCATTTGATTACGTTAACGCTGTGCTTGATGTTGAGGAAAAACACAAGATAATTTTGAAAGACAAACAATTTAAATGTGCTGTTGCATCTTCATACGACAGTAGATATTAGTCAAAGAGGAAAATAATGCCGAAAC
>Ga0209777_10008921_pt1 | contig 10891 bp, 12 predicted proteins | sample FrelakmetHBP12HB_FD_187147 | JGI IMG/M metagenome (GOLD analysis project Ga0209777, IMG submission 187147) | Freshwater lake sediment microbial communities from the University of Notre Dame, USA, for methane emissions studies -HBP12 HB (SPAdes)... | ecosystem: Environmental > Aquatic >... | reverse complement strand
CGCGGTTGCCATAGCTATGCCTCCTAGAAATCTATTGCTCTTCAGCACCGCCGGTAGTGATCACCGGGGGTGTAAGGTGAATCAACCATCGGCAAGCATCAGCCCCGGTAGTGAGGGGGCTGTCCAGCAATTCCACTTGCACGGGATGCTTCACCACAGCCTCAAACATTGCTTTCTCGAAATTAGTCCCGCATTTGCACCACAGCGGCGTCGGCTTCAAGTGCCCCTGACGTATCATGGGGCAGCCGCACTCCCCCCTGGCAGTATGGCTGCCCGTCCCTTGAAAGTACTCATAGTAAATGACACTGCCTATCTTCACCAGCTTCCTCTCGCCGGGAAAGGCGTTGTTGAAGTTCTTTATGAATGTATCAATGTCAACATCTGTGCTGAGGCCCGCGTAGGGAAGAAACAGAGAATTGCAGAGCCTGCCCGTGGCCTCGAGACACTTATTCCTCGCTTTCTCGTCGAAGTCAGGCTCGAACATGCATTTGAAGGCCTCACCGTGAAGTAGGCCGATAAAGAATTCTCGTTGAGCCTTCTCTTCTTCAGACATTTCCTGAGCCATTTTCTTTCCTCCTCAAGAATGCTATTTACGCCTTGCCTTCGCTGAAGGCGCAGAGGGCTTCAGATAGGCCCGCCTCTTGCAGGTGGGCGATCCGTCGCGGATGCAACTGCTTGTCAATTCCACTTCAACAGGGTGTCCTACTACAGCTTCGATCATCGTCTTGTACCAGTAGTCGCCACACCGGCACCATGCTGGCTTAGGCTCCTGATAGCCATCGCGTATCATGGGGCAGCCGCACGTCCCCTCGCCGCCGAAGAATTCGATGTCGATGATGTCGCCCTTCCTCTCGAATTTGCGCACTCCGGGAAACCGGTCCCACATATTCTTGAGAAAGGTGTCAATGTCGGTATCTGTGCTCAGTCCCGCCCACGGCAGGAACAGATTGCATCACAGTTTGCCGGTTGCTTCTACAAGCTTCTCTCTCGCTTCATCATCGAAGTCAGGCTCCAGCATGCGTTTGAAGACCTCGGTTCTGAGGAGGCCCGCAAAGAACTCCCGTTGACCCCTTTCCTCTTCGGACATTCCGTCAGGCAATTGCTCGCTCATTGTTTCACCTCGTTGGGGCTCTGTGCCCCTCCAACTAAACCAAATCAAATCAACTGCTATCTGACTGAGGCCAGTTGAAAGCTAATGAGGGCCGATTGTTGGCTCTTATGCAGGCAATACAGAAATATCACATTGCTGCGTTATTTTCAAGTAACTTCGGTTCATAACTTTGGTTTAGCTTCGAGGGGTATTCGTAGTAGAGGATCGGAATGGTTAAAGAATCTGTAAAGGAACTAAGCGGGGCAAGGAAGGGGTATGGGTTGTTTGTGAGACTCTATTATCGTCGGGAAGGGGATGATTCGACATCTAGAGGTAGTCTGACCTGTTCGAACCTTTGGTTCACGATTTGAGCTATCGCCTCTATCGTTTGTGAGCCCAGGGAACAGAGCATATCTGCCAGCTCATCCAGAGTATACATCTCGTCTGTACGCACGATACCCCGTTTCAAGACTATGACGATCGCTTGCCCTCTGCTGCGTGCTCCGAGCTTAACGCATGCCTGATGTATGATGGCTTTTACCGTGCTCGTGCTGGTACACAAGCGTTCAGCTATATCCTTATTGGTCATACCTCGAGCGGCGAGAATAAGTGCTTCTCGCTCCCTTTGGCTCAGCGGGTAATTGTCTCGCTCTTTCACGAATCTACTGCTTCTACCTGCACAATTTTACTACACGCCTACCAGGTTAGCAACTTCGGCATATCTGCTCTAATTCGCCGGCACTATGAAGCTATCCGCGAAGGTACAACCGCTGGGGCCGTTTATGTACCTCGAAGAGGTGAGAAGCCTCCCTGGCGAGACCCCCTTGCCCAATTCCTCTCTCCCCTAGAGGGAGAGAATAAAAGTGAGGGGGGATTAAACCGTTCGCCCTGAGTCCTTCAAGGAAGGAAAGGGCTCCCCACGCCTACCTTTAATTTCACTGATAAGTGTAGCTAGCCTCTCTCGGCGCTTTAATTCGTTCTTAAGCTCACATTGCCAAAGAACGATTACCTTCCATCTATTGCGTTCTAGCAAGCTGATATTCCGTTTATCTCGCTCAATATTGCCCTTTATCTTCTTTTCCCAAAAGTCTCTTCGGGATTCCGGCAGTTTGGAAGCCTTACACTCTTCGTGTCCATGCCAGAAACACCCGTGAGTGAATACAACAACCTTGTATCTGGGAAGGACAATATCAGGTTTACCGGGCAAAGATTTGACATTTTTTCTGTATCGTAGTCCTGCTGAAAAAAGAGCTTTCCGGACAGAGATTTCCATTCTGCTGTCTCTGTCGGAAATCTTTGACATTATGAGACTTCGTTTTTCCTTATCGTAAATATCTGTCAATCTTCGCTTCGCTTTGATTTTAATTCAATCAATTTATCGTATTTTTCGATAAACTCTTTGTGATATTTCTGCGCTCTTGTGAGTAATTCGTGATAAGTTCTTATATACACTTTCCCCCACATCGAGTCCTCCAAGCTCCTTACCGCCCTATCATCATTTCTCTCACCACAAACAACATAAGCGACAACCATTCTCGCTGATGTGGGTTCGTTGCCTTGCAAGCTCTCTACGAATGTTCTGTATTCGTCGGCTTGCAAAATATCCTTTTTCCTTATTTTGTGTTGCGGTCTTTTTAATTCGATAATAAATCTATTATCCGCAAGGCTCGTACATAGGAAATCAATCCTTTTGTTGGACTCCAATTCCTCATCGGTGTCTGGAAATTTTTGTTTCAAGAGTTTCGAATAATAAACTTCGTCCTCAAACTCCATTATCCTTGGCTCGAGTAACCAAGGAAATGTTTTAAGAAAATTGTGTACTGTAGGGACTTCCAGAGCGTTCTCGGCTATATGCTTTTCAAAGGTCTTAATTGCTTCTATTCTGACAAGAGACAGTTTGTAGAATTCTTTTGCTTCAATAAGCTCCCAGTCCTTTAATAATTTGATTAGATTCTCCTCGCTTATCCCGGCTATGGCATCTAATTCAGCGGCAAATTCCTTGAATGATTCAAATTGAAACGAATCCTGAACATATGTAATAAGGTTGCCACTTTTCTCATCGTCTAGCTCTTCGCTATCGAGTATGACATTGACCATATTTCGTGCCAGCTTTTGTTCGTGTTTGGGTAATTCACTGACCCAAGCATCAATATCCGCCCCCACTATTTTAACAATTCTTGCTTTCTTCTTTTCCTTCCTTAATTCCCTTTGTTTATTGTATATTTGGGTTATAACTACACGTAAATACGTTTCCAAATTCCGAGTCTCTTCATTTTCCCAATTGAGAGACCTTCTGTTAGTTGAAATAACATCTTCATCCCATTTGTCGATAAAGCTAACATCAAGGTCCCCTGTGAGATATTCATAGCCATGACTTGTCGCTTTGTTGCCATAAAAACTGTGGTCATTCACCAATTTTCCGTTTGAAAACAGAGCAACTCCCTTCATGTCTGCGGGAACGGTATGTTCAGATGAAATAATTTTTCCGGTAATTTGTGATGAATACTTGTACTCTGGTAATTTGGCTACTAATTCTTTATCAGTCATTGGTAATTGCCACTCGAACTCAATCGGAATACCTTCATATTTCATATCATTTGTGAGTTCTATAGTTTCCTTATCATTGTGTATTATCTTGACATTAAAATCATCCTCATCGAAAACACTAAAAGCTCTTGCCAATGACCTCGCAATATCGCTAGGTGAAAACTTTGACTTCCGTTTTAAGTCATGCAACTTTACCGTCGTGCCACACTGTTTTCCGACTTTCTTGTTCTTATGTATTATCTTCGGTTTATAAATATTCCTTTCTTTTTGTATATCATCCAGGCTCATGGAAAAAGCGTTGAGCAAATGACCCTTGATAGTCTCGATTATTATTAGTTTCGCTATGCCAAAGAATGACAGTTTACCAATCCCCTTTTTCCCGATTACAGGTCTAAGTCCTGGGCTTAACATCCCACCCTCTTCTTCTTCTCTTCTGTTCCTTCCTATTTTTAGGAATTTCGGGTTTAATTCAGAGTAGCCCATTCCATGACCGTCATCTTCAATTATAATTTCGAGGTCACTAGTATCATTTAGATATATATTCACTTCTTTAGCGTCCGCATCGTACGAATTAGCTATGATTTCAGCTATCACGGGTGGTAAGGTTGAATACATCTTAATCCCCAAATGCTGAATGGTGTTGGGGTCAAATTGCATGACCAATTCTTCTTCTGTCGTCTCAGGACTTCCTTTACGCATGAACGTAACCCCCCTCAACTTCTTTTCTCTCAGCCTTCTCCTTAACCCGGCTACGAATCTCAATACCGATTCTTCTCGCCAATTCGGGTGGAACTGCATTACCAATTTGCCTCGCAATTGAACCAATTCCACTGCCCTTAAATACATATGTTTTCGGGAACGTTTGCAGAGTCGCTCCCTCTCTCAAAGAAAGACCTCTGTCCTCATCCGGGTGAGCAAATCTTCCATTGGAAATGCTGTGAAATTTTGTCGTTATTGTCGGAGCTGGTTTACCCCAAAACACCCTTCCGTACGTATCTTTATATGTATTGTCCTTATCCTTGTATGCATTAATCTGTAATTCCGGGTCGTTTTTCCAAGCTAATCGTGTGCCACCGTCATGAGGTGTGAGTCTTAGCCGTTTAATATTTTTCTCTGATAACCTAGCCGTTGTATGCAAGAAATTGGTTTCATCTACGTGCCCGGCACCGATAGTAGGGAAACCGTTATCAACGCCGAGAAAATCTTTGACTTTCAAAACATTTTCCTTGTCAGCTTTCGGTAATTTGATTTCTTCGTCTACTCTAGAAGCCATTAATAAAAAGCGCTTTCTTTTTTGAGGGACTCCGTAATACATTGCATCAATTATGTCATAATCCACGCCGTAATCGTTCTTCCGAAGAAAATCCAAAAATCCAGTCAGTTTACTTTCATCTTTATTAGTAAACATTCCTCTGACATTCTCGACTACGACAAACCCAGGCATGAAGTAGCTTACAAATTTCTGAAAATCCTCTAACAAGTTCTTCGTTTCTGTTGACTTCTCTTTCTCTGTCTGTATTTGTGTCCAGTATTGGCAGGGACTGCAACCCGCAAAAATCATAGAGTCGTCATTCCGCTCTACTCCTAACTCTTCTAACTGCTCAATAGTCAATTCTTTAATATCAGAATGAATATATTTTGATTCCGGATTGTTGGTCTCGTAAGTATCTTTATATTCCTCTTCTATGTCAATGCCAGCTACCACTCTGATTTTAGCAAGTGACAAACCGTAGGTCATACCTCCGGCACCACAAAAAAAGTCTACAGCCTTTAATTCGCTCATATGGTTTATTTCCACTTTTTTGGTAATTCTACCATTGCTGTGCATGACAAGCAATTTAGTTAGAAGGGTTTTGGGGGAGGAAACTGACAGCTTGAAGCAGCGCGACATTTTACACGGAAGGGGGCAGAGGTTCGTCGTCAGGTTACGCTGCTTGTTTCGTCTATCGTCGTGAGGTTTCGGGGCTATGAACGAATTCGAAAGGCAAAGTGAAGGGCACGGGACCCTGTGTCCCTATGGTTGAATTCTTCCCCCTCATCCTTCGGCAAGCTCAGGACAGGGCTCAGGACAGGCTCTTATCTCTCCTTCCAAGGGAGAGAGGAATAGGGCTGGATTCCTGATTCCGCAAGAATCTGCCATCCTTCCCAGGAAGGACCACGAAGCATGAAAATAGTAGCGCAGGGCTAAGTACTGAGATTCTTCCCCTTCACTCCGTTCAGGGTCAGAATGACATAAAGACCTAAACGGTCTATTTTCAAGGTAATGACATATACAAAGCTAGGCGATGAGACCCTGCTCCTTAAAACGTGCGATGTCGTCCCAACTGTAGCCGTTTTCCAGCAGGACTTCCTCCGTGTGCTGCCCGGACTGGGGCGCCGTTGTTTTGATAGAGGAAGGCATCTTGCTCAGTTTTATCGGGTTAGCCACCAGTTTTATCTTGCCCAGGGTAGGATGTTCTACAGTGGCAAAGAAGTCGTTCGCCCATGCCTGCTCATCCTTGGCTACATCTGTAGGGTCCTGTACCGGCGCATAGATTAGCTCGTACTCGTCGAGTATCGGTTTCCATTCTTCCAATGTCCGTTTAGCCATGGCTTGCTCCGCCATAGCAAAAAGCTCATCATTGTTCATCATCCGCGACATCATGGAGTTGAACCTGGCATCCTTTTCGAGGTGCTCCAGCCCCAGAGCCCGGCAAAACCCCGGCCAGTAAGGGTCCTGCTGCAGATGCACGAAGTATATCCACTTATTGTCCTTGGTCTGGTAGACATTGGTCATGGCAGGCGTCTCCGACCTTCGGCGCGACGGAGCATATTCACCTGTCACCAGCGCGCAGCTCATATCGATGCTCAATACCCAAACGCCGGTGTTGTACAGACTGATATCTACCTCCTGCCCGACGCCAGTGCGCTCTCTTGCATAAAGGGCAGTGGTTATGCCACAGGCCATCGCTATAGAGGCAGTGTGGTCTCCCATGCCCCCTCTGGGGAATAGTGGAGCCATGTCCGGCTCTCTGATTGAAGCCATGAAGCCGGACCGGGCCCAGAAGGCGCTCACATCATATCCCCGCCTTTCTTTATCGGGGCCCTTGTGCCCATACCCTGTTAAACTGGCATACACAAGCCCGGGGTTGAGCTTGGAAAGCACGGAATACTCCAGATTGTAGCGCTTGAGTTCGCTGGGGCGCAAACTAGTAATAAATACATCGGCTCCTTCCAGCAATTTGTAAAGGACAAGCTGCCCTTCCTTTTTGCTTATATCCAGAGTCACGCTTCTCTTATTGCGGTTATCCAGCTCGAACAACCAGTCAACGGCCAACCCTCCCACATTCGACAAGCCCCGCATCGAATCACCTGTCACGGGGTGCTCGATGTGCACCACGTCTGCCCCCCAATCGGCGAGCAGAGCGCCAGCCCCCGGAGCCGCTACCCACTGAGCCACTTCCACAACCTTGATTCTATCCAAAGCCTTTTTAGCCATGAATTATGCTCTCTAACTAGGTTGGACATTTTGGGTACCCAACACCCTTTACTCAAGACACCACGAAGTCGAGATAGAGGGTCTTATTAACCAAAGTGGGAAATTGTATCTATCTGCTTTTTAACTTGGAATTATAGTTTGTCGGCTTGAAGTGGTATCTGTAAACGCAATTCCGGGCGCCACTATTCACACTCTCCACCAACTCTCCCTCCACAGTCTCACCGGTCATCTCCTCAAGCGCACTCTTGTTATAGTTAGTGGAGCAGATGCATAGCTCGGGGCTTGGTTCGATGATGCCAAGACGAACAAGAATGCACATGCATCCTCCATAAGTGTCTTTTACATCAGCTTCCCAGTAGAGGGTGTCTCCTGCTCTCTGAAAACGTCGGTTGTGAGGCACTGTTTCATCCAACCATTGGCATGCACTCTTGATATCCATGCCGGTAGGCGGTGTCCCGACGAACTCTTTGAAACCCTCGTAGCAAGCTTTGCCCATCTCCTCAAGCACTTTGTTTCGCGATTCCTCATCAAGCTTGAAAACACCCTTCATGATTCCCCGAACCAGGTTCGGAAGAACGGATGGGCCGACTGTCTCAACGTAAAGCTTAAGGACGTCTGAGTCAACCTTTCCCTTGCCGACCTTAGCCCCCAGTTTTTTCTCCATGTCCGACCTCCCCGGCTTGTTTGACGAAATCATGCGGCGTCTTTTCACTTGAACGTGCTCCTATATCTAGACTCCAGGTCTCTCTTATGGTCCAGGAGTATGCCCAGAGTCAGGCGCTTCGTATACCAGGCTACCGGTATCTCAAGTAACTTACCCCAATAGGGCACCCGCACGTCCACCCTGTCCACAATTTTGGTGCTGTCGCCCGTCTCGTAGAGAAAGGTGCTTTCCAGGGTACCTTTAGCGAACCCACCTATAGTCTCGTTCGTCATCCGGTCAGGCGGAATCACAGTCTGCCTTTGCTTCGCCGAGCGTGTGAATCCGAGTACCTTAAGTCGCCACAGCGCGACGCTGACGTTGTTAGCGTCCTCAAGCACCTGGACTGACTTTATCACACGCTTGTGGAGTATCGGAGGATGGGTATATTCGGAAATCTCCCTGAGAACTATGTCTCTGGGTGCTTTGATTGTGACGGTCAACTCCACACTTCTCATGTTTGAACCCTCCGTAAGTGCGCTGAGCCACTAAGGGATATAAAGAGAGGATTCCAGCATTGTCATCGCAGCTGGCTTAGAAGGTCAAGAAGGCGCGTCGACGTATTTATAAACCTCGATGGCGAAGCGGGGGCACATCCAGCCGCAAATACCACAGGCGTTGCACTTCTCGGGATTGGCGAAGGTGGGGAGGAGATAACCCTTGGGTGTGAACTTATCCCTGGACATCACGATGCCCCCACGGGAGCAGAATTTGGCGCAGTAGCCGCACCCTTTACAAACCGCTTCGTTAATTGTTATTTCACCTTTAGCCATGTTTCCCCCTAAAACGGTTACTTGAGAGCTTTCCCCCACTTTTTGATGAACTTAGTCTTCACGTCAGGGTTGACCAAGCCGAAAGGCCATCTGCCTTGAACTACCCTGATGATTTCTTCGCCCGGACGGCGCTGCATTTCGGCAAGAGCCTGTGGCGACAGGCCGGCGGAGTGGGCCGTCACTATGAAATTATCAAGCTTTAGCAAGGGGTTATCGGGATTGATTGGTTCCGGTTCGGTGACATCGAAAGCTGCCGCGGCAATGTACCCTTTGGTTAAGGCTGTGTACAGCGCCTTATGGTCAACGACACCGCCGCGAGCGGTATTGATGAGGCAAGCTGTGGGTTTCATCTTCTTCAATTGCTTGAGTCCCAGAATATGTTTTGTCTCAGGGGTCAGCGGGGTATGTATGGAAACGATATCGGAATCCGCAAGCAACTGGTCCATGTCTACCTGTTCCACATCGAACCTGCGGATTATGTCCGGCGGCAGGTAGGGGTCGCAGACTATAATCCTCAGCCCGAAGCCCCTTGCCTTGGGTACCAAAGCTCGCGGGATTTTGCCGAAGGCAATAAGCCCCAGGGTCTGCCCCCTCAGCCTCGATAGATGTGGCCATACCTCTCCGATTATTTGGGGAGAGGCGACTGATGTCCAGCCTCCCTTTTTAACGACGTTATTCAACTGCACAATCCGCCTGGTGCAGGCCAGTATAAGCCCCATGGTATGGTCGGACACATCTTCAATATTAGCGTCTGGCACGTTGACAGCCATGATTCCCAGCTCAGTGGCTGCATTCACATCCAGGTTTTCATAGCCGATGCCGATGCTGGTAATCAACTTGCAGTTCTTCAGGCTTTTCAGCACTTTCCTGGTGATCGACTGGTAGGAAACCTGCGCAATCACGGCGTCAGCGCCCTTCGCTGCGGCAATGATTTCGTCCTCGGTGGCTCCCAGAGGGCAGGGGTTTACCACAAGTTCAACGTCTACCCCGGCATCTTTGAACATCACTGCATAGTCCTGCAGCATTGATATTCCCAGGATGTCAATCGCCTTGAAGGCCATTGTTCCTCCCTTCAGCCTAAATTCTTCAACCCACAAACCCCCGGCAGTCCTTCCTCGGAAGGACTGCACCTCTTACTATCTTCTACGATCAGGATAGGCGGGGCATGCCATAACCGACATCTCCGGGGTCGACAATCAGGTCGATAAGTGCGGGCTTTCTGGCACTGATAGCTCTTTTCAATGCAGGCACAATCTCATCCGGCTTCTCGATCCGTTGGCCATTGACACCGAAGGATTGAGCCAGCTTGGGGAAATCGACATTGCCCAGGTCGTAGCCGAGGTCAGCCCCTTCTCCTGATTTCCTGTCCGGATATGAGGCAAGGCCCCACTTAACGGCGGCATAGCCCCGATTGTTGAGCACTACCACGACGACTGGAATCTGGTATTTGGCGGCCGTCCATAGAGCCTGGATGCCAAAGAGGGCAGAGCCATCTCCCACCAGCGCCACCACCGGCTTTCGAGAATTGGCCAGTCCTACCCCAAGTGAGGCGGGCAGGCCCCATCCCAGGCAGGTGATGGAGCAGAAGTAGCTCCCCGGTTTGGTGAACTCCATGATGCTGGCCACGTAGCTGGTCAGCATCACGGCCTCATCAACTACTACACTGCCTGCGGGTAAAGCGTTGGCGATCTCTTTGATGGCACGCGACGGCCGCATAGGCACGTCATTACGTTCTTTCTTGAAGTCGGCTTCACAGGCTGCCCTGGCTTGCTCGTGTCCCTTTTGCAGCTTTTTGAATCTTTGCTGGCTCTTCTGGCGCTGCCGGGGCGACATAAGCCCTTTTACCTCAGTTGCCAGTTCGGCAAGGATGGCCTTGGGGCTGCCTACGAGCGCTATCTCCGCCGGACACTCTCTGGACAACATCCTGGGGTCATGGTCAATGTGAATCAATTTGGTGGAAGGAGGTATTATCGGTCCCTCGATATAAAATAGTTGCTTGAACAGCCTGCTTCCCACTGCCACGAGCACATCGGCAGGGCTATCTAGTCCGGGGAGACCGAACCCTATCGGTGGTACCCTGCCGTAGTAGAGTGGGTGAGTCGTGGGGAAAATAAACGTGGGAACTAGTCCGGTAGTGAACACCGGAGCGCCGAGAATTTCCGCCAATTCGGTAAGCTCGGCAATGGCATCGTCGCCGGGCACCTGGGAACCAGCCATAATGGCAGGTTGCTTTGCAGCGACTAGAAGCTGCGCTGCTTTTTTCAAATACTCTCGGTCTGGCCTGACTGACATGGGCACATGGC
>Ga0209777_10008920_pt1 | contig 10891 bp, 25 predicted proteins | sample FrelakmetHBP12HB_FD_187147 | JGI IMG/M metagenome (GOLD analysis project Ga0209777, IMG submission 187147) | Freshwater lake sediment microbial communities from the University of Notre Dame, USA, for methane emissions studies -HBP12 HB (SPAdes)... | ecosystem: Environmental > Aquatic >... | reverse complement strand
AACAACACATACTTGGGAAAAAACAAAGAATTTTATTCTAAGCATAACACGCAAGCTAGAATGAAAAGGCAAACAAGAAATAAAAAATATAAGAGAATAAATAAAAAGTGGTAAAAATGCAGTAGTCGCGTAGTTGGCCGATCGCGCTAGACTGCCAGTCTAGAAAGAGAAATCACATCGAGGATTCGAATTCCTCCTACTGCTCAACAGTGCCCGACCCGCTTCTCACAAGAACAGCGCGCTTAGGGTAGGTAAATGGATGCATACGTTTATCTTTTATGGGCCTTATATGCGATATTAGCTCAGTTGATAGAGCACTGTCCTTCCACGTCAGGGGTCGAGAGTTTGAACCTCTCATATCGCTCTAAAAAATCAATCTTATGCATTAGGTTTCAATTTTCATAAGATGCTTATGAATATATAAAATAAAGCATCTTATGAAAAATTGTCCTTATTGTAAAAATGAACATCTCGGTGGTAGAAGTTTTGGCGCACATGTTACAAATTGTAAAATGAATCCAAAAAGGGATGAAACACATAAAAAAATAGGTGATACAAAAAGATTAAAACGATTTAAATATAAATTTAATTGTAAAAAATGTAATAAAGATTATGAACTTAATTTAAGTGAAAATGAATTTAAAAGTAATAAATATAAAAAATATTGTAGTAGAGAATGTGCTAATAGTCATGTACGAACAGAAGAATCAAAATTAAATTTTAGTAAAATAATAAAACAAAAAATTCGTAATGGTGAAAAATTAGGTTTTGTTAAAAGTGGATCAATATTAGCTGAAGATAAACCTAAATATTATTGTAAAAAATGTAAAAAACAAACAAAGTATAAGAATAAATATGAATTATGTAAACAATGTATGTATAAATCATCAGAATATATACAAAACTTATCAAAAAGTTGTACAGGACATTGTGGTGGATATCGTGAAAAAGGAGGAAGAGGAAAACAAGGACATTATAAAGGTTTTTATTTAAATTCATCTTGGGAATTGGCATATGTTATATATTGTTTGGATAATAAAGTATATTTAAAAAGAAATAAAGAAGGATTTGAATATATTTTTGAAAATCAAAAATTTCATTATTATCCCGATTTTATAAAAGAAGATAATAGTTATGTTGAAGTTAAGGGTTATAAAGATAATAAGTATAATGCTAAAATTTCTCAATTTAAAGGAAAATTAGAGATAATAGATAAAGAAAAAATACAGCCGTATATAGATTATGTTGTTAAAAAATATGGTATAGATTTTATAAAATTATATGAATAAATTAAGCAATTATGTGGTCAGTATTCGAAAATGAGTTCAAAGCAAAAGTCGATGACAAGTATCAATGGGTCAAGGAGCTAAACTTCTACATGGGTGATTTATCTGAAGATGATCTTACAGGTGATCATAGATTCAGAGAAGTTCCTGGGAAGAGAAAACAGCTAAGATTTTTAGGAACTGTAGAAACTGAGTTCCCTGTCAAATTCCCGCTGACACTAAAAAATGGCATGGTGCTGAAAGATGCAAGTGATTATTATCATCGAGAAACAGAATATAATAATGATAATAATGATTAAAAAATTTAAAATACTTGATGGTCTTTAGGTTTAAACAACCTAAATTAAGACCATATGAAGAGAAACAAATTACTAAAATCAACATCAAGCCGAAGAATTTATCATATTCTCAATGTTGTTGATGGCGATCCTTATTGTGAATGCTGTTGTCCTATGTGGATATGGAATTATTGCAAAAGACATAAACATTTTAAATGCAGGCCTAATCGAGTAAGAGAACGGAACTGGAAATCACAGAGAAAAACACATTGGAAAATTGCCAAATAGTAGATAATGTCGGCATAGGAGAGTTGGTTCACATCCGTCTGTTTCATAAGCAGAGCATTAAATGCATAGGCCAGTTCGATCCTGGCTGCCGACACTCTTTGCTCCTGTATCGACACACTTTCCTAAAGTGTAGTATCGTAAATGAATGAATGTGAGTTTGAATCTCATCAGGAGCACTAATTTTAACATTTTTTTAACAAATAATCATTTCCGGTTTCATTATTTTTAATTAAATTTGCTTTATATAATAACAAAGTAATAACTAACAATTTTTTAAAAATGAAAAAAATCTTTAAACTCTTATCTTTATCACTTTTAGTGATTTTTTTGACTGGCATATCTTGCACAGAAACTAAAAAACCTTGTGAAGAAAACCAGACCGGAACAGTGATTATCAGGAATACGCATGTAAACGCCGATAATTATTTGTATGTAGATCTTACCACAGATCCTAACGGAGTAGGCGGATATAGCACAGGATATCTATTATATGATGGTGATTCTGTAGAATTTGACAATATTGATGCTGGAACTGTTTATATTTGGGCTATAAGTCAAACTAATTATGATAATGGTAACGCTTGGCAAAAAAACACAATACATTTAAATGCCTGTCAACGATTTACTTTTACTTGGAACAAAAAATAAATAAAAATAAAAATTATGAAAAGATTTTTTAAATTAATTGCAATTGCTATAGTATCTTTAATGTTACTAAATGCATGTGATCCTGTTCTTTGGGGTGTCGTTCTTGGTGCAGCCATAGAAGATGTATATCTAGACGATATTGTTGTAGATTATTATGTTCCTGGTTATTATTTTTATGGTGGCTATTATCATCGTAATTCTTGGGATTATAACTATCAGTATCAACATCAGCATTATCGTCATAATCAAAAACGAAAATAGTAAAAAATAAGCGTTATAAATATCTGTCATATATGAACGAATCAAAGAAAGACTTATTAAGAGCTGCTGGGTTTCTGAAAGAAGTAGAGAACATAGAAAAAGGATTATGTGCCTTTTGTGGCAGTGACAAAATCAAGCCTGAAGACTTTGATAATGATTTCTCACGACATGAACATTCTTTATCGGGGCTTTGTCAAACTTGTCAAAAATCAACGTTTGCTGATGGAAACGAATATATAGATTAAAAAAACTATGAAAAACTTTAAACTATTGTCCTCTGAATCAGTTCATTTTGCCGGTGATATAATTGTAACAGATCCTTGCTATTTTATTCCACAAGACATGTGGTCTGAGCTGTGTGACAGATGGTTTTCAGAATCTCATGATCCTTACAGTCCAGATTTTGCAGATGCTGGAGTGATTGAGTTAGAGGGTGGAGGTAAGATCCTATATTCAAGCACTGCATATGGTGACGGTGTGTATCCTGTGCATTCGAGTAGCGGCAAATCAGTCCATAATGATAGCACAGGTGTAGATGCTGGAATGATTGCAGTCATTAAAGTGGAAGATGCTCAGGCTTTAGGGAAATTGGATGTCAATGACAAAAGTTATCCACGTATCAATGACTTTGACGGTGATATTAACGCAGACGGGAACGGCAATTTTGTGGGAGATCTTTTCGTAACTACAACGTCAGAAACTGAAGAAGAAGATTATGATGAAGGTGATGAACAATTAAGATAATATGAGTGATCCGTTCAAGATTTTCCACTCCATATTGGAGGCTTATATTTCTCCCGAATCTATTAAACATCTTAAAGTTTTGTGGAACGAGAAGACTCGATTCTATCATAACGAATCACATTTATGTCAAATAATTACTGATATTCAGAACAACATCAGGTTTTCAGAATTGTCCCTTGTAGAGAAGCACACACTGTTATTGGCGGCTTTTATGCATGACGCGATTTATGATCCAAAGAAAAAAGACAATGAAGACCAATCGATAAAGTTTTTCAAGAAATCTTACATCGGAAAAGATGCTATCATGGTCCAGAAAGTCTCAGATCTTATTGAAGTGACTAAGCACAGAAAAAGACCCATAGAAAAGCTGCAAAAGATTTTTTGGGATGCCGATAATGCAGGATTTGAGAAAGGCTTTAAAGTTCTCTTAGACAATGAGAAAAAGATCGGGAAAGAGTATTCATATATGACTCCAATAGCATACAAAGAAAACAGGATAAAGTTCTTGAAATCTTGCATCGGCTTATTCAATGATAACGATATCGAAAAACTCATAGAATATATTAAAAAGCATTAAATCTTAAAATTATGGAAGAACACATTTACAATCTCGATCAGTTGATTCGCGTTATAACAGACGACACTATGTCACCTAGGCCAGGCTACTATTTTATCCCAGAAAGAAAATCCTTGTTTGGGAAAACAAAACCCGAACATATTGTTATTTGGAACATTGTCTCAACAAACAAAATAGCGCTCGAAGCATTAGAGAATACTCTTTGGCTGGACAAGAGCACTAACACAGTAAGAAACAAACGGAGAATATGCTACAGATTCAAGGATGAAATAGCACACAACAATTATTTTGACACACAGCAAGAGTTTGACACAGCCGTTAACACACTAAAAAAGAATTTGGCTGAAGTTGAGACAATTTCTCTTTAGAAAAATATGGAAAAATACTTAAAGCATGCTGCTTATAGAGAGGATTTTTTAAAGTTTGAAGAAAAACACCCTGGTTTTTTTGAGTTTCTAGAAACCTTGCAGGTCGGAAACAGGATAAAATTCAAAAATCTCCGGTTTGGGATGAAGCCGTACACAGATTGGGTCATTGAGATAGTCTTCAGGGAAGAAGTCGGTGAAAGAAAAAAAACTAATGGAATTGGATGTATCGAATACGCCAACATAGAAGATAAAACGGGGGAATTTTTAGCGCTGCACAACAACGGCTATTTTCCGTGTCAAACATTCATGTCTATGGAAGATTGGTTTACACATTCAGATTCTTATGAATTATTAAATAAAAAAATATGATAACACTATTGATTGTTTGGGCATGCATAATCACCTATTTCATTATTGGAAGGGTGGTCACCAAAATACTTGATCACTTTAAACTGATTGAAATTGATCATACATATGAAGGTTGTGAACAGTGGGATATGTTTTGGAACACATTTCTCTTTCCGATTGTGTTGATAACTATTTTTATAAAATTTGTGTCTGATGCAATTACAAACATTTTTATTTAAAAATTGACGCGAATGCTCGTTAATATATATAAAAAATAAGTTTAAAATTATGAAAAAACTAGTAGCAGAAAGCCTGAATGAATATAGCAAGCTTCAAAATGTAAATGAAGAATTGCTTACTGAAGCACAAATAAATGAGTCTATTCTGGATCAATACAATAAATTGAACAAAGAAGACGGAAATTCAGTAAGAAAATTTGCATTTGAATTAGCTAAGAAAAAATATGTTCCTGGCCCAAATGCTAGTAATGATGCTGCAATTAAACTATTTAAGCAACTATGTGAAAAATCTGATTTGCAAAAATTGCAACAATTTCTACAAAATGCTGCAGCTGACAAATTTGCAGGCAGGACTATTCTTCAATATGCAGATCCACAAGCAAAAACTGGAAGAATTTTAGGCTGGAAGAATGCTACAGATGTTAAGCCTGAAAGCCAATTCAAAAGTGGTGGAACTGGTGGAAAAACTACTCAAGGCGGAGTTTAAAACGCTCATCTTACCTCACTTAGGAAGAAGGAGTTTCGAGGCTCGATAATCCCAGATGGTTACCGGGCCTTGCGGTTTCTATTTTATTTTGAATTTTTATCCTTAATTATTTTTTTATCTCAAGAATTTTGTTTATATTTACACAAATTGAAATCCTATGAAAGGCGATAAAGGTGTTTGTGTAGCCGGAGAAATCCCAAATCAAGTTCGCAGAACAAAATTCGACAATGAAGCTCATGCTAGTGATGCAATGAATATGCATATGGAATTAGGCTTTATAGCTGCTGATTATGTTATTTATAAATGCAAAGTTTGTGGAATGTGGCATTTTGGAAAACCTAGTTGGAAAGAAATATATGGAAAGAAATGACAGTACTAGACTTATTGATAATATGTGACATATTATCGAAAATATCAAAATCAGAACAAAAAGAATTCAATGAATGGTTAGGAAATTTAACTATAAATGAAGCAGGACAGGTTAACCAAACTTATAAAGAACACTATGTTCAAAAATATGGTGAAGAAGAAGGTTTAAAAATATATGAAAACTATATAAATAATCGTAGTGACAATCTGAAGAATAAAAAAATAAATCAAGACAATGAAAATAAAGGTGTTTGAGACAATGGAAGAGTCTTATAGTTATGGAGATCTGAACGACTGTCACAAAAAGTACTTTATGACTGAAGAGCTCCGTGATGATTATTTTGAGAATGTGTTAAAAGCATATTATATGCATGATAGTTTTGAAGAATATGAACCTAATAATTTTCATGAAAAAAATGAAAATAGACAAAGGTGGGCATACAATATTGCAAAAGGAGAAGAAATGTTGACGATTATTGAAACTAAAGACTGGTAGAATATGGCATACTCAGATTACGGAAGCTATAATTGGAAAAAAGAAAACGGAAATTGGATTTTTAAACCAGAATTTGAAGACACCAATTTGTTTTCCCAAATCACAGGGGATGAGATTTCAAAGGAACTCACTGAAGTTTTTGGAGTACGACTGAAATTAAGCGCGGTAAAACAATCCAAAGATCTAGAAGAAAAATATCCAGAACTCCCTTTCGAAATCATCCACACACATCACTCGGTTATTGGAGATCTCAAGAACTATGCTGTAGTATCATACAAAGGACATCCAACTGTTTTAAAAAGTGGAAAAACAATAGATAAAATAGATTATGAAGATGTTGATGAAATGGAATATAAAAAAGGAAAAGAAATAAAAAAGAAAAATTTTATTCCTAAAGTAATAAACATCATAGATGGAGATTGTACAGTTAAAATAGCAATAGATAATTCAGAAAATTTTTGGAGCGTGGCATATGTGAAAAATAACGATAAAGAATACTTAGGCATGTGCGGTTATGGGTTAGGAGAGCATTTTTGGCTTGATGAAAACGGAAAAGAAGTTCATGATGGAGTTAAAGATTCAGATAAAACCGCATGTTATGATATAAATATGAATCCAATTCCGAATCCTCATTACAGATGGCCCAGAGAAAAAGAATGCTTGAATAAGGCTGTAATACTATTAAATTTATAAAAATGTCGAAACAAATGCCGATAGTCGTAGAGGGTGAAGTCACTGAGTCACTTGGAAATTCGATTTTCAGAGTGAGGCTGGACAATGGTGCGATGATAATTGCTCATTTGTCAGGAAAAATAAGGCTTAATAGCATACAAATTTTGCCCAGAGATAGAGTAAGTTGCGAGATGTCGGTTTACGATTTGCAGCGCGGCCGAATCACACGTCGATTAAATCAAAACAAATGATAAAGCACCTCCCTGGAAGGACTAAACAAGAACTTCAAGTCATTTTTAATAATCTGTCTCCTAAAGAAAACCTAAGAACTGGAGTCAAACATGGCATAGTTTGGCTTGTCAAAGATGCAATTGCTGCTGGAGCAGATGTGCATGCATATGATGATAGGGCTTTACGGTGGGCAAGCAACAATGGACATGCTGAAGTGGTGAAGCTGCTGCTTGATGCTGGAGCAGACGTGCATGCATGGGATAATAATGCTCTGCAATTGGCAAGTGCTTATGGGCATGCTGAAGTGGTGAAGCTGCTGCTTGATGCTGGAACAAATGTGCATGTATGGGATGATTATGCTTTACGATATGCAAACCAAAGAGGTCATACTGAAGTTGTGAAGCTATTGAAAAATAATCATAGATATATAAATAAAATGAAAAGATTTTTTAACATATCGACATCCACGAGTAATAGTTCAACAACTAGTACATCAGGATAAATATGAGCTCTCATTAACATAATATTTTTAGGGAGCCAATTTTTAGCTCCCTTTAGTTTTTAAAAGTGTTCTTTGAAATTTTAATTATTTTTTAACAAATTTATAGCATTTATAATTGTTTTTTGATTATATTTGTATTATTAGCATAAAAGTGAGTAGTGGCTTATATAGAAATATGTAAGAGGAAACTCTGGACATCACAGTTTAACTTGGGAGATCCTGAAAAATCGTCAACACCAAGGAGGATGCAACTCAAAAAAGCTGAGACGATGAACTGGTCGATGACAGCAAGGTAGAGGCTTAGACAGATCACTGCATAAAACAGAATCCAGGTTATGGCTTTAATGTTAATAATTTTTAATGCACGTATAGTTTAAGGAAGGAAAGAATTGACGCGTCATTCATTTGAGAAAATTCTTTAGAGAACACCGCTGTAGTTATGGCGGAGATTAAAGTTCAAATCTTTAGACGTGCTCGAATGCTTTTTTAGATCAAATGGCAGATCGTCAGTGTGGTATACTGAAAATGCAGGTTCGATGCCTGCAGGAAGCTCAAAAGAACACTTTTCCTGTACCCTTGCAAAACTCGGATAAGTTCAGCAGGAAACGTAAAAGGGTAAGAAACAAGTGTTCTTTTTATAGAGAGCAAAGCACTGATGGCAGTGTCCTCGCCCGCTAAGCGAAGGGAACGTTAAATCGTTTGGATTTCGACTATCCTACTCTCTGCAAAAATTCTGATGTGACCCAGCGGCGACGGTATTGGCTTTGTATACCAACGGAGAAATCCCTCAGGAGTTCGAGTCTCCTCATCAGATCATGGAGGTACGCATACAAGGTGTATAACAAGTCTTGAAAACTTGGCCAGGGTAATACCTGAGGTTTCGATTACTTGTGCCTCCGCTAAAATTGATATAAAATGCAAGAGTTGGAATTATTCTCGGGGCAATTGAGCGCTCTGATAGAAGAAAACAAGAGCTTGAAGGCTCACATCAAAAACACGGAAGAGTGGTTCAAGTTGGCGATATGCGTTAACAACAAGCTGGATTACAGGACTAGAGAGAACGTGGATGATTTAAACTATCAGTATTTCATGGAAAACACGTTTATTTCATACGGATCGCATGGAATTCATCTAGTTTGGAAAAACGAGGTTCCGGTGAAGTTCGACGACAGGACTGTTTTGGGAAGAACTCCCGTAACGCTGTCCGAAATAGAGGAAATATTCAGCGGTAAAAGATTGATATGATGGATGAAGAAGAAAAATTGAGGCAGCGAATTCTCGAAAAGCTCGATGACTTGAAGAACAAAATTGAAACTAATGAGGATTTTCCGGAATCTAAACAAGACATGGATTCTCTGGTCTATATTGATGATGGTCTTGAAGAAATTCTTAATAGTTGGTATTATTGATCGCTCTTATAGTATAATGGATAAGTACGTTTGTTCCGTAAACAAAAAATCAGGTTTCGATTACCTGTGAGAGCTCAAAATTAAATTAAAATATATGAGAAATTTTAAAACATCTTTTGATAATGAAACAGTTGATTTAGATGATACTAAAACATATGAATTTCTTCCACAAAATACGAAAGATTTAGATGATATGATGTTTTGTGAAATCGGAAAGGCTTTAACGTATATGGATTATTTTCATCCTGACATTTTTCCAAAACACAAAAAACGTAATTTGCACGAGATTGAACTTTGTGGTTGGCAACAAAGACAAAGAGTTTATAAGTTAATTAAAAACTTTGCTGATAATAGAAGAGATCATTATGATGATGTGTTAAGGAATCAAGAACAAGTTTTTTTATTTATTGATGAAACAGAAAATATGTGTTAGTTATGAAAACTGAAACTGAAATCAGTGATAGAATAAATGATCTAGTTACTTTATTAAAATATAAAGAGATCTCACATAACAAGTTGGATCAGATTTCTATGTTGTCTGGAGAAGGCAACAAGTTGAGAGAAGAAGTGAATCAGATAAAAGGAGAAATAAAAGCACTAGAATGGGTCAAAAATGATAAAAATTAAACAAAAAAGATGAAAAAGATTGATGAAAATTTAAGCCGCGAAGAACTTCGAGTTGAAATGTGCAGACTCCAGAATGAAGCCATGCAATATCGTCAAATCATAGATCGCATAGACAAAAAAGCTGACGAAGAGAAATACACGAAATTTCTTAACAGGTGTTTTTTTCGCGACGGCTATTCATACATGAGAGTAGAGGGATATGACGAGAATTACCAACTGGCACTGTTGTTTATGATTTCGGCGAGCCCGACATGAAAGACTTCAAGGAGATTACTTTTCATAGTACTATTTACGATGATTATCTGAAAAATGCAGTTGAGATATCTTACACGGAGTTCAACGAAAAGCTCAAAGAAGCTGCGTCTCTGATAAAATACTCATAAGAATATTTCTTCATGTCAAGTATTTTGATTATATTTGTATTTTAATATCTTAAAAATGGACATCATTGTAGAAAACACTGCACTCAAAAGTTTCAAAAGACACTTCATCAACAGATTTAAATTCTGGAGATTTGCTTTTTGGGAAGACTTTTACTATGAGTTTAAATGGAGTTTCTGGGCTCTTCGTAAATACTTTAAGATAGTTAGGAAAATGAGACCTTGGGATGGAGTATATATTTATCAGATGACTAAATTCCAGTTAGAGCTTCTTTTGCCTCGCATAGAAAATGGGCACGAAGAAGATGTTTCCAGGGGCAAGAAAGTCAAGGACATCAAAAGACTTATAGAGCTTCTGAATAATCACATCGAGGACAATTATCACGAGCGCTGCGGGTATGATGATGATTTTGAGTTCAAGATGGACAAGGCGGAAGACCGAACAGGCTATTATCTGAATAGTACAGAAACGCAGGAGCAAGAGAAGAACAACGCGAGGGCGATAAAAGAAGCTATAGACCTAGAGAAAAAAGAAACAAGAGAAATTGGAAAACTAATGAGTAAAATACCCTGGTGGTGGGATTAAAAAATTATGATAAAGCACTTAACGCCGAGATCCGAGCAAGAGCTTCAAGCTATATTTAAGAATCTGTCTCCTCAAGAAAAGCTAGAGACTGGATC
>Ga0209777_10008919_pt1 | contig 10893 bp, 7 predicted proteins | sample FrelakmetHBP12HB_FD_187147 | JGI IMG/M metagenome (GOLD analysis project Ga0209777, IMG submission 187147) | Freshwater lake sediment microbial communities from the University of Notre Dame, USA, for methane emissions studies -HBP12 HB (SPAdes)... | ecosystem: Environmental > Aquatic >... | reverse complement strand
GATCTCAACGTGCTCTCCGATTTCTACAATATCCCGCTCTCGATGGGTTCGTTTGCCACCGGCGCGAAAGAGCCGAACTGGCAGGCGGGTATAGAGAACAGCCTTTCCACGTTCATGGCGAGCATCGTCATGTCGGACATGTTGTTGGGGGTGGGTTTTCTGCATGGGAGCCGTATCTGGTCGTATGCCGAGATGATGATGGATTGCGAGATTTTCTCCATCATCTGCAAGACGATGCAAGGCATTGTTGTGGACGATGAGACGCTGGCACTCGATACGATTGCGGCCGTTGGACCAGGCGGCAATTTTCTGTCCCAGAAGCACACCCTCAAGCACATGCGCGATCTTTTCCTGCCGCAATTCATGGACAGGCGTCCGTATAATGAATGGGAGACAAAGAAAGACGACGCGCGGGACTGGGCACTGGCAAAAGCGCGTATGACGCTGGAGACTCACCAGCCCGATCCTCTGGACGAAAAAATCCGTACTGAAATGGCGAAGATCATTTCGTCGCTGGAGAAGAAATGACAGGGATGCAGCCAAAACTCGAGCTTCTGACTTATGACCTGATTGTGCGCATCCTGGATGAGGCTTTCCAGTTGATGCAAAAGCCGGGAATAAAAGTCCAATCCATTGAAGGACGCGATCTGCTAATCAAGGCTGGCGCGACAGCTGAAGGGGATGTGGTCAAAATCCCGGAAAGAATCATCCGCAAGTCATTGGATACCGTTCCTACAGAATTCTATCTCTACGACCGGAGCGGTAATCCCAAAGTACAATATGGTGGTAACTCTGTCCACTTTGACCCCGGTTCGTCCGGTGTCCATATCCTCGATCCAGAGACTCTGGAGCACAAGCCATCCTACGCGCCGGACCTGGTACGTGTGGTGAAAGTGGCCGAGATGCTTCCGCAGTACGACGCCCAGTCCACGGCCATCGTTTGTAATGAAGTTCCCAAAGCCATTGGCGACCTGTACCGGCTTTACGTTGTCCTGCTGTTTTCGCAGAAGCCGATTGTGACCGGTTCGTTTTCCCTTCAGACTCTGGGCACAATGATCGATATGCTGGGGATTTTTTCTGGTGACAGCCAAACACTAGCAGATAAGCCGCAGGCAGTCTTCGATGTATGTCCATCGCCACCACTCATCTGGAGTGACTTTGGCGCGGGCAACCTTATCGAACTGGCCCGGAGGCGTGTCCCGGCGGAACTTATTTCGATGCCGTTAGCCGGGGCTGCTGCACCGGTAACACTGCTCGGTTCGGTTGTCCAGCACGCGGCTGAGAGTTTAAGCGGAATTGCCATCCATCAGCTTGCCAATGCCGGCGCTCCCATCGTCTGGGGTGGAGCCCCTGCCATCTTTGATATGCGCCACGGTACCACTCCGATGGGCGCCATTGAGACGGCGATGATCGACGCAGCATACGCACAAGTTGGCAAGTCGCTCAACCTTCCAACACATGCCTATCTCGGAGCTTCCGACGCCAAAATCGTGGATGCACAGGCTGGGCTGGAAAGCGGCGTTTCTGCCCTGGTCGGTGCGCTAGCGGGAATCAACATGATTTCAGGGGCTGGGATGCTCGACTTCCTGGCCTGTCAAAGCCCAGAGAAGTTGGTTGTGGATGCCGAAGGGATTGCGATGGCCCAACGTCTATTGGCCGGGATCGAGGTCCGGACCGAGACACTGGCGACCGCCCTGTTCGAAGGAATAAATTTCAAGGGCGACTTCCTCAAACAGAAGGTCACGCGCGAACTGTTCTCCAAGGAACAAAATTTGCCGTCGGCAGTAATCGACCGGGATTCAATCCGCGGCTGGCAGGCGGCCGGCAGCCTCGATACCTTTGCCCGTGCCAAAATACGAACCCGTGAATTGCTCGCTGCTTACAAACGCCCGTGTCACGCTCCTGAGCAAGAGCGTGAACTGCAGACAATGGTCGAGAACCTGGCACATAAAGCCGGCATGGACTCTCTGCCGCGATTGGAATAATAGTCATGCGCCATCAGAACGAATTGCAGTTGTTCTGGTGGCGCATTCTTGCTAAGATAGAAATGTGGATAACCCGTTTTCTACCAAAGGAGGAAGGAATGTCAAGAAAATCTGTTTTGTACACTGTTTTTGCCATCCTGGTCATGGCCAGTCTGATCCTCAGCGGGTGTGGGAGCGCCGCTCCAACCCCCAGTGTCTCAGGAATAACTCCCCAGATTTCTCCGACGCCTGTTCCGCAAAAAAAGGTTGCCACGTTCATTTGGAACGAGGAGTTCGACTCCTTAAGCCCCCTGTACACAAATATGTGGTTTTCCACGGTAACACAGCAGCTTTGGGACTGTTGGCCATGGAATTTTGATGAAAACAACAATCCATTACCGTACCTGGTTACCGAAATCCCCAGTATAGAGAATGGCGATATCTCTACGGATGGCGCAACCATTACTCTGCATTTACGGGACGGGCTCAAGTGGTCAGATAACCAGCCGTTGACCTCGGAGGATTTCCGCTTCACCTGGGCCATGTCCGTTGACCCCAAGAACACGGTCGCATCTTCATATCCCTATAGCAAAATAACCAGCGTTGATACACCAGACCCGAAGACGGTCGTTATTCACTTTGATGGGCCTTTTGCGCCTTGGCTTACCACCTTCCGCGGCATCATTCCGGCTCACATTCTTCAGCCGGTGTATGATGCGGATGGAACGCTGGACAACGCTGAGTGGAATACCAAGCCAACAGTTGGTTGCGGGCCGTACGTTTTTACAGAGTGGCAGTCGGGCAGCTTTGCCCGTTTTACGGCCAACCAGAATTACTGGGGAACGAAACCTAAGATCGACGAGATCTTCATCCGATTTGTTCCAGATAATGCCTCGCAGATTGCCGCTCTCACTGCAGGGGATGGTGACCTTAGCACCTTTTTCCCTTATAACGAAATCCCAAAGCTGAAGAATGCTGGACTTACCATCATGACCGAGCCAACTGGCTTGAATGAGGGCATGTTCTTCTTGATCGATACGAACAATAAATTGGGCAATCCCGGACTGCGCGATGTTAATGTGCGCAAGGCAATCGCCATGGCAATCGACCGGGAAGGCATCGTCCGCGATTTGCTGCTCGGTATGACGGAAGTCCCGGCCAGTTATTGGTCTGCGCTGCCACCGTTCTGGAATAATCCACCGCTACAGAACTATCCCTATGACCCGACTGCGGCAAAAGCACTGCTTGACCAAGCTGGCTGGATTGATAGCAACGGAGATGGCGTGCGCGATAAGAATGGCGTCGACTTAGATTTGACCTATGGCACGACCAACGAAAACGAAACTCGCGCGAATGTTCAGGCCGTAGTACAACAACAACTAGCTGCAATAGGTATCAAGGTCGAATTGCAAACCTATTCGAGCGACACCTATTTTGCACAGGATGGACCGGCTGCAACAGGGAAGGTAGACATCATGGAATGGTCCGATGGCCCATTGGTGCCAGACCCGGACGTCTACTATTGGTACTGCAGCGAAATCCCCACTGCAGATTATCCCAGTGGATCCAATTGGCAATATCTGTGTGATCCCCAATTGGATTCTCTCAGCGCGCTACAAATCACCCAGGTAGATCCGACCGAACGCCAAAAGACGATCTCACAGATGAATCAAATCTTCTATGACAAAGTTTATTGGCTCGGACTGTGGGTAGATCCGGATGTCTGGGCAGTGGGTAAGCGTCTGACGGGTGTCAAGTTCTCTGGTGCTTCCCCCTTCTTCAATATTACCGAATGGGATTTGGTCGATAAATAAGAATCATTGCTGGTGGAAGAGCATACCGGTATAGCTGTTCTGCTCTTCCACCTAAGGATCTTATGGGCCGCTATATTCTCCGTCGTTTTTTACAAGGCATCCCACTTCTGTTCATTATCAGCATTGTCCTTTTCGTCCTGATGATGAACATGGGTGATCCGATTGCCACCATGGGTGGACGCACCCTTACGCGTCCTGAGGACCGGCTGCGTCTGACCCGCCAGTTGGGCTTGGATAAACCGATCTACATTCAATACATCTATTGGCTAGTGGGTAACGACTGGGCCAAGGTGGACCTGGACGGCGATGGGATCGCGGAATCGGCCGGGACGCGGCATGGCATTCTGCGCGGCGATTTTGGCACCTCGTTAGTTAACCGGGGCGTACCGGTCCTCCAGGTTATTGCTGAGCGCCTGCCAAACACGCTTCTCCTGATGGTCGCATCGGAAATTGTTGTCATCCTGGGAGCATTGCTGGTGGGAATCTATTCTGCCCTGCGCCAATATTCAGCTTTCGATCACTTTATCACAGCCATCCTTTTCATCGGCTATTCCATGCCGATATTTTTCGTCGGCTTACTTTCGATGTACATTTTTTCCGTTCTGTTCAAGCGCTGGGGACTGCCTTATCTCCCGACTGTGGGGATGTTCGATCCCACCATAGGCGAAACCTTCGGGCAGGTGCTGTTGCACATGATCCTGCCTGTGCTAACCATGTCCTTCGTCAGTTTTGCAGCTTATAGTCGTTATATACGTAGTACGATGTTGGAGGTCATGAGCCAAGATTATATTCGCACGGCAAGATCAAAAGGACTGCCGCGTGTGGTGGTGCTCTTGATCCACGCCTTGAAGAATGCATCCTTACCGATCGTAACCATCGTTGGTCTAGACCTGCCTTTCCTGTTGGGTGGAGCGGTTGTTACCGAGCGAATCTTTGCCTGGCCTGGAACTGGCCGCCTCTTCCTCGATCATGTTACACGCAGTGACTTGCCGGTAGTGATGGGTATCCTGATGCTGATTGCCTTTGCTGTGGTTGTTTTCCAAATCATCACGGATATCGTCTATGCCTGGCTTGACCCGCGCATCCGTTTCGAGGCCTGACCTGATACAACCATGACCACAGAAGCAGTCCACATTCCTGTACTGGCTCCTGATGAACTGGAGACGCCTCCGCTCAGCTTACGCGAACTCACCTGGCGGCGTTTCCGGAGGCACAAACTGGCGATCTTCGGCACGGTCGTCCTGGTGCTATTGTTCTTCTACTCGTTTGGAGGCGCGTTCTTTGCATCGGAGGATTACGCCAATTTCAATGACACAACCATCAGCTTAAATGCTCCCAGTCAGCAACATCCCTTTGGTACAGATGCGATTGGTCGTGACATCCTGACCCGCACCATCTATGGAGGTCAGATTTCTCTTCTAATCGGATTGACAGCAGTCATTGTTGAAACCGTCCTGGGAATCCTGGTGGGAGCGCTAGCTGGTTATTACGGAGGCGTGGTAGACAACATCTTGATGCGCATAACCGAGGCTATGCTGAACATCCCTGAGATATTTCTGCTGATCGTCATGGCCAAATTCTTTGGGGGTAAAATACCGGATATTTCCTTTTTTGGCCGAACATTAAGTGGCAGCGTCGTTCTGATCGTCCTGATTATTGGAGGCACTGCCTGGATGTACCTGGCGCGCATTGTCCGGGCAGAATTCCTGTCCCTGAAAGAGCGAGATTTTGTCCTGGCAGCGCGCGCCACCGGGACGCGCAATACCGAAATCATCTTCATGCACATATTACCAAATTGCCTCGCACCGATAATAGTCACTGCCACGCTGGGTGTCGCCAATGCAATCCTGACTGAGGCGTACATCAGTTTTCTCGGTTTGGGTGTCCAGCCACCGACTGCCACATGGGGCAACATGCTGGACAGTGCGAATAATTATCTTGAATCTGCTCCCTGGCTATGGTTCTTTCCGGCATTGCTCATCCTGCTGACGGTACTCAGCATCAATTTCCTGGGCGATGGCTTGCGGGATGCCCTCGACCCGCACAGCCGGACGGCGTGACTTTATGACCACCCTGCTCGATGTCAAGGACCTAAGAACCCGCTTTCGAACACCTGAAGGAACGGTATATGCTGTTAATGGTATCTCGTTTCATGTGGACGAGGGAGAGACACTGGCAGTTGTTGGGGAGAGCGGCTGCGGGAAATCGGTCAGCATGCTCTCGGTACTACAATTGATCCTGGTCCCGCCGGGGGAGATTGCCGGAGGAGTAGTGCTGTACCGTGGTCAGGATCTGCTTAAAAAATCCGAGCGCGAGATGGAAGGTGTTCGCGGCCAGGAAATTGCCATGATCTTTCAGGACCCGATGACCTCGCTCAATCCCGTACTGACCATTGGTAGACAGATCACCGAATCGCTTCACGTCCACATGGGGATGGACCATAAAGCCGCGGATGTGCGGGCTGTGGAATTACTGGAAATGGTCGGAATATCGGACCCTTCGCGCCGTCTTGGCGATTACCCTCACTTATTTTCCGGCGGGATGCGCCAACGGGTAATGATTGCAATGGCGCTGGCCTGCAACCCCAGCCTATTGATCGCCGATGAACCGACCACGGCACTAGATGTGACCATCCAAGCCCAAATTGTTGAGCTGGTAACAAGAATTCGCCAACAAGTAGGCATGGCTGTCATCTGGATCACGCATGATCTGGGAGTGGTGGCCGGGATTGCCGACCGCGTCATTGTGATGTATGCAGGATTTATCGTCGAGGAGGCCAATGTAAACGCCTTGTACGAGAACCCTCGCCACCCTTACACAAGTGCTTTGCTGGGAGCGCTACCGCGCGTGGACCGACGACGCGACCAGAGGCTCAAATCCATCCCCGGGGCGCCACCCAGCCTTCTGGTGGAGCCACACGGCTGTCCGTTTGCAACCCGTTGTGAGTTTTCCATTGAACGCTGCAGAAACGAAAACCCACCACTGACACCGATTGGACAGAACCACCACAACATTGCCTGCTGGGTTGACATCAAGACTGGAACGCCACGATGAATGAGACTCAGCCGCTGGTAAAGGTCGAAAACCTGACCAAACACTTTCCGGTGATGCGCGGGATCATAATCCAACGCAAGGTCGGTGCGGTGCGCGCCGTGGACGGAATTTCGTTCACTATCGAGCGCGGCGAGACCCTCGGGCTGGTGGGGGAGAGCGGCTGTGGCAAGACTACTGCAGGGCGCACGCTGCTGGGGCTTTACCCGGCAACCGCTGGAGTGGTCACAATTGACGGTCGCGATGTCCGTTCTGCCAAAGGCAGGGAACTGCTTGCCATTCGCCGCATGGCGCAGATGATCTTCCAGGATCCATATGCGTCGCTCAATCCACGCTGGACAGTCAACTCCATTGTAAGCGAACCGTTACGTGTCCATCACTTGCTAAAAACTGAAGGGGAACGCGTAGAACGCGTCCAGGAATTAATGGGGCTGGTCGGATTGAGTGGACGACTAATCAACCGTTTTCCCCATGAATTCTCCGGCGGACAGCGTCAGCGCATCGGTGTGGCACGGGCCCTGGCTTCTGATCCAAAGTTCATCGTCTGTGATGAACCGATTTCAGCATTGGACGTATCCATCCAAGCACAGGTGGTCAACCTATTGGAAGATCTACAAGATCGATTTGGATTGACCTATCTCTTCATCGCCCACGATCTCAGCATGGTACGCCACATTTGTGATAGGGTGGCGGTCATGTACCTGGGTGTGATGGCTGAAATGGCCGACCGCAACGAACTTTACGAACACCCACTACACCCATATACCAAAGCGCTGCTTTCTGCCGTTCCTGTGCCGGACCCCCAAAAAGATCGCGCCCGTCGCCGAATTATCCTGGCTGGGGACGTGCCCAGCCCAATCAACCCGCCCTCTGGTTGCCGTTTCCACCCACGCTGCCCGCTCGCAGAGGAACAATGCAGTCGCGAGGTCCCACAGTGGCGTCTTGTCGCGCCCGGCCATTGGGTTGCCTGCCATAAGGTTTGAAAGAAAGAAAGGCCATGATTGACCTAGGGGTTCTGTTGCGCGTTCCTTGTGTGGAAGTGGAGATGGGCTTCGATGTTTCGCCTGATGGCGAACACGTTGCCTTTTCGTGGAATCCGGATGGATGTTGGGATATCTATGAAATTTCCCTGCATAGCAAAACGGATCCATATCTTGTTTCGCATGGAATGGGCGGAAAGTTCCACCCGCGCTATTCTCCCGATGGCCGTCGCCTAGCCTTTGCTGTGGATTTCGATGGCAGCGAAGCCTTTCACCTCATCGTTCATGACCTTGATACCAGTACACAGTGTGACCTGACCCCAGATTCGAATTGTGCCAGGCAGGCAAATTTTTGCTGGTCACCGGATGGCAAACAGATCGCATTTATTTCTGACCAATCCGGACAATTCAATCTTTACGTAGTCCCCGCCGTCGGCGGCGACGCCCGGCTTATGTTTAATGCTGGATACCCAGCTTGGAAGGTACGCTGGTCACCGGATGGATTCTGGCTGGCCGTGACTGTTGAGGCGGGAGGAATAGACTTCGGTACCTACATCGTCCCAGCCAAAGAGTATAGTGCAGTATACCGGATTGCCGATGAAACCGGCCCAATCGATGCCGGACAGACCTGTTGGTCGCCGGACAGCACGAGGCTGGCTTTTACATCGGATGTGCATGGATACAACAATATCGGCATTTACGAGCTGGCCACACATCGCATCGTCTGGCTCACGGATGGGGAGGGGGAGAAGCAGTTTCCGGTATGGTCGCCAGATGGAACACAGCTGGCTTATGTATTCAACCGCGGCACTGTTTCCTGGCTCGTGGTTCAAACGCCGGGGAAGTCTCAGGTAATGTACCAGGTTGAACCGGGCGTGCATTACCTACCGCGCTTCACACCGGATGGCAGGCACATCATCTTCGCTTTCGATAATCCGCGCCATCCTGATGATTTATGGTCGCTCTCGATGGAGGATGGTAGCTTCACACAATTGACTCATTCTCTACCGGATGAATTGGTAGATGTTCCATTCGCGATACCGGATGAGATCGCTTACCCAAGTATGGACGGTACACCCGTGCCAGCTTTATTATTCAAACCGCAGGTCCAGAAACCAGGACCAGCCGTGCTCCTGGTCCATGGCGGACCAGACTGGTTTTTTGAGATGACCTGGTACCCCCTCATGGCCCACATGGCTTCTCGCGGTTGGTCTGTGCTAGTACCAAACTACCGCGGATCCACTGGCTATGGGCGTGCATGGCAGGAAGCCAGTCGTTTCGACTTTGGCGGTGTAGATAATGATGACGTGGCCGCCGGGGTGCAATATCTCATCAAGAATGGTCTAGCTGATCCGGAACGGGTCGGAATAACCGGGCGCAGTCATGGCGGATATCTCACCATGACCTGTCTAACGAAATATCCCAGCTTCTGGGTAGCTGGATCAGCGGTTGTTCCGTTCATCAACTGGTTCACAAATCATAAATACATCCGTCCCGACCTCCAGCACTGGGATTTCGAGAATTTTGGCGACCCGGAAGAAAATCATGATCTGTGGGTTGAAAGGTCGCCCTATTTCTTTCTAGACCGGGTTACTGCTCCGGTACAATTAATTGCCGGCAGATTGGACCAGCGTTGCCCGGTAAGCGATTCTATTGAGGCACATGACGCCCTGCGGGACATGGGCAAGGTAGTGGAAATGGTAGTTTACGAAGATGAGGGCCATACTTTTCTAAAACTTGAAAATGTGCTAGATTCCGAGCAGCGCCGCATGGCATTTCTGGCGAAATATCTCGAACCTGATTAGCGGATAAAAGTGATGATCCGTCTTTCTATCCTTGACGAAAACGAAATTGAAGCCATCCATCAGGCCACCTTACGCATCCTGGAAGAGACAGGCGTAGTGCTAACCGAACCAAAGAGCCGCGCACTCCTGACCGATGCGGGCGCCAAAGTTCAGGAGATGCGCGTCTTGCTTCCTCCGGTATTGGTAGAGAAGTGTATTAAACTGGCAGGGAAGAAGACCACAATCCGAGGACGCGGAGGAACGGTCAAGACACTCGGGGACGGATCGCTCTATTTTCACAATCTGGGCGGTGCACCGCAAGTCTATGATGCAGTTTCCGGGACCCGTCGTCTGGCTACCGTTCAAGATGTACGTGACGCCACCCGCCTGCTGGACGCGTTGGAGAACTGTCACACCATCACACCTTTCTTTACTCCGACCGAAGTGCCGGGCGGGGTGATGTCACTGGCGATGTACCGTCATGCGTTGCCGTATACAGTTAAACCCCTGCAAGGACCAGGCGTACAGTATGCAGCCGAGGTGCGCTATGCGGTAAAAATGGCGGAAGTGATCGGCTCACCCGCGGATATATTGACTTTGTCGGTTTCTCCAGTCAGCCCGTTGACCATCCCCGATCATGAGGCTGAGGCGATCATGGAAATTGCCCGACTGGGGATCGCTTTTGGGCCGTTGCCATGCCCAACGGCCGGTACGACCGCGCCTTTCTCCATTGCCGGAGCCATAACCCAGCAGAATGCTGAGGTGCTGGCAGCGCTGGTTCTGTCAGAACTTGTCCATCCAGGGCTGCCGATCATTTACTGTGGACGGTTGGCAATGATGGAACCACGCAGCGGGCTTTCCGTTTGGGGCGGGGTCGAGATGGGTATGGCTTCCGCTGGGACGGTGCAAATCGGGCATCGTTATGGACTGCCCGTCAATGTTTATGGATTCTCGACCAATGCCCACAGCCTGGATGCCCAAGACGGTTTCGAGCGTGCCCTGAACGCTGCCATCCCCGCCCTGGCCGGAGCAGACGAACTCTCTGGCATCGGCGAAATGGAGGCGGGGGTGATGGGGTCGTATGCCCAGATGGTGGCCGATAACGAGTTTGCCGGGAGCATCTACCGGGTGCGGAAAGGGTTCGCTTCGAATAAGGATGCTTTAGCGGTGGAGGTGGTCGCAGCGGTCATGTCTTCCACGCGCAATTTCCTCGGTCAGAAACATACAATGAAGTATCTCAAGTCTGGCGAAGTGTTCATTACAAAATTAGCCGAGCGCGGCTCGTGGGAGGGGTGGGAGG
>Ga0209777_10008918_pt1 | contig 10895 bp, 11 predicted proteins | sample FrelakmetHBP12HB_FD_187147 | JGI IMG/M metagenome (GOLD analysis project Ga0209777, IMG submission 187147) | Freshwater lake sediment microbial communities from the University of Notre Dame, USA, for methane emissions studies -HBP12 HB (SPAdes)... | ecosystem: Environmental > Aquatic >... | reverse complement strand
AGTCAAAGGCCTTTGATGCGACGATATACCGGGCAGCCTTTTCCAGGTCCGCGCTGCGATCCACGTAGACCGGTACATTCCCCGGACCAACTCCGTAGGCCGGTTTCCCAGTCGAGTGCGCCGCTCGAACCATGGCCGTCCCACCCGTCGCCAGGATGACTGCTGTCTGGCGGTGGGTCATTAATTCCTGGGTGCCAGGCAGGGAAACCTGCTGAAGGCAGCTGATCAAACCCTTTGGAGCACCGGCATTCTCGGCCGCCAGGGTCATGGTTTGTGCGGCCTCATAGGTGCAGCGCCTCGCCGAAGGATGAGGAGAAAATACGATTGCATTGCGTGCCTTGACGGCGATCAAAGACTTAAAGAAAGTAGTCGAGGTTGGATTCGTGGAAGGGATGAGAGCCGCCACCACGCCCATCGGCCAGGCAATCTCATACAGGCGGCGGGCGGGATCGTGGCGGATCACGCCAACAGTTTTAAGGTCCCGGATGCTTTCCCAGACCACGCGCGACCCGAACTCGTTCTTGATTTTCTTGTGGGCTGCAACGCCAAAACCAGTCTCCTCTTGAGCCAGGCGTCCCAGTCTTTCCGCGGCTTGCACACCAGCAGAGGCCATGGCCGCGCAGACCCGGTCAACCTCTGCCTGCGATGCCCGACTCCAGATATTCCAGGCATTAAGCGCCGCATTGACAAGGTCACGTGACTCTTGGATCGAGCCGAGATCTTTATCGAGGCCCATCTTGCATATCCTTCTTTATCAATAAGTTCACGATTTCCGGAACGACACTTTTCCGTCCACTTCAAGCGAATCGATGACTGCCATGATCACAGCGTCGACAGGCGAATCCTTGGTGATGACCGTCTGCCTGGCGGATGAACCCGAGGCGGTCAAGACCAGCTCACCGATGCCTGCATCGACGGTATCCACGGCTACATATGGCTTTCCGACCGGGTTCCCGCTCTCGTCCGTCTGGCGGACGATGAGCAGTTTGCGGGAAAAAAGTTTCTCGTCTTTGATGGTCGCGACGGTTGTTCCGATCACTCTGGCAATCAACATGGCGTTTCTCCAAAAATCATTAATTCCTGGCAAGTGCAGTGGCAGGAGCCGCGGGGGCTGGTTCGACACTGGGACCCTGGATGATCTTCACGCCCGCGCTGGCGCCAATGCGTGTGGCACCCGCCTTGATCATGTTCTCAGCATCTTCATAAGTCCGCACGCCACCGGCTGCCTTCACACCCATTTCCGGTCCGACCACCCGCCGCATCAGGGCTACATCGTGTACGGTGGCTCCCCCGCTGGCAAAACCGGTGGAAGTTTTTACGAAGTCTGCCCCGGTCTCCTTTGAAAGCAGGCAAGCGATTGTCTTTTCCTCGTCAGTTAGTAGAATAGCCTCGATAATCACCTTGACGATCGCTTTTCTGGCATGGGCCGTCGTAACCACACCGCGAATATCCTTGGCAACAAGTTCCAGGTCACGCGCTTTCAAGGCCCCAACGTTGATCACCATGTCAATCTCGGTTGCGCCGTGATCCAGGGCAACCTGGGTTTCGAAAGCCTTGACCTCCGGCGAGGTGGCTCCCAGCGGGAAGCCGATCACCGTGCACACTTTTACCGAAGAACCCTCCAGCAATTTGGAGCACAGTTCCACCCAGGTGGGATTAATGCACACCGAAGCAAAACCGTACTTGCGGGCCTCAAAGCACAACTGCGCGATCTGTTCCTGGGTGGCATCCGGTTTGAGCAGGGTATGGTCAATCATTTTTGCCAGGTTCAGGTCCTGCGGGATAATCCCGACCGTGGAAGAAAGCCGTTCCGCCCCCGCGTTGACCACATTCCCGGCCCGGTCGAAGCAGGTGCGCACACACTGCGACTCGGCACAGGTGAACTTGCAATATCCGCCTTCCGGAACATTGGCTTTTTCCTGTTGTTCCAGCATGGCGGCAAACACCTCATGTGTGATTATTTCCACCAGTTGCTCTACTACTTTGGGTTCAGTCACCATAGGATGGCCTCTATTTCAAATACAGCTTTTCAACTACTGAAATTTTTTCGACTCGCCGGGTGTGACGTTCTCCGCCGAATTCAGTGGATAGCCAGGTTTTTAGAATCAACTTCGCAAGGTTCACGCCAATCAACCCGGCGCCCAAGGTCAGGACATTTGTGTCGTTATGTTCGCGACTGTTCACTGCCGATGAATAATCATAGGCCATTCCCGCCCGCACCCCGGGAACTTTATTGGCAACAATACAACTCCCAATACCTGCCCCATCGATCATGATCCCCCGCCAGGCTTTTCCAGCACTCACCAGCTTGGCCACTTCGTGGGCATAATCCGGGTAATCTACCGCGGCCTTACTATACGTACCGACATCTTTGACATCCAAGCCCATCCCGCTCAGGTCAGCCTTAAGGATTTCCTTCAATTCAAAGCCACCGTGGTCAGCCCCAATTGCCACTACTTTGCGACTTCTCGTCTGTGCGCTGGACCTGGGGGGAGTTTCCGCCGCTGGGGGAGAGTCGACTAAGAATGTACCTTGTGGCGAGAGCCCCATCACCTGTTTGAGGACTCGCTGCACAATTTGTTGGATTTGCATGTCGTCAATGGTGCTCACAGGCAACTTCCCTTTTCACCATAAAGAACTGAAAAGTGGTAATGACCACATGACCACATTACATCACTATATTAGCATGGTAAAAAGGAAAAGTCAAGCCTTCTTGATGCTTGGTTTTACAATTGGCTAAGTCTTTGATGCCAGTTCGTGATCGGGAAAATCCAGCTCTACCCGCCGGACGAGTGGGGTAAGCAATGCGATAACGGACACACCTGCCATAAGCAGACCCACCAGGCTGATCAATACCCCAATTCCGCGGCTGGCGCCATAGCCGAAAATGGGGCCAATTATGGGGGCCAGCGCCCCGCCAACCGCCATGGATGGCTTAAAAATGTAATCCGCCAGGGGCGCGGCCAGCAGCGGAGCAATGATGCCGGATGACCAGGCAATCGTACGCCGAAAAGCGAACACGCGCCCCTGGAGATCCGGGGCGACCTTGGCCTGCCAGATGGCCTGGCTGCAGGCATTCGTGAACGGGCTGCAGAACATTACGGCTATCCCACAGACGGCGAGCAGCGGGATCGAAGCGCGCAGACCCACGGCACTGAGGAACAGACCGCTGAGGAGGGCAGCCCCTAACAGGGTGTAAATCTTGCGCTTGCCGCCGCCCCAGGCGCTCATTACCAGCGTACCCGCCAGCATCCCCACCCCCATCAGGGTGCTGAGATAACCCAGCGTGCTGGCATCCCAGTTATCCAGGATCAGCGGGACAAGCAGCGGGCTCATCACCCCTGAGAGGAAATTGGTCGCCAGGAAGAAGAGCAGCAGCGCCAGCAAGCCTTTACGGGCGGTGATGTAATCCCAACCGAAGCGCATCTCTTTCCAAATCGAGCCTTTGGCTTCCTTACCCTGAGTGGTGGGTGGGGGATTGGGGATGCGCACGAATAACAACATCAACAGCACTGAAAAGGCATAAGAGGTAAAGTCGATCAACGCCATATTGCCAAGGTGGATGGCCACATACAGAGCCCCAGCCAGGGCCGGCCCGGCGATCTGCGGCAGCGCTTCGCCCAACTGCACGAAACCGTTGGCCCGTCCGTAGTGCTGTTTGGGAACCAGCAGTGTCACAGAGGCAGTGAAGGAAGGCCACATTAAGGTTTGGAAGGAGGCCATCCACAGATTGATGGGGATCACCATCCAAATCTGAAGGCGATGGGTCAGGTAAAGGGTTCCGGCAGCCAGCACTGCCAGCCCGGCGCCAAAATCGCTGACGATCATGGCGGTGCGCCGGTTCCAACGATCAGCAAATACCCCGGCAATGGGCGAGAGCAGCACGTAGGGCGCTTGTTGTGCAACCTGCACCAGTGCCAACAGCAGCACCGATTTGGTCTGCTCGTAGACCCACACGCCCATTGCGAAGCCGGTGAGTTGTGAACCGATCAGTGAGACAAGCTGTCCGGACCAGATGGTGAAGAAGGTGCGCATACCTTGCGGGTTCGATATCCCACGCGCAGGTTGGGGTTGTTCCATGGTCTTTTCCTGGTGAGTCTGTGATGGCTTTAATTCTTGCATCTATTGGATTTCCATCAGAGGGCGCAGAGCGTTCACTCGTTCAAATAATGGTCACTACCAATACACGGACGCCAGGTATTCTGAATTCACCCTCTTCTTGACCCTTATACAAAAGGGCTTCTAGCGGTTCCAGGACCCAAGTCTCTATGGCGCCATACTTAGCGAAGTATTCTGTCGGCAGTCCGAAAGTTGGCCAGAACCCTTGGAGTGTCATCCTCTGAATAAGTTGGGCAATATAATGTTTGATTTCGCCGCGGGTCAGCGGGTTAGTTTGGCAAGGTAGCGATAGCGATCCCCACGATACAGAATCTTGACAAATTCGATCACGCGGCGGTATTGAGAATAGGTGGTGCGTTCACTGAGCAGCAGGGGACTGCCTGGTTCGATCTGCAGAAGCGAGGCTTCACGCGGCGTAGCGAGGGTCACTTCCAGGGTCTCGTCCGCCTCGGTTGGGATGAGGTGGAATTTCTCCTGCAGGATCCTGTAAATCGAACCAACCTCTTCCAGCTCCTCCAGAGTAATCGTCTGCTCGCCTGGCAGACTGTAATAAGATGTTTGCAGTCCCATGGGTACGCCATCCCCCAAGCGTATTCGCTCGATGCGCAGGACCTGGCCGGATCCTTCCGGTAGCTCCAGATGCTGGCGGACCTTTTCGGGCGGTTGAATATAGCCGATCACCAGTATCTTCTGTCCTGGAACAAGTCCGCGCTGCTTCATATCTTCTGTGAAACTTGTTAGTTCGGAAATCCCCTTTTGTAGTTTCTGTGGTGAAACATAAGTTCCCCGGCCGTGTTCACGATATAAAAAGCCCTGGCGCACCAGCAGGTCAATTGCCTGGCGGATGGTCGTCCGGCTGACCGAATAGATCGTTTCCAGTTGACGCTCGGAAGGGATGGGTTGATATGCTTCGAGCTTGCCATTCGAAATCTGCTCGCGCAAAATACTTGCTAATTGATAGTAGCGAGGCAGAAAATCGTTGGGATCTATTATTTCAGGCATCGTTTCCTCTCCCGTAAATTGTAAAGCCCTTAAGGAAGAAGTTCTCAATTAGTCAAAATTACCCTCTTATAACCGCAATTGATGCACTGCGGCTTGTGCATGCAAAGGCGGGAGCCACATTCTGGGCATGACCACTTGGTTGCTTCCTCGGCGACAAAACGCCTCACTCCGACGGCTTGAATGCGCTCTAGATTTGCAATGATGCTTACTCCGTATCTTGTCCGGTAGCGGCCGTCAAGATGAAGCAGATCAGCGCAGGGATACTTGGCACAGGAAAAGCAGAACCGACGACCGCCAGCGGCCAGTTCTTCACAGTTCTTTAGGACACAAGTAAGGCACGCATTCGACTTGTAATTGTCACCTCCTCGGCAACCGGGGCAAGGTTGGTGATTTCGAATGTAAGCGCGGCACAGGCTGCAATTCACGCCACACGGTGCAACGATCATCGGGTCCCTGGCTTGAATTTGCGCGACCTTGTTTTGCATGCCGTTCTCCTGGCCTCTGGCGCGAGTGCCGCGAAATGACGTCCAACTATTTGTGGAGCGAGGGCAATACTTTATCCAGAACGCCCACACCAACGCCGGTGGCAAGCAAGATAACAATAATAACGGTGAAGATAGCAATAAAGAACAGACCAAAATAATTCAACACCAGTCCCCAGACCGCCCGGCCGCGGCCGGGACCTCCACTGCGTTTGATCTGACTGAGTGCCGTATGACCGATCACGATCCCAACCAGCCAGATCACAAATGGAGCCACGTCCAGTATTGTCGAACAGACTGCGCTTGTCCCAGCGGTAAAAGCGGCCAGCAGCAAGCCAAGTGTCAGGTCAAAGCACCATTGCAGGATGTAAATTGCCCACCCGACCAGACCAAGGGTCAGGCTGGTAGTTGCCAGTTTTTTCTTCGGTAACAATGCTAATTATTCCAGTTTATTCCTCAATGGACGCAAAAGCAATGAAAGCCCAATTACCCCAGCGACAATCACTGCCGCCAGGATAAGCGACCTACCGCCCAGCAGGATAAAGGCGGCCAGTACAATTGAAGCGCCCTGGAAGAGCAGCAACCCCCAGCGCTTCCAGTGCCAGAGAACCAGGGCAGCCAGATAACACAAGAAACCGAGCGCAGCGATGGCTTCCACCGCCCAGGCTGCCAGGGCGTTGGCAATCCCCGGTGCAGGGTACCTAAGCAGACCATAAAGCATCACCAGCAAGCTGTCGAACATCAAGAGCAGCAGGAACGCGCTCAACTGTCCGGTGTGGCGGTTCTTAACCCTGGGCCGCGTCCACAACCAGTAGGCCGAGAACAGGATAATTCCCGGAATGAACAGCACCAGGAAATCACTGAATTGGGTGGTCAGAGGAGAATCCAATTTGCAGCTCTCCCGGACGCCTTTAACGTATTCTGGGCTGAATTGCGCCCAGACGCTCGCCGGAGGGTAACAGGAGGCGATCCGCGCCGCGTAGACCGCAAAAGCAGCAATGAGAAGCAAAATGCCAGCAACTAGCAAAATGAGCTTCCAGTTTTTCATTGAGTTCTCCAAAAACCGACGAGGTCTACCTGCCGCGAAAGTCAATCTCTTCCTTGCCACCCAGCCGCTCCTGAATGCGTTCCACCACAATCTCCAGCGCCATGGGCTGGTTGACATAATCCAGGTCGTCAGTGCGGATGGTCAACACAGGGCACAGGTCAAAAGCGCGCAGCCATTCTTCGTAGAATGAATCGAGCAGGGACAGATAACTGGCTGAAATACCGGTCTCCATGTTTCGGGCACGGCGCTGGATGCGCGCCATCAGTACTTCCACCGGGCATTTAAGATACACTAGCAGATTTGGAGACGGCAGGCTGCCCACCACCAAATCGAACAGCTTGCGATAGGCCAGATAGTCGCGCTCCGCTAGGTTGCCCATATGGTGCAAAGCACGCGAGAAAATGTAGGCGTCCTCGTAAATGGTCCGGTCGAGGATGGAAGAACGCGGGTCGCGCGCCGCTTCCAGATACTGGTCTGCGCGGTGACCAAGGAAATAGATTTGCAGGTGGAACGACCATGCGCGCATGTCGGAGTAAAAATCCGACAAGTAGGGGTTATCGGCTACGGACTCAAAATCCGTGCGCCAGCCCAGACGCGAGCCGATGCGCTCCGTGAGCGAGGTCTTACCCGCCCCGATGTTCCCGGCCACCACTACAAGTCGTTTGGGCATACAGCCTCCTCCATTTTTACTATTGTACACGAAGTTCCTCCCCGCGCCTCTACCATTTCAGGCGGGGCGGTGATATAGTCGGGAAAATTAGTCAAAGGAGATGTGCCATGGGATTATTCGGTAAGAAACCTGCTTCGAAGGTGCCGGCGCTTCCGCCGCAGGATGTACTGACCCGGCTGCTGGCGCTCAACCGTCCAACCGCCCCCTACAGCATCGTGGAAGGCCGCGCCGAAAATGTCGACCTGATCGCCGAGTGGAAAATCGTTGAGGCCACTTGGTATGAGATCTTTGCCAGGGCCAACCTGACCAAAGTCTTCCGCATCTATCTGAACCTCGACCCGGAGAAGCATGAACTGCGCGCCCAGGACCACGAGTATGCGGTGGAATGGCGGGCAGGTGTGCCGAGCCTGTCGCTGGCGGTCAGTTCGTTCAAGGGACAGATGACTTCGGTGGAGTTTGGGGCCGCTTACGCCTTCACAGAAGAACTTGCCCCGGGGCAGGTCTACAAGTATCGTTTCAACACAAATGAACTCAAGAAACCCATCCAGGACACGATCGCAGCCTGCGGATGGACTTACAAAGGTGTGGCCTTCGGAAAACTATAAGAATATTACAACGGTTTCCAGGAAAATAATGGGACGGTTACCTGCTCCTTTGGGAGTTCACTAAAGTGACTGTTCTTTTTTTGCACCCTACTCCTGCCGGCGGATCTCCGGTAAGAATATCCAGGCTACCAAAACAAAGATCATTAAGACCCCTGCGCTGAGGATGACCGTCACCGGCGAACCCAGTTTCTGGGCAATCCCACCTGCCAGTAACGCGCCGATCGGGATAAAGCCATTGAACACCAGGGAATAGACCCCCATCACCCGGCCGCGTAAATTATCCGGCACCCGCGACTGGATCATGGCATTGCTGTTATTGGTTATCATCATCATGCTCCACCCGATCACCACCAGCACCGCCAGGGAGAGTGGCAGCCAGCGTACCCAGGCAAAGAAGAACATCGCCGCAGGTGTGACCAGAAAACCAACCATCCACAACTTGCCGCGGATTTTATGCCTTGTCATGGATGCCAGCATGAGGGCGCTGACCAGCGCCCCAAAACCGCGGGCGGAGACCAGCAAACCATTGGTGATCTCATTCCCATGGAGGACATCCGTGGCCCAGGCGGGCATAAGATTCATCAACCCAAAGCCTAACAAGGCCACCAGGCCCACTGATCCGGTCAGGCTGAGGACCAGGCGGTTGGTAAAAACATATCGTAACCCTTCGCCGATCTCCGCCAGGGCATTCGACCGGCGCGGTGGCTGAACCTCCAATTTAATACGCATGAGCAGAAGGGCCACAATCACCGCAATAAAGGAGATCCCGTTAATGATAAAACACCAGGCAGGTCCAAAGGCAGCATAGGTCAGGCCTGCCACCGCCGGGCCAACCACTGTGGCGGTGTTGAACATGGTCGAATTCAGGGCGATGGCGTTGGTCATGTCCTCCCGCGGGACCATTTCTATTACAAAGGAGACGCGTGCCGGGGCGTCAAATGCGTTGGCCACCCCCAGCAGGAACGCCAGGATGAGTACGTGCCAGGGTCTGACGATATTGGCAAATGTCAATCCACCCAGGATGAATGCCAGGACCAGCATCGTGGTTTGCGTGATGACCATCAGGTTCCGGCGGGAGATGCGGTCGGCGACCACACCGCCGAAGAGGGTAAAGAGCCATGTAGCCACACCCCCTATGAACGCCACCAACCCGAGATAGGCGGTGGATCGGGTAAGCTGGTAGACCAGGTATCCCTGGGCGGTGCTTTGCATCCAGGTGCCCATCATCGACACGACCTGGCCGAAGAACCACAAACGGTAGTTGTAATGTTTCAGGGACGCAAAGGTTTCCTGCAGGCGCAGGGGAACTTTCCCATCCTGCGTTTTCTCATCACCGATCAATGGACACCTCAAAACAATAAAATCGCTGGGTTGCCCGGCAAAGGAGAATTATACGCGCTTTGTTATGTTACGTGGCAGTCTTATGTTCCCTTAGTAAGTGCTGAATTTCTAATGACAACGCTCCGCCTCGTAAAAGCGTTCAGGATGCTCCTGCGTCTAAAAATGTAGAATCCAGGTCTGGCATTCCAACAATGAGCATCAGAACGAGGAAATTAAAGGTCTCCGTGTCTAGTCGACCCGGAGGCCTTACCCTGATCAGTCTCGAACAACTACTGACAACTGCTTTCAGCACTCACTATACCCGCAGGTATAACACTTGCGGCAACCTTCTTCATTCACCATGGTGGCCTCGCCACACTCCGGGCACAGGTCACCCATCTTCATAACTGGGACGGCAGGCTCAGCTTGGGAGACAAGCCCGTTCCCGTTGGATGGCTCGGGGGCTGCTTTCGCCTCGGATTCCGTCACCTGATGCGTGTTCCTGCCGTTCAGATACTCGTCCAGCACCTGCCCCACTCCGTCTGGCAGCGACCGCACCCGATTCGGGCCAAAGCCCAGCGAGCGGCCGCCGCCGATGCCGGAGAGCTGGCGTACCACCTCGGATAGGCGTTCACGCGGCGCAATCGGCGAGGCCAACCGCAGGATATACGATATGAGCCGCCCGATCGCTTCTGAGACAGCGGCGGTCTCCGAACCAGCCTTGGCTGTGTTGATGAAGACTTCAAACGGCTGCTTGCCGCCGTTTTCGTTGACGGTGATGAAGGCTTTTCCAAGCGGCGTTTCTACCCGGAAGGTACTCCCGGGGAGAAGGCGCGGGCGCGGCTTCTTGGACTCGTGCCAGGCGGCCAGTTGGGTTGCGATCTCCGTCTCCGAAACGGGTTTTCCACCGCCGCCATTGTTGCCAAAGGGCAGGACAACTGTCCCCGTGGGGACGACAGTCCCGGTGGGCACGGCGGGGCCCTGTTTCTTCTGCACGGTGTCCTTGGTCTCAAGCACCACCTTTTCGCGCGAGCCGGTCACGTAGACCGTGATGCCCTTGCAACCTAGTTCCCAAGCCAGCAGGTAGGCCTCAGCCACGTCTTCCAGGGTGGCATCTTCTGGAAAGTTGATCGTCTTGGAGAGGGAATTGTCCACGAACGCCTGGAGGGCGGCCTGCATGTGGACATGTTCTTCTGCTGGAATATCTCCCGCCACCACAAACACATTCCGCAGCGTTTCCGGGACCTCGGGGATATCCTGGCACGTGCCAAGCTGCATCACCCGCGCAATGATTTCCTGGCTCGCTTCCCCGGCGATGCCGGCTTTTTCCAACGCCGATTCAAAGCGCGGGCTGGCATAGGTCAGTTGCAGGTCCTTGCCGTTATCGTTCACATGGCGCACATATGCCAAGGCGAAGACCGGCTCGCAGCCATAGCCTTCGCATCCCGCCACCGTGGCAATCGTTCCGGTTGGAGCTACAGTGGTCTGGGCGGCATTGCGGATACCGTATTTTTGGATTCCACCTACGATTTCTTCCCAATCCAACGCTGGCCTTCCCCACTCACCAATATACGGCGCCAGTGGCCGGGGCGGCTGCCATCGCATATCCTCAAAGTCGTAAATGCTGCCTTTGATGGCCGGGAACGCCC
>Ga0209777_10008917_pt1 | contig 10895 bp, 9 predicted proteins | sample FrelakmetHBP12HB_FD_187147 | JGI IMG/M metagenome (GOLD analysis project Ga0209777, IMG submission 187147) | Freshwater lake sediment microbial communities from the University of Notre Dame, USA, for methane emissions studies -HBP12 HB (SPAdes)... | ecosystem: Environmental > Aquatic >... | reverse complement strand
CTTATCGTATATTTGTATCTTGGCGAGGGGGTCCAGGTCGTCGTAGACCAGCATCTGCTTGGCGCCGACCACGGCGACGGTGCGGACCTTGCGCGGGTCCACCCAGCTCACATGAATGACCGCGCTGGCGTTGTTGCCGCAATTGAGAACCACAAGGGCCATATCCTCGACTTTCGGGTGCAGCAGCTTCCGCCCGACCGTGCGCACGCTTATCGGCTTCAGCCCGGTCGCGTAGAGGATGACCGAAAGATCGTGTGGGGCGAGGTCCCAGACGACGTTGATGTCGCGCTGGAATATGCCCAGGTTCAGCCGCGAACAGTGAACGTAAAGGACATTGCCTAGAATGCCGCTCTCGATGATCTCTTTCATCTTGTTGACGCCGGCGGTATACTCAAACGTGTGGTCGACCATGAGCACACGGCCGTTGCGCTTCGCGATCGCAACAAGCTCTTCGGCTTCGGCCACTTTTCCGGTCATCGGTTTTTCGATGAGCACGTGCTTGCCGGCTTCGAGAGCCTTCTTTGCCAACGGATAGTGCGCGGACACGTGCGTGCAGACAGCCACGGCATCCAGCGAGGGGTCGTTGACGAGATCATCGTAGTTGTTGGTGGTCTTGACGCTTGGATACAAGCGAGCCATGTGCGCGAGTCGTTTCTCGTCCATATCGCAGCAGGTGGCCACGTCACAGGTCGGAATCTGATTGAGATTACGGATGATGTTGGGCCCCCAATAGCCCACCCCAACAACGCCTACTCTAATGCCCATTGTTTCCCCTTTGCCGGTTAGATTAAATTGGGTAGCAGTTCACGGTTCGTGAGTACTACGTCATGCTGAACTCGTTTCAGCATCCAGGCTACGAAGGAATGGACCCTGAAACCCCTGAATCCCCTGAATCAAGTTCAGGGTCAGGGTCAGGGTGACGTGTAGCCCGGACGTTGTACTCATCAAGAATGAACTGTTACTAAATCGGAGCCTAGCAAGCTCCCCTTCCAACGATTGCCTTGGTAATAGTGCGACACATAATCCGGATATCAAGAATGAGCGACTGATGCTCGAGGTACCAGATATCCATCTTGACACTCTGATCGAAAGTCACGCGGCTTCTGCCGTGTATCTGCCACCAGCCGGTGATTCCCGGAGTGCCGTTAAGTCTTCGCCGATGCCAGTCCTTGTAAAGATCGACCTCATACGGGATATGCGGCCTCGGCCCGACCATGCTCATTTCTCCTCTGAGAACGTTGAGCAATTGTGGAAGCTCGTCGAGGCTGGTCCGCCTCAGGAATCTGCCGACAGAGGTAACCCGGTTGTCGCCGGTCATCTTATAGAGCTTCCTACCATGCTGATATTTCTCGAGCGCTTTCTCGTCACCTTGGATAAAGAGCTTTATGTACTCCCGATGGGAGGTGTCATCGCAGTCCACGCGCATGCTGCGGAATTTGTAAAAGAGAAACTCCTTGCCGTCCTTGCCGATCCTCGGTTGCTTGAAGACCACCGGCCCAGGACCGGAAAGCCTGATGAGAAGCGCGATAATCCCAGCCAAGGGAGCAGCCAGCACAAGGCCAATCGAGGCCGCGATCAAGTCGAACGCCCGCTTACACCGATACGCCCTGATCTGACGCACCTCATATACCTGGCCTTTATTGCTTTCCACGGCAGCGCCCCGTACTGTCGACACGCCGATGTTACCTCTCTCTATTACCTTTTCCTTCATGGATTATCGCTCTGCCGGCGATCTGAACAACCACCCGGCCGAACTTCACGGCCCGGCCGGCTGTGGACTTCTACGCAGACACTACTTCCTTAATGATCGAAGCGGCTTCTCGCACCTGCTCCGGGGTCAACTCCGGGAACATCGGGATGGACATGATCTGCTTGGCGTACTTCTCCGCCACCGGCATGTCGCCTTCCTTGCCGCCGAGCATGCTGTATGCAGGCTGGAGATGGAGCGGCAGCGGGTAATGGATTCCGCAGCCGCAGCCCTTCTCCTTGAGTCGGGCCATAACATTATCGCGATCCCCAACGCGGACTACGTAAACGTAATATGAATGTTTCGCGTTCGGCAGTTCCACGGGCAGTTCGATGCCCTCGACGCCCGAAAGAAGCTCACCATACATCCTGGCGTGTGCCCGCCTGCCGTCTACCCACTTATTCAGGCGCTTAAGCTTAACCCGCAGAACAGCCGCCTGGATACCATCCAGCCTGGAGTTGTGACCGATAATCGCGTGCTCATACCAGGTAGTGCGACCATTATCTCTGAGTAGTTTCAGTTTCTCGCAGGTTTCCTGGTCGCTCGTGAGTACCATCCCGGCATCGCCGTAAGCGCCCAGGGTCTTGCTCGGATAGAAACTAAAACCAGCCGCGTCACCCATCGAACCGGCATGCTTGCCATTGTAAAGTGTTCCATGCGCCTGGGCGCAGTCCTCAACAATTTTGAGCCCGTTAGCCTTCGCCACGCTCATAATCGTGTCCATTTCAGCCGGGTGACCATACAAGTGGACGGGCATGACCGCTTTCGTCTTGGAAGTAATGGCGGCCGGAATCTTGGCGGGATCGATGCAATACGTCACGGGGTCGCAATCGACGAACACGGGCGTCGCGCCCGTGTGGGAAACCGCCTCGGCCGTGGCGATGAATGTGTTGGTCGGAACCAATACCTCGTCGCCCCTGCCAATACCCAGGGCCTTGAGCGCGAGGAAAAGAGCGTCCGTGCCGTTTGCCACGCCTATACCAAACTTGGCGCCGCAGAATGCGGCGAACTCATTCTCAAACTCCTTCATCTCATCGCTGAGAATAAAAGCCGTGTTGTCGCATACGCGCTTGATGGCCTCTTCGACCTCCGACGCGATGGAAAGATGCTGAATCTTCAAGTCAATAAGGGGAACCACTAAAGTCTACCTCTGGTCTTCCGGGGAAACCACGGAGCCGTGAAGGAGTATATCCTTGTAGGGCCTGTCTGTCAACCCGGACTGGCATTTGAGATCGTGAACGCTGCATATTACTCGCCCAGGATTGCCGACCACGACCGACCCGGGCGGGATGTCTTTCGTGATTACTGTTCCGGAGCCGATTACGGAGTGCGCGCCTATCCGCACGAAGGGCAGGATGGTCACGTTGACGCCGATTTCGACTCCCTCTTCGATATGCGGGCCCTTCATGCACTTTACGGAGAAATCACAGCCGGGATGAATATCGTTGGCGATAGTCACTCCGGGAGCCATGAACGCATTATCCTCCACAACCGTGAACTGGGCGATGTAGCAGTTGCAGTGGATCTTGACGTTATTGCCGATTTTGCAGCCATAGTCGATGGTGGTACAGTTCCACACATTGAAGTTGTCGCCGATCCGGTTCTCCTCGCGGATGATCACGTTGTGGCCGGTGGCCAGGCCGTTGCCGATTTCCGAGCCGCCATAAATCACCGTGCCAAACCGTATGCAGGCGCCATCACCGATCCGGAGCGCATGGTCCGCTATCCGGCGTCCGGTTCGATAGCCGAGCTTCACTCCATCATCGATAACAGCGTTCTTCCCGAGTATCACGCCGGGAAAGAGCGGATTCGCATTGCCATTCTCAGCACTCAAGTATGTACCCTCCCTGGGTCCGGCGGGATGAGCCGCCGGTCTAATCATGTTTCTTTGGTTCAATCAACGAACCTGTATTTGATGAGCGTCCAGACCGCCTGGAACGCATCCATCAGCCTTATCTTCTTTCCTTGCAATGTGGTCCTGCCAACGTAGTCGATAGGGACCTCAACTATTTCTATGCCGCGCTTGCGAAGCTTCGCCGTGACCTCCGGGCAGAACTCGAACCTGACGCACTTAAGCTCCAAGCCGCGAAGCACATCGGTTCGAAATGCCTTGTAACACGTGGCTTCATCGGTTATCCCGGCCCGGTAAAGCAAATTGGCGCACCACACCAACAATCGATTCGCGATACGGTTGGCAAGCTTCATGCCCACTATGCTTCCCTTGAACCGCGAACCGTATACCACGTCCGCCCGGCCGTCGATTATCGGCCGGATCAGCGCCGGAATCTGCCTGGGATCATATTCCAGGTCCGCGTCCTGAATCACAACTATATCGCCGGTCACGCATCGCAAGCCCGTGCGGATGGCCGCGCCTTTTCCGAAATTGGACTTGGATATGTGGGCGATTACTCGCTTGTCCTTGCCGTATTCCTCGACGACTTCGGTAGTACCGTCCGTGGAGCCGTCATCGACAATTATTATCTCCTTGGCCAAGTCCACCGTCTCGACGGCGCTTAGAACGCGGGCTATATGTTCGACTTCGTTGAAGCACGGTATGATAACCGAGATTTTCATGCGGGTCTTCGTGACATCCTGTCCGGCGGTCTATTGTCATGCTTCAACACCATCGACCGTGTTTCCTTTTGTATCGCGCGACCTACCCTCGAAAATGCGTTTGCGGCTGACTGGTTCCCAACACCTCAAAGCCTGCGTCGATAAGGGTCCTCTCGCGCTCGGCAAGATCGATGTCGTGTTCGACCATCATCCGCAGAAGGCCTTCAAATCCGCAGTCAGGCGCCCACCCCAGTTTCGCGCGAGCCTTGGAGCTGTCGCCTCGCAGGCAGCGGACTTCCGACGGACGAAAATAGCGCTCGTCAATAACAACGTGGTCAGCCCAATCAAGACCAGCGTCCTCGAACGCCATCTCGACCAACTCCCGCACCGAACGCGAATCACCAGTCGCCACGACGTAATCATCGGGCTCATCCTGCTGCAGCATCAGCCACATGGCCTTCACATAGTCCCCGGCAAAGCCCCAGTCTCGTTTCGCGTCCAGATTGCCCAGGTAAAGCTTGTCCTGCAGGCCCAGCTTGATGCGTCCCACCGCGCGGGTGGTCTTGCGGCTCACGAACGTCTCGCCCCTGCGCGGCGATTCGTGATTGAAGAGTATGCCGTTACACAGGAACATCCCGTATGCCTCGCGATAGTTCACAACGAAGTAGTGGGCGGCGACTTTGCCGACAGCATAGGGACTCCTGGGGTGAAACGGCGTGTTCTCGTTCTGCGGAGGGGCGCTGGAGCCGAACATCTCCGACGAACCGGCCTGGTAGAACCTGACCGGCTTGCCCGACACACCCATATAATCCCTCAAGGCTTCCAGCAACCTCAGTGTACCCGTGGCCACGATATCGGCGGTGTATTCGGGCTGATCGAACGAGACTTTTACGTGGGATTGAGCGCCGAGGTTATAGACTTCGTCAGGCTGAATCGCTTCGAGCACCCGCCTCAGACCCGTGCCATCCGACAGGTCGCCGTAGTGCAGCCTCAGGGGCGGCGCGCCTTCATGAGGATCCTGATAGAGATGGTCGATCCTGCCCGTGTTGAACGTGCTCGCGCGCCTGATCAGGCCGTGGACCTCATAGCCCTTGCCGATGAGAAACTCGGCGAGGTAGGAGCCATCCTGACCCGTGATCCCAGTTATAAACGCCTTCTTGGCCATATCGCCCCGCCACCCCATGCTGTTTATCCGACACCGACTTTCTTGCCGCCCGGCAGTTGGGCGGTAGCGATGCCCTGGTAAGACCGGCGGTAGTGGAAGTAGCTGCTGCTGTCCTCACGCTTCACTTTGTTAAGGATAACCCCAAACAGCTTGACGCCGATGGACTCCAGGCGCGCATTGAGGTCAGCCTCACTGCCGCGCGGTACCCTACCGGCGGAATGTACGACAACAGCCGCTCCAACATGCGCCGCCACAAGGACCGGATCGGGGAATGTCACACCCGCCGGCGTATCATAGATAACAAAATCGGCCACATCCTTGATCTGCTCGTCGATGCTCTTAAACTCTTCGGACCGAAGCAGTTTCACGGGATTGTCCGGCACCGGGCCGGTGGGCACAAGAAGGAGTCCCTGGATTTTGGTGGGCACCAGAACATCCTCAAGGGTAGCGGCCCCGGCGATCACATTGGTCAGCCCGACTTTGTTTTCGACTCCGAACATCAGGTGCTGGCTGGGCTGGCGAAGGTCCGCATCCACCAACACCACCCGAGCGCCTTCACGCGCGAGCGATATGGCAAGATTCGACGCTGTGACGCTGCGGCCCACGTTGGGCTCGGCGCTTACGACAACAAGCCCGTTAAGAGCGCCATTCTGACTGGCTATCCAGATATTCGACGTCAGCATCTGGTAGGCGACATCGACAATCTCGGGACATCGCTGCCTGCTGAACGCGTGAGCTCTCGATTCGGGCACCGCGCACAATACCGGCAGCCCCAACAGCTTCTCGGCTTCGGATGCGGTCTTGACGGTATTGTCAGTGTAGTATAGCAAGAACGCAACGCCAATACCCAGAATCGGGCTCAGAACCAGCGCCAAAATGAGCTTGAGAACCTGCTTGTTGCCAACGGCAATCGAGTAAGCGGGGTCTATCGTCTTCAGAGACACTTCGCTCTGTGTCTGCTGCTCGCGAAGCCGGGCCTCGTCCAGCTTCTGTCTCATAAGGCCATAAGTCGTGGTCGCGGACTGCACATCGGCCTGCAACTCGGCGTACTTGGCGTCCCGAGCGGGCATGGCGCTCATTTCACCGTGTATTCGAGCGATCTCGTCGTTCATCGCCTGCACCTGAGCGGCGGCGCCTGCCTCTTCAACCTTGGACTGGAGCCATCGGTCGAAGGCGTTTTGATAGGCCATGCTCTTCTGCTCGTTCTTCTGTGCCAGAATGTATTGCGGCTGTCCGGCCGCGGCAAACTGATCCTTGATGCCCGTGCGAAGCTGCCCCTTGATATCGTCGATCTTCCGCTGGATCGCGATCACGTCCGGATGGTTCGCCAGTCTGCCCGATTTGCCGGTGGCGGGATCGGCCATCATCGCGGCCTTTTCGGATTCGGCCTGGGTTAGCTGCTCCGAGAGCTGCTGCCAAATCGGGTTCAGGGCGGTGCTTTCGCTTATCTTCTCCCACTCAGGCAGTGACTTGAGTTCCGTGCTCTGGCTCTTGGTCCGAGCCACAGCCGCCTCATAAGCGCCCTGGGCCTCCGACAGCCCGGTCTTCGTTTGCTCCAGCCTCTGAACCAACGACACGCCCTGCTGATCCAACCGGACAACGCCATTCTCTTCCATGAACTTGCGAACCTTGTTCTGAGCATCGACCATGGCTTTGTGCGTGGACTCGAGTTGGGCCTGTATGAACTCCCGGCTCTGGGTCACGGCAGAGTTGTTGAGTTCGGAGTAGTACTTCTTGAACTCAGCCGCAACCACCTCCGTCGCAACCGTGACGTATTCGCGGGTCCTCGCTTCAGCGGCTTCCCTGCTCTCTGACCCGCGCGGTATTGACGGGAGTGTTATTTCCAGCGCCAGGATGTTGGTGTCTTTTTCGGCATGGACATCCAACTGCTGAAGTGTGTTCGCTATCTCTTCCGGTGTAAGAGTGGAATCGAAGTCATGCAGCGCGTCGGCAGCCCTTTGGCGGACCTTAGCGCTTGACGCGATCGCGCTCAAGTTGGACAGCCGCAACTGCACGTCCAACTGCGTATACTGCTCCGGGTACAACGGAATGCCTTCCTGGGCCATGCCTTTTGGTTCCATGAGCGTGGTGTGCCCCATGTATGATTGCACAGAGTTCATATTGCTGTACGCAACCATGCCGACGCATATCGCCATTCCCAGCAAGATGAGCCAGCGTCTCCTGCGTATGATTCTATAATAGCGCCAAAACTCCAAGGATGCTCCTCCTGAACCGTCCGCCTAGAACAGACCGTACCGGCGAATATATGTAAGGGAACTGATAGTACCGAGTATCTGCGAGATTTTGCTCCAGTTCGGCTTGTTGGTCTCCGGAACGTAGACTACATCGCCCGGCTGCAGGACGATATCCTTGCTCAGATCGCCCTTGGCGAATAGTGCGGAGAGATCGCACTTCACTTTCTCCGGCTTGCCGGCTTTATTGCCCCTGATGACCACCGTGGACCGCAGCGCCGCCCGCTCGGTCTGCCCGCCGGCAAGGTTGATGGCGGCAAGAACGGTCGTATTATCCTTGAGGTCATACATCATCGGGCGATTGACTTCCCCCATGACGTAAAACTTGTTCTGATACTCCTCGAGCGGGATGTTGATGACATCACCCTTCTGGAGTTCGTAGTTCTGGGAATAATCGCCATCGGTCAGCATTTTCTTGAGGTTGATGGGAATCGACTTCTGGTCCGAACCGCGATGAGTGAGCGTTGCCTTCTCCAGCCACGCGGTCTCCTGGTAACCGGACTGGGCCACGGCATCCAGAACGCGGTCCCCTTCCTTGAACTGATACTCCCCAACTCTCTGGACCGCGCCAAGCACGCGGACCGTGGGTCGATGCATAGTGTAGAGCGTGATGACTACTTTCGGCTTATAGAGTATCTGGGCTTCTTCAAACTTGGCGGCTATCGCGGATGTGATCTGGGCCTGAGTCAGCCCTGCCACCTGCATCTCTCCTATATAGGGAACATTGATCTTGCCGTCCGGTGTGACCTGCATCTGCATGCCGCTGAGTTGCATTTCTCCCCAGACATCCAGTCGGAGAATGTCTTCCTCCTGGATAAGATAGTTCGCATCAGGAACCAGGACGGGTGAGGTGGGCTGCTCCTGCGCGGTTTTCGCGGCAACAGAGTCCTCAGCACGAATCGGATGAGCAAGAAAAAGCGTTAGGAAAGCGGCGGCACAACTCAACAACAGTGCCATCGTCGGTATCTTCACGGATATACTCCTCCTGTAAATGCCAGGGCCCGCACTCTCAATTATCGCCTGAAAGCCAGGCATCTTTAGCCCGCATTATTCGCGATCTGCAGTAGACGTCGGCATCAAGATACCGAAGCAACCATCCGGCGAATAATTCAGGTTAGGCCCAGTCCAGCGCCTGCTCTATACAAATACGGAGCCGACTCAACGGGTGGTTCCCGATGAGTCTAATTACCCCAAGTGCGGGACATGTCCAAACATGGATTCCATAACCAAGCGCCCCGAGTCGCTCCCATATTTCGTTGGAAAGCTCCCGCCTGTTCGTTTTTCAGGACATTTCTCAAAAACTACCGAGCCGGCACTGCATCAATGGCACGTTTTGTGCAGGGTCATTGTTGTGGAACCGGCGGTCCGGATGCCGGATATGCTGGTCGTAAGTGTCCGAGGGAGGATTTCTTGGCGTATGTAGCGCTTTCGCGCGCAGTTGTAATTACGCCAATCAGCCGATCGGAGGCAAGGAATGATTAAGAGAATAGCCTGCACGTTTGGTATTGCCGCGGCATTGGCGGCGCTGTCGTGTGCCGCTGTAATGGCGAAGGAACGCACTCCTGGCGGGTCGTTCCTGCGGTATCGTGCCGATACCGTGAATGAACTCAAGGCCGAGATCGCGAGCGACCCGGTGGCTCAGGCCAGATATGCCTCATATTACGGTATGTCCACAAAAGAATTGCTCAGCACGATCGATAATGGGACCAAGCTTGTCACGCTCACGGCCCCCACCAAGGCCCAAGTCTGGTATGTGGGCAAAGGCAGCCGGCTCATAAGCAAGTCTAAGCTGCTCCCGAAAGGGACACAGGTCTTCGCGGCTCGTGATGGCCAGTTGCTGATGGCTTGGTCATGCGGCAACCCGATGCGCGCGGCCATACCCAATCTTGTCACCGCGTCAAAGCCGCCGGCCGATAAGAATATCACCGAAAAAACCCTGCATTTCCCGACGGAAGAGGTTTCCTCGCTTGTTGTTGCATCGCCGCCGGGGCTGGTCACCGATACGCTGCCCGCTCTAGCGGAAGCCGAGCCCGCGGTTGCCTTGCCGACTGTTGAGGCGGCTGCCCAGCCGACAATTGCCGGTCTTGTGCCCGCTGCCGCAAGCAGTGGCGGCGGGATATATAACCTTGGATGGCTCGCCGGCCTCGCCGCACTCACGAGTCACCGGAGTTCGTCCCCCGTGGTGCCCGAACCGGGGAGTCTGATCGCCCTGCTGACCGGCCTGGGTTCGATGGCCGCCATCGGGTGCAGGAAGTTCACCCCAAGCCGCAAATAGAGATAGTTCGAAACGTGGGCTATACCATGCAAGCCTGGGCACGCGTGTCCGGGCTTCATTGCGTTTCAGCTCATCCGTTGATGGGTAAATCAATGCGGGAGGGGGTGAGCGCAATGGCCATGGGACTCAAGAAGGCCGTAATTGGTCTGGCGCTGTCGGTGGTTGCCGTCGCGGTATTCTTGCTGGCCGGGTTCTGGTTTCTGGCAACGCTAATAGACAGGGCTCTGGGCTGGGGCCCGATACTTGGAACTCCGATATCTCAAGTGCTGGGCGCGACAGCGCTGCTGATAGGCCTGTTCTGGGTGACCTGGTCTTACTCTTACCTGGTGTTCGTGGGCGAAGGGCTGCCGCTGGAATGGTTCGGCGTTGCGGTCCATCCGACACGGGTGCTTGTGACCACGGGACCCTATGCTTATGTGAGAAACCCCGCCGTGATCGGATTGCTGTTCATGGGCCTGGGTGTGGCGTGCGTCGCGCACTCTCTGGCGGGTGTGATACTGGCGCCGGTAATAGGGGTGCTGGCGGCTGGGTATCTTGTGGTGTTCGAGGAAAAAGGTCTTGCGAGAAGGTTCGGAGGCGAGTACTTCGAATACAGGCGCAATGTACCACTCTTGATTCCCAAGCTTGCGCCCTACATGCCTGCCGCGAAGTAATCAACCATTCCACATTCCGGGACAGGGATCGGCGCCATCCGGGTCGAAGACAAGGCAGCGGACCCCATCGCCCTTACACTGCTCGGCGCGATTGCAGCCAACCGGCGCCAGGCGGGCTTCGGCGCGCACAAGGTCCGGCATGGTGGCTGTCGACTGGATCACGTCGAGCCGCACCATCGCGTGGCGGATCTCACAGAATTGATAGGTCTGCTTCTTCGCGTATTCCTCTCGCACGCTCTCACCAGTTGTC
>Ga0209777_10008916_pt1 | contig 10896 bp, 13 predicted proteins | sample FrelakmetHBP12HB_FD_187147 | JGI IMG/M metagenome (GOLD analysis project Ga0209777, IMG submission 187147) | Freshwater lake sediment microbial communities from the University of Notre Dame, USA, for methane emissions studies -HBP12 HB (SPAdes)... | ecosystem: Environmental > Aquatic >... | reverse complement strand
CGACGTAGACCACCCCGTTAGCGACGGCTGGGGAGGAGTACACGTAACCTCCGGTCGTGTAGTTCCAGAGCTTGGTGCCGGTGGTGGCGTTGAGGGCGTAGGTGTTGTGGTCATCGCTCCCCACATAGACGACGCCGTTGGCGACAGTAGGCGATGAGGTGATTTCGGGCTTGGTCGTGAATTTCCACTTAAGATGCCCATTTGGCTGGGTACCGCCGTTATCATAGACGCCGGTATGTTCGGAGTTCGCCCGGAACATGGACGTGTCACTCGCGTTACCGGCAACGGGAACCAGACTCGCAAAAAGGACGATTACATCTTCCGCTGTGACTTCTTCGAACTAAAAGAGCTTATAGACGTCAAGCCCGACACAGGGAGCTGCTACATTCGGAGTGTATGTGAGCCGTTCGATATCGAGATGGAGTTGGATTTAAAGAAAGCTGAGAACTGGCTGACGCACTTTGGGCTGTATCCCTACACGCAAATCCACGCTTCAGGAAAAATGAATTATGATGAGATACGAGAGGTGATCGAGACCGTAAAGCCAAAGGCGCTGATTCCAGTACACACGCAGCACCCTGAGGTGTTTCAGAACTTCCACGAAAATGTGATTCTTCCAGAAAAAGGGGTCGCGATTAGCATCTAAATGGGTGAACAAAGAATCTCGTCAGTCTGACGTTCGCCCTTCGGCTAACTTTCCCCTTTGTAGATTTCGAGCACAGAAATCGCAAGCTTTTCGGCGTCGTGTGTGCAAGTGTTAAAATAGTTTTGAGAACTCCCTTCTTTTTCGACGTGTCAAACGTGCGCAGCTATAAGCTATCACCTGCCGTTGTACCTTTGATGAAAGAAGAAATAAAAACAGAACAAGACGAGACAAGCGGCGTCGCTGTCAGTACGAATAATGTCGCTAGCAAGGCAACTGATATCGGCAACATCGAGCAGACGGCCAAAATGCTCAAAGATGAGTTTAAATCGCTTGAAGGCGGGCAAAGCGCAGCAATCATACTAGAGGCTCACTTGAAACAGGGGGAGGCAAAGCGCATCTTAGAGCTAGCAGACACGACGCACCGACAGCTAGATGCCACTATCTCAGAGAGCCACGCTCAGCTGCGACGCATAACGGGTTTGACTGCGTTAGATTAAATGAGACGTAACAGCCGGTTCGATATATTTAGATCGGTACTTTTTTTCTTTTTTCTACCGGCCGCGCATAAGCGTTTGTGGAGAGACGTGCGCAGCTAAACGACAACACTTAAGTTATCAGCATAGGTTTCGGATAAAGAATCTTATCACCTAGAACTTCGCTCTTCGCGATAACCGTTTTCGTAGATTTCGAGCACAGAAATCGCAAGCTTCTCTGCATCGTGTGTGCACATCACCTGCTGCACCATTTCAACGACCAGGCGGAGAGGCGGATCAGCAGTACACTGCGCTAATTGTTCTTTTGCTCGCGGTTGCCTCTTTGCTTGTATCTGGATGCACTTCAAGCACTGCAAATTAATCGTCGGTTTAGCTTCTGGCATCCTGCAAATCCAGCCCTTGGGATAAATTCCAGAGGGGTTCTGCAAAAAAATTGAAGATGTCTTTAGAAGAATATTTCCTCTTTCGGGAATCTTATTTTGGGCCTTGGTTTTTCTGCTGTATATCCTAGAGGTACAATTATAGTAGGCACCAGATTAGCTGGAAGTTCAAGGATTTCAGAATAAGCTGCTCGATCAAAGCCCTGCATTGGACATGAATCAATTCCTAACGATTTCGCAGCATAAATTGCAGTTATAGCTGCAATGAAAGCATTCTGCTGTGCTTCACAAATCCCTGCCTCGCCAGGCAACATTCTTAAAAAGTTATTAAGTACTGATTTCAAAAACTGAATGTTTTCTTCTGGAATACCCGAAGCCTTTAAATTGTTTATTACCCTATCTGCGTTTCCCTCAAGGTCTGAATTGGCGCAAAATACGAGCAGATGTGAACATGATTTAATTTGGGGCTGATCCATTGAAGCGGCGGATAATTTCTCTTTTAAATTTTCATCTGCTATTATTTTAATTTTCCACGGCTGCAAGTTTAGTGCTGAAGGGGAGAGCCTAATCATCTCCATGATCTGTTCTATTTTGTCTTCATCAATTTTCTTGCCATCAAAATGCTTTGTAGCAAACCTTTCTTCAAGTATATTTTTAAATTCCATTTTTATCATCGCCTTATTTTGATCTACCAATTGTATTCATAAGCTACTAAATAAATGATTATGTCAAGGAACCATCCCAAGTAACGGGGTGGGAAAACGCACGATAAGCATATTCAGCCTTCTGCTTTTTTTGTTTATCGTTAGATTATGTTCTGTTGTGGTTTCATATATCCTGGCGTTAAGCTTCGGCTGATAAGACGTGGTGGAAACATCAGCCGTGAAGCTGCCGCACAGAACGATCTTTGTAGATTTCGAGCACAGAAAGCGCAAGCTTTTCTGCATCGTGTGTGCACATAACCTGCTGCAACATTTCAACGATCTTTCGGAGAGGTGGCTCCGCAGCACTTTCTGCGTCTAGACGCCCATGAGGCCCAGCTAGAATCGACGTGACAAACGCTGCGAGGGTCTGGGCAAGCTGTTCTTTCAACTCAAGCGCAAACGTCCGCAGGTACGATCCGTCAAGCCGTTTGGCTCTGCCGAGGCAATAGCTGCACGCCGCTCCGTATATCACTACGTACCTGAGCTGCGCGTCTCGCCGCGCTTGTTCAACACTCTCTATTAACTCTTCTAGTGGTACTGTCTGAATGTAGGCAGCAAAGAGGTTGTAGAGTGCCTGTTTCTTGTCGCTTGTCTGGGTCTGGGGTTGGATTGCTTTCACATGGGTTAAATTTGTGCTTTTGTTGATAACCCAACTGCGAGAACGTGCTGAAAGTGAAAGAAAAAGAAGAATAAAGAATAGAAATTGTTAAGCCTACAATCGCCTCTTTTGTAAGCATATGCAATTGAAACCGATAACTGCGATAATTGTTGGTGTGCTCGTGGTTGCCTCAATTTCAATATATGTGGTGTATACAGGCTATACTAATAATAATAATAAACAAACTAACGCATCTCCAAGTTACTACTTCGACTTAGATTATAACCTCAAGCATAGTAGCGCGTGTTGGAATCCATACTTTAGTGCATTTGTTGTAAAAGCGTTTTCTAAGTGCCCCAGTTTACATGATGCGGGTTACAATACCAGTAAGCGACTAAATGTGACTCACGTCAATAACGATACGTGGCGATATTCTGGAGACTATATAGTGATCGATTGTGATACAGTAAATCCTCCAAATGCTAGTGAGACCCCAAACTCTTGTGGGGCGGCGGTGAGTACGGGGCATCTAGAGGGGCTTCAAGATATTAGTCCCAATTACAGTGATACCTTGAATACCACTAATTACTCCAAATTCCCTATAACAGTATTTTATCTAGTAGCGGAAACGTTTAGTGGGCCCACCTATTACCCAACTTCCTCTGAAAGTGCAGACCGAGCGACAGTTAGTACAACTAGTTACTATGTTTTTATGTTCCAAAATCCTGATTTAAAATTCGTTGGAGTGTATGAAGTTTCTGGACTATTGCCTTCTGCCGTTGTTGGCTCGGGCCCGCATGAAACAAGTGGAGATTGGGTGGGATGGGTACGTAGCCATCATACCGCGTAGCAGAGATCGGCATTTAGAGTATTTCTATAATCTATCCCTTAGCCCCCCCTCTCTATTTCTTTTTTTCGATTTGATTGACAGGATCGGAATTGTTAAGCCAACTTCCGCCTCTTGCATACACGTATGCAATTGAAACCAATAACTGCGATAATTGTTCTATTGCTTGTGGTCGCCTCTTTGTTAGTATCGGGTTGTACCACAAGCAGAAACGAGCAGACTGTTCAATCTAATTCAACAGGTACCCCGGCTAGTGGTCAAAATAACCCGACCGTAAGCGCTAGTGGTCAAAATAGCCCGACCGTAAGCGCTAGTGGTCAAAATAGCCCGACCGTAAGCGTTACAGCAACTTCTCTAGGCTCATCGACTACCCTCAGCTCTTCTTATGGTACACCCACAGCGGCGGCTACGGGAAGCAAGTTTGTAACGTATGCCGTATACTTCAAAAACATCAATGCGAAGGGGACGGATAGTGATATGGGCAATCCGACTGAGATAACGTTACGCGATACGAATGGCAATATTTACAGTTACGAAACATTCACTTACAGCATGGAGAAGCAAGTAAAAGGAGTGACATTGAAGGGGCTTACCTCTCAAAGTAATACACAACCGGGGGATAAGTACGGCGGCCTTGTAGTATTCCAAATACCAACAAGCGCAACGCCAAAGACGCTAACGTATGACGACTATACAAACAAGATTATCATAAATCTATAATAATAAACAAGCGCGGGACTGTGACAGATAAAAAATTCTGTAAAATCTGTGGCGAGCTTATTCCTTCAGAATCAAAGTTCTGTCTAAAATGTGGGGCAACGCTAACGAGTACACCTGATCCCTCACAATTTTCAACATTGACCAAAAACATTACATAAAGATAGCCACCCCCAACCCCCCTCTCTTTATATCTTTTTTCGATTTGATTGACAGGATCGGAATTGTTAAGCCAACTTCCGCCTCTTGGATAGGCGTATGCAATTAAAACCAATAACTGGGATAATTGTACTTTCGCTCGTGGTTGCCTCATTGTTAGTAGCCGGTTGCACTACTACAAACAATACCAACCAAACTTCAAACGCCACCACAAGCGCAGCGACACAGCACGACGCTTTGTTGGAAAAGTACCTTACGGCGTATAAAACGAATCAAACTCAAGATAGCAATCAGCACGTACAGGCGTGGGAACTCACGTGGATTAACAGCACGTCTGTACACTTGGAATGGACTAGGCTTAGTAAAACCACAAACATGACCGAGAACTATGTTAATACAATTATGGTGTTTCCAACGTCACAAGACGCGACACAGTACCTTAACGCAATGAACAAGACAGCATACAGCCTAGCCAGCACGGAATACCCGCCGGGCGGAGGGCCCTATCAGAAGGCAACGGGCTACGCACCGCAGATATATAAACGATACGATTGGAACGAAGGAAATCCTCTCAATATCTCAGAATATAAGTTTCACGCGATTCAACAGATCGATAACATCGTTTTCATAATGACAGAAAAAGAACTGGCTGAGCCCCAATAAACTTCAAAAACTCGGGCCGGACCAAGGTGATATGTCCGCTTCGATATACATATTCACGTAGCCGTGAAAAGATACAAAATATGTTTTTGAGAAGTGGTCATGACCGCCGCTCTCGCCATCAGTTTCAGACCGCAGCCTTTATCTTCTATTCTGACACGTTCTGAAGCGTCAAAGAACGTTTTACGAGGCAATCATGCGCGTATACAAAATCATCTCACTGTCTGTAGTCATTCTTCTTATTACCGTACTGTTTGCAGGCGTTGCAACCGTTGCTACTGCAGTACCGTATATAGTGCAGCCCACAACGATGCAATACCGCTACAACGCTCAGCACACCGGCGACTATAGTCTGGTAGCGGGGCCAGTGCCGTCGAACGGACAGCTGAAGTGGAGATACACGACTGGAGACATGGTGAGCTCCTCCCCCGCCGTCGTTAACGGCATCGTATATGTCGGGAGCTGGGATGGTAACCTGTACGCCTTAAACGCCTCCAGCGGCGCCAAGCTTTGGAGCTTCACAACGGGAGACCTTATTTACTCCTCCCCCGCTATCGCAAACGGCGTCGTCTACGTGGGGAGTAATGACAACAACTTCTACGCCTTAAACGCCTCCAGCGGCGCCAAGCTTTGGAGCTTCACAACGGGAGACGTTGTTTACTCCTCCCCCGCTATCGCAAACGGCGTCGTCTACGTGGGGAGTAAAGACGGCAACGTCTACGCCTTCAACGCCAACAACGGTCACAAGCTCTGGAGCTTCACGACCGGAGGCTCTGTGTACTCTTCCCCCGCCGTCGCCAACGGCGTAGTCTACGTAGGGAGCTATGACAACAACACCTACGCCCTCTACGCCAACAACGGTCACAAGCTCTGGAGCTTCACGACCGGAGGCCATGTGTGGTCTTCCCCCGCCGTCGTCAACGGCGTCGTCTACATCGGGAGCGGTGACAACAACACCTACGCCCTCTACGCCAACAACGGTCACCAGCTCTGGAACTTCACGACCGGAAATAGGGTGTACTCCTCACCCGCCGTCGTCAACGGCGTCGTCTACGTGGGGAGCGATGACCACAAGGTCTACGCCCTCTACGCCAACAACGGTCACCAGCTCTGGAACTTCACGACCGGAGGCGTGGTGTACTCCTCACCCGCCGTCGTCAACGGCGTCGTCTACGTGGGCAGCTATGACAACAACGTCTACGCCCTCTACGCCAACAACGGCACCAAGCTCTGGAACTACACGACCGGATGGTTCGTGGCATCATCCCCTGCCGTTATAAACGGCGTCGTCTACGTGGGGAGTAATGATGACAACGTCTATTCCATCGGCAACCAAAGGACAACGACCACCCTCACCGCGTCCACCACCACTCCCGCTGTCAACCAACCTGTCACCTTCACCGCCACCCTCAAGAGCGGCACAACGCCCCTCTCGTCCAAGTCCGTCACTATCTACCACTCCCTCAACGGCGTCCGCTACAATGACACCAAGAAGACCACCAATGCCAACGGTCAGATTGCCCTCACCCAAAGCTTTGGCTCCTCCGGACAACGTACCTACTACGCCACCTTCGCGGGCGACACGTCGTATGCGAAGGCGACGAGCAGCGTCGTTACCGTCAATGTCAAAGCTCCAATCCGCGTCACCCTTGCCGCGTCCACCACCACTCCCGCTGTCAATCAGAAAGTCACCTTCACTGCCAAGCTCTATTGGTGGAACCCCGCTACGAACCAGTGGGCACTCATCACCAGCGGCAAGTCAGTCACTATCTATCACTACCTCAACGGCGTCCGCTATACCGATACCACTAAGACAACCAACGCTAACGGCCAAATCACTCTCGCCCAGACCTTCGGTTCTAAAGGAGTAAGAACCTACTACGCTACTTTCGCCGGTGACACGTGGTACAAAGCGGCGACGAGTGCGGTCGTGACGATACGCGTGCATTAGTCCAGACCGGAGCCTTTATCATATCTTCTGACTCTTTCCGAGGCGTCAAAGAACGTTTTAAGAGGCAATCATGCGCGTATACAAAATCCTCTCATTTTCTGTAGTTATCCTTCTCATTGCCGTCTTATTCGCGGGCGCGGTGACCGTCCCTGCAGCAGCACAGACCACGAGGCAGAGCACTAAGCTCACCATACAAGCGGTGAAGTTAGGCGGCGGGCGGGACTGGATGCTCTACGGTACCCTCAGCGTAGTTGAGACCGGGAAGCCTATCCAGGGTGGTTCTGTCCGTTTGCAGGTATACGACCCTGCCGTCAACCACTGGAGGAGTTATGGCGGCGTGTTGACCAACTCCACCGGCGGCTACGCGCTCAAGGTTGGGGTCGCGCGGCTGGAAACCCTCCGCGTTCGCGCGTCGTTCGACGGCAGTGATGTGTACAAGGAATCGGTTAGCCCTGAAGTGGTGGTCTGGGGGTCAACCTCAGCACCGACGGAGATTACGCTACAGGTCTCAAACACCACCCCCGTCGTCAACCAGCAGGTCACCTTCACCGCCACCCTGAAGAGCAGCACCACGCCCCTTTCCGGCAAGTGCGTCACCATCTACCACTACCTCAACAGCGTCAAGTACACCGACAAGACGATATACACGGACAGCAGCGGCAAGGTAACCCTCACCCAGACCTTTGGCTCTGCCGGACAACGCACCTATTACGCCACCTTCGCCGGTGACAGTTCTTATCAGACCTCAACTAGTAGCGTCATCAAAATCAACGTGAATTTCGCACAGACGAGAGTCACCCTCATTGCGTCCACCACCACTCCCGCCGTCAATCAGAAAGTCACCTTCACCGCCAAGCTCTATTGGTGGAACTCCGCTACTAACCAATGGGAACCTGTTAGCGGCAAGCCCGTCACTATCTACCATTACCTCAACGGCGTCAAGTACACCGATACAACCAAGAACACCGACAGCAGCGGCAAGGTAACCCTCACCCAAAGCTTTAGCACTAAAGGACAACGCACCTACTACGCCACCTTTGCCGGGGATACGTCGTATAAGGGGTCAACAAGTGCGGTCGTGACGATACGAGTGCATTAGTCCAGACCGCAGCATTTATCTTCTATTCTGACTCTTTCTGAGGCGTCAAGGAACGTTTTAAGAGGCAATCATGCGCGTATACAAAATAGTCTCATTTTCTGTAGTCATCTTTCTCATTACCGTTTTGTTTGCAGGCGCTGTAGCCGTTCCTGTAGCGGCGGTACCGACCGATACGATGTGGCTCGACTCTCTCTTGTTGACCGCCGATACACATGACCATCACAACTGGATAGTCCTCTACGAGAGAAATAGCAGCCGCCCCGACCTCTACCCTTGCCCTAGAAATAATGGTAGCGCCGACCCCTCCAACAATTGCCCGGGCCAATTAATTATGGGAAGGATAAGCGGCGCCGCCAACAAAAACAAAAGCTCTCAATCGTCCATGCCCCCTAATCCCTTCTTTTCCAGGCGGTGAGGTACACGACGCGTACACCACCACCCCCGCCGTCTATCAGTCGATTACGTAAACCGCCAAGCTCTATTGGTGGAACTCCGCTACCAACCAGTGGGCACTCATTACCACCGGCAAGCCCGTCACTATCTACCACTATCTCAACGGCGTCAAGTACACGACACCACCAAGAACACCGACGGCAGCGGCAAGGTCAACCTCACTCAAAGCTTTAGTAATAAAGGACAACGCACTTATTACGCCACCTTCGCCGGTGACACGTGGTATAAGGCATCAACGAGCAGCGTCGTAACGATAAGCGTGCATTAGTTTAGACACGCGCATGAGCGACCGCGACGCGCAGTTTTTTTCAGTTTGTGAAGCTAATCATAATTGTCTAATTGCGTTCTAATCCAACTGGCGTTCTAATCCAACTGCTTTCTATTTTGTTGCTGCTAGTACTTTGAACCATTCAAAGTCTTTCACAGGGCTAACTTCCACTTTCTTAAATCCAGCATTCTTACACAGTTTTGTCCATTGACTAAATCCAATGCAGTAATCACCATCGTTTAGGATATGCTTCTTCCCATTGTCATACATTCTTTCAAATGCTTGTATGCCACCCTCCTTCATTACGAGGGCAAATTCCTCCTTAAGGTAATTCAGAATTCTCAATAATCGCTTGGGGTCATCCAATTTTCCCGTTGTGTCCAAATCGATTTCCCCAATAATGAATCTTCCACCACCTTTCAAATAGTCATAAATATTTTTAATGACTGGTTCTTTAGATTTCACATGATGCAGTGCAACAGTCGCTGCTACTATGTCAAATTGGTTCGGTTTGAAGTCCATATCCTCAGCCGATTCTTGTACGCAATGAATTTTCTCAGTTAGATTGTACTTTTCTATCTTTTCTTGGAATATCTTAAGCATCTGAGATGAGCTGTCAATTGCCGTGATTGTGCAATCTGTTTTATTAAGGAATTTTAATGACAGCAGTCCTGTTCCACAACCAATATCAAGAATGTGGTCATTACTTTTTATTCCCGACAACTTTACAACTAAGTCAAGCAGTTTATGGTGTCTCTTTATTCCTCCAAGAGTACAGTCGAATTCGTTCGCCCACTCTTGAAACCACTCACGATTATCCTTGGTGACTTGTTTCATCGTCTTTCCCTTCGTTCTATTGATACGTTTCTCTGGTTGCCCTTCTCTTTTTACTTTCGGCACGTTCAATAGAACTATCTTAGCTGCTGACTCTCTGTCAGTTTGTGTTCTGCCGCAGTAGAATAATGGCATTTAAGTTTTCGTTTGTTTATCAGGAAATGATGAGTTCAACGTCTTTCCAATACTTCATATACACATCATACACGTTCTCAGGCAGCGGATGCCGATAGTTGCTCCATTCGATGCCTCGAACTCCGTGAGTGAGTATATAAGCACGATAAGACTCGCTCCGTCCAACCACGTCGCCGTGTTGCTCTGCAAACTTCCGCAGGTCTGAGGCAACGAAATAAGCGTTGCATCTCGCCAACTTAATCTTCTGCTTCTGCAGCCACTTGCGGAAACTCTCCAAGACAAACATAGGTTCCCTGCCTTCCTTGCCATCGCACAGAACCTTCATGACGGTAGCAAGCTGTGGATGCACCGGAACGTAGTGTTCCATTCTTATTTTGTCTTGACCTGACTCAACGTGTACTACTGGCTTCTCAAGCTGCAAAGCTTCCCGCAGCTGTTCCACTCTCAACTGTGCAATCGTGCTATATGGTCGCTGACCCGTAAAGGCACCAAACAACACAATTCCCACAAACTGCCGGGCATGTTCTTCATCGATTGACCCCTTCAACATCTCCTGCTTGACAACAGCCAGAACGTGCTCAAGCGTCATTCCTACTACGCAAGCGCTTTCTTTGACCTATACTAACACAGTAGAAATTCGATGAGTAATTCTCTGTCTTTTCAGCTAGCTGCGGCGTCACTGACGATCTTACCAACATATCTATAAAATGTTAGCCCAGAGACTAATTACCAATGGTACCGTTGTGACAACAATAGCTTCGACGACGAACAGCGGAGTTATTTTTCTTCTTCCGCTCCAGATTACGTAAAACGTAACCGCGTCTATCACAGCGATGATGATAGAACTGATGACAAGCGCTCTCAAAAAGAGAATGTTTGGATAAATATGAACCCAGAGATTAATTGCCAACGGTACCATGGTGATAAAAATAGCTCCGACGACGAACAGCG
>Ga0209777_10008915_pt1 | contig 10896 bp, 13 predicted proteins | sample FrelakmetHBP12HB_FD_187147 | JGI IMG/M metagenome (GOLD analysis project Ga0209777, IMG submission 187147) | Freshwater lake sediment microbial communities from the University of Notre Dame, USA, for methane emissions studies -HBP12 HB (SPAdes)... | ecosystem: Environmental > Aquatic >... | reverse complement strand
TGGTAAACCTCTCGTTTAGATGCTTTGCTTCAATCTTTAGGTTTTCAACTATTTCATCATAAAAAGATTTTTCTACAATATTTTGATTATTCATAATATTACCTCTTCTGCGATAGGTCGCTACCCATTAATTTATATTAACACAATGATAGGAATTGTGAAAATATCATGATAATTCATCAATTTTAATATTTAATTCTTTTTCTAACCATTCGGCTACTAGTCTTCTGTGACAAAATTCTCCTGATTTCTCCCAACATAATAACACTGAATCTTTTCCTAGTTCTTCATAAATTTCTTTTGCATTTAATTTATTTAAAACTTCATTATAATATTGTTCTGTATAATATTTTTTGTCTCCATCGTCTTTATATTTTATAAAAAACCAATATTTAGGTGCTAATTTTTTATATTCTCTACCTCTATACCACACTGGACATTTTCCAGCTATAGATATTCCATGTTCTCCTTTATACTTAGAATAATATGATGTATTCATAAGTCTCCTTTGTTTTTCTAATGAAATACTGATTTTATTGTCTTGTTCTGCTTATTGTAATTCTGGTATTTGCTCTTTTAAATATTTGTAAATTTTCCATGCTTGAATTTTTGGGGTTGAAATAAATGGATATAAATTTTTCCAATCAGTATTAATAAGTAAATTTATAATATTGTCTTTATGTTGTTGGTTGCGTATTATAAAATATAATTCCTGTGCATATTGACCAACATACTTAGTTTCTTTGCCTATGGATTGCCCCCACGAACACATACCATAATTATAGTTTTCGGGATTTTTATAACTTCCATTTCTTCTATATTCTTTAATTTCAACATCTTTAAGTTTCATATTTGGTTTTTTGGTCTTTCTTCCCATAATTTACCACAATCCGAACAATAAATTTGATCATAAGATTTAAATCTGCCTTCATAGCAATCTGTATTAGCTGAAAGAACGTATGCTTTTCTATGATCGCATATATATTGTAATTTTCCCATTAGACTATTTACTTCATTTTCTAAACTATGAATAAATCTTACAGTATCTTTAAGGTTAAATAACTCTTGTTTAATTTCAGTTATTCTATTTTGAGTTTGCTGAAAATCCATATTACCTCCTAATAAAATCTACATTTCATTGTTTAATTTATTCTTTTCCATACAATATAGAATAAACAACAACCGCACATAACGCTCCGACAAAATAGCTTAATGCACTAAAATTATTTATATAAGTAGTTGATATAGAATATACAACAAAACTTGCTATTAAAGCTATTAATTTATTCATAATTTTTCCTCCTAATAAAACTCACATTTCATTGTATTCTTAAATAAATATTTTGATTAAAATCATAATCGCAGTAACGGCAAATATGGTAACGGATAAATAAAAAAATCTATCAACTATTTTATTATAGGCTTTTACAACCTCGTTGTGATTTATGATTATCTCTTTATTACTATCTTTATTTTGTAGATAAAATTCATTATTCTTTTTATAAATATCTGTTGCCACATTATAGGATTGTTTTTGTTTTTCTTTGTTCTCGAAATCACGAATAATTTTATTTGCCTCATCTATTAAGCTAAGTTTCTTATCCATGATACCACCTCCAACTTTATTATTTCGGTATTTGGCAACAATACGTGATAGTTGTTGTCTATTAATGCTATAACAGGGCAAAATCCATGACTTTTTACATATATTCTTTTTATATCCAACATCTATATCAACTCCTTATACTAAGTATAACATAAGGAGTTGTATTCTGTCAAGTATTATTTTTGCATATCTAAAATTTTATCTATATCTTTAATAATATCATATTCTAATATCCAATATTCTTTTGTACCAACAACAGGAATAAAACTATCTCCTACTTTTTGCATTTGTGGTTTTGTTTCAGATTTCTTAATTAAAATAATATCATTTTTTTTAAAAGGAGTTTTATTAAATATCTTCTTTTGTATTTTCATAGTTCCACAATTTGAATTTTGTAAACAATATAGTTGTGCTTTAGGAGAATATTTTGTATCAAGATTTTGTACATATACATATTCTTCTCTAATATTACAAGTGACTTGGGTATATCCCAAAATATCATTTTCAAAATCCATTTGTTCTTTAATCGGAATTCTTTCATTTGGTAAACTCATTTCTAAAAACTTTAATGCATCAATTCTTGATTCTTTGGTTTTTGCTATATATTTCCGATCATATTTATTATCTCCTTTAATAAATGCATTATAAAGTTTTAATAATTTACCATTATTACCAAATTCATTAAAAAATTGAATCTTAATTAAATCTTCAATTTTTGTACATAATATTTTCTTTTCTGCCATATCAACTAGTAAATCTATAAATCCTTCATAAATATTATCTCTTAAAGAATACAGTTGTTCTCCTTGTTTATCTCCAAATCCTTTAATTGATTTTAAAGTATTCGTTATAGTATTTGTTTTTTCATCAGCCATAATATCTTGATTATTCTGTCTAAATCTAAATGGCATAAATCTAATTCCAAAAGCTTTTTCTGCTTCTTTTTGTGCATCTTTCATTCTTTCTTTTTTATTTCCTTTTTCATTCATTATTCTTAAAAATGTTTCATAAAATTCTAAAGGATAATGACTTTTTAAATAAGCTCCATACAAAGAATCATTTGCCATACAATAAGCATGAGAAGCATTAAAACTATATTTTGAAGAATCGGATATAATTTGCCATATTTTATCTGCTATTTTTTTTGCTTCTATTTTATCTGTTTTTTCAATATCTATAATTTTTTTAGAAAATCCTGTTAAAAATACTTTCTGGAAAGATTTAATTTTGTCTACTCTTTTTTTACTTATGCATTTAATTATTTCATAACATTCTGACATAGGAATACCAGCAAAATTTAATGCTGTCATTACCATTTCTTGATATAAAACAAAAGAGGATGGCATCTCTATTGTCTGAATAAGATTATCAAAAATTGGTATTCCATAATTAAATTCTTCTCTATTTGCAAAAGTTTTATACATACTTTTAAATCCCGGTCTTATTGCTGCAATGAAAGCAGTTAGTTCTGAAATATTTTGGGGCTTATATTGCATTATCCTATGTTTTGTACCTCTTTTTTCAACTTGGTTAATACCAATAGTATATCCGTTTTTATAAATATCCCATGTTTTTTTATCATTTCTATTCATAGATATTAAATCTATAACATCATCAATCTCTTTATTAATTCTTTTATATGTTCTATATATTATATCAACTACAGATACCGTTAATAAATCATTTTTCATAAATTTATAATCTTCTGCCCATTTACCATCCATAATTGTACATAAAACTTCTTTTTTCCCACTTTTGGATTTTGTTTTAATTAAACCAATTTCTTTTCTTATGTTTCCTTGAAAAAGTAGAAATCCACAGGTATGTACTTTAATATCAGAAACTAATCCTAAATATTTTTCACTATCTTTTAAAATTTCATGATATTGTTCATCTACATATTCAAAAATATCAATATCATTAACATCATCTTCCTCAGCATGGTTTAGTTCTTGTTCATATTTTTCTATTTGTTCTGATACTGTTTGAGCTAATTCAAACTTAATATCTTTTGCTTTAGCATACATATTCCAAGCTGATTTTGCTTTCATAGTTCCATAAGCTATCATCGGATATGAATGTTCTTCTCCAATTAATTCTTTTTGAACCTGAATAGCAATCTCAGTATTTCCAAAATTCAAATCTAAATCTGCTAAGCTCTTTGATTCAATTATTCTCGTAGGACTTATAAATCTTTCTGGATACATCTTTACTTCTGATATAATTCTATCTACTTTAGTAAATCCAAGTAATTTATTAGTATAATAAGAAACTGATGAATTATGTACTATCATATTATTAATTAAATAATTATGTTGATTTTCAACAGTTATATCATAAACTTTGTTTTTTTGTTTTGGTAAAAATATTATTTTCTTAATTGGAAGATACCAAAAATTATCATCTTCTTTAATTTTTTCATTTTTTTTCTTTATATTTTTATAGTTTGGATTTATTCTTAATTTATAACTCTCTTTACAGCTCCATCCTCTTTTATTTATATAAGCAGGACGCACATTTATAGAATTTATTCCTTTTTTTGTTATTAAACACATTATTTTATATGCATTAATTATTGATTTAGAAGTATTATCAAATGATATTCTACGTTCACTAAAACTTCCATCTGATGCTAATAATCCATCTATAATTCCATTTAAATTTTCTATATTTTGATTAAATAATTTTGAATTAAAATCTTTTTCTTTATGTATTTTTGAAACAAATAATTCTTTAGCTACAAATTCAGAAATAATTTTACTATTCATATGTAATTGAGACAATTGTTTGGTTTTACTATCATTAATATAAACATCTATTCCTATTCTTTTTGCTATTTCAAAAAATATTTTTTTATTATAAGAATCTTTTTCATTACTGGAATTAATAGCAAGACCAATAGAAGTATTTCTATTACATGTTCTAAATCCATCACCATACATTAGTCCTATAAAAATATTAAAAATTTTATCATTTTTAATAAATCTATTTATTCGAATTGTTCTTTTATCTTTAATAAACTTTACATATTCTTCCTGAGTTTTAAAAGGGAATAATTCAAAAAATAGTTTTTTATGTTGTGGTAAATTTGCAAAAGCAGTAGTATCTCCGTTTGCAAATTTTTCAACAGTAGATTTTCCAATTTTTAATATTTTTGCAATTTCAGTAGGAGAATATTGATAAGCATTATTTTTACATGGTTTAAATTCATAAATATAATTATTATCATATTTATATCCAAAAATATTATACTGATTTAAATCAATATATTCTTCTTGTTGTGTATTATTTATTTTCATTTTAGGAACACATACAAAATCATCATTATATATATATTGAGCTTCACACCAAATATTTTCATTATTTCTATGTATAAAAATTTTATGATCTTTAGTACAAATTGCAGGATAATATTTGTCTGTACCATACAAATGTTTAATTTGAACTAATTCTTCATTAATATCATATTCTAAAGTTTCTATTACTTTGTGAAAATTTCCATCAGCACAAATAACTTCATCTCCAATTTTTATATTTGAAATACTTTTCATTGTATTTTTAGTATGTAAAAGAGCATCTTTTGTAAAGCATCCTCTCCCTGTAGGAGTAATTGTAGCTCCTCTTTTTATACTTTCCTTAACTAATTTATAATCCAATAAAAAATAATCTGAATGTTTTGTTTCAATTATAGCATCTATTTCTTTTTGAATTTCAGAAATATATAGTCTATGTTTATCTTTTGGTATTCTTTTCTTTTCTACTTCCCATTTTTCCCATATTAAATCAATATATAGTTTGTCTTTTTCTTGTTGAGATAATTTAGGATATAACGTTGGCATTTTTATTTCTTGATTAAAGCAAGAATTATTATATTCTTCAACAGATAAAAAAATATTAGTATTTTCCATTGCTTCTTCAATTTGAATAGGAGTTAATACATTCTGCTCAATAAATCTATTATATGCTGTATCACCATCTGGATAATCTAAATACCATCCTTCTTCGTCTTCATATTCAATTCCTTTAGATTTTATATATTCATCTCTTTCCCAAGAAGTATCTAAAGTTATAAAATGACTATCGCATCCCATAATTAAGGGAATATTATATTTTGAAGATAATTTAATAATATGTTTATTAAGAATTATTTGTTTTTCTGTATTATGATATTGTACTTCAAGGAAAAAATTATTTCCAAAATACTTTTTTAATCCCTCTATTATACTATCATCTTGATATTTCCAAAAACCGATACATGCCGAAGTTATTATCACTTCGTCAGAAGGCAATGAATAAATAAGATCCAGATCAAGTCTGGGTTGATAATAAAATCCACTTATATTTGCTTCTGCTAATATATCATTTATGCACTGTCTGGCATTTTCTGTTTTTGCAAATATACAAATATGTGCATTTGTATTATCTTTCTCAAATCTATCTTTAACCCAATATGCTTCAGTTCCAAAAACAAACTTTAAATTATATTTTTTTGCTAATTCATATCCTTCAATATATCTGCCTTGAAATCCATGTTCCATAGTAGAAATTATTCCATGACCTAGTTCTGATGCTTTTATAGCATATTGCTCATTTGTTGCAACACTATCTGGAATCTTTATATTAGTATATACACTGTGTCTATGATAATTTTGAAATACTCTCATGCTGATTCCTCCTTAAATTTTAAAACATTTGCTTCTTGTAGAACATAGATATTTACAAAAATATTCTTGAATATTTTCTTGCCACTTAGATTCTTTAATAATTTCATTAATAGTATCATCTACCCATATCATAGCTTCTTCATATTCTTTTTGATCAAAAGGAATCACATAAATTCTATTAATCCTAAAAAAATTAAACCATATTTCTTTTGGAAATTTACCGTATTTATTCTTAATATCAGTAGAATATATATACATTTGTTTCTTATATTCTTCTATTTTTTTCTTATCTTTTGGTTTTTCTTTACCTTTAAAAGGATCACTGGATTTATGATCTATGAGTATAAGTTCACCATCTGCATCCTCTACTAATAAATCAAGTAATCCACTCATTTCAAATCCTTCTTTTGTAGTAAATCCAATTTTTGATTCAACTCCAATGATTTTTAAATCTCCAAATCCTTCAAATTGTTCAAAATATGCTAATCCATTATCATAATAGTCTTGTGGCATTGTTTTAGGGAAAGGAGGAGGTAAAGATATAACTTCTTTGTGATAGTTATCTTTATAATAATTAACTAATTCAAAAATAGATAATTCTTTTTTCAAGTATTTTTCTAATATATCATGACAAAAAGATCCATAATCTGAAAAGAATCCACCTACTTGTTCTACTTCTTTAATATATTGTAAAAGCCATCCATATTTACATTGATGGAATGCATTTATTCTACTAAATGAAAATCTCATATTTCTAATAATAAAATCAAATTTACTCATAATACCTCACAATCTTATTTTTTGACTATATAAATCCTGAAATACGTAATAACCATAATCACAGGGTGACGATTTATCTTCTAATATATTATCTATATCTATAATCGCATATACATTAGTAAATCTTTTAAGTGGTTGAATTTCTTTTTTTATTTTTTGAATATCTACTCCTTTATCTAAAGCTATAATTATATCTACTTTAAGAGATAATAAATCCTTCATTTGTTCATAATCAATATGACTGGTTTCTAAAGATACTGCATTATGTATTCCCCAAGACTCTACTTTCATAACTGATTTTGAACCTTCAAAGACTATTACTTCCTTTTCTTTTTGTATTATATCTTTTTTCTGATAAAATCCAAATAAAAAATCTAATGTTTGAATCGGATAATAATATGTATATTTGCGTAAATTAAGTTCTTTATAGTTCTCAACTGAAGTTCTTCCTTTAACACTAATAATATTACCATTATTATCCCATATCGGGAATACAATACGCTTCCCGATATTATCATATCTAACATTATATTTTTCCATAACTTCTTGGGAAATACCCTCATTTATCCAGCTTTGAATAGGAATATTTTTGTATTTTGACATAACTTCTTCTGAAAGATATTCTCTTTTAATTAAATTTTCTTTATTTACAAGAAGTTTATTCATGGTTTTTAAAAATTTAAATGTCTTTGATTTATTTTCTGTGTATTCTATATTTCCAATATCTTTTAATAATAATTCCATAGCTTCACTAAAAGATATTTTGTGTAATTCCATTATAAATTTAATTATATTCCCACCACTTCCACACCCAAAACAGTAATAGTATTCTCCTGTTTCGGGAACGGATAAAGATGGATCAGTATCATTTCTATGTATTGGACATATTCCAAAATAATTTTTATTATCTTTTTCCAATATTGTATATTGGGAAATATATTTGATAATATCTATAGATTCAATTACTTTTTGTATTAACTCTTCAGGATACTTCAAAATATACCTCCTTAATTCTAAAAGGGCAACGAGTCTTTAGAATGTTGTTTTTTTGCTTCTTCTATTGTAACAATATTTCCATTAAAATCAAAATCAATATAATCTCCATCAGCCATTTGCTCACCAAGTCTATTTAGTTTTACATTTAATGCATAATTTCCACAATTTTTTCCATCTACCATTTGTTCATCAATAGATTTTTCTCTCCACATTAAGCTTACACTACAGTATCTTTCTATTTTATCACTATCGGCTGTTTGTCCCATTCTATTGAGTTGTGCTGCCGCTAATACTGGAAAATTTAATTCTCCTGCTATGTTATTTTTTAAAAAATCACACATAGCACCAAGCTCATTATATTGTTCATTAGAATTTTTAGTATTGGATTTCATATAATCATATACCAAAAATTGTAATCCCATCTTATTCTGTAATATTTTACATTGTGCATAAATTTGATCTAAATCCCAATGAGTATTATAAATATGAACAAATTTCTTTTCTTTAATCCATTTCATAGCATCCGATATTAATAATTCTTCAGCATCAGTATAGCTTCCTTGTTTAATAGTCTTTACTGATATTTTAGTTAAATATGCCAACATACGTTCAAAAAATTGTCTACTACTTAATTCTGTATCAAAATATGCTGTAGGAATATTTAAATTCATCTTATGAATAGTTTCATTCATAAGAAAAATACTCTTTCCTTTTTTCATTCGTGCTTGAAATAAAATTAATTCTTGTGGTTCATAAGTAAAATATTCGTTTAATGAAGGAAATTTAGATGGTAATCCATATATACCATTTGCAGTTCTTCTATCGCATATTTGTTTCCATAATGCTTCTATTGTTTCTCCAAAAAGTTTAATATTGTCATTTGTAATATATTTTTCACTTAAACGATTCAATTCTTTATAAATATGGCTATTTAACTCACCTACATTATCTTCATCAACATCAAGAACTTTTGATGAAAAGTGTTGTAATTTTTTATATAAATCTCTTTTAAAAGACATTGATGTAACTCTTTTAACTAATAATTTATATTCTTCTACAGTATCTCTTGCAACTTCTTTACTAAGTTCAACAAATTCTTGAATAGAAGGTAAATTTAATACATCTACAACATTCTTTACTCCCTTATTACTATTTATTTTTGTCATAAGATTAAAAGTATCTATTTTTTCAACTTTATCTTCAAGATATAAACTCCAAATAGCCCAATAATAACATTGATTTTCTTTTATATAAAAATGTTCTGGTCTTAAAGTTTCGCTATGTAAAATAAACTCAGGATTATATATTATAGTTGCTATAATACCTGATTCTGCTTGAATATCATATGGTAATTCAATCATAAATGTCCTCCTTCTATGAAAGTTAGGGTGAAAGTTATTCTTTCTCTCACCCTTCTATATTAAGTAATATCTTTATTTGCTGAAAGGAAGTTCATCATTTTCATCTTCTTCTGATGTATTTTCTACTTTATTTGTTTTATTAGCCATCTCAAAATCAAAAATTGTAACATTTGTATAAAGTTTCTTATTTTCATCTTTGCCCCACAAAACTGTTGTAATTTTCCCAGATAAAATTTTAATTCTATCTCTTTCTGATAACAACAAGGCTTTTTCTTTTGATTTACCTACGTATTTTACATTCCAATTAGAATTTATATATTTTCCTTCTTCTTGAGTTTTTTCACTTGTACTTACTGTACCTTTTATAAAAGTATCCTTATCTTCAATTTTCCAAACTGTTGCATATGTTGGACTAACAAAAAATGCCATATTATTTTACCTCCCCTAGAGCGTTAATAATTTTTTTAGCCATAGTTAAATCTGTAATACTACCATAGTTCATTTTTCCATAAACTCCTTTAATAACCTCACCAATTTGTTTATCGGTAATATTCTTATTTCTTAATTCAGCAACTTTTTCTGTAATATCTGTTATTACAGATTCTATTTTTTTGTCTTCAACAATTGGTGTTTCTTTATTATTGGATGTTTTTTCTTTAGCTTTTACTGTTTCTGTTACATTTGGACTGACTTTTTCAATAACCTTATCTTTAGTTAATTTGTTTATTTCATTTGAATTACCATCATCATCATCTTCAGATGCAATACCTAAAACCGAAGATAATTGATACCTTCTTAGATATGTAGATACTGAACCTAATCCTTGTGGTGTATTTTTTTCTGGTGCTGAAAAAATAGGATCAGTTTCTATATATTCTCCCGAAGAATGCATCAACATAGTTGTAACCCCAAGTTTTCCTTCATCATTTGTACTTTGATTTTGTGTAAAGCTAAGACCATATTTACCTAATACTGGTCTAACAGTATTAAGAACATCACCTAGTGGTGCATATTTGCTTTTGTAAAAAGGATTGATTGCAGTATTTGGTGGATTTTTTACTTCTGATTGGAACTTCGCCAATGCTTCTGATAATTTTGCAATTGTTTCTGATTTAATCATATTAATCTCCTTTTATTTTTAATTACTTCATAGTCTTCAATATTAGCCAATGCATCTTCTAATAGTGTTTTTAAATCATTATCTCCTATAATATGAAGGTGTGATCCATCGGAATCATAAAAACACATTTCATAATAACCATCTTGAAATTTAGTTAATCTTATTTTTTTTATTTCTAATCCCAATTCACCACTCATATTAATATTCCTTTCTTATAGTGCCAATGAAATGACTGATTTATTGTCTTATTTCAAAAATACTTTTTTGATATTCTGACATCATGCCAACATCATTTATAACTACTACATAATCGCCAGTGTTTGATAAAATTGTATATGATTTGCCTAATGTTAAATACACACCATCATC
>Ga0209777_10008914_pt1 | contig 10897 bp, 9 predicted proteins | sample FrelakmetHBP12HB_FD_187147 | JGI IMG/M metagenome (GOLD analysis project Ga0209777, IMG submission 187147) | Freshwater lake sediment microbial communities from the University of Notre Dame, USA, for methane emissions studies -HBP12 HB (SPAdes)... | ecosystem: Environmental > Aquatic >... | reverse complement strand
GGCTGGCTTGTCCAGCCGTGGCGGATGGCCGCTGGCGATACCCACGGCTGGACAAGCCAGCCGTGCCACACCCCGCAATCTGGAGCGGGCGCCCGTAACTGAGGCAATGCGAGTAACCGCGCAAGCGGTTTGCCTCCGGGCGAAACGTGAGTTATAATGTCCTGCTGCGTCACGGCTTAGGAGCCAAAACGCGATGACCAGCCTGCCCGGCCGTGAAGACCAGTTGCCGCAGATCATCGCCGACATCGTCGCCACGTATGGCGACATCTCCAAGATCAACCACCTGGACGCCCGTCCGCTCCCCAGCCGCCAGGCCGCCCAGGAGCTCATCGAGGGCCTCAAGGAGATCCTGTACCCCGGGTACTTCGGCCGTCGCCACTTCACCCCTCAGAACGTCGGGTATCACATCGGCGACCGGGTGTACCAGGTGTACCGGCTCCTGGCGGAACAGGTGTACCTGAGCGTCCTGCACGATTGCCGCCGCACGATGGGCCAGTGCGGTCATTGCGGCGAACTTGCGGCGGACACGGCGGTGGAGTTCATGCGCCGCCTGCCGCGCATCCGCCGCATGCTCGAAGGCGACGTCCAGGCCGCCTTCGACGGCGACCCGGCCGCCAAGAGCCTCGATGAGATCATCTTCTCGTATCCCGGCGTGGAGGCCGTCACGGTCTACCGCGTAGCGCACGAGCTGTGGGACCTGAAGGTGCCGCTCCTGCCCCGCATCATGACCGAGATCGCCCATTCCGCCACGGGCATCGATATTCACCCCGGGGCGACCATTGGCGAACACTTTTTTATCGACCACGGCACGGGCGTCGTCATCGGCGAGACGACCGAGATCGGCGCCAACGTCCGCATCTACCACGGCGTCACGCTCGGCGCCAAGAGCGTCCCGAAGGGCGAAAAAATGGACATGATACGCGGCGCCAAACGGCATCCCACCATCGAGGACGACGTGACGATCTATCCCGGGGCGACACTGCTGGGCGGCGAGACCGTCGTTGGCAGGGGAAGCACCATCGGGGGCAACGTGTGGCTGACGCATTCGGTGCCCCCGAACTCGGTCGTGATGATCGAGGACCCCGGCCTGGTCGTGGCCGAGAAGCACCCCGCCAAGGGTGCCGCAGGCCCGGGCGGCGCATCAAAAACGAGAGCGAAAACCCGTTAGGTTTTTTGCTTGCGGAGATATAACCGGCGGCCTAGCATAGGCTTGGCGCAATTTTGAGAAGATGGGAGCGTCCGGCAAGTCGTTATCGCCGATCCTCCAAGGGGGCGCCCATGGCGACCTTGACCAAGAAAGAACTGACGGACCGGATCGCGAACGCCATGAAGCTCAAGCGCGTTCTCGTCAAGGACCTCATTCAGCGCTTCCTCGACGAGATAGTGGCGGAACTCGTCAAGGGCAACCGCCTTGAGTTTCGTGATTTCGGCATCTTCGAACTTCGTATCCGTAAGGCGCGCATGGCGCAGAACCCCCGGACCCTTGAGCGCGTTCCGGTCCCCCAGAGGACCATCGTGAAATTCAAGGCCGGGCGGCGCTTCAAGGAGGTCATCCAGAAGAGCGCCGGGCCGAAAGGAAAAGGCGATCGGGCCGCCGCGCCGAGCGCCGCCCAGGCATCTCCCCCTCCGACCTGATCGTATTGCGTCACTCGGTGGGGTGGCACGGCCACGCCGGGTGCCACGGCTGCGCTGTTTGCAGCCGTGCTCGGCGTCGAAAGGCGGCACGGTTGCTGAACGGCGCAACCGTGGCACCCGGCCGCATGGGCCGGCCTGCGGCGGCGCGGGGCGCTCCGGCGTCCGGCCATCGGGCGGCTGAAAGCCCGCGCCTTCCCAATTAGATGGAGTCGCAAGTGAAAAGTCGCGAGCAGACCATCCGGAACCTGGCCCTCCAGATGTTCAGTATGTCCACGCGCGCCTGGCTGGCCACGCAGCGCGAGAAGATGAAGGGCGGCTACGACCTGTCGGAGTCGGAGTTCCTGGCACTTGATGCGCTGGAGCACGTCACGTCGCTATCGGTGGGCCAGTTGCGGCAGCACGTCGGCGTCCTGCCGGCCCAGATGTCGCGGGTCATCAAGGCCCTGGAGCAGCGCTACGACGAGAAGCTGGTCCTCTGCGCCATCAACCCCCATGACAAGCGCAAGATCGACGTCTCGATCGCGCCGACCGGCCGTCGCGCCGTCGAGGCCTACCGCCGCGCCAAGATCATGAACACGGTCAAGGCCCTGGAGTCGCTCACCGACGAGGACCTGGCGGCTTTCACTCGCATCCTGTCCAACATGGCAAAGAGCCGGGGCGAGAGCCTGGCCGAAGTCGAAGAACGATGAGGCCGGGCCCGACGCTCACGGGGGGCAAAGGGGGCTGTACCCTTTTCGCGCCTTTGCGAAAAGGGGACTGTCCCCTTTGTCATGCCGGAAAAGGGGACAGCCCCGCCATATTTAGCCCCCGGTGAATACACCGGGGGCGGCGCGGCGACAAGCGCACTCCAACGTGCCGCCCCCCGTGTATTCACGGGGGGCTAAATAAAGTGAGGAAACGGGTGCAGCCCCCTTTTCCTCGCCCCGCCAAGCACGTGCGACGCGGGAGCGTCGGGTTATCCTCATTAAAGGAGTAACATGCATTGAATATTGTCTTGGCCGGCCTGCCGCTCGCGGGCAAGACGTGCCTGTTCACGGCCCTCTCGCAAGGTTCGGTGGACTCCGCCGCCAACCCCGCGCGCCCGGATCATCCGAATGCCGCCATGGTTGCCGTGCCCGACGAGCGGCTGGAATGGCTCTGCGCGCATTACCAGACGAAGAAACGCACGCCCATCCAGATGGAGATCCTCGACCTGCCGGGCCTCAACCCCGGCCGGGCGGAACTGGCGTCGCAGAACACCGCCATCATGGAGCACCTCCGCCGCGCCGACGCGCTGGTGTGCGTCCTAAAGGCCTTCGAGAGTTCGCGCGTCCCCGGCAAGGCCGACCCCAAGGCCGAGCGAGACGCCCTTCACGCAGAGTTCGTCCTCTCGGACCTGGACACTACCCTGCGGCGGATCGAGAAGCTCGAGAAACAGGTCACGAAACCCGTGCCCGATCGCGACGCACTGAAGAAGGAACTGGAGTTCCTCGGCCGCTGCCGCGAGGCCCTCGAAGCCGAAAAGCCGCTCCAGGGCGTCGCCCGCACCGACGCCGAACGCAACATCCTCAAGGGCTTCGCGTCGCTAACCGAAAAGCCCGTCCTGACGGTCCTGAACGTCGGCGAAGACATGGCCGGCAAGCCCGCCGAAGCGGCCGCAAAGCACGCCGGCCTCGCCGGCCCCGCGGTCGCCCTGTGCGCGTCGCTGGAAGCCGAGATCGCCGCGCTGCCTGCGGCCGACCGCGCATCGTTCATGGTCGAGATGGGCCTGGACCGCCTGCACTCGGCCGACGTCATCCTGGGCCTCTACCAGGCGCTCGGGCGCATCACGTTCTTCACGGCGGGCGAGAAGGAAGTGGCCGCCCGCAGCGTCCTCCTGGGCGCCAGCGCAGTTGACGGCGCCGGCGAAGTCCACACCGACATGGCGAAAGGCTTCGTGCGGGCCGAGGTCGTCAACTTCGTGGATTTCCAACGCGCCGGCAGCCTCAAGGACGCACGCGCCGCCGGCAGTGTTCGCATGGAAGGCCGCGACTACGTCGTCCAGGACGGCGACATCATCGTCTTCCACTTTACGCGCTGACAAGTTGCAATAGTGGATGTGGCACGGCTGGCTTGTCCAGCCGTGGGGAACGTCGGCGCCCTTTGCCACGGCTGGACGAGCCAGCCGTGCCACGTTGACTCGATAGCGATGGAGGGCGTTTGTGCGGGCGGTCATCCTGAGCATCGGCGACGAACTCGTCTCGGGCCTGCGCCTCGACACCCACTCGGCCGACATCTCGCGGGCGCTGACGGCCATCGGCATCGAGGTCGTGCGGCACGAAACGGTCGGCGACGGCGCCGCCGGGATCGAGCAGGCGTTTCGCGCGGCCGTTGCCGAGGCGGACCTAGTGGTTGCCACCGGCGGCCTCGGGCCGACGCTCGACGACTGCACCCGCGAGGCACTGGCCGCCGCCGCCGGCGTGCCCTTGGATGAGAGCGCCGAAGCCCGGGAGCACCTCGCGGCATGGGCGAAGGCCCGCGGCCGGACCCTGAGCCAGTCGAACTTTCGCCAGGCCCTCCTGCCGCGCGGCGCAAAGACCGTCCCCAACCCCATCGGCACCGCGCTGGGCATCGAGGCCCGCGTCGGCAAGGCCCTGGTCTTCGTGATGCCGGGCGTGCCGGCTGAGATGATGCGGATGCTGACCGAGGAACTCCTGCCTCGCTTGCGCCGGGCCGCCCCCGGCCGCGCGACGATTATCCGCACGGTCCGCACGTACGGCCTGCCGGAGTCGATCGTCGGCGAGAAACTGGCGGACCTGATGGCGCCCGAGCGCCGCCCGCACGTCGGCACGGCCGTTCGCGGCGGTATGATAGATGTGCATATTTACGCCACAGGCGCCCCGGAGGAAATCGCGCCGCTCCTGGAGGCCGATGCGGCCGCCGTTCGCCGGCGCCTCGGCGACGCCGTCTTCGGCGAGGGCCGGGAGCGCCTCGAAGACGCCGTGGCCGCGCTCCTCGCCAATCGCCGCGCCACGATCGCCCTGGCCGAGTCCTGCACGGGCGGCCTGGTGGCGGCCAAACTCGTCAACGTTCCGGGCATCTCGGAGTTCCTGCTCGAAGGGGTCGTCTGCTACGCCGACGCGTCGAAGGTCCGCACTGTCGGCGTTCCCGAGGACCTCATCCGCGCACACGGGGCCGTGAGCGAAGCGGTGGCGCGGGCGATGGCGGAAGGCGTCCGGGCGGGCAGCCGCGCGTCAATCGGCCTCGGCGTGACGGGCGTCGCCGGCCCCGCCGGGGGCACGCCCGAGAAACCCGTCGGCCTCGTGTGGTTTGCCGTGGCCGACCAGGAGGGCACGACGGCGGCCAGGGAAATCTTCTCCGGCGACCGGGCGCTCATCCGCGAGCGTGCCGCCAACCACGCCCTGAACATGCTGCGATTGAGGCTGTTGCAGGGGTAGTGGTCCTTCAACCTTGATTATGAGGGTGCCACGGCTGCGCCGTTTGCAGCCGTGTCTCCCTGCTGACGACCACGGCTGCAAACGGCGCAGCCGTGGCACCCACAATGTTAATGTTGGCGCACTAATAACCTCGGCCGGGCATGTTTGGCCGGTCGTCTTGGCGAAGGGGTTCTACAGCCGGTCGCGTATGAAAATTTCGCGGATCTCGCGCAGCGTGTACCGCCGTTTGAGGTCGCGGATGAGTTGGATGCGCCGGACGGCCGAGTCGTCGAACAGCCGCTGGCCGCCGGGGGTCCTTTCGGCCTCGGCGATCAGCCCGTACATGCAGTAAGTGCTGATGACGGAGCGGGAGACGCCGGCCCTTTCCGCCAGGTCGCCGATGCGGTACAGTGGGGGCGCCGTTTCTGGCTTCGCACTTGTCACGGACTTCCTCGCTCACGGACGTTATCGGGCCGTCGAGCGGGCGAACTTCAATGAAAGGAGATGCGGCGTGGGCAAGGTATCAATCGGCATCAATATGGAATTCGTCCGCCATGCGGACAAGTCGTTCGAGTGGGGCGTCGCCAAGGCCGCCGGCCTCGGCTACGAGTTCGTCGAGCCCATGGTCCACTGGGGCCGGGAACTCCTGAGCGAAGCAGGCTACTTCCACAGCGTCTCCATGCTCGACGACCCGCTGCGTGTACGCCGGGCCTGCGAGGACGCCGGCATCAAGCTTTCCGGCCTCTCGGCCCACACGCCGCTCACCAAGCCGGAGATCGGCGTCGAGTACCTGAAACAGGCCGTCCGCTTCGCCGCCGAGTGCGGGGCGCCCGTCGTCAACACCGATGAGGGCCCCAAGCAGCCGTGGACCACCGTCGAGGAGGACTTCTTCCTCATCCGCTACACGCTCACCGAGGCCGCCCGGGTGGCCGAGCCGCGCGGCATACTCATCGGCATCGAGCCGCACCAGCAGTACTCGAAGCTCCCCGCCGGCCTCGACCGCATCCAAAAGTCCGTCGCCAGCAAGGCCGTCGGCATCAACTTCGACACCGGCAACAGCTACCTGGCGGGACAGGACCCGTACAAGTGGCTCACGCGCGTCCTGGGGCGGCTGGTCCACGTTCACGCCAAGGACATCTCGATTCAGCAGTCGAAGTCCGAGCGCGGCAAGGTGACCGGCACGCCGGTCGGCTGCGCGTGCGGCGACGGCGTCATCGACTGGGAGCGCGTCGTCGCCATCTGCCGCAAGGCAAAACGCGATCTGGTCCTCTCGGTCGAGTGCGGCACGATCGAGCAGGCCGAGCGGAGCATCAAGCACCTGCGGCCGCTGCTGAAAAAGTGACCGCGTCCGAGCGCCGTAACTGTGGCACGGCTGGCTTGTCCAGCCGTGGCGAAGTCGGTGCTGCTCTCCACGGCTGGGCAAGCCAGCCGTGCCACACGCGAGATAAAGGGGTTTGCATCATGGCAAAGCATTTGATCGGCAGCACGCTCTGGTCCCTGGCGATTCCCGAGACCGTCAAGGCCCTCGCAAAGGTCGCCGAGATGGGTTTCGAGGCCGTCCATTTCACGTTCATGCGCGACGAGGACCTCCAGCCGATGAACTTCGAGCACATCCGCCAGACGCTCAGGCGCACGGGCCTGAAGGTCCCCGCCGGCATGATCGGTTTCGCCGGCGAGGACTACTCGAGCATCGACGCCATCCGCCGCACCGGCGGCTTCGTCGACCCCGCGACCTTTCCGGAGCGGCTGGATCGCTGCCGTCGCTGGGGCGCGGCAATGGCGGCCCTCGGCATCCGCCACGTGACGACCCACGCGGGATTCCTGCCCGAAGTGGGCGACTCCGGCTACGGCAGCGTCTCCGAGCGGCTGGTCGCCGCCGCCGACGCCCTCCACGCCGCGGGCCTGACGGTGGGCCTGGAGACCGGGCAGGAGCCGGCCGGCGTGCTGCTGGCCATCCTCGACGACCTCGGCCGCGATTTTCTGAGCGTCAACTTCGACCCGGCCAACTTCATCCTCTACGGCTCCGACGACGCCGTCGCCGCCGCCCGGCTCCTCGGGCCGCGCGTCTCCATGATGCACGGCAAGGATGGGATGCCTTCGGCCCAGCCATGCGAGGTCTGGGGCGAGGAAGTGCCCCTCGGGACCGGCAAGGTCGACTTTGCGGCCGTCCTGGCGAATCTGGAGGCGGGGGGCTTCAAGGGCGCGATCGTCATCGAACGCGAGGCCGGCACGAACCGCCTCGGCGACATCGCCGCCGGCAAGAAGTTCCTCGACGACCTTATGGCGAAACGCTGAGAGACGCCCCTGTTCGTACTGTGTCACTCGGTGGAGTCTCTCAAGCCGGGTGGCACGGCCACGCTGTTGCGTGGCCGTGTTCCACGCTGGGCGGCTCGGTGGAGTCTCTCAAGCCGGGTGGCACGGCCACGCTGTTGCGTGGCCGTGTTCCACGCTGGGCGGCTTGCACGGCCACGCAACAGCGTGGCCGTGCCACCCCCCTAATATTGACGCCTTGCCCCTGCGCCGCGAAACGGATTGACGCCGCCGCTCGCCGCGGGTAACATTTTCAGCACACGCGGGCGTAACTCAGTGGTAGAGTGCCAGCTTCCCAAGCTGGACGTCGTGGGTTCGAATCCCATCGCCCGCTCCAACATTCCTTTGGATTTTCTACGTTCCACGCATTGCCGGCGCCTCCCGCCGCGCGAGGGGCTACAAGCAAGCGTGAACTGCTCTAGAAGATACGTCTCCGCCCTGTTATACCCGTGGCAGGCCGCCTCTTCCGGGCCCGAGCCATTGAACAGCGGCGCCGGGCGATGGTTCCTCTCGGTTGGCGACTCCGGCGCCCCGCACGCAACTGACCGAGGCGATCCCGGTGACGTGGGTGGAGCAGCGACAGACGCTGAGGTCCGGCCGCTGGGAGATCACTTCCGCCTGCTGCCGAGCAGCGCCAGGCCGCCCAAGGCCATCAGGCCCAGCGTCGCCGGTTCCGGCGCCGTGTCGGGCATCGAGTGCGCCCTGCCCAGCGTCGAGCCGTCCTGGAACACCTGGCCATAGTCGGCCAGGTCGTAGTCGTCCTGATTCAACTTGCCGTCGCCGTTCAGGTCGCCCGTCCACCAGCCGGCCCCGAACGGCTCGCCTTCCGTGCCGAACACCTGGTAGTAGTCCATCACGTCGTAGTCGTCCTGGGTGACCACGCCGTCCAGGTTCACGTCGCCAATCCATGTGTACTTGGCCACGACGGCCTTCGAGCCCAGCGTAACGCCTTCCAGGTTGGTGAGTGTGGGCATCGCGAACGAGCCGGCGTCAACGGCCTCGCGGACGCCCACAGCGTACAGCATCGGGTCGGGGCCGGTAGGAATAATGCTCGATGTGATACCCGTGCCGTTCCACTGGAGGTTGCCCGTGCCGGGGTTGAAGTTGGCGCCGCTCTTGACCAGGTTGGCGACTTCAACCAACGGGCTCGAGCCGCCGGTGTAATCCACCACCAGGTTGCCGGTCTTGAGGTCCAGCGTGCCCAGCGGCTTGCCGCCCCCGTCCTTATTCATAACCAGGCTGCGGACGATGCTCGTCTCGTTGGCAGTGCCTTCCGTGGCCAGGCCGTGCAGCGTGGCCGTGCCATCGACCGTCAGCGTATGGACGTTCAAGATGTTCTTGTCCACGTTCAGCGTCTGGCCCGCCGCCACGCTCACCGTGCTGGTCGCCGGGTTGGCGCCCGCCAGTGTGGTCATCGTGGCCGAGCCGCTGTTGACGTTGAAGTTGTTGGCCGTCACAGCGCCCGCCGCAAAGCTGGCGCCGCCGCCGATTGCCACCGTGCCCGAGGCGCCGAGGGCGCCGCCGTTCAGGTTGACGTTGGTGTTGAGTGTTGCGTTGGTCCAGCCCGTCATGCTGGTTGCGCCCGTGGCGTTGAAAGTGCTGCCTGCGGCCAGGGTTGCGGCCCCAGCGCCTGTGCCGTTCAGGCCGCCGGTGACGTTTGCCGTGCCGCCCGCGCTCAAGTTGAACGTGCCTGCCTGCGACGCCGCGCCCGCGGTGAACGTGCCGCTAACGTCTATCGTGCCGCCGAGCGTGGGCGCGCCCACGAAGATGGCTTGGGCGCCGCCGGCGACCGTGATGCCGCTGGTGTTGTTGATCGAGCCGGTCGCGGCGATTTGCAGCGTGCCGCCGCTCACGGTCGTGGCGCCCGTATAGGCGTTTGCGCCGCCCAGGGTCTGCGTGCCGCCGCCCACCTTGGTAAGCGAGCCCGGCCCCGTGTCATCACGGATGACGCCCGAGAATGCGTCGGAAGCGTCGGACCCCACCGTCAGGGCCGTGCCTCCGGCAGGGTCCGTGATGCGTATGGTGCCCGTCGGCCCCGCCAGCGCTCCGGCCGTGAGAGCGCCGCCGCTAACGGTAACCGCACTGTCGGCCTTCCACAGCCTGAGCGTGCCGCCCACCACCAGTTGGCCGCCATTCTGAACCGTGACGGAACCCGTGCCGCCGGCACTGGTATCGCTGCCCCCGACATACAGGGAACCGGTGTTAGTCCACAGGGACCCGATGCCGTCCACAGTCGCCGTGCCGCCGGAGCCGCTGTAATAGCCAAGGTAGCCGTTGGTGTTGGAGACCTGGCCGCTGTTCTGGATATTCAGCGTGCCCGTGCCGGAGAGGCCGACGTACAGTTCGGCGGAGTTAGTCCACTTCGACCCGGTGCCGTCCACGGTGGCCGTGCCGCTGGAGCCGCTGGAACAGCCAAGGTAACCCATTCCGTTAGAGACCTGGCCGCCGTTCTGGATATTCAGCGCGCCCGTGCCGGAGTAGCCTACGTACAAAGACCCCTCCTGAATTGTCCAATTCGAGTTGGTGCCGTCCACGGTCGCCGTGCCGCTGGAGCCGTGGTTATAGCCAAGGTAACCGATTCCGTTAAAGACCTGGCCGCCGTTCTGGATACTCAGGATGCCCGTGCCGGAGTTGCCGACGTACAGATTCGTCAAATAGGTCCATTTCGAGTTGGCGCCGTCCACGGTGGCCGTGCCCTTGGAGCCGCTGGAATAGCCAAGGTAGCCATCGTAGCCGTTGTTGGAGACCTGGCCGCCCTTCTGGATATTCAGGGTGCCCGTGCCGGAGTAACCGACGTACAGATTCCTCGAATTCCAGACGGACCCGCTACCATCCACGGTGGCCGTGCCGCTGGAGCTGCTGCTATACCCAAGGTAACCGTAGGTGTTGGAGACTTGGCCGCCGTTCTGGATATTCAGCGTGCCCGTGCCAGAGTAGCCGATGTACAGATACCCCGAATTGGTCCACGTTGAACCGACGCCTTCCACGGTAACCGTGCCGGTGGAACCACTGGAATAGCCAAGGGAACCGGTTGTGTTGTAGACCTGGCCGCCCGAAATCCGATTGGCCATGCCCTGGACCGTAAGGGTGTTGTTGATTGTCAAGGTGCCGGTAGAGGTAAGAGTAGCGCCTCCGGTCAGCGTGACAGGGCCGTTGATGAAGCCCGTGCCGCCGAGCGTGGCCGCGCCGACCGTTACCGCCCCCGTGCCGGTGGCCGAGCCCGTAGTGTTCCCAACGAGGAGCGTCCCGGCGGAGACCGTCGTTCCGCCGTAGTAGGTATTGGCAACCGAGAGGACCAGCGTTCCCACACCTGCCTTCGTCAGCCTGCCAAAGCCATGGATGGTCTGGCCGCAAGTAAACGTTGCGGCCAGGTCGGCAGTATCCACTGTGCCGTTGTCGACCGCGAGATCGCCGGCGGTGACGGTGAACGATGTGCCAGTAAGCCGAAGTGTGCCGCCACTAAAGATCAGGTGGCCGGCCGTAACGCTACCGCCGTCTGAGACCGTCAGGCTGCCGGTGTTCCAGAGTTTGAGTGTCCCGCCTACCGTCAGTTAGAT
>Ga0209777_10008913_pt1 | contig 10898 bp, 9 predicted proteins | sample FrelakmetHBP12HB_FD_187147 | JGI IMG/M metagenome (GOLD analysis project Ga0209777, IMG submission 187147) | Freshwater lake sediment microbial communities from the University of Notre Dame, USA, for methane emissions studies -HBP12 HB (SPAdes)... | ecosystem: Environmental > Aquatic >... | reverse complement strand
CCGCGAGCAGCCCGGCCTGAATCGCATACCCGGCTTCTTCATTCCGGGTGCAGGCAATGCCCACCTCAAACGAACTGCCGGAGTTGTAGCGGTGATTCCCGGCGAGATGCACTACGAGGGCGTGGGCCACCGAATCGTAGAGATAGACGTTGGTCGGCGTGGCAATGTAGATTTCCCGATAGCTGCCGAGCAAGGGCACCCGGTTCATGGCCCAGAGGATGTTCGAGAGCACCTGACGGGACAGGGTGCTGGCGAACCCGGAGTGGACCGAGTAGCGGCTGTTTGACAGAATCTCGAACGAATTGCCGTGAATGACCGGCGCGGGCAGACTTTCCACCTGAGCGCAGCCGACTGCCGAGAGCACGAGCAAAGCCAGGGTGATTAGACCCGCGCGTCGTAACGCGGTGATTTTCATGCCTGAATTCATGTCGAACCTCCTTGACGACTCAAGCTCCAAGCTCAAGCCAACATCGCCGAAGCTCCTGCGCATTCAAGCGCAGCGAGCCAAGATAACGCAGTGAGAGGCAGGTGTCAAGAGCGATGAACGCTTGGCGCTTTACGCTCTACGCTTTACGCGTCCGGAGTAAGACGCATAGCGTACGGCGTATGGCGTACAGCGCAAGGCGTACTGCGTCCTTGCTCTCGCTACAGGTTCACTCCGACCGCAAGCCCGACGCTCCAGGTGGTCGCCTCGTTCCCGGGCTCGGCCCGCAGCGCCGAGTCGAGCAGCTCGTTGAGCGCACCGTGCGCCCGCAGGTAGAACAGCTTCACCGGGCTGAACTGCAATGACAGGCCGAGGGTCGCGCTGTTCAGCGCGTTCTTCGCGACGTGCATCTTCGCCGAGTTGAACGCGGCGTCGGCCCAGGCCACGCTCAGGTCTGCGCTGGTCGAGAACAGCACGAGGAAGGGGCGCGTGTAGGTCAGGCCGAGCGTGCCGTAGTACGCGCCCGGGGTACCCAGGAAGTCGAGGGCGTGAAACGTGTAAGGCGTCAACGGACCGACGTCCAGGGATACCCTCACGTCCGCCTCGGCCGTGTTTGGGTACCTCTGCGTCGGGTAAAGGAAATAGCTGATGCCGGGGTCGAAATGGAGTATGAACAGCTTCCCGGACCACCCGAGGCCGAGGTCGAGCTCATCCAGCTTGTCCTTTGCCCCGCTGTCGGTCAGCGGGACGTTGCCCCAGGCCGAGACCTTGAAGTCGCTGAAGCCCACGGTCACTGACGGTTCGATGACCGGGCCAAGACTCCGGGCAACCGCGCGCCAGAGATGGCGCGTATTGCCGTCCGCCTCGATGCTCAGGCTCACCGGCCCGCGCGCCCGGGCCGAACCCGCGGCCAGCAGAACCGCGAGCACGGCGATTCGAATGATATTGCTCATGTCCCTTTCCAAGACAACGAGGGGCACGATTCGGCATCGTGTCCCTCATTGGTCTGACAACTGTTAGAGATAGGCCTTTTCGCCGTGCAGCGCCTCGTCGAGTCCCATTTCCTCCTCGTCCTTGGTCACCTGTACCCGGGTGACCTTGTTAATCAGCCAGAGCATGACGTAGGTGAACAGGAAGGCATAGACTGCCGCACCGACCACCGCGACGAGTTCCTTCACGAAGAACATCGAGTCGCCGTGAATCAGGCCGTTCGCGCCGGCATCGTTCATCATCTTGTTGGCGAAAATCCCGAGACATGCGACGCCCAGCACGCCGCCCACGCCGTGCACGCCCCAGACGTCCAGCGCGTCGTCCCACTTCAACCGGTTCTTCAGGTTGACCGCGAAGTAGCAGATGATGCTCGCCAGAATCCCGATGAGCACCGCGGTCTTGGTGCTGACATACCCGGCGGCCGGGGTCACCGCCGCCAGCCCGGCGATTGAACCGGTCAAGAGGCCCACGAACTTCGGTTTCTTCTCGAAGATCCAGGCCATGATGAGCCAGACGATTGCGGCGAACGATGCGGCCATGTCGGTATTCAGAAAGGCCAGTGCGGTAACCGCATCCACGCGCAGCTCGCTGCCGGCATTGAAACCGTACCAGCCGAACCAGAGCAGACCGGTACCCAGCGCCACCAGCGGAATGCTGTGCGGACCCGGGTCCTGGACCTTGCGCCGGCCCACGAACATCACCGAAGCCAGCGCCGCGAAACCCGCGATGCAGTGAACCACGATGCCGCCCGCATAGTCGAGCACGCCCCACTTGTTCAGCAGTCCGCCGCCCCAGACCATGTGGACCATCGGGAAATAGACCAGCAGCAGCCAGAGCACCAAGAATATCAGGTACGCCTGGAACCGGACCCGGTTGGCGAACGCGCCGGTAATCAGGGCCGGCGTAATCTGGGCGAACATCATCTGGTAGGCGACCAGCACGAACAGGGGAATCGTCCGGGACCCGGTGAACGCGTCCAGCGGGTGCATTCCGTGCATGAACGCATTGCTGAGATTGCCGATGATTGCGCCCTGGCCGCCGCTGAAGCAGAGCGAGTAGCCGCAGATGAACCAGAGCACCGTGGTCACGCCCATCGAGACGAAACTCTGAATCATGATGGCCAGCACGTTCTTGCGCCCGACGAGTCCGCCATAGAAGAACGCCAGTCCGGGCGTCATGAGCATCACGAGACTGGTGGCGACCAGCATGAAACCCGTACTGCCGGTGTCAAAGATGTTCGGCATGGACATCTACTCCTTTCGATTTGCTCTGTTATCGGGAATCCCGGACCGGCTCAAACAAAAGACCCGCTAGCGCCGGGACGCACCCGATACTAACGGAATTCATTATCGGCAGCCGGACGCCGAAGTCAAGTGAAATTGCGCAGATGGGATTCGGATCTTCACCACAAAGACACCAGAAGAGTAACCCGAACTCGAGTCTGTGTAATCTGCGAAATCTGCGGACAGAATCCGGACTCCGGCCGGCAGTTGGCGCCTACGGGAGCTGACTGGTGGTACCGACGACACCGTTCACGATGGTGAACTGGCCGCCGAACGGCTCCGGCGGAACCTGTTTCAGGAGTCCGGCGCGCACCAGGTCGTCCAGCCCGGCCGGGAACGTGTGGCGCTTGTCCCGGTACTGGTTGACCGCCTGCTGCAGGCGTGGAATCAGCGCGCGAACAAACTCAACCAGGTTGTCCTCCGCCCGTCCCGAGCGGAGTTCGTACCGTCCGCCGAACGGCTCCTGGGGAATCTGGGCCAGGTAATGCCGGGTCACCAGTTCTTCGAGCGCAGATGGCGGGCGGCCGGTCTGCCGCGCGAAGCTGTCCGCCGCCGACTGCTGGGCGGCTAATTCCTGTTTGAGCAACGCCAGCAGTTCTTTGCGGGCGATGTCCTTGACCTTTGGATTCGGCTGATTCTCGTAGACCCCGGCCCAGAGTTCACGGGTCAATTCGAAATTGCCCGCTTTGCCGTAGGCGGACGCGGCCATCCGCGGGGCAATCGGCCAGACCCCGGGCAACTGTGCGGCAATCGTGAAATAGTACCCGGCCTCGTCGTAGTCCTTCATCACCTCGTAGGCGATGAATCCGGCCTGGAATGGCAGTTCCCAGGACAAAGGATTGCGGGCGAATCCCCGGCGGAGCAGCGCCAGGCCCTCGACCGGACGTTCGGCATCCCAGGCCAGCATCTGGGCGCCGAAAACGTACGGCGCGGTGAACTGAGGGTCGAGCTCGCCGGTGACCTCAGTGGCGTTCCCCAGCCAGCGGTAGTTCTCCTGCTGGTTCGCGAGCCCGAGGTGGGAGCCGGCATACTGCGCGACCTGGAGCCACGCGTAGTCGGCCACCAGCAACCGGTATTCGCCGCTGACCGCCCGGAGCAGCCGGCCCGAAGGAAAATAGAGTAGCTCATCCGCCGCCTTCAGCTTCTCCCGGTCGCGCCGATTGGCGTCGATTGCCTTCTGCATCAGGAATACCCCGAGGCCGAGCACGGCGACCACCAGCCAGCCGGCCGGCGCACGCAGGCCGGCCTTGCGCCCTTGCTCCCTCGCCATTTTCAGAAGTTCCGGCGCCGGAAGACCAGCGTGGCAATCAAAAGCACGGCGCTGACGTAGACCAGAGCGTAGACCACGGTGAGCCCGACCTGCGCGTAATTGACCGGCACGTTATGGACCACCGAGCCGGAGATGTCGAAGTTCTGCAGGTTGGGCAGCAGGTAGTAGCAGAAGCGGGATACCGCCTGCACCAGGACCGGCCGGTCCTTCGTCCCCCAGTAGAGCAGGCTGCGGCTCAGGCTGCCGGTGAAGTAGATGGCAAAGGTGAAGACCGCGCTCGAGATGGGGGTGACGAACGTCGAGAAGAGCACCGCAATCGCGGTGATGACCGCCAGTTCGAACACCAGCAGCAGAACCTGAAGCAGCATCTGCGGCTGAACCGGAATCCGGGAGAGGGTCATGAACAGCGCGAACCAGGCGGTCATGATGGCCACGCTCGTGACCAGCACCAGCATCAGGCCCAGGTACTTGCCCAGCACGAACTGCCACCGCGCGACCGGCTTGGCGAGAATCACGAATATCGTCCGCTTCTCGATTTCCCGGTAGACCAGCCGTCCCCCGACGAGCACCGCGATGAGCACGCAGAACAGGGTCATGCTCTTCAAGCCCAGGTCCTTGATGATCTTCACCTCTTCCCCGGCGGCCAATGACGGAATCAGCCGCGCACCGGCCGTGACCAGGAAGGCGATGACCAGCAGCGTAAGCAGGACCTTGTCCCGCACCGCCTCGCGGAACGTGTTGCGCACGAGCGCCCAGAGTCTCATCGCGCGCCTCCGGTCCCCGGCCCGCCGGCCGCCGCCCCCTGGCTCCGGACCTTGCTCATGAAGAAGTCCTCGAGCGTCCGCACCCGGGGCACGAGGGAAACGAGTTTGCCGTCCTGCGCGGCCAGCAGCCGCAGCAACTCTTCGACGTCGCCCTCGCTGCGCACAACCACCAGCAGCTTGTCGTCGCCGGGCAGGATCTGCTGCGCCTTGACCCCGCCGGTTCTAAGCGCGTCTTCGCTGATGTTCCGCACCGTGACCTCGAACGTGTCAATCTCGGTCGCCAGGATTTCGTCCAGCCGGCCCAGCGAGACCAGCCGGCCCGCGACCAGGATTGCCACCCGGTCGCAAATCATCTCAATGTCCTGGAGGATGTGGCTGGAGAAGAAGACCGTCCGCCCGGAATCGCGCAGGCCGAGAATGATATCCCGGAACTCCTTCCGCCCGATCGGGTCCAGCCCGCCCATCGGTTCGTCGAGGATGACCAGTTTCGGGTCATGGAGCAGAGCCTGGGCGATGCCCACGCGCTGGAGCATGCCCCGGGAGAAACCTCGGAGCCGGGCATCCGCCGCCCGGGTGAGATTGACGGTCGCCAGCATCCGGGTCACGCGCTCCCTCAACTCGCGTCGGGGCACGCCGTTGAGTTGCCCGCTCAGTTCCAGGAACTCGCGGGCCGACAAGTGGTCATAGAAATACGGCGATTCCGGCAGAAACCCGAGCTCGCGCTTACCGGCCACCAGGTCCGGCGACTTACCCATGACCTTCGCCGAGCCCGAAGTCGGCCGAGTTAGCCCGACCAAGATCTTGATGGTCGTGGTCTTGCCCGCGCCGTTCGGGCCGAGGAAACCGAAAATCTCGCCCTGGCCGACGTCGAATGACACCGAATCCAGGGCGTGAATCTCCCGAATCAGGAACCCGCTCCGGTAGCGTTTGGACAGCTTGTCGACTTGAATTGGCTGTGGCATTTTCGCGGCTTTGAGTTTAGCCGGCTCGGCGCCAAAGTCAAGCCGGCACCCGGCTGCCGGACTTCCGGACGGACGCCCATCACCGGGCGGCGCCGGCACAGGTGACCGGGGAGGACGAATGACCGGTTGCGGGCGCGGTCGCGCCGGTGTTATTCTCCGGCCAGGGTCCGGAAGAACAGCGCCACGACCGGCTGGTGGTCCGGCCCTGGCCCCTGCCAGGTCTCGTAGGTCGAGCCGAGGTCGGGCAGCGCGCCGGACTGGACAAAGCTGCGGTACAGATTCCCGGCCTGTTCGACACTCAGGTCTTCGTTCACCGGCCTTATGTAGAACTGGCTCACGGTCTGGCCGGCCTCGCCGTACTTGAATGCCACCAGGCGCCGGCAGTAGCGCTCCGGCTGGTCCGGGGACTTGGTCTCGTGCGGAAACGCAATCACCGTCAGCCCGGTGCCTAGTCCCTGGTTCACGGCCCGGAGGTAGGCGTTTGAGTCACTCATGTCGTAGAACTCGTACGGATGCGTGATGGACGAGAAGTAGCTCCGGTCCGGCAGGAGCGGCAGTCCGGCCCCGAACAGCCGGTTCAGCACCACGCGAAAGGTGTTCACCGGGGAAATCGAATCGTAGACCTCAGCCGTCCCGGCTGCCGGCCCGGCAATCGCCGGCGGCAAGTGGTAAGCGTTCAGGATGGCGAACCGCTCGGCCAGTGCGGCCCACGACGGATTGTCCCAGTTAAGAAACGAACCCGGGCCATGGTCTCCCTGCAGGATTATCACCGGCGGCGACGGCGAAGCCGCCAGAATCCGGCTCACCATCTCCGGCACCTTCTGCATCAGGAACTCTACCTGCGCGGCATAACCCTGGACATAATCCTCCCGCACCTGTCCTTTGTCCACCACCTGGAATTCGCCGCCTTCGGTCAGCGTGAAGACCCCGGGCGGGTTGACGCTCTCGCCGTGCGGCCCGAACACGAATGGCGGGTGCGGGCAGATGATGTGCGCGAAGACGAACACCGGGTGCCGGGCCCGGGCGCCGCGCGGCAGGTTCTCCAGATCATAGCGGATCAGTTCCCGCTGCAGGTCGAACTGCGACTTGCGCGCCACGAGCTTAATCAATGACGGCAGCGGCGTCGTGCTCAGCAGGACATTCTCGAATTCGCTGAGCGTCCAGCGCGGCGCAAGAAAGATGTCGAAGTTCTTGAATTCGGTCCCGGCATAGCCGCTGGCGAAGGCCATCGTCGAGTAGCCGTGTTCCTTCAGAATCCGGACCAGCCGGTTGTCGGCAATCAGGCGGGTTACTGGCACGCGATTCGCATCCCGGGTCCCGTTCGGGCGGGCCAGCGTGTCGAGGTACTCGAAGTTCAGCGACGAGGCCAGCGACAGATAGGTCTGGCTGTAGTTTGGCCGGCTCTGCCGGGCAACCCGAAACCCGTGCGCTGTCAGGAAATCGAGCATCGGCGAGTCGTCAACGCCGAAGTCGCGCTTCAGAAAATCGTCCCGGGCGAACGCGTCGAGAATAATGTAGTAGATGTCCGGGTAGCCGGTGGTGACCGCACCGACCTTCGAGCCGGAGGCTCGGGCCGACGAGTGACCGGGCAGGTTCCGCAGAAATCCGGGCAGGCCGAATGCGATATTCGTGCAGACAATCACTGCCGAGACCAGATTCAGAAATCGCGTCAGCCCGCGCAGGCTGAGTTTGGTGCGGATCACCAGCCCGGCGATGACGATCAGGAGAACGCCCCAGAATGGCAGCAGCGCCTCGGGCTGCGCCCGGCGGATATGCAGCGCCTGGTAGACATGACCGTATGAGAAGAAGAACAGCACGAACGCAGTGGTAATAACCCCGGCTTTGGCACTGTCGCGCAGCAGGAGCCTAAGCAGCAGCCAGAGAATGAACGTCCCGGCCAGGGCTGCCCCGAGTGGCAGCGCGAGCTCAGAAGCGCCCAGCGGCAACCGGGCCGCGTTGTAACTGAACAGGAACAGGATCGGTGAGAGGGCAAAGAGGAAGGGATGGAGGATCACGCCGACGCCTGCGAGCTACGGTACCCTGTCGGGTGCCGTGACCAGTTGCAACCGGTAGGGACGACCGAGGAGTGAAAAGTAGCGGCGATCCGGGAGCAGGGCCACGCTGGTGTCGAAGTACTGATTCAGAATCACTCGAAACGTATTGACCGGCGAAATCGAGTCATAGAGGCCAGCCGCCTGACGCAGGCCGCTGTCCACTTCCGGGTGTTTAGCGGTCAGCGGCAAACGATCGGTGCCCGGGAGGTGGATGGCATCAAGGATCGCGTGGCGCCGGGGCAACTGGGCAGGGTCATCTGCGTTCTCAGTCATGATCGAACCGGCGCCATGATCGCCCTGCACAACGATGATTGCCGGGCGTGACGCGTCGGCCAGTATCTGTTTCACCGCCGCCTGCACCAGTCGGCTGAGGTAGATGACCTGTGGCCCATAGTTCGCCTGGTACCACCGCTGGAGCTGCTGCCGGCTCACGACCTGGTTGGTGCCGGTCTCGCTGACGCGCTCATAGGGAGTGATATGCGGCCGGTTGCCGAATGAGTCGAACACGAACGGGGTATGCGGACAGAGCACGTGGGCGAAGACAAATGACGGCTGTTTACCCCGGGCCGCGCGGGGAATCGTGCGCAGCGTGTAGAGAATCGTCTGGCGATGCAGTTCGTCACGCAAAGCTCCGGTCCATGACCCCAGAAGTCGGGGCAGGATTGTCGCCTCCAGCAGAACGTCGCTAAACTCGCTGAAGCGCAAGCGCGGCGCGAGGTGAACGTCCGCATCTTTGAGTTCCGTGCCGGTGTAACCCGAGACATAGGTCACGACCCGGTAACCGTGGGCCTTGAGGAATTCCGCGACCCGACTCGTTTCAATCATCCGAATGAGCGGCGTTACATCTTGGGACTCGGCGCCCTGCTCGGCGACCACGCTGTCGAGATAGGTCATGTTGAGCGACGATGCCAGCGAGAGATGCGTCTGGGCGTAGTTGGACCGGGCACGGATTGCGACGTAGAACCCGTTCTGTGTCAGGTAGCTGAGAAAGCCGGAATTATCTGTGCCGTAGTCGGCCTTCAGGTAGTCCGACCGAATGTAGGTGTCGAGGATGATGTAGTAGATGTCCGGGGACCGCGGACTGAGAACCGCCGGCCGCACGCTGTGCCCCAGGGAGTGCGAACTGCGCGTCGCGTACAGCGTATTCCGCAGGGCGGTGCCGGTCAACCCGGTGACAAGGTTGATGAGCACGACCATGGTGGCGGCGGCATTCATGAACGTTGTGAGACCGGACAGGTTGCCACGCGCGCGGATGACCAGCCAGAGTACGAGCAGCTCGAGCAGAATCAGGAGCAGGGGAAAAGCGCCCGGCCGGGCCCGGGCCAGCCTCAACGCTGAGAATATGTGTCCATAGACAAAGAACAACAGAACCGCCCAGGAAACCACGATGCCGGCTTTGGCCCAGTTTCTCAGCAACAGGGCAAAGATCAGAAGCAGCAATCCGGTGCTGACGAGAGCGAGGCCAATCGGCAACAGCAACTCATTCGGGTTGAGTGCGAACCGGCGGGCATTGTGGACAAAGAGGTACAGGATCGGCGCAACCGCCAGCAGGAAGGGATGAAAGACGATTCTGCGCATTGGACTTCATCACTCCGGCACCGGAAGGCGTCCGGGGTCGCCGGTCCCGCAGAAGTACCGGCGGCGCGGCAGCAGCACGGACAGCAGCGGATGAACCGTCACCGGGCTGCGTTCGGACTGGCTCATCGCCGGGTCATCAGGTACAATATACGCTCGGAGCCTTGGATTGCGCTGCGATCGCGCGTCTCGAAGCACTCGGCGAACGCATGCTCGAAGCCGTCCCGAGTGTAGTCCGGGAAGACATCCTCCCGGGTTGCCAGCAGGCGCTGGACCTGCGAGTCGCTCTTGGGCACGAACTCGACAATCAAGTCGCGGCCGATGCTGGCGCAGAACCGGGCGACATGGCCGAGCGGGAGATTGTTGCCGATTGCGAGGTGGTGAATCAGTGCTAGGGCGAAGACGGCATCGGCCGGTCCCCGCTCGATGAACGACAGTCGCTCCCGATTCTGCCAGCCGAGACCCGGGCTGGGATTGGCCAGGTCCAGAACCAGCGGCAGCAGGTACTGCTCACGGCTTCGCCGGCAGTCTTGGTAGTTGCGCTCGACCGCGGCCGGGTCGATATCGGAGGCTATGGTCAGGATGCCCTGGTGCGCGGGTATCCGACTGAACCGACCGGTGTTGGCGCCCAGGTCCCAGACCGTTTTCGGATTCACGCGGGCGACATAATCGCCGACCAGCCGCTCCTTCTCCGCAAAAGCACTGCCGCTGTAATTAGTCTCGTCGTAGTACTCGGCCCACTCGGTACCGGTCGGCTTCCAGTTCAGGCCCTTGACCGCCTTCTCCAGGCTGTTGATGATACCCATGAACGCCATCCGACTCATCCTGCGCCCACTCGGCCGGGCGGCCTTGTCCGCGTAGTGCGCCTGGCTCCTCGCGTGCAGATGGATGTGCGTGCCCAGCGCCAGCGACAGCTTCGTGCTCCCGGGGAGGAGCCGGCTGGCCAAGTCGAGCGGAATCCCGTCAATGTACACACGCAGGAGCTGGCTGAGTCGCACGTCGGTGTGGCTCATCAGCGCCAGCGGTGCCAGAAAGTGCTGGCAGAACTGGCGGTAGGCAACCCACGGCTCACCTTCCGGATGGTCCTCGAATGAAAGCGTGTCGATGAGCACCGGCCGGCCGCTCCGGAACTGGATGTTGTACGCGCTCGCGTCTTTCAGGGACATACCGAACTCCAGCGCCCGTTGCTCAATTGCCAGCGTCAACAGCGCCGCATCCTTGAGTTGGCTGAAGCACCATTCGTAAGGGTAGGAGATGAATGGCACCGGTTCCGGTCTGAGTGTACGAAAGAGATCGCTCCGGTCGGGCAGAATCCCGCTGACTTCCTCATGCGCAACCAGTTGCTCTTCCTTCACCAGCGCCGCATACAATCCGGAATTCATCAGCCGGTCGTATTCCTTCCGATACCAACCGGTCACGGCCCGGAACAGGACGCCGTCCTGGCGGAATACGAAGCCGCTCGGGTCGCGGAATGAACCCGGCAGGGGCTCGTCAGTTCCCCGGGCCGTCATGTTTCTTCCGGCCGGTGAAGAGACGTTTCAGAAAAGCCAGGGTCCGCCGCCAGAACACGCCCGCC
>Ga0209777_10008912_pt1 | contig 10901 bp, 9 predicted proteins | sample FrelakmetHBP12HB_FD_187147 | JGI IMG/M metagenome (GOLD analysis project Ga0209777, IMG submission 187147) | Freshwater lake sediment microbial communities from the University of Notre Dame, USA, for methane emissions studies -HBP12 HB (SPAdes)... | ecosystem: Environmental > Aquatic >... | reverse complement strand
ATGAGTCATTGTTACCGTTGGTTCAATCTACGTCTTTTTGTGTACAAATTCCGCTATCACCAAATATCTCACAATAGAGATTTAGTCCCGCGCCATCTCTGTTCCCCTCATTTCTCCTTCAACGTATACGGTACTATTTTCCCATCAATAACCACCAAAATAACCATTGTTCATTTGGCTTAGTTGCGCTAATGTCTGAGTATGACAGTAGCGTACTTATACGTTTATCGCGATAGGGATTGAACTATGAGGCAAAGTGTTACAGGGGATGCTACGCTGGAAAGGATACTCACTGTTTCTTGGGAGAATCCAGTCGCGAATTACGGATCGGTGCTGCGCAGGGAGAAGCCGCCCTCTCCCGAAGGACAGACAAGCTATTAATCGTGAGTGAGGAGGTCATACTTGCGGGGAAAAGCGAGCCAATTACGAAGTAAGCCTCGCCCGACAGATCATGCCATCAGCGAGCCAAACTGGAGGGAAGAGGCAGTTCGAGAAGCCAAGAGACGCTACAAGGCCATCTTTGACAACCTTCTAGAGATGGTGTACGTCAACGATGAGCAAGGGGTCCTCCTCGACGCCAACGATTACGCTTTGGAGCGGCTGGGATATACTCGGGATGATCTTGGGAAGGTCAGGTTCCAAGACATAGTCTATCCAGAGGACCTTGCGAAGCTATTACAGACCATGACCGATATCTTGGCCAGTGGCTTCATGAAACGTCCTGTTGAGCTTCGCGTCATTGCCAAATCTGGAGCGGTAATTTGGATTGAGACGTTCGGTATCACTCTGGAGCAAGGCGTTGACCACTTTATAGTTCTGGCTATTGCCCACGACATCAGCGACAGGAAACTGGCCGAGCAGGCGCTGCGGCGGAGAGAACAAGACTATTTAATCTTGTTGGAGAGCACACAAGATTGCATCATCGTGTTCGATGCTGAAACGTTGAAGGTCATTTTCGGTAACCGACGTGCCGACCTGATGTTTGGATTCGATCCGATTTTGCATGATGGGATCGGGGTGAACTTACTGGATTTTGTGCACCCCGACGACAAAGAGGTGGTTCTGAAAGGCCTCGCCGAAGACCTGTACGCCAGTGAGCGGCGCGAAAGATTCGAGGTTCGGGCGAAGACAAACGACGGAAAAGAGATATGGGTAAGCGCACTTGCCACAAGGATCGAATTCCAGGGAAGAGTTGCGGTTCTGCTTTCATTGAAAGACATCACCGAGAGCAAGCAGGCGCAGGAAGCGCTAAGACAGTCGGAGGAGCTATACGCAGCCATGGCCAACTGCTCAGAGGTTGGCATTTATATTGTGCAAGATGGAAGGTTTGTGTTTGTCAACCTGCAGTTTCAGAAGGATACAGGCTTTTCCGCTGATCAATTGCTAGGTACAGACTCACTGCGGATTGTCCATCCTGACGACAGGGAGACTGTCAGGGAAAACGCGGCCAAGATGTTGAAGGGTGAGCTTAGCTCTCCGTACGAGTACAGGGCTATCGATAGAAGTGGAAGAAGTAGAGTGGTTGTCGAGAGGGTTGCCTCTATTCGATACGGAGGAAAACTAGCAGCTATGGGGTGCTACATGGACATCACCCAGCGCAAGCTAGCAGAGGAGGCGTTGCGGGAATCGGAAGAGCACTACTCGGCATTGGTCAGAAATCTAACCGATGCAGTGTTCAAGTTCAAGGGAGGGGTAATTTCTTGGTGCAATGACAGGGTCGAGGAGATATACGGTTACCCAAAGGCTGAGCTGCTCGGCAAGAATGCGAGTTTCTTCTACCCAAGCGACGTCAGTGCACGCGAATTCACTGAAGCGATGTCCGCAGCTATAAGAGAACGGGGGTTTTTCCGTGGCACAGCAAAGTTCAAGAGAAAGGACGGAAGCCTGGTAGACATTGAATATTCCCTCTCGCAGATACCTGGCAAAGAGCCACTTGAGCTAATCGCGATTGCCAGAGACATCACCGAGCGCAGGAATGCTGAGGTGAAGTTGAGCCAGACTATGGCGGAATTGACTCGTTCCAATACCGAGCTGGAGCAATTTGCTTACGTCGCATCGCATGACCTGCAAGAGCCGCTGCGCATGGTGGCAAGTTACACGCAATTGCTGGGGCGCCGCTACAAAGGCAAGCTCGATGCCGATGCAGACGAGTTCATTGGCTACGCTGTTGACGGTGCCACTAGAATGCAGCAGCTTATCAATGCCCTGTTGGACTACTCGCGGGTGGGCTCACGCGGCAAACCCTTTGAACCCACCAATTGCGAAGATGTCTTCAGCCAGGCAGTCGCTAATCTGCGGGTGGCGATTGAAGAAAATGGGGCAGTGGTGACCCATGACCACTTGCCAGCCGTCATGGCTGATTCCGTACAGATTGTTCAGCTATTTCAGAATCTGATTGGCAACGCCATAAAGTTTCACAGCGATAAGCATCTAGAGGTGCATGTCAGGTCACAGCGCAATGGTACTGAGTGGGCCTTCTCGGTGCGGGACAACGGCATTGGTATAGACCCTCAGCACTTCGATCGTATCTTCGTCATATTCCAACGCCTGCACGGTAGAGAAGAGTATCCTGGCACGGGCATTGGCCTGGCGGTATGCAAGAAGATTGTGGAACGTCACAAGGGGCGAATCTGGGTTGAGTCAGAGATTGGGAAGGGATCGACATTTTACTTCACAATTCCTGTTATGGGAGAAAAAGAAACATGAACAGCGTGGAGTTCGGTAGGCCAGCAGAAATTCTGTTGGTTGAGGACAATCCTGGCGATGTACGATTGACTATGGAGGCCTTTCGCGAGGTCAAAGTATGCAATAGAATAAACACAGTCTCCGATGGTGTGGAGGCTATGGCTTTTTTGCATCGAGATGGTAGCTACTTCAATGCGCCTTGCCCGGACCTGGTCCTGCTCGATCTGAATCTCCCCAAGAAAGACGGCCGTGCAGTTCTCGCAGCGATTAAGGCTGACAAAAATATGAAACATATCCCTGTAGTAGTCTTGACTACCTCGAGGGCTGAACAGGACGTTATCAAGAGCTACGAGCTTCAGGCGAACTGCTATGTCACGAAGCCGGTTGACCTGGATCAGTTTCTGACGACGGTAAAGGCAATAGGCGATTTCTGGCTCGGCGCGGTAAAGCTACCGGGGAGTGAGTGCAGTGGACAGTGGTAAAACCAGGGTCTTTTTAATCGAGGACAATCCTGGAGATGCCAGACTGATACGGGGCTTGCTCGCCGAAGCGGGGAACTCCCTGTTCGATCTAGGTCATGCCGACTGTCTCTCGATAGGGCTGAAGCGTCTTGCCGAGGGGGGCATCGATGTGCTCTTATTGGACCTTTCGCTTCCGGACAGCCAGGGTCTTGACAGTGTAAGCAAGGTGATCGCCAAAGCACCAAAAGTGCCCATCGTGGTAATGAGCGGTCTCGATGACGAGTCGGTTGCGATAAAGGCCGTGCAGGAGGGTGCCCAGGACTATCTGGTCAAGGGTAGCGTGGATGCCAAGCTATTGGCTCGATCGTTACGCTATGCAATGGAGCGGCAGCACCTTAGAGAAGCATTGAGTGAGAGCGAATCACATTACCGGCTGCTCGCTGACAACGCTGCAGATGTTATCTGGACAGCTGATATGAAATGGCAGATAACCTATGTCAGCCCGTCTATTAAGCGCCTGCTGGGCTATACGGCTGAGGAGATCATGAAGCTGACGCTGATGGATATTTTAACCCCTGATTCCGCTGAGCAAGCTCGCAAAGCAATTCGAGATCAAATCGAGATTAGGACTCCGAGATCACAATATCCGCCTCTGGTGCTAACTCTGGAACATGTGCGTAAAGACGGCTCTACTCTCTGGGCAGAGGTCATGATGTCGTTTCTGTGGGATGAAGATGGAAAGCTCAGTGAGGTTTTGGGAGTTACCCGTGACATCACGCAGCGCGAGAAGGTTGAGGAAACGCTGCACCAAAGAGAGCAAGACTATTTAATCTTGTTGGAGAGCACGCATGATAGCATACTCGTTGTCGATGCCGAGAGGCTGAAGGTCGTCTTTGGTAACCGACGTGCTGCGCTGATGTTTGGATTCGATCCTGTACTCCACGATGTAGTCGGGGTGAACCTACTTGATTATATCCACCCTGAGGACAAAGAGATACCTATAAAGGGATTTGTGGAAGACCTATATCAGCGTGAGCGGCGTCAGAGATACGATGTTAGAGCAAAGACGAAGGACGGTAGAGAGATATGGGTAAGCGCCCTTGCCACAAGGATTGAATTTCAGGGAAGAGTTGCGGTTTTGCTTTCATTAAGAGATGTCACTAAGGACAGGCGAATGGAGGAGGAGAAACAAAGGCTGGAGGAGGAGCTCCTCCTTGCTGGCCGGTTAGCGGCAATTGGCGAACTGGCAACAGGGATTGCGCACGAGTTGAACAACCCGCTTGCCGCGATCCAGGGGTTGGCTCAGCTTCTTACAAGAAGCAATGATCTAAATGAGGCCACAAAGAAAGACCTCGACACCATATATAGAGAGGCTCAGCGCGGTGCCAAAATCACCCAGAACTTGATTTCCTTTGCCGGAAAGCATAAGCCGGAGAAGCAGTTGATTTCGATCAACGAGGCTCTTGAGAAAACCCTGGAGCTGCGCGCTCATGAAATGAACACCAACAACATAGAACTATCGGTGCAATTGCAACCCGACCTTCCCCTGACCATAGCCGACTTCTATCAGGTACAGCAGGTATTTATGAATATTATCATTAATGCAGAACAGGCTATGGTTGAAGCACATGGCAAAGGCAAGCTTGTGATCAAGACGAGAATAGCAGGTAATAGTATCCAGATAACTTTTACAGACGATGGGCCAGGCATTTCTGAAGAGAACCTAGATAGGATATTTAACCCATTCTTTACTACTAAGGGGGCAGGGAAAGGCACGGGGCTGGGCCTAAGCATATGCCATGGTATTGTCCAGACACACGGTGGCCATATATATGCCAAGAGCAAGCTTGGCAAAGGTGCCACTTTTGTGGTTGAAATACCTATTATATTCGAGGGTCAAGCCGTTGCTGAGCGGGCTGACCTAGTTCACGTAAAGGATATCTAAAATCTACTGTCCATATTGAAGGAAAGATTCTGCTAGCATTTAGCCCGCGAACTTGGCAGCACGGGGTAGTACTAGACGGACCAGAAGGGGTGGTAGCACACTCGATTTCAGCTTCCAAAACTGACTGGTTAGCGCAGAAAAACACAAGGCAGCACACATACCTACGCACTTGGAATCCGCTGCACTCCAAGGCCGAGTCTTTTTAGATCTCACACACATTAAGCTACCGCATATATCTCCCACATCTCCTAATCTTCCTATAATACCCGATTACGCAATATAGTATAAGCATTCTATATCTCAACCACCATCGGGGTCACGATATCAGACCTAGCACGAAGATGTACCGGGCACTATCGCTTCATTCTCAGCCCCATGTCCGGCAGTCTGACTACTGAGTCTTGCAACCCTAGAATCGTAATTGCATTCCGCACGGGCAGAACGGGCGGGGGGTTCGCAACGTAACTAATATGACGTTTTGTTACAGCTTGAACAAATCAACCTTCGTTAAAGCATTATAACCAGGAACTCTGATCTACTTTCTCTCAAGCTGGTCATTGAGGTAATTCAATATGTTACAGAGCGATCGTCGCCCCTTCGTTCCAAAACCGGGGCGTTCGTAGTCTGTCCAAGGAAATAAGAGACGATAATTAGGACAATCTTGCTTTCGACACTGATAGCTTTTCTCAGGATATTCGCATACAGACCATCTGGCAGCAGCTTCCAACAACTTCATATGATCCTCCCGTCAACGTAATTTTCTTCGTCATTGGCCCCAACTACAGGATAAAGGATGAGTTGAACTCTAGAGGTTGAACTTTCCGCCCTTTTGTTGAGCCTTTCCGCATAACGTTTTCTAGCTGGGCAAACTGTAAAGCATCTGTGCGAACGAAGCGGTCCGTTATTTCCCAAGGCTTGAATGTCCCACTTTCGCTGGCGACCTACATGCCTGACTCTGAGAGGCGCACTATGCTTTCATGTTACCTTTCTTATTTAATTTCCCTAGAACACATAACTAGACTAACGATATCACACTTGTCACAATCATGATGCTTTACAAAGCTAAATCCGGTGTGCGACGCGGGCGCCGCTGTGGATTGCCCCCTTTATCTTGCCCAGCTTTGCACAATCTCCTATTCTGTAGACCTCCGGCACCATGCCTCTCAACTCTTCCGCTAGCCCATTGTTAGACTTGAAGCCCGCAGCAAAGACCACAGTATCTGCCTCTATGACCTTCTTGTTCCCATCCATATCGACGACAACCACACCCTTGTCCGTGATCTCTTCGGCCGTCGTGCCGATTGCCGTCTCTACTCCAAGCTCGGTCAACTTGTTCAACAGGTAGAAGCGGCTGAACAAGTTCATGCCGCTTGCCACCGCATACTGCATCTCGATTATGGTCACCTTCCTCCCCTGCTCCGCCAGGAACCAGGCAAGCTCGCATCCCACCTCCCCGCCACCAATAACAGCCACCCTCTCGCCAGCTTTCCTCTTCCCCAGTAGTATCTCGCTGGCGGTAGCCACATTCCGCCTCCCAACCCCAGGAATATCCGGAACAAGATGAGAGGCGCCTGTCGCCAGTATTACCACGTCTGGCTTTAGTCTCTTAATCAATGCCGGGGTAGCTTTTCTCCCAAGCTTGACCTTTACTCCCAGCTTATCCATTTGATTTTCGAGATACCTTATCTGCTCCTTGACCGGATGCTTGAACGAGGGCACCGAGGCTGGTATCAGTTGCCCTCCCAGCTTTTTCTCTTTCTCAAACAGGGTTACATCGTGTCCCCTCAGCACCGCCACCCTCGCCGCTTCCATACCTGCGGGCCCCCCACCGATGACGACCACCCGTTTAACCTTCTCCGCCGGCTTGATCTGGAACTCCCACTCCCTTCCTAGAGCCGCATTGACCTGGCAGTCTATGTGCCACAGATTCGAAAGGCCACCGACACAACCTTCATCGCAGTAAAGGCAAGGACGGATATCGTCCAGTCTCCCCTCAACTGCCTTCCTCGGTAACTCTGGGTCAACAAGCAGAGATCTGCCCATGGCGATCAGGTCGGCCTTTCCATCCTTGATAACCTTCTCTGCCAGTACAGGGTCACCGAGCCTGCCTGAGGCGATGATCGGTACGTCGACAGCCTTTTTAATCGCCGCCGCAAGATATACGCGACAGCCAGGGGCCATGTCGTATATCGGGTAAATCCAGGCATGCCATGCGGGCGGCGACTCGTATATGCCTGATGTTATATCAAGGGCATCCACCCCGGCCGCCACTAGCCTCTGGGCCATGAGCTTGCTATCTTCCAGGGTGAGACCTCCCTCGATATATTCATCGGCACACATCCTGAACAAAATGGGATAATCAGGACCCAGCGATGCCCTCATCCCCTCTACAATCTTGTGGGGGAATTTCATCCTGCCTTCAAAATCTCCTCCGTACTCATCAGTGCGCTTATTGGTGTGGGGAGACATAAACTGAGTAATCAAGTATCCGTGAGCACCGTGAATCTCCACGGCGTCAAACCCAGCCGCCTTGGCTCTCTGGCCAGCCAGGATGAATTTATTGATTAACTCCTCGATCTCCTCAATAGTTAACTCACGGGGCATGTCGGCGCCGGTGGGCAGACAGGGAATCGCCGAAGGAGCCACAAGCTCCTGACCCTCGGCGCAAACCGCCATCGAATTCTGTCTTCCCGCATGATGTATTTGCGCAGCCATCTTGGCACCATATTCATGGACAGCGTCGGTCAGGTCATGCAAAGAATTGACATATTTCCATTCGTCTATCCTTAGGGGGCTCGTACCCGCCTTACCCACAGGCCAATCAATACACATGGCATCCGTTATTATCAAACCCACCCCACCTTTAGCCCTCTCCACGTAATAATCTATTAACCTGTCGTTTACCCCACCGAGCTCGGTCCCGAGGTGAGTGTTTATGGGCGCCATGACCATCCTGTTCTTCAACTCCAGCTTCCCTATCCTGATGGGCTCAAACAGCTTCTTCAACTTAGCCATATTGATATCCCCCATATTTACCCCACTATTGACTGTATTACTGCATGCACTTCTTAAGATACTCCACGCACCTGGGCAGCTCCTCCTCGGGGTTCCCTGGAATCGCACACTCCAAAGCCATATACCCTTTATATCCAATCTCTTTCAAGGCAGCGAAAACGGCCTTGAAGTCAATATTTCCATAACCAGGCAACAACCTGCCACTATCCGAAAGATGAACGTGACGGATATATTTCCCCGCCCTTCGTATGCTCTCAGCGATATTTCGTTCCTCAATACTCATCTGGAAGGTATCAGCCACGATCTTTATACTAGGCCTGCTCACCTCTTTACAGATTCCAACAGCATCATCCAGGGTATGGAAAAAGCGAGTCTCATACCTGTTTATCGGCTCCAGCACCAGCGTCGTCCCCAGCTTCTCTGCATATCTCCCCACCTCCTCCAGAAGCGCGAGCAATAGACCCTTCTCGGCTTCGCCGAGAGGAGGTAACATAAAAATAGGCGGGGGCAACTGGGGCCCATATTCAGGAACCAAGAGGCTGACAGCGCCGATAGCTGCTGCTAACCTCAGACCTTCCTTTATAGCCTCAGCCTTGGCTTGCTTTGCCTCCTCACTGTCCAAAGGGCGATAGAATGCCTCATTAACTACCATCACCGAAGATGGCTTGACCTTGCTCTTGGAAGCGGCTTCCTTTATTTCCTTTTCGAGTTCAGAACCCACACCACCCATTGCCCAGATTTCGATTCCCTCGAAACCGTACTTTGCCAGATTATCGAACTTCTCTTTCAGCTTTGTCCCCGGGACTACGGCATCGACACACGAGAGCTTCATTTTCAGCTCCTTTCTCGGCCAGCCATCCAGACTAACGCAGCTTTCTATTGATAAACTTAACCACAGAGGCGACTACATAGTAATAGGGAAACTTGAGAAAGTAGTCACGGTCCATGTAGAGGTTGGGTAATTTGCAGTAGAAGGGCCCGAAGGCAGAAAAGTACGGGATGCCCACCGGGCAGCCCTTGATACGTTTGGTCTTCCCAGTGACTTTACCCTTGATCTTTGTGCAGTCGCCGACCAGAAGGATGGTATGACCATGGCCATCGACATCGCCTTCGTACTCACCTATTACAATGGCGTTATCCTGAGCCTGCTTGATCCCGCCCGGTTTATAGGCCTCGAAGGTAGCGAGTGCTCCCTTGAGCATGTTTACACAGCCGCCATGGCAGATGTCATTGCCTCCCGGGTAGTTCCCCAAATAGATTCGGAGAGGGGTGTCCAACTCAAGCAGGTTGGAAAACTTACGATCGAGGTTTTTAGTCTTCTCCCGGAGTTCATCCAGGGGGACTTCACTCTTGATTTCGATATCGTCATCGCTTACCGGTTCCCACCCCCGCGACCTGGCTATCCTGAGATGGTCGATTTCGTTCGGGTCGAATCCGATAAGCCTGGCAGCCACAGAATCAACAGCCACGCCTGATGTTCCCATCATTATGATCCCAAGGGAGAGCGGCTTTGCCACCATTTCGCACTGCTGACCGATTATCACTGCATCTACTACCACGAGGTTGGGACAGCCCACCTCATACAAGTCTGCGATCTTATCCTCAAGATGGTAATCATGGCCGTCCAGACGCTCCTTCTGATCACAAACGCCAATGTTCAGCTTGATGGAGCATGTCAATTTGCTGGTCATGTGGTGCTTGAGCTTGGGAGCATATAACTTGTAGTCGGCCTCGACAAATGTGTGCGGTAGCCGCAGTGACTTATGGTAGCTACCCTTTTTGAAGGCGACTTCCACCAGAGCATCCTCGTCAAAGAAGCAGAACTTAACCTTGGGTTTCCTACGGAATCTGTTGTATCCAGCCACTGCAAAATTGTACCGCGTGGGCATGTAGATGGCTGTCCTCTCACCTATGATGATCCTTTCCACTTCCGGCCGTGCTGCCAACTCGTCGAGAAGTGCCTCGATAACCGCGGGATGAGTGTAGGAGAAACGAGAATATCTCCTGTGGGCAAAGACCACGTTGGGCTTCAACAACACCTTACCGTAGGGTTTGGCGCCCAGCTCCTCCATGCCCTCGGCTACTATACTCCTGATACGACTTGGGTTCTCATAATCGGGGCACTTTCGGATGATAACCTTATGCTTGTCTGCCATGGCACCCTCTCTTTACATCAGGGGTTTGCATATCGCTTGACGAATAGCTGCTTCAAGGTTCGGGTCGGAGAAGGTAACTACTTGGTGAGCCCTAGCAAATGATGGGGGTAGTAGCAGTGACATCAGACGCATTAGAACAACAGCTATGAACAGATTCTTGAGCACTCTCATTGTTTCCTCCTCGCGGTCCTACAGGCAGAATGCCTATTACGAGGACAGGACACGTGCCGTTTCTTTATCGGCTGCACCCGCACCTGCGACACGGTCTGCTCCTCAGCAGAAGCAGAGCAAAAGGTGGAAAACGACATCAGCACTGTGCAGGAAGGTCGTGGTGGACAAATATATAGCACAGAGCCATGGAGGTGTCAAGAAGGCCAAATAGAATGCAACCCTCTGCATGCCATGTTGCACGAGACGCTATTTGGTGCAGTTCAATGTTGTCAATTCTCCCACTCAGCGCTCCAAAACCACTTGGTATCGGCGCATAGTTGTTTGTTGATGCCTAGCAAACACCGATGTTAATATCTGGATGTTGCTGTGCGTTGTTTTTGTGGTATAGAAGGTGACTTTTGGGCAGGCATTGCCTGTCAGGACTTAAATAATAGCTATACGACCTGTAACTCAATGGGCGTGCATCAA
>Ga0209777_10008911_pt1 | contig 10902 bp, 12 predicted proteins | sample FrelakmetHBP12HB_FD_187147 | JGI IMG/M metagenome (GOLD analysis project Ga0209777, IMG submission 187147) | Freshwater lake sediment microbial communities from the University of Notre Dame, USA, for methane emissions studies -HBP12 HB (SPAdes)... | ecosystem: Environmental > Aquatic >... | reverse complement strand
CAAGGCAGCTGCTGCCAAAGACCCAGGCTCCCTCGAGGCCGAAAAAGCAAAGGAAATTCTGACACAGAATGGCGCAGAGTATGTTCCGCCGATTGCGCCGGATGTTATCCAGCAGGCATTGGAAAACAGTTTCGGGCCTGCCATTATCACGCCGTTTGTCAGGCCGGAAAAACTGATTGCATACCAGTTTAATCTGCGGGGCAGCAATTTCGCCTATGGAAGCGAACTCACCGGCTCGCTTGTAATAACAAATACTTCCGCCGGAAAACTTATCATCTCCGACGATGCCATGTTTACAGGAAACATCCGGATCGACGCCAATATTACAGGCGATCTCAATGTGGAATTGCCGAACCTTATATCCGAGAGGATTCGGCCCTCCCTGCCCGTTGAGCCGGGCGCCAATGTTGTCATTCCTCTTAAGTTTGACACAGGCGAACTTAGGCGAATTCTGCTTACTTATCCGCAGGCGTCGCTGTATATTGAATTGACCGCATTTCTCGACCCTGTTGATGAAGGCCGCGGCAAAATTGTTAATCGGCTGATGAATATACCGCCGGCAAAGGTTACTGTAAGTCGTCCGGCTATCGAAATTACCACCAAATTTCTGCAAAACCGTCTCGATTCCGTTTCAAAGGGTACGCAGGGCCCGAAAATCAAGACCCTTCAGCTTTTTGTCGGGCTTTTGGCTGAGCAGAATGCAATGGCAAATCGCGAACCGCTCTATAAATTTGTCTATGCCGACTGGATGCCGCCATTGTTGAAATCTGCTGTATTACAGGGACTGGCTGACAAAGACTGGGTGGTTAAGGTACATACTATGGCTGCGGTTCTTTCCCTGCCAATGGATTACCAATTGATAAATGCGATTTCGGAAAATCTCAATGATACTCGCTGGCCGGTTCGCTTGATGTCCCTTTATCTATTGTCCAAAGTTCAGAACGGCAATTTCAAAAAGGTATTGGATTGGGCGGCCAAATATGATTCTTACGCGCTGGTTAAGAATATGGCGGTCGCATTAGGAGCTGCCAGGCCGCAGCCGCCAAGACAACAACGTGCCCCAGCCGGCGAAATACCCGAAAAATCTGAGAAAATTACCGCTCCTGATGCCAACAATGTTGCCCCAGCCGGCAAGATGCCGGAAAAATCTGAAAAAATTACCGCCCCGGAGGCTAATCAGCCTGCCATGCCCTGAGCTTGTCGAATGGGCCCCAGCGGATGTAAATACCCCCTACTGAAAGCGAAAATTAAACAAAATTACTTTTTTTCATTTCTTGTACGGATTTAATGAAAAAAACTGTTGTAATATGATTATAATTTTGTAACATCTTGCCTTTTACAGTTAAGTATTGGTTTTTTGAAAGGATTACTTAATGGCAGCTAAAATAGATAAGGAAAAATGCACAGGCTGCGAAGCCTGTGTGGAAGAGTGCCCAAGCGAGGCCATAAGCATGGTTGACGGCAAGGCAGAGGTTGAACCTGATGCCTGCATCGATTGCGGTGTTTGTGTTGATGCCTGCCCTGTCGAAGCAATTAGTTTAGAGGAATAACTCGGTTGGCCCCATCGTCTAGGCTGGCCCAGGACACCGGGTTTTCAACCCGGCAACAGGGGTTCGAATCCCCTTGGGGCTATTAAAAATAGAGCAGGTGAGTTAAAACATTCTGTGAGTTCCACTGCGATCTACTGCTCTACTGTTCACCTGCCTTTTTGTATTCAATCAGTTCAGATTGATGCGGTTTAGGGATAGTCAAAGACAACCCCTGCATCAGTTCTGTTCCGATGTGTCGAGTCTTTTGGCCGGTGCTGTTATAGTATAGCTCATACATCGCCGTGGGAGTCAGACCGTAAAGCTTCAGCGTTTTTGTGGGCTCTGTGTTATTATCATGGCGGAAAGCCAGAACGACACCCTGTTCGAGGTCCGGCCTGTGATACTGTGAAGCCATCCACACTGCGGGGTCTCTCGAGTACGGCAACAGCGGATACCATGCGCCAACAAACAAAGGAGCGACGGAACGGTATTTTGTCAATATCGCCTGTGCACGTTTGAAATCAAAGTTATTAGCATCTGCATCCCAGCCAAGATTCATTGAGCAGGCAAGCATTGAATGGAACGTGTAATCATCCATTCGGTTTATAGCTGTCTCTATTAGGTTATTGGGCAGATACTGGCTCAGAGCCCAGATACTTGCCTGGTCAACTTCGTTGTTATACCAGAAGTCGCTTTTCTGATTGACATGGAAACGTTTTATAATTTCAAGGTCTAATCTCTGCCCGCCGCAGTTACAGCCGTAGCGAAATGTATCAGGCCTGCTTGCGATACGGTCCCAGTACTCATAAAGCCCCATGACGTGTTTTATCTCCGTTATACCTGCTCTGTTGGGACCCTCAGGCTCAACCGGCGGCACACAGCCTCCGTCAGTTCTATATACACGAAAACCTCTCAGTTTCATAAAGTTGGCGATGATGTTGTACATATAATCTCTCGCTGCCGGATTTCCAAAATTCAAGATACCGCCGAGCACCCATTCGGGATGCTGTGTGGCTATTATGGTGTTTGGTCCCACAACTTCCTGCGCAATCCACAGACCCCATATCATACCCTTATCATCTGCAGCAGCAGCTACAGGCCCCATCCCATTGGGATAGTGGTCCGTTCGTGGAACCCATGACCCCATCCCAGCACCCCAATTCTCCCCAACGCAACCCTGCATCCAGCCTGCGTCAGTTACCATGACCTTTACGCCAAGCCCAGCATAGGCATTTATCACGGCGATCTGGTTCTCCTCGGTGGTTTGACAAAGCCACGCGCCTCCGTGGGTAAAGGTAGTATTACAGGTAGCTACTGGCGGCAGTTTCTGACCGTTCATCAAAGGCGAGTAATGTTTGTATATGAGCTGCCTGAACTGGGCGCTGCTCTCAATTTTCTCGCCGTCCCAGACCATAGCAAGGATGCGCGGGGTGCGCACCTTCTCGCCCGGATAAAGATAAAAATGCGGCTTACTCAGATGTTCCCAGGCGCTTTGACCTACCTTGAGCTGAAGTTCCTTATCATCCGGGGACTCCATAGTAGCCTGCCAATTACCCGACCAGCCGATACCCATAATAATCGACGAATGACCGGTCTCTATCTTGAAAAATGGAAAATCCTTAGAGGAAGATACACCATTGCGGGCGCTCAATGTTCGTGGTGTTGTTTTTGATATCGGCAAAGTGCTGACCTCGAACTGATTCGCGTCGGGAATACCGCCATTGGTTCTGTGCAATATATAGCAGGGGTCGGAAATCGAGGTATCAAGCACCTGAATATCCTCGATTATAGCGGTGTTCGCATCACCGGTATTCTTGAAGTATAGTAACCAGTCAGCAGCAGGAAAATCAGAATACGTTATCTTCTCAAAAGTGACCGCAAGACCACTGTTGGGATCTGTCCAGGTTGTCATGCTTTGGGTGCGGTTCTCATTAAGCACCTTTGTCTCCTGTCGCATTTTCCACTGGGACAGAAAATCTTTGCTTTTTACAGTGCCATAAACAAACGAGAATGGATAGCCTTTGGTAAACGCTGTGAGGGTATCGCTTTTACTTGCGGCATTTAGACTGTCAGATGCAGGACTTAAAAGAATGGACAGAAACACTACAAAAAAACAAAATATACGCTTGGCGGTAATTGTGCTGGATGTTTCCATAGTATGTTATCCTAAGTTCTTCCCTGCTGACGCGCCAGGCAAAGCGTTTATTGCGTTACGAGTTTTTATCGCAAACAATATATATGTAATGAAATGACCGATACCTGCCGCGGATACAAAAAACAAGAGCATCCACGACAAAAAAGGATAGGCAATAAAAGCGTTACTTATGCGTCCAAAGAATGCAAATACACATATCATAGGGGTCGTCAGGACCATTGCGGCTAATATGAACGCAAACGCGTATATCAGAAATAGCGCCATCGGTAAATCTTTGGCCTTTATTGCTCGCCGCTGTATAAACGCGTTGTAATCTTCCGCGAACTCTGTGACCATATACAATGCCCAGTAAATATTGAAAACCGGAACGAACAACAATCCGACCGCTTTAGCAGGAGAGATGGATACCTGGCTATCTTGAATGGCGGCCCACATCTTGTAAAACAACGACATCTCGATTAGCACGCTGCATACGAGGAAAACATCTGCTGCCGCGAAAGTCGCAATCAAAGTCGAATTAGCACCCTTTCTTATTGCCAGCACCAGGCCTAACACGCTAAAAATCCCCGCAATAATCCGCACGGCTATCCAGCAATACACAAACACCGTTTTTGATAACACCTTTGCTTTGGGTTTCTCTTCTTTTACTGGCTCCGCACTTGTTGCAGCTGCGGCCTCTGCACTTTTTGCGGGGATTGCCGCTGGCACTGCGCTTTTTACGGAAGGCGCTGCGGACTCCGCAATTTTTGCAGGGGTCTCTATAAATGGTTCAATAGTAAAGCTCTTGACGCACTTGGGACATTTTGCTTCTTTACCAACGCTTTGCTCACTCGTGCTGAACTTTGCCTTACAATGAGGACATTGTGTTTTCATAACGTAAACCCTTTTATTTTCTATATTCCCGTGTCAAGATTTCGCTTCTTTTTTTCGGACAGGTTTTCAAGGCTAAAAACCATTTTACCACATTGTAGGCCGCCTCGCACGAAAGATTTCCCCTGTTTTTTTGCTAAAACCACCTAAAATCCAAATTATTACTTGCACTCGAAAGTAAGCAATTTACAATAGCGGATGTCTAATTGATTAAATACAAGGAGGTCTTAAAATGCAGGAACAAATGATAGGAAAAGTTTTAGATTTCTTTGCACGGCCTGTGGTGGCCGCCATGGACCTGACAGCGCCATTAAAAGTGGGCGATAAAATCCACTTTAAGGGGCAGCACACCGATTTTGAAACGATTGTCGGCTCAATGCAGGTAAACAATATTAACGTCAGCGAGGCCAAACAGGGAGACTCCGTTGGAATAAAAATCAGCCAACGAGCGAGAAAGGGAGATTCGGTTTACAAAGTTATCGACTGAATCCGCCACAGGCAGATAAATCAACCGCAGGTAACGGCTTAAACTCTTAGCCCTGAAACAGTCGTATCGAATACCATCTTGTCGTTAATAACCCCCTGAATGTCAGCGGTATACCTTCTGTTGCTTGAGCATTTTGTAAGATGGCCGAGCAGATATAATCTCTGTCCGGGCTGGACGGTACAACGAAACTTTGCTGAATCAATGCTGGCAAAGCCGATAAAGACGTCCGCTTCTTGAATCCGCCTTACGTAAAAGCTTAAAAGCTGAGCAGCCGCCTCAATCATTATCACAGCAGGCATCAAAGGCCTGCCAGGTATGTGCCCGCGAATCCAGAATTCGTTTTCCGTCACATCCTTATAGCCTAAAATCAGGCGATTTTCCTTGTCGTACCAGAGAATGCCGTCCAACTGCTGCATCTCAAAGCTTTGCGGATTAACCTTCATGATGGCATCGCGGTCGAAGATGGGCTTCGCTTTCAGGTCTATCTGTGATAAATCAAATAATAATGGGGGCGGCATCTGCTAATCCTGTCGTTACTATTTAATCGTTAGCATTTAGTCGTTAGTAAATAGCAAATAGCCGTTAGTTCTATGAACTAAAGACTAACTACTAAAAACCATTTCGGTGTATTATTACTCAGCCGAGCGGATTTCAAGAATGCCGTTTCGGACGGCTTGGGCGGTCTTCTTGATTTCCTGCATTTGTTTCCGCACGCGGGTCCCGGCAGCTTTGTTTCCGCCCTGGGCCTTGTTTATGTCGGCTTCTATTTCAGCTACCAATGCTTTTAGTTTTTCATAGTCTTGCATGGAATAAACCTCCATTTTCAAATTTACAATGCTTAGAATACTTAGAATGCTTAGAAACTTAACCGCCCGTTGTTAGTTTGTCAAAGAAAAATGCGTTTTTTACAGCAAAAAAACAAGATTTATTTTTCCCCCCTAAAATCCAGCATTCGAATATCAATGGGGGCAAATCCATAAATTCGGTCTTACTTCCGCAATTTTCAATTTTTAATTCTTAATTTTTAATTTTCTTTGTCAGTTCCGCTATCCTCTGGCCTCTTCGCCGACATTGACTTTCTACCCTCTGGTCGGGCTTACCGATTGAGACCGGGCCGTAATGGTCGCCCTGCGGGTCGCCGTGTACAATCATTCCGCTTATGAGCATCGCCTCGATAATGCCCATAATCGTGGTCTCATTCCCGCCGCCTATATTTGCAGCGCTGGAGAACGCCGCCCCTACTTTGCCGTCAAGTGCCCCGTGACTGCTGACTAATTCGTCAAATAACTCTTTTATCGGTGCAGCCATGTGCCCGTAATAGGTGGGCGAACCGATAACTATCGCATCATATCCTAACAAATCTTTTGGCTTTACCGTATCGACGGATTTGCATTCGGTCGCTAAACCGCCCTTGTTCATCCCCTCTGCTATGAGTTCTGCCATTTTCTTTGTATTGCCGCTTCGTGAGTAATATACGACGATTCCCTTTGCCATATTTGTCCCCTTTCCTTATCTTTTATAGGGTTAGCTGTAGCCATGCCTGCAATATAGCAAATTAACGGTTTTTTGTCAATATATCGTTAATTTAGTCGAAAAATCAAAACTATTAACGATTTTTTTACCTTTCACACCTTGTCGTCCCGAACGCGGAGTCGAGTAGGGTGGGGTTTACCCCGCCATTCTTCTCTATCCGCTAAATGCTGTCCGCTCTACGCCGCCTTCTGTCTTATGTCTCTTCTGCAATTCACGAGATACCCCTCATCCCCCGCCGCCGGGCATAGCGGCCTACCTCGATTCTGACTAACGCCAGGGCGCGTTTTTTACAAATTGCTCACGTGAACACCTACAGTCTTTTTACAAAAAGATTATTTATTTTTGGTGGGATTGACGATAGGTGGAATATGCTTACAGGGCAATCTAAGAAGGATTATCAAAGAAAGTATATGCGTGAATGGCAACGTGTTAGGCGCGGGTCTAAACAAATAGATGGGTCTAAACAAACAGGTGGGTCTAAACAAATAGATGGGTCTAAACAAATTATTCCTTCAATCTCAGTTGTTGAGCCTTGGGTGGGCGTGTCATCTAAACAAAGGCAGGTAAGCACAAAATGAGGATATTGTCTTAAGACCCGCGATGAATCTGCATCCCTTATTTTTTATTATGAGGAGGTTCTGCGTCTATTCCTGTCTTTCTGCTTTCGAATCTTTTCTGTCCTTTTTGCGTCTGTGCTTTCTTTTCCCAACAGTTTATTCTCAAGCAATTCACACATTCTTTTTCTGGCATAATAACGATTAAGTCCCTGGCTGCGGCTCTTTTGTATTTTTACCGATAAGCCGCTGGTGATATGTTTTAGATGAACACAGGTAGAGCTTTTATTTACCTTCTGGCCGCCTGAACCACTACTTCTAACGAACTTTTCTGCTATATCTTTTTCGAACAAATTGCATTTCTGCATACGTTGTTCGAGCTCTTCTTTTTTCCGTTCTGTAATTCCAAAGTTAATCATAGATTGTCAGCGCTTCCTTCTCAGCATCACCGCACCGAGGCCGAGGCAGCTCAATTGCACGTCATGACGCAAGGGTGACATTAGCGGCTGATTTTACTCAACAAATCTTTCCTGGCCTGGACTCGTAGTTTTGCGTTCTCGTAGCGTCTTTTTTCATCCGCTGTCTGGGGTAATATCGGCGGCACCGGGCAGGGATGTTTATCTTTATCAAGCGCGACAAAAGTCAGATGAGCCGTCGTAGCTCTAACCTGTTTACCGTCGTAAGGGTCTTCGCAAATGACCTGAACGCCGACTTCCATTGAGGTATGGCCGACATAATTAACACAGGCCTTCAGCACAACATGGTCGCCGACGTGAATCGGCTCCCTGAACGAGAGCGAATCGATGCTTGCTGTTACAACCTCTTTGCCGCTGTGCCTTTGGGCAGCCATTGACGCGACCATGTCTATCCAGGCCACAATCGCCCCGCCGAAAGCTGTTCCGTAAGGGTTCGCCTGATTGGGCATCAACAGATACCTGCTCTCAACGGCACTATCGGATGGTTTTTTGCCTTCCATATTATTCTGCCATTTCTAAAAACTACAAAGTTTATTTTAAGCGGAAACAAACAGAATACTACCTCTATTATGGCTACCAGGCAAGGGAAAGCAGGACAAACTGTTGCTTTTTAAAGCGTTATGAGATATGCTCATATCTATGAAAAGGTCAGAAACCGGCCATATTGAGCGGCGGCTGGCTATTAAAATAAATAGGACAAGGAAAAAATGGCAAAGATCAAAAAAAACACTTGGATTCGTTGGTCAGAAGATGAGGTTAAGTTACTCAAGAAACTTTACCATAAAGGAAAGGCAAAGCAAATAGCTGACCAAACAGGCAGGACATTGTCGGCAATAGAGCAGAGAGCATACAGCATGGGACTCAAAACAAAAAAACGGCGTCTGTGGTCAGCCGATGAAATAAAACTGCTCTATAAACTACACCCAAATCAGACGGTACAAAGCATAGCAGATATACTTGGGCGGGATTTGAGTACAGTAAGTAGAAAGGCTTCGAGCCTCGGTCTGAGAAAAAGCGTATTTCACCCAGCCTGGTCAATACAGGAAGAAACGCTGCTCAGGGAATTGTATTATCCAACAAATACTGTGAAGGATGTGGCGAAAAGAATTGGGCGGTCTATTTCAGCGGTACGTGGCAGAGCGTTCCTATTAGGACTTTCAGACGGTCATGTTTGGTCGAAAAAAGAATTGAATCTGTTAAGGAAGCTTTATCCATGTAAAACAGCTCGGGAAGTGGCCAGTAAAATTGGAAGAACCGCGGCGGCAGTAAGGCATAGGGTAGCCATATTGGGACTGAAAAGAAAATACAGGCAAAGAAAAAAACTATAACAACCGAAAATCAAGGTAAATCAGGGCAAAAGTTCGCTTTTTTGTGGAAAGTTTTTTCTATGAGATACGAGATACCAGATTTCGGTGAGCTCAGTCGAACCGCCACGAGATACAAAATAAATCCTGTCTGAAAAAAGTCTTTAGTCTTGCGTCCTCGGTCTTATTTTTTTCTACGAACTATGAACTACGAACTCAAAACTCTCTTCTGCCTTCGTGGTGGAAAATCTTGCCCATTTTAACACAGGCGGTCTTTTTTTAACGACCGTGTCAAAAAGTTATCTTTTTTTGTAAAAAAGTGTAAAAAACGGTTAAAAAGTGACCGATTTTTGTCAATAAATGCTCAATTCGTGTCAATTTTTGTCACTTTTTGCAAACCATAAAATTTGCTTTAAACCCTTTACAGCAAAGGACTAACCTCAATTTCACACCAAAATCTTACCCATTTTGCCAATTGCAGTTTTCATAGAGCAACTTGCCTAAAAAATCCACCTCTGATTTATGTTTTGTGTCTGTTTTTTCTGCATTTTTTGTAAATTTCCGTAAAAATCTGTAAGAATTTGTGGAATTTTTGCAAATTTTTTCAGAATTATGGTTGCGCTTTTGCCTTTTTTCAGTCTTATCTTATAGATGTAAGATAACAATACCCGAAATAATTTTGATTTTGCTTAGTAGGAGCGCTTCTCTAATCCTGCAATCCTACTCCTTCAACCGGCTGACCCTCCACGGGTCAGCCTTTTTTTATGCGTTTTTTCGCCGGCAGCGTTCATTTTCTCCTAACCTATTGCAAAATAAACACATAAATGCCGCAGTTTTCTTGATTATCTCTAAAATCACTGGTATCATATTGTCATGAGAATTCCTTTAACCAAATACGGCTGGCCCCAGGTGGCTATCTTCCCTGCGATTATCCTCGCTGCGATGGCTATATTGCTTTTCTTACCCCTGCCATTTTACGTAACTATTGCAATAGAAACGACTTTGGCTGTTATTTTGATATGGGTTTTTTCATTTTTCCGGGACCCTTACAGGATTGTCCCATCTGATAAAAACCTTCTGCTTTCACCTGCTGACGGCACAATACATGATATCGAGACGGTTCACAACGATTTTATCGGCGGCCATGCCCTGCGAATCGGGATATTCCTCAGCATATTCAATGTTCACATAAACCGCTCGCCCTGCAGCGCAAAAGTCGAGAAAATCACCTACAGAAAAGGCCAATTCAGAGATGCCAGAGACCCGCAGGCAGGTGAAATCAACGAGTCAAACGACCTCTATCTGACAAGGATGGACAGCCCGCGGGATAAACTCATCGTTCGGCAAATCAGCGGGGCAATAGCCCGGCGAATTGTCTGCCGCACAAGTCAAGGTGAGCAATTAACTTGCGGCCGGCAGTTCGGAATGATAAAATTTGGTTCGAGAACAGAATTATATGCCCCTGCCGGCAAAAATATAAAAATATTGGTAAAAATCGGTGACAAAGTCAAAGCGGGTCTGACACCGCTGGCTAAGTACGAAATCTGAAATCAGAAATAGAGATACGAAAAATGCCGCGATTTAAAACTCAGGCTGCGAAAGAAAGTCTATTGCGAAGAGTGCGAAAGCAGCGGCTTAATTACATTACCGTGCTGCCGTCGCTGATAACTCTTTTAAATGGCGTCTGCGGATTTGCTTCAATAGGGCTTGCCGCTAAAGGGTCTTTTACATTGGCCGGCTATGTGCTCCTTTTAGCGATGATTGCCGATATGCTTGACGGTAGAGTGGCTCGGATGAGCAGAACCACTTCCAGTTTCGGCGGCCAGCTCGACAGCCTCTGTGACGTAATCAGCTTCGGAGTGGCGCCGGCTTTTTTAATGCTGAAAATCATTGAGCTAAAACTAACCGGTATTGCAGACCCTCACGCGGCTTTTGCTCACTTTCTTGAGCGTTTCATCTGGCTTGTGGCTGCGGCATATCTAAGCTGTGCAACG
>Ga0209777_10008910_pt1 | contig 10902 bp, 6 predicted proteins | sample FrelakmetHBP12HB_FD_187147 | JGI IMG/M metagenome (GOLD analysis project Ga0209777, IMG submission 187147) | Freshwater lake sediment microbial communities from the University of Notre Dame, USA, for methane emissions studies -HBP12 HB (SPAdes)... | ecosystem: Environmental > Aquatic >... | reverse complement strand
GCGAGGACCGACTCGGCGGCGGCCACGCGCTTCAGGCCCTCCTCGGTGATCGGCTGTCCGTAGGGAAACCGCGTGGAAAGGCAGGGCATCGCGGGACGGTCCCAGGTCGGCAGATTCAGTTCCTTCGAGAGCGCCCGCACGTCGGCCTTCGTGAACCCGGCCTCCTTCAGCGGACTGCGGACGCCCATCTCGGCGGCGGCCTTTATGCCGGGGCGCCAGACGCCCGTGTCGTCGGCGTTGCCGCCGTCGCAGACCGCCGCCAGGCCGTGGGCCTTCGCCATCGCGAAGACGGGGCCGAGGATTTCCTTCTTGCAGTGGTAGCAGCGGTCGGGCGGGTTCTTGCGGAAGTGCGGCAAATCGAGCTGGCGGGTCTCGACCGTCTCGTGGGTCACGTCGAGCCGCGCGGCCACGTCTTGCGCCTCGGCCGCTTCGTCCGGCGCGAAAAGCGTGCCCTTGGCGGTGATCGCGAGGACCTTCTCGCGGCCCAGGACTTGCCGCGCGACGGCCAGGACTAGTGTCGAGTCGGCGCCGCCGGAGAACGCGACGGCGACCGAGCCTAGGTCCCTCAGCAGCCACTCGAGGCGAAGTCGCTTCGCATTGAGATCGGAAGCTGCGTCGCTCATGCCTGCCCCTCCGGGCCGATCCGCAGGCAATCGACCTGCGGCACCGGCGCGGGCGAGGCGGTCGCGGCCGCAGCCGAGCCGCCGAGCGGCGTCACGGTTACCGCGTACGCCTTGTCCGCCTCGGTCTTACAGTAGCGGAGCGTGACAGCGGCGGCCAGCGCCACGTTGGCCTCGGTGGCGGCGCCGCGGAGGAGCGTCGTCGGGCCCGGCATGGCGGCGGCTTCGATCCGCACGTCGCCCTGGCGGAAGAGCGGCATCAGGCGGTCGTTATCGGCCTGGCTCCGGCCCACCACGACCAGCGTGCCGTCGGCCAGGCGGAACCGGCGGCCGACCTTCAGGAGCTCGATGTCGTTCGTGTCGACCGGCCCATGCTGCATCTGCTCCTCGAGGCGATGGGCGAAGATCGGGTCCGTCAGGAGGCATCCGCCGGCGGGGGCTGCGTACTCGGTGATGCCGAGCTGCCGGGCGAGGGCCATCTGTGGATGGCGGCTGCGGCCGGCGAAGCCCAGGAGCTTCCGCCGGTCGACGAGGCCGTCGCGCTCGGGCTTCGTCGGTGCGAGCCGATGGGCGCAGAGCGGACGTAAGAGGAGGTCCGTGAGGCCCGCTTCCTTTTCGATCAGCTCCAGGGCCTGGCGATGCTGCGACATCGGCCGCTGGCCGAGCACTTCGCCGGTGAAGACGAAGTCGGCCCGCTCGGCGTCCATCAGTTGGCGGGCCTGCTGGAGGGCCCAGATGCGGCAATCGATGCACGGGTTCATGTTCTTGCCGAAACCGTGCTTCGGATGATGGATGAGTTCCAGGTCGGCCGTCGCCCCGTCGACGACGACCACGCGCAGGCCGCGCGCGGCCTCGGCCCGGATCATGGGCGGCATGCCCGCCGGATCGAACGGCGCGGGGCTCCAGAGATGCGCCACGTGGAATCCCACGACCTCGACGCCGAGGCCCTGCATGACGCGCAGCGCGAGCGTGGAATCGAGCCCGCCCGACATGCAGCCGATGGCCTTGGCCATGTGTGTTCGCCTTGTCTTTCCGAGGAGGTTCCGTATAGTATGATGCCCGTCGTGCGGAATCAAGCGGAGGGCCGGGGGTTGTTGTTCGTAGGGGCGGCCCTATGTGGCCGCCCGGCCTTTGACTTGGCTATTGGGCCGTGCTGCGGGCCAGCGTAATACCAAAACAACAGCCGGGCGGCCACATAGGGCCGCCCCTACGAAGGCAAAGGACACCATGCAGGATACGTCTGAAGCAACCGTTTCCCCCGAATCCATCGGCCAGGCGCTCGCCGGCCGGGTCAAGGGGGAAGTGCTGACGGACCGGTTCAGCCTGACGGCCTACGCGACGGCTGCCTGCATCTACAAGATCATGCCGCTGGCGGTCGTCGTGCCGAAGGACTCGTCCGACGTCGTCGCGGCCGTGAAGACGGCGTGCGAACTGGGCGTGCCGATCATCCCGCGCGGGGCGGGGTCGGGCCTGTGCGGCCAGGCGCTCGGGCGGGGAATCGTCCTCGATTTCACGAAGTACATGACCGCCATCCTCGCGATCGACGAGGCCGCCCGGACCGTCCGCGTCCAGCCGGGCGCGGTGACGGGCGACGTCAACGAGGCCCTCGCCGGCAAGGGCCTGATGCTCGGCCCGGACCCGTCGAGCGAGATGTTCTGCACCATCGGCGGGAACCTCGGCAACAATTCCTCGGGCGCGCGCGGCATCCGGTACGGGTCGATGAAGGACTACGTGCGGTGGCTCGACGTGGTCCTGGCGGACGGATCGCTCGCACGCCTGGCGCCGATGGCCCTGGGCGGTAAGCCGCTGGCCGAGCTTGAGGCGCGCGGCGACCTGCTGGGCCGCATCGCGCGCGACACGCACAAGCTCGTCGCCGACCATGCCGCGCTCATCGACAGGTATCGGCCGCACACGAGCAAGAACTCCGCGGGGTACAACCTGTTCGAGGTGCTCGGCAAAGAGACGCTCGACCTGACGCGTCTGGTGGTCGGCTCGGAAGGGACGCTGGCGGTCGTCGTCGAGGCGGAACTGGCCGCCGTGCCGAAGCCGAAGGAGCGGGCCAGCATCCTCTTCTGGTTCAAGGACCTCCAGAGCGCCGGCCGCGCTGTGCAGCCGGTCCTCAGCCTGCATCCGACCGGCTGCGAGATCATGGAGCGGCACTTCCTCAACATCGTCCGCAACGACGGCTCCGTGCCGAAGGAGTACCTGCCGAAGGATGCCGACACGGTCCTCCTGGTCGAGTTCCTCTCGGACGACCGCAAGGAGAACGAGGCGTCCATCGCGGCCGCGCGAAAGAAGATCATCGCCGACCTGGGCCTCGCGTTCGGCGCGATCGAGGCGTACGACCCGGAGGAGCAGGAGCGCCTGTGGCTCGTCCGCAAGCGCGCGGTTCAGATCCTCCAGAAACTCCCCGGGCCGAAGCGGATCACACCCTTCGTCGAGGACGTGACCGTGCCGCCGAAGAACCTCGTCGCGTACATCGAGGGCCTCTACAAGATCTGGGACCGGTACAAGGTGGAGGCGGCGATCTACGGCCACGCGGGCGACTCGAACCTGCACGCGCGGCCCATCCTCGACCTGCGCGTGCCGGAAGACGTCGTCAAGATGAAGGGCATCGCCGGCGAGGTCGCGCGGCTGACGATCGACCTGGGCGGCACGATCAGTTGCGAGCATGGCGACGGCCTGACGCGCAGCCCCTACCTGGAACTCCAGTTCGGCGACCTGTACCAGGTCATGCGCCAGGTGAAGCGCCTGTGGGACCCGGCGAGCCGCTTCAATCCCGGCAAGGTCATCACCGACGAGCGCGAGGTCCATACCGAGGACCTCCGCACCGGGCCGGACTTCAAGCCGGTGGCGACGGGCGAGGAGCTCGACCGCGAGCCGTGGGCGGCGGAGCTCTTGCGCTGCCACGGCTGCGGCACGTGCCGCGCGTACTGCCCGGTCTATCGCGTCACGAAAGACGAGCTCGCGACGCCGCGCGCCAAGGCGAACCTCCTGCGGGCCCACGTCGCGGGCGACCTGGACCTCCTGGACCTCCAGGACGAGAAGATGCGGGCGGTCGCGGCCTTGTGCTATAACTGTAAGACATGTCTCGTCGAGTGTCCAAGCCGCGTGAACATCCCCGGCCTCGTCCTGAAGCACAAGGAGCACCTCGGCCGCACGGGCCACATCCCGTGGGCCGAGAAGATGATGCTCAAGGTGCGCCTCGTGGGGCGGCTGGGAAGCCTGGCGGCCCCGGTCTCGAACTGGATGCTCGGCTGGCGGCCGATGCGGAAGCTCATGGACAAGGTGGGCGGCGTCAGCGCCGGGGCGGCGATGCCGGCGTTCGCCCGGTCCGCCGTCAAGGAAGGGACCCGCGTCGGCGAGGGGGCGGCGGGCCGCAAGATCGCCTACTTCGCGGGATGCTTCGAGATATTCAATGAGCCCGGCATCACGCGCGACGCCCTGAAGGTGCTCGAGGCCCTCGGCTGCGACGTGCTCATTCCCAATCAACATTGTTGCGGCGTGCCGAAGATTTCCGCCGGCGACGCGCGGGGCGCCCTGGACGACATGCGGTACAACCTCACAGAGCTCGTGCCGCTCATCGAGGCCGGGTACACCGTGACGAGCGGGTGCCCGTCGTGCGTCCTGACGCTCGCCGACGATTATCCGGACATGGCCGAAGGCGACGCGCGGGCCGGGCACCTCGCGTCGAACGTCCGCGACCTGCACGACCTCGTCGAGGAGATGCTGGCCAATTCGCCCGACGCGGCCGCGAGGTTCGGCGGATCGCCGTGGAAAGGGCGGCGCCTGGCGTACCACGCGCCGTGCCACCTGCGCGCCGCCGGCAAGGGCGAGCAGCCGCGCAGGCTGCTCGAGAAGACGCTCGGCCTGACGTTCGCCGTGTCGAACCTGAAATGCTGCGGGATGGGCGGCACGTTCGGCATCAAGTCGGCCAACGCCGCAACGAGCGACGCGATCGCCCGCGAGACGGTCGACCACATTTTGGCCGCCAAGCCCGAAGCCCTCGTCACGAGTTGCGGCATGTGCCGCACGCAGCTCGAGAAGCAGACGGGCCTGCCCGTGTATCACCCGATGGAGTTGCTGGCCGAGGCGTTCGTGACGGTTGGACGCATGTAGGCCGTGGCAGAGCGAAGCGCCGCCGCGGCTCGTTCACGGAAGCCGGGGCGCGCCCCGGCCTACACTTGGCGGAGCGCCTCGGCCATCGTCTCAAGAAGGCGATCCACATCGTGGGACGATTCCTGGAGCAACTCCACTCGGAAATGCTGGACCCCCAGCCGCGCCAACTCGGAAACTTGCCGCACGAGTGAACGCGGGGTGGCGTTGAAGACGGTCGTGCGGCAGGCCGCGTCTGTCAGGATCGGGTGGTCGATCGCGTTCCGGTCGCGAAGCGCAAGGTCGTGCGTGCGGCAAGAATAGCCGCAGTCCGGGCGGTTCAGCCCTTCGGACAGGCGCGCGGACGCGGGGCAGTGCTCCATGTGGAACAGGGGCACGTGCAGGTGGATGGGCACCTCGAAAAGGTCCGGGGCGATCCGCCCGAGCATCGCCTTCAGGTTGTCCGCGTCCAGGTCGAGGCTGGGCGTGAGCCGCGCGAAGCCCATCTCGGCGAGCGCGGCCGCCGCAAGCTCGTTGGCGGCATTGAGCGAGTAGTCGCCGACGAGCGCGAGGTTCGGCGCCCGCTCGCGGAAGAAGCTCAACGCGCCGGGGTTCCGCACGAGCACGGCGTCCGGCCCGGCCGCAAGAATCGTTTCGAGGAGCGGCTCTTCTCCCGGCTTGAGGATGCGCGGCGTGGCGAGGCCGACGGCGACGCCTGCGGCGCGGCCACGCGCGACGGCCCCCACGTATTCGCCCAGGTCCGCGAAGTCGCAGTAGACGAGCGACGGGCGCGGGTTGGCGAAGGCGAGGGCGGCGTCGAGCTGGCCGAGAGTGCGAACCAGAACGGAGTATTTCAAATTTGAGATTTCAGATTTCAGATGAAAAGATATCGGCAAGCCAGCGGCGAGCGCCGCCGCTTCGCGCAAGTGCTCCAGTGCGTTGGGATCGGCGATAACATGCCTGGCTGCCGCATCGCGCAGGGCCAGGACCGCCTCGACCGCCTGGCGGCGCAGATCGTTGAGGACGCTCTTCGGCGCCATGGCAGGCGAGGTCGTCGCGGCGGCGCCGTCGACGATGAGCTCGAGCGCAGCCAGTTCAAACGGCGTGTCGCCGAGGCGGTCGACCTGCTCCCGCAGGACATCGAGCGTCAGCGGATGCTTCTGGGCCTTTTCGAGGGGCTTCTGCCACGCGGCTTCGGCCTCGCGACCGGCATCGTCGGCGGCCACGAGCCGCAGCGTCTCGCCAACCGTCGCGAACACGCGGACTTGGAGCGGCACGCGGCGAAGGATCTCGTCGCGGGCGTAGGTCTGTTCCAGACGGCGGCGGATGGCCGGGTCGTCGGTCTTCCAGACGGCGGCGCCGACGGGCACGGCGGCGAGGTCGACGTCGTCTTCGCCGAAGGTGATTTCGGTTAGCAGGGGCTCGGGCTCCGGTGTGGCCGGGGCGCGTTTGCGGCGATGGACGATCGGCGGGCCGATCCGGGCATCGGCGGGCGGGCGGAACTGGCCCGGCTTGTCGCCGCACATCTTGCCCCAGGTATCGCACGGTTTCACGTAGTACACGCGGCCGCCTTGCGGCTCGCCCTCGGCCGAAGCTGCATCGAAGACGACGCCGTCGCCGGGCTTTAGAGGCAGCGCCACTTCGCCGGCGAGCTTGCTCGCCTCTCGCCTCTCGTCAACAGCCGAAAACTGCACGACTATGCCGCGCGCGGTCTTGCCGACGACGTGACCGAGGCGAGAGCCGCGGCTCTTCGGCGATTGGGCGCCGATGAGTTCCACGTGGCTCGCGCCGGCGAGGAACCCGCCCGTGAAGCCGCGCGAAAAGCCTTGGGCGAGCTCCATTTCCTGATCGTGCGAGAGGCGCCAGGGCCGGCCTTCGCGCGCGGCATCGAGCGCCTCGCGGTAGACGCGCGTCGCAGCGGCGACGTAGGGCGCGTTTTTCAGACGGCCCTCGATCTTCAAGCCCGCTACACCCAGCCGCACGAGGTCCGCCACGCGGTCGCCGGCGGCCAAGTCCTTCGTGCTCAGCAGATGCCGCTCGTCGCCGAGGTCCAGGGGCTTGCCGTCGACCACGAGGGTCCAGGGCAGGCGGCAGACCTGGCCGCACAGGCCGCGGTTGCCGCTGCGGCCGAGCAGCGACTGGCTGGCGAGGCACTGACCGCTGTAGGAGACGCACAAGGCCCCGTGGACGAAGACCTCCAGGCCCATCGGCGTCGCGCCGCGGATCGCCTCGATCTGACCGAGCGAAAGCTCGCGAGCGAGGATCACGCGCGAGAAGCCCAGGCCGCGCAGGATCTCGATGCCGCGCGCCTCCGTCTGCGTCATCTGCGTCGAGGCGTGGACCGGCAGGCCCGGGGCCATCCGGCGAATGAGCCGCGCGAGGCCCAGGTCCTGGACGATCACGGCATCGGCGCCGGTCGCGGCGATCCGCGCGGCAAAGCGGGCCGCCTCGGGGAGTTCGTCGCTGAAGACGAGCGTGTTGAACGCCACGTAGCCGCGCACGTTGTGGGCGCGAAGGTATCGCATGACGTCGGGGAGGTCGGCGAGGGTGAAATTCTCGGCGCGGCGGCGGGCGTTGAAGTCGGAGAGGCCGAAGTAGACGGCATCGGCGCCGTTGGCGACGGCGGCGCGCAGGGCCTCGCGGTCGCCGGCGGGGGCGAGCAGTTCGCACGTGGAATCAGGGGTTTTGGTCACGGGGGCATTATACGGCAGAGAGGCGATTCCAGATGAGAGATACCAGATTCCAGACAGGCGGCCTATTGAATGCCGATCGCCCTCAGGAGGATGTTCATCACGGCCCCCGCGACGATGCAGATCGGGAACGTGACGATCCAGGCGAATACGATCTTGCGTCCGACGCCCCAGCGGACCGCCCGGATGCCCTGGGCCGCGCCGACGCCCATGATGGCGCCCGTGATCGAGTGAGTGGTCGAGATCGGAATGCCGCCGAGGGTGTTCATGAGGATGGTCGTCGCGGCGGCCGTCTCCGCCGAGAATCCCTGGTAGGTCCGGAGGTGGGCGAGCCTCGACCCGAGCGTCCGCATGACGCGCCATCCGCCGAGCGATGTCCCGAGGGCCATGGCCACGGCACAGACGATCCGAACCCAGAAGGGGATGACGAAGTCGTTCGTCGGCGTGGCCGTCGTGACGCCGGCGGCCATCAGGGCGCCGCAGATGATGCCCATGGCCTTCTGCCCGTCGCCCGTGCCGTGGGCGAAGGCCATCGCCCCGGCCGAGAGGAGCTGTAATCGGCCGAAAACGGTGCCCGCCGTGGCGGGGCGGGAGTTATGGGCAACCCAGGCGGCTATCCGGACGATGATGTGGCCCAGGACGAACCCTGCGATGGGGCAGATGGTGACGCCGAACAGGATTTTGTTGATCCCCTCGGAATTCAGCCCGTAGGTGCCGCCGGCCGAGGCGATAACCGACCCGACCAGGGCGCCGAGAAGCGCGTGGGAGCAACTGTTCGGGAGGCCCCGCATGGAGCACCAGGTGATCCAGATCGGGGCGGTCATGACGGCCGCCAGGAAGGTGACGCCGGTCAGGAACGCCGGCTGGGCGATGTCCTGGCCGACCGTCTTGGCCACCGCGGAACTGAACAGGGCCCCGACGAAATTCAGCACGGCGCCGAAGGCGATGGCCTTGGCCGGCGAAAGCACCCGCGTCGAAATGACGGTGGCCACGGCGTTGGCCGCATCGTTCCAGCCATTGGTCAGATTGAAAATCAGCGAGAAGAAGATCGTCAGGATGAGGGTGACTAATGTCAGTGTGGCCATAGGACTTTCCGTACGACGAAACGCCGGGCGGCCCTCCTTGGGTCCGCTCAGCCGTGCTTGACGACGATGGTATGCAGCACGTCCGCCACGTCCTCGCAACGGTCGATGCCCTTCTCGAGGATCTCGTAAACGTCCTTCCACTTGATGATCTCGCGGGGGTCCTGCTCCTTCTCGAAGAGGTTCGCCATGGCGACCTGGACGAGGCGGTCCCCCTCGTTCTCCTGGGTGTGGACCTCCACGCAGAGCGACAGGATGGCCTCGGGCTGCTTGAAATTGTGCAGCCGCGTGAAGGCTTCCATCAGGAGGCCGGTGGCCTTGACGAGGACCTGGCCGAAGCCCTTGGCGTCGGAGGGAACGTGCGTGATCTTGAAGAGCATCATGCGGTTGGCAGCCGTGTCCATCTCGTCCAGGACGTCGTCCAGCCGGGTGGCCACGCGCTGGATGTCCTCGCGGTCCAGCGGCGTGATGAACATCTTGGCCAGGCGCTCCAGGATCCGGTGCGTGTGCTCGTCGCCGGCGTGCTCGAGGTTCTTGATGCGCCGGACCTTATTCGGGACGTCTTCGTAGTGCTCCAACAGGTCGAGCATCAGCTTGGCGGCCTCGTGGACGTTCTGCGCGGCCGTATCAAACATCCCGAAGAACTCATCTTTGTGCTTCTTCTTCCCGAACATGGGCACCTCGTTGGGCCGACGGTTGTTCGCGTGACAGTTCCCGGCGGTATCTTAGCACGGCCTGAACGCGAGGCCAATATTTTCTTAACGTCTCTTGGGCCTCTGACGCTTGACCTTGCCGCGGCCCCCGGATAGCCTGCTGTCTTGGCTTGGCTGACGGACGCGACCCTTGGTCTTTTGGGGAAAGGCATGCGGAACATGCGACGACAAGGCTTGGCTTGGCGGGCGGCGGCGGTTCTCTTCGTGCTGGCCGGCACATCGCTGGCGGCGGCCGAGTCCGGCGGCGGCGGGGGCCTCGGACCCAACGACTGGCCGCAGTTCCGCGGGCCGACCGGACAGGGCATCACCGGCGAGAAGGACCTGCCCACCAAGTGGGGCGGCAGCGACGGGCAGAACGTCCTCTGGAAGGCGCCGCTGGCCGCCAGCCACAATCCGTGGTCGTCGCCGGTCATCGCGGGCGACACGATCCTCTTCACGTCCTGCAAGATGGAAGGGCAGGAGCAGCACGTCCTCGCGTTCAGCAAGGCCGATGGTAAGCCCCTGTGGGACACGCCGATTCCGCCGGGCCCCTGGAAGGGCGCCGAGCCGAAGGGCGGCTTGGCCGACCCGACGCCGTGCACCGACGGCCGGAACGTGTACGCCGTCTTCGGATCGGCGGTCATCGTCTGCCTCGACATGCAGGGCAAGATCGTCTGGCGGAAGGAGTTTCCCGCGTATAACTTCGACGTGACGGTCGGCTCGTGCCCGATCCTATATAAGAATCTTATTCTGTACCAGGCCGACCAGTATAAGAAGACGTCGAGCCTGTTCGCCTACGACAGGGCCACGGGCGACGTGAAGTGGGAGGACAAGCGGCCCGAGGTGACGTTTGCCCACTCGACGCCGATCCTGCTTGCGGTGGGCGGCAAGACGCAGCTCATCGTCAGCGGTTCGACGGGGTTGATGGGGGTCGATCCCGACGAAGGCAAGCGGATCTGGTGGTGCAAGGGCGCCGGCGAGACGGCGTCGCCGGTGTATGGCGGCGGCCTCGTCTATGCCGACACGGGGCGCGGGTCGGGCGGACTCGCGGTCGATCCGACGGGGCAGGGGGACGTGACTGCCACCCACCTGAAATGGAAGGTCGAGCTGGGCAGCGAACTGTCGTCGCCCGTCGTCGCCGGCGACTGCCTATACCGCCTGTGCGGCACCAACCTGGTGTGCCTGAAACTGGCGACCGGCGAGAAGGTCTGGTCGCAGAAGCTCGAGGGCATCTCCGCGTGGGCGAGCCCGATCGTGACGCCCGAAGGCAACATCTACTGCGCGTCGAGCGGCACGAGCTTCATCATCAAGGCTGGGCCGAAATGCGAGATCCTCGCCACCAACAACCTCGGCGACCCGAACCACGCGGCGCCGGCGATCTCGGACGGGAAGATCTACCTGCGCGGCACGAAGTTCCTGTACTGCGTCGGGAAGAAGTAAGGCGAGTAACTGAGTGACTGAGGAACTGAGTGACGGAGTGACGAAGTGACGGAGTCAGAGGAGAGCCTGTCCGTGCTTCGCATGGCGGGCAAGGCTGGGCACTCTTTCGGCCGGGGCCTTTGCCTTTCCGTGGCATCTTCCATCTGAAATCTGGTAGAGGGGTATCCCCTTGACTCCACAACCCCCTATGGGTTGTGGTTCCGGGGTTTGCGTCCTCTCACGTGCTTTGTCAACGACTGGTACGGCGCCGGCGGCACTCGGACGGCGTTCTGCACGAGGCGAT
>Ga0209777_10008909_pt1 | contig 10903 bp, 4 predicted proteins | sample FrelakmetHBP12HB_FD_187147 | JGI IMG/M metagenome (GOLD analysis project Ga0209777, IMG submission 187147) | Freshwater lake sediment microbial communities from the University of Notre Dame, USA, for methane emissions studies -HBP12 HB (SPAdes)... | ecosystem: Environmental > Aquatic >... | reverse complement strand
GAACCTCGGAGGGTTCGCGTTCCGGTGCTGCACGCTCGGACGCATCCGGGAAGCCAGTCCGTTTTGCGAGGGCGTGGACGTGGACCGGGACGGCCGGGTCGACATCGTCGAAGGCGACAGCGCGCTCACGGTCTGGCATAACCTGGGCAACATGCAGTTCCGGCGCGACAGCTTCGGGGTCGGCGTGAGCTACAAGCTGAAGACCGGTGACCTCAACAACGACGGCTATCCGGACCTCCTCTCCGGCGCCCACGTGCACCTCTCGAATCGCGGCGTTTTCACCATGCCCCCGACCTGGGACGGTAATCTCACCGGCGTGGACGGCGTCTGGGTGCGGGACTACAACAATGACGGCCGGGCCGATTTGCTGGTTTGCGACCAGTGGGCGTCAACTCCGGGTATCTACTGGTATGAGAACCTCGACTCGGGCCGCACTTTTCGCCAGCACACGGTAATCAGTGGCGCGCGCGCCCAGATGTACGGCGACGGCGCCTGCGCCGAGGACGTGGACATTGACGGCCTGGCCGACGTCGTCGGCTCCTACAGCCGGGTCGGTTTCTTCCGCCAGTACAAGCGCGACTCGTTCCGGGAGGTTCAGGTTGATACCATCACCGACTCGCACTGGGTGCTGGCCCGGAACCTTGACCGGCGTCCAGGCGGCAGCGATTGCGACATCGACATCCTGGCCAGCTCGAACCACCAGTTTGCCTGGTGGGAGAACCGGATGATTTCCGCATTCTCCCGCAACGGCCAGTTGACCTCATCGATTCTCGACGCCGACGGGCCCGCGCTCTGGCGCTGGCTGGCCTGGGACGCGGTGCGCCCGCCCTCGACCGGGCTGGACTTCTACGTCCGCACCGGCGCAACCCCGGCTGAACTGCAGGGCCGCACCTGGCAGGGCCCGATTTCGGTCCGGACCGGCTTCGAACTGGACAGCGCCGACATCACGGCCTACGCGTCCCCGGGCGACCGGTACTTCCAGTACCAGGTGCGCATGTCCGGCGCGGCGGTCGCACCGGTTGTCTACTCCGTGAAGGTCGTCTACGACTATGCATTCATAGACGTCGGTGTTCGCTCGGTCCTGGCGCCCTCGGGCACGGTTGACTCCGGCGTCACGGTCACGCCGTTCGCCCTGGTCCACAACTACGGGAGTTTCGCCACCCCAACTGACATCGAGTTCCGCATTGACGACGGGTACACGAATACCATAACCCGGACTATTGGTCCGGGCGCCGATTCGGTATTTCGCTTCGCGGCCTGGACTGCGCTCGCGCGCGGCACCCGCGCCGTCCAGTGCAGCACCAAGCTCGATGACCAGAACAACGCCAATAACAAGGCCGTCGGCAGCGTCGTCGTGCGCGTAGTTGACGTCGGGGCAACCGCGATTCTGGCCCCGAATGCAGACGTTGATTCCGGGACGGTCGTCACGCCCCGGGCGATGGTCCACAACTGGGGTAGTCAGAACACAACCTTCTACGTTGAGTTCCGGATTGACGACGGGTACACGGCCACCATCGCCCGCACCGTCGCCCCGGGCGCGGACTCGACCTGTGTCTTCACCGACTGGACTGCGCGGTCACCCGGTCTGCACGCCACCCAGTGCAGTACGAGGTTGAATGACGCCAACAACGCGAATAACAAGGTCACCGGGCAGGTCCGGGTCGTGATTCAGGACGTTGGCGCAATCCGGATTCTCGCGCCCAGAGACTCACTGCGCACCGGCGACACGGTAGTACCGCAGGCGCTGGTCAAGAACCTGGGCACCGTGCCGGAGACCTTCCGGACAACCCTGCGCATTGGTGCAGGATACAGCGATACCGCTACCGTCAGTGGTCTGGCCCCAGACTCAGTGCGGCAAGTGAGCTTCACGACCTGGACTGCGTCGACCGGACGCTTTGCGGTTGTCTGTTCCACCGAACTCGGGGACGACATGAACCGGGCAAACGACAAGGTTGTGGACAGCGTGCTGGTCGCACCGCCCGCGGTGCTGGACGTGGCAGTCGAGGCAATCCTCGACCCGCAGGGGATACTTGATTCGAATGCCGTGGCAATACCGTCGGCCGTCGTTCGCAACCTGGGCAACCGGTCCGCTACTTTCCCGGTCCGGTTTCGAATCGGCAGCGCCTATTCCGACAGCACGGTCATGACTCTGGCCCAGGGTGCGTCGGATACAGTGACTTTCAGGTCCTGGACCGCAGGACCGCGCGGAACCTGGCCGGTGAAATGCACGGCCGCGCTGGCTAATGACACCAACCCGGCAAACAATGCGCAGACGACTTCGGTTACGGTGCAGGTTCATGACGCGAGTGCAATCCAGATACTCGCACCCATAGGCTCCTTGCGCACCGGCGACACCGTGGTGCCCCAGGCCCGGGTCCGGAACCTGGGCACTGCGACGGAGACCTTCCGGGTAATCCTGCACATCGGAACGGGATACAGTGACACCGCGACCGTTTCCGGTCTGGCCCCGGACTCCATTCAGCAGGTGAGTTTCTCGACCTGGACCGCGCCGACCGGGCGCTTTGCAGTTGTCTGTTCTACCGCGCTCGGGACAGACATGAACCCGGCGAACGACCGGGTCGAGGACAGCGTGCAGGTCGCGCCGCCGGCGGTGCGGGACGTGGCGGTCGAGGCGATTCTCGACCCGCTGGGCACCCTGGACTCGAATGCAGCGAGGATTCCAGCGGCAGTGATTCGCAACCTGGGCACGCAGTCGGCCGCGTTCCCGGTCCGGTTCATGATTGACAGCTTCTATCTCGATCAAGTGGTGATTACCCTGGACAGCAATCAGCGGGACACGGTGCAGTTCGCGCCCTGGCTCGCGCTGGAACGCGGGTTGCACGTGGTGAAGTGCACGACCCTGCTTGACGGCGACATGAATCCGAGCAATGATGGAATGGCAGCCCTGGTCACGGTCCGGGTTCGGGACGTGGGTGCTAAGGAAATTCTCGCGCCGCTGGCCCGGGAACCCAGCGACGACTCGCTCTTCCCGCAGGCGCTGGTCCACAACTACGGAACGCTGACCGAGACCTTCCTGACCCGGTTCCGAATCGGCAGCGTCTATGCCGACACCGTGACGGTGCTCGGGCTCGCACCGGATTCAGAGGCACTGGTTCGCTTCGAACCGTGGTACTCGGTGATTGGCGGCTATTCCGTGAGTTGCTCGACGATGCTGGGCCCGGACATGAACCGCACCAACGACGAGATTTCCGACAGCATCACGGTCGTGCTGACCAGTCTCCAGGTTCAGCCGGATACCAGTGGAATAGTGCTGCCCCGCGGTTCAGTCGTCTACCGGCTGCGCGTGCGCAACCGGGGCAGCCAGCCGGACACGATTGACCTGTTCACGAGTCACACGCGAACGGATTGGTCCTGCGTGCTGCTCGACTCATCCGGGAGTAACCTGCTGGGCGACGCCAATCACAACGGCCTGCCGGATGTCGGCGAGCTAGCGCCGGGCGCTACCCGGTGGGTCACCCTGGGTCTGACCGCGCCGGCAAATGCGCTGGCCGGGGACGAGGACACGACGTTTGTCACGGGCCGGTCCGGAGTCGACACTTCGATGACCGACGACGCCCGGGTGCGCACCCGGGTGCTGGCCGTCACCGGTATCAGGATAAGTCCGGATGTCTACGGCCGGATCGACCCGGGAGGCCAGGTCGACTATCCGCTGGTGGTTCAGAACCTGGGTAACATCCGGGACCTTGCGGACCTTGAAATCCGGCGCATCTCGGCCCGCGCCGACTGGACGTACGAGTTGCTCGACGCAAACGGCACGCCGCTGGGCGACCAGAACCATAACGGCAAGCCCGACGCCGGACCGCTGCTGCCTTTGACGGGTTCGGTCACCGTGACGCTGAGGGTGACCGCGCCGGCCTCGGCCTGGGCCGGGGACATCGACACGGCCGAAGTCTGGGCTGCTTCCGGCCTCGACCCGGGCGCGCTGAGCTCGATCCAGGCGCGGACCGAAGTCCGAGCCCGGCTGACGGTCCTGCTGGTGGCTCCGGACCAAAACGACAACCAGACCGTGGGTACTACGCGCGATTACTCGTTCTATGTCCAGACCGCGGGCAATCAGAATGATACGGTGATGCTCCAGGCCCGGGCGAGCCGGAGCGACTGGGGTGTCAGGATCTTCAGCCCGGATGAGATCACGCCGCTGCCGGATTCGAACCACGACGGCCGGTCCGAGCTGGGGCCGGTCTCGCCCGGGGTCTCGCGTCCGTTCAGCCTGAAGGTCACGGCCCCGGACAGCTTCCTGGGCGGGCTGTCTGGCAGCGTGGATTCGCTGGGCAAGTGTTTTGTCACAGTAGTCGGTCAGTCTTCGTGCAGCCCGAGTCTGACCGACACGGCAACGCTGATTATCCAGATGGTGCCGGGTCTGGCAATCCATAACTACGAGAATCCTTTCCGCGAGCAGACTCGATTCGTATTCGGCCTGCCCACGAGGGGGAAAGTGCAGCTCGTGGTCTATGACCGGAACGGCCAGACCGTGCGCCGGCTGATTGAGAATGAGACCTACGAGCCTGGTATCTACACCCTGCCCTGGGACGGGCTGAACGACTTCCGCCGCAAGGTCGCGCCCGGGACCTACCTGTATGTCTACGAACTCGCCGATTCCAAGGACCATGTCGAACGAGTGCTAAAGAAGCTGACGATTACCGGAGAGTGAGGGGAACATGTTGAAGCAATGCAAAATGCAAGAAGCAAAGAGCAAAATGCAGACTGGACACGGGCCCCGGATTCTCCAGTCGGCAATCCGAAATCTGCAATCCGCCATCCCCGGTTTCCTCACTTGCGTACTGGTTCTTTTCCTTCCGTTCTCCCTGGCGTTGGGCTTCCTGGGCGACGACGCCGGGACGTCGGTTCTGCCGCTGCTGCGGACGAGCGTCGGGCCGCGAGCTAGCGCGATGGGTGATTGCTTCGTCGCGCTCAGCGACGACGCGACCGGCGTGTTCTGGAACCCGGCCGGCCTGGGACAGTCAACCAACGCGGAGTATTTCCTGGCCCACAACCAGTGGTTCCAGGGGTTTCATGACGAGTATGCAAGTCTGGCCGCGTCGGCGGGCGGCGGCCGGCTCGGACTCGGGCTGGTGTATTCCGGGGTTTCGGGAATCGAATCCTGGAATGCCGACAACATTCAAACCGGAAAGTACAACACCTATACCGGGATCGGCAGCGTCGGTTACGGGCACCGAGTCGCGGACGGCTACTTCATTGGCGGCACCGCACGATTTCTGTATGACCGGCTGGACTGGGTTAACGGGTTCGGCGGCTGTCTCGACCTCGGGTTTCTGGCCCGGCCGCTCGAGTTCCTGAGCGCGGGCATCGCGCTCCAGAACCTGGGCTGGGGCATGTACTACTCCAACGCCACGTATCGGTTGCCGATGCTCTGCCGGGCCGGCGTGTCGCTCGAGAAGTGGAACCTCCGGCTCGTGGCCGACGCGGAAGTGCCGCTCTGGAGCAGTCCCTGTTTTCACCTCGGTTGCGAATTCACACCCCTCAACGTCATCGCGTTCCGGGCGGGTTATCGAACCGGGCCACAGGACATATCAACCCTGGGCGGACTGAGCGGGCTGAGTGCGGGGCTCGGCTTGAACCTGGGCGGGTTCTCACTGGACTATGCGTTTGCGCCCTACGGCAAACTCGGCTTCGTGCATCGCCTCGGCATCCGGGCACGGGCCGTTCCCCGAGGCCATGGCACGGTTCGCGTGCGCGTGTTCGAAGCCGGAGTCCCTTACGGCGTGCCGGCGAAGCTCGAATTCTCGGGACTCAAGGCGCTGACCCAGGCCGCGCGGGACGACGGCAAGGCCGAACTCACCAGGCTCACTGAGGGCTGGCTCAAAGTCAAGGCCAGCCTGGACGGGTTTGTGCCGGCGACCGAGTCGGTCTATGTCAAAGGCGACCGGGAACAAACGGTCGCGTTTACTCTGCACCGGCCCGGCGTCGGCGTAGTCTGGGGCATGTTCATTGACGCCGCAACCCGCCAGAACCTGACCGGCCGGATTCGATACGTCGGCCCGGTTTCCGGCGGACTCGGTGTCAGCGACCGTGATGCCAGCTATGCGCTCAGGAACATGCCCGGCGGCCGGTATGTCCTCACTGCATTTGGCCCAACGGCGGACTACATCCCGCAAACCTGTACGGTTTCAGTCGAGACCAGCCTGGTGGTCGCCCACGACTTTCTGCTGAAACGCAAGCTCTCCGCGACCTTGGCCCTGAACGGCGTGGTCTTCGACAGCGGCAGTGCCGAGATTCGCGCCGACGTGTGCGTGCACATCGACGAACTCGGCCGGGTCATGCAGAATCATCCTGCTTTGGTCATCGAGCTCAGCGGCTACGCCGACCAGGCCGAGGCCGGCGGCAGCCAGACTCAGGTCGGCTGGATGCTGTCGGAAGCGCGCGCTCAGGCGGTCGCGTATTACCTGACTACGCGGTTCGGCATTTCCGACACACGACTGCAGGTGCGCGGCTATGCTGACATGTATCCGGCCGGACCCACCAATCTTCCAGCCGGAAGGGCCAAGAACCGGCGGGTTGAGCTGACGGTAATCAGGGAGTAGGGCGGACCGGAAGCAGTAGGTTAGCACGCTGGCAGGTTAGCAGGTTAGCCCCGGGCGTCAGCCGCTACCTGCTACCTGCTATCAGTTGACGTCCAGTATCGTCCGGACCATCTCCCGGCAGAATACCTGATTGAGGTATTCGATGTCGGTGACCAGGCGGGCCTTGTCTTCCTTGTCCGGAACCAGGGCCTGAATCCGGGGCCGGTTGCCTTGGAACATGTCCTCGGCCTGCCAGAGCACCTCACCGGTCTCGACGTCCACCAGCCGCATGTTCGCGCCGATTTCCGCGGTCGGGTGCGGCCGGGTTGCGAGATAGATGATGCCGACCACGGTGATGACGAGCGCGACCACGGCAATCGCGGCCCAGACGTCAGCCGAGCTCGTGTCCGACTCGTGGTGATGCTCCTGATAGCCATGTTGCTCATTTCCGCCGTGGTAGCCGTGGTGATGCGAGTAGTAGTCATGATACAACCACTCGTCCCCCCACAGGCTGTGATGACGATGAGAGTATTCGTGCTCGACGATGACGACCGTGTCCTGCTTGTCGCTCGGATGGCGTCGGAATTTGGTGACGCTGCCCATGACGACGGCCTGGACCCCGAGCAGTTTCCCGATACGCGCGGCCGTGCTTTCGTCAAAGCGCTCCAGCGTGTCGAGGTCCTGCTCCTTGAGCAGTTCGGTAATCCGGGTGCGTTCAATCAGGTCGAAGACGCCGAGCTTGCCCAGTTGCAGGTTCAATTCCTCGGCGACCAGCGGTCCGGCCGCGCGGTCGTCGGTCGGGTTCTCGAACGGAAGCACGGCGATGCGCCGGATGCCGCGCTGTTCAATCATCTTCGAGCGGAAAGAGTTCGAGACTTCGTAAGGCTTCACCGGCGCGCTGGCGCACTGGACGGCGAACAAGTATGAGAGCAGTGAAACCACGGCGATGGCGGCACGGCTGAGGCGATAGATCCTTTGAGATGCAGGTGTCATGTCAGTCTCACGCCAGTTCCGAAATACCGAAATCCTAAGCTCGAAATCCTAACAAAATCCGAAATCCTAATGCCTAACTCCCCGCAGCCCGAGGACAGTTCTGACCCAAGGCTTGGGCGTTCGTTCGGTGTTTCGGGTTTCGGACTTGGGTATTTGGCCCGGCTTCTGGGCTTTGTCATTTGCCTACTTCACCGTCTCCGCCATCAGCCGGCAGAGCATCTGACCCAGGAACTCGGGCGAGGTAACCAGCCGTTCCTTGTCCTCCTGGTCAGTGACTAGGGCCTGGACCCGCTCATCATGGCCGGACAGGACGTCGCTTGCCTGCCAGGCGATGCGGCCGGTCTCGACTACGACCAGCTTGACGCTCAGCCCCACCTTGCCCGGCCGGTAAGAGGTAATCGTGCCCATGATTACGCCGTGCGCGCCGAGCATGTCGCCGATTTTCGCGGCGGAAGCCGGGTCAAGTCGCTGGGGATCGAAGTCCTGTTCCCGGAACAGGTCGGTCACCCGGGTGCGCTCCACGATGTCGAACCGGTCGGTTTTGCCGAGTTGCAGGCTGAACTCGTCGGCCAGCGCGTTGCCGCTGGTCTGCCAGTCGCCGGACTGGTCCCCGAACGACAGCACCGCAACCTGCTTCTGGCGCATTCCGCCCAGGGCATCGTAGTCGGTCGTGAAGTTCGTGAAGTGATACGGCGCGACCGTAGCACACGAAGCCACAAGCAGCACGCCGCAAGCGGCAAGCAACAGGCATGATGCGGAAAACCTCAAGTGTTTCAGCATATCTCCTCCGTTTGGTCTCTGGCCGCCGATTCTCTTGCTCGAATCTGCGCAATCCGCGTAATCTGCGGCCAAGTCCGAATTCTGCATTTCTCTTACTTGAATCTCTTCTCCAGCTTGCGCAGTACGCCGGGCAGGGTCGTGTATTCCATGTGCTCGGACGGGAGCCGGTGGGGTTCAAACGGGCCGTGCTGGCGCATGAACTGCGCCGCACGATTAGCCTCCTGGCGCGCCAGGTCGAACGACGGGTCGTCAAACAGGTCGCGCGGGCCGTGCAGCTTGCCGTCAGCCAACTGGAAACCCTGGGCAATCACCCGGGGCGGGCCGTCGAACCGGGACGGGTTGGCGTCCTTCTGCGCGACCGGCATCAAGGGACCGTAGTGCGAGCCGCGCATCCAGCCCGAGACGAGGTGGGGGAGGGCATAGGGTTCGAGCACCTCGCCGACCGCCGGCATGCCGCTCTGGCACCGGACGATGCAGACCGGGTCGTCCTTGCCGACGTAGCGCCCGGCGAGCAGGGCCAGTTTCTGGGTCGAACTCGCGGCCGCGATTTCGCCCTGCCGGGTGTAGACGGCCTTTACCAGGTAGTGCTCGCACGAGCCAATCAGCGCGAGCAGGTCGTACATCTCGGCCGGCGAGTGCAGCAGCACGTTCTTGTCGTGCCGCACGTCATGGACCAGGAAGTCGAAACCATCGTGCGCCGAGGGGTCAATCACCAGGCCGATGGTGTTGAACGGGTCGGCGAAGGTCTTGAACAAAGGGTAGTTCCAGGCCCCGGGCGCGCACTTGTCGGCCATGAAGATGACAATCGGCTCGCTCTTGCGTTCGACAAACTCCATCTCGGCCACACCCGGGCCCATGCCCTTGACGTTGCCCGAGAACGAATCGCTGAGCATGTCCTGGCCCGCGCCATAGAGCTTCAGCTCGCGCGCGAGGTCGGTGCCGGCGAGAAATATGCTCCAGGCCAGTTTGTGGACGTCGCGGGAGTCCACGCCCTGGCGATGGGTCATGATGAGTTCGAGGTCGTCGCCGCAGTTGGTGACGTGGAAATCAATCAGCCGGCCGCTCTTCCGGGCGCGGCCCAGCATCTCACGGGCGATGTCGAGAATCTTCGGATGACTGGACGAGTGGCCGACAAAGCCGCCGATGTCGGCCTTGATGACCGAAAGCGTAATCCTGGGCGTTGACTTCTGTTTCACGCGCTACTCCTGAGAAAACAGTCTTACATGCCGCCAACTAAACATCGGCATGGGAGCCTTCCCGGCTCCGGCTTCAGGCGCTGATGCCTGCACACACGCAGCTACCATCCGGCAGCCGCTTCTATTCCCTTGAGTTTAGACGCGACCGAACGGAAGTCAAGGAGCAGTGAGTAGCGAGTAGTAAGTAGTGAGTAGTGAGTGGTTACTGCTGACTACTGACTACCAACTACTGACTGCATTTGGCTTGACATCGCCCCGGGTTCGGGGTGTAATCTAAACACATCGTGAAGACAGCTCAAAGCTTGAAACTCAGCTTTCCTTCCATGGAGCGCGTTTGCCGATAGTATTCAACGAAATCGTCACGCACGAGCGGCCGCACCTGGATGAGATTGTGGCCATCTGGCTGCTCCGGCGGTTCGGCGAAACGCGGTTTCCCGGCGTCAGTCAGGCGCGAGTCAGCTACACCGCAACCGGGCGCGCCGGGCCGGACGCGAAGGAATCCGAGGCCCGGGGAATTCTGATGCTCGGCATCGGCGGCGGCCGGTTTGACGAGCACCCGACGCTGGATAACGGGCGCAAGGTCGAAGAGTGTTGCGCGACGCTGGTGGCGCGGGAAATCGGCCTGCTGGACGACCCGTCGCTTCAGAAGATTCTCAAATTTGTGAAGAGCCGGGACCTGGAGGGCAACTCCACGCCGTTCGACTTGTCCTACATGGTCAAGCTGCTCTATCGGCACTTCCCGGGCAATCCGGAGAAGGTCATCGAATGGACCCTGGTCGGCATCGAGGCGAAGTACGATGAGCAGCACGATTTCTTCACGGTCGCGCGCCAGGAATTCGAGAGCAAGGCCCGGGTTGACGAAGTGCCGGTCGGCACGCGCCGGGTTCGAATCGCGACGGTCGAATCCGATTCCGAAAGCGTGAGCAAGTACGCCCGGTCCGAATTCGGCGGCCACGCCGGTATCGTGATTCAGAAACGCGCATCCGGCAATGTCAGCATCCTGGTCAACAAGCAGATGGGGCTGGACATGCGCGACGTCGTGCGGATGATTCGGCTCGCCGAAAGGCAAGCCAGGGACAGCGAGCAGGGCAGCAAGGGAGCGGGCGAGCCGGTCACCGACCAGGAACTCGGACTATTGGCCGCCGAGGGAGTTGTGCGCGGGGCCGAGGAATGGTTCTTTCACGAACGCGGGCAGATGCTCCTGAACGGCAGCCTGACCGCGACCGGCGTGCCGCCGACCCGGCTGACCCTGGACCAGATCCGCGAAATCGTCAGCATCGGCATTGTACCCAGCGGGCTGCGCGCGCTCTGCGCCTCGACCGGCAAGTGCGCGGGCGGAATTTGCGACTGGTATCTCTGGAACCTGGCCCGGTGCCGCGCGTTGCGGCAGGG
>Ga0209777_10008908_pt1 | contig 10903 bp, 10 predicted proteins | sample FrelakmetHBP12HB_FD_187147 | JGI IMG/M metagenome (GOLD analysis project Ga0209777, IMG submission 187147) | Freshwater lake sediment microbial communities from the University of Notre Dame, USA, for methane emissions studies -HBP12 HB (SPAdes)... | ecosystem: Environmental > Aquatic >... | reverse complement strand
TGAGATAGCGGTTGGGAATTCTTTTGGTAGTTTTGAGGCCGGGGATCATTACCATGGTTGCCGATCTTTAGCGTAACATAACGTCCTTTATGTTACCCCACCCTTTCCCCCCGTCAAGCCCAAAATTTCCCTTCAGCCACACCCGACAGCCTCTCTTTTTCTTCTCCCCAACCTGGAACCGCCGGCTGAAGCTCTCAATGATCATGAGAGGGTTTTCTAGCGGGGTCTGCATGAAGATCTTGAACTGGCTCTTTTGCTGGCTAAGCTGGAAGGAAACCCTTTCCAGGACCTTTGGGAATGGAATTTTCCTAGATCGACTTCCCCACTCCATAGATTGAAGAGGATGAATTTTCTCTTCATTGTCACATTTTGTGTAGCCATACCCCCTATCTCCAAGGAGGAGGAAAATATGGGTAACATATCTTCCACTAAAAATGATTTTCTATCGAGGTCGCAGGAACTCGCACAAGGCCTGCTCACTGAGGAATTAGTCACCCTTGAAGGGAAGGTCCGCCCCATCTTAAACGGAATGGAAAGAGGCTTCCAAATAGATGTTTCTTCCCTTAAGGACCTCAAGAACTCCTATCATGGCAAGCTTTCTGCCCTGCAAAACGGGATAGAGGAAAATCTTGGAAGAGGGCTCAGAAGCGATTCTAACAGAGACCTTGCAGAGCTTCTATTTGGTCAATTGGCCCTCCCTACCTTGAAGAAGACTCAGACTCAATCCAATTCCGTCTCCATTACCGTCCTGGAGAAGCTTGAAGAATCCCATGGCTGTTCACATCCATTTCTAAAGCCGCTTGTGGAATATAAGAGGCTCCAGCCCATAAGCAAGGCTATCAAGACCGTCTTCAAGAAGCTCAGTCCCGATGACCGGATACACCCGGAATTCAATCCTTTCGGCTGCCCAACGGGAAGAATCTATTCCTACATCCAGAATCTTCCCAGAGAAGTGCGAACTTGCCTGGTCCCTGATAGGGAAGCCAACGTCTTCATCGAACTCGACTGGTCCCAACAGGAGCTAAGGATACTTGGAGCCCTCTCCCGAGAACCAGTGTTTCTTGACTCCTTCGCCAAGGGGGAAGATTTGCACAAGCGGGTCATCTCTGAGATGTTCCATAAGCCCACTTCCGAAGTTACTCCCGAAGAGAGAAGGCTGGGCAAAACAATAAATTACGGTTTGATCTATGGCCAAGAGGCTTATGGCCTTGCCTGGAACCTGAATATCCCCATCGATAAGGCCCAGGGGCTCATAGACAAATATTTCTCTGCCCTACCCTTCATAAAGAGATTCAAAGAGGAATCGGAGAAGAGATTCTGGAAAGAGGGTTTCGCAGAGACAGCTTCCGGGCGAAGGACCAGGCTGAATCTTGAGTCCGGGGATATAAATAGAGAACTCAGGAGAGGTTTCAACCATCAGATCCAGGGAACCGGAGCAGATCTCCTCAGATTCACATTGGTCAGACTGAGTGAAGGACTGGAAGGGAAACCAGCCAGATTGAAATTCTGCGCCCACGATTCCATCTATCTCGAATGTCCAGGAGAAGCTTCTCAGGAAATGGCAAATTTGGCTAAATCCATCATGGAAATAGACTTCAAGGGATTTTATCTGCCCGTTACCTTGAAGGTTTATTCCGATTTCTCAATGGGAATGGGAAATATTTAGTCACTCCCCTCCCTCCCAGATCACCCATTACATTTCGGATAACATACCTCCGCCGTTATATATGGGGAGAAGAATAATCCCATTCCTGGTTACATTTTGTCAAAGAAAGGAGAGGCCTAATGGATGCCGCAGCCGGGAGCAAAATCATTGAAGTATTAGAGGCGATATGGTGCAGGCAGTTCAAGCTCAACCGCGACCCATCCGACCTTTGCCCAGATTGTCTAAAGGATGGGCACTTGGTCTACATGAACCCAGCGATCTCAAAGTTTATCAGCCGCAATTCATACCGGATAACCTACCAGTGTGATGATTGCGGTTATGAAACCAGAAGACTCGAATTTATCGACAGAGACTGATTCCCAAAGGGAAAGGAGGCCAATGAATGAAAAAGTTGAGCGAGTTGATTGAGGAATGCAAAGAGAAAGGAATCTCTTTGCCAGAGACGGGAAAGGTTTCAAAAAATGACCTTATCAGGAACCTGGCAGAGTACCACCTGCAAACCCATTCAGGAGAAAACTCCCCCCTGGAACAAATCATGCCCCAGCTGGCGCGAGATATCCAGGATCTCTCAGCGGAGGAAAGAGAAGAAGCCCTTAAGAGCGATCGCTATGCTTGCGGGGAGAAGGTTAACGGAGTGAGGGGAATCATGCACATCCGGCCAGAAGGAATCCGAATCACTTCAAGAAACCGCTGTTCGGACACCCATCTCCTGAATGAGCTGACCGACAACCTTCCCCATCTTTGCAGCTTAGACCTGGGACAATGGGAAGGTTCCATCTTTGATGGGGAGCTCTACCTGAAAGAGGACTTCATCGATCTCGGCTCCAAGACCAACGCACTTGAGGCCACCGCTGCCCTTCTCCATTGCGGTCCAGACAAGGCAAAGGAATTTCAGGATCTAAACGGCAAGATCCGGTACCACATATTTGACGTGATCAGGGCACGGGGAGAAGACCTAATCACCCTCCCTCTCAGGGAAAGACTCGAACATCTCCATGGTTTCAAGGGAGCAGTCGAATCCCGGGGATATGGGGAATTCGTGGAATTCGAGACCCTGGTATTTGCCGACAAAGAGGAATATTTCAGAAAAGTCATCGAGTCCGGGGGAGAGGGAATCGTCCTCAAAGACCTGAAGGCTCCTTATTGTCCTGGTGCAAGATCCCGGTCATGGCTTAAGGTCAAAAGGAATTCCACCCTGGATGCGATCATCATCGGCCATGAGAGAGGAAAGGAATGGGACAAGAAAGGGCTCATCGGCTCCGTCGAATTGGGGGTCTTCGACGAAAAAGGAGACCTCCGGTCCATCGGCAGAGTGTCCTCCTTCCCCCTTCAAAAGAGAATCGAAATGACAGAGCTAGTCAACGGGAGCCCATCACTGAAAAGGGAATTCATCGGAACAGTCGTTGAGTGCACCTTCCAAGATTTGAACAAGAACCTCAGGGGAAGACATCTCCAGGTCGTAACATTCCGGGAGGGGGCAAACTCAAAGCCCATCTCTGAATGCCGTCTCGACTTTTCAAACGAAAAAGAAAGGCTGATCAGGGCCGGGATCGCCATCCCTGATTCCCTTCCCACCCCAAATCTCATGACGGCTTATTTGCCCAATCCATAGGAGGGTCCAACCATGGACTTGAAACAGGAAATAATTCAAAACGTCAAACGCACAGGGTTGAATGCCGAGGACGAAAAATCATTAATCCAGGAGATTGAAGAAATCTGGGCCTTTGAGGACAGCCTGGAAGAGGGTGGAGGGACTTCTCGTAAGAGAGTCAAATCCGCAAAGAGGAAAACGGCAGAACATCCCCAAGGCTAGTACCCTAGCCCTATACGTAAGGTCATCAGAGAGAAGAGACTCCGGAAGCACATTCTGGGGTCTCTTTCTTTTTTGGCTGTAGGGAAAGACAAATAAGCAAATGGAAAGCCGGTGTCAACCTTCCAACTTGCTAACCCATTGCCTGGAAAGGAAATCCGGAAAATGTCAAGCATGTCAAGCAAAATTGAGAAAGATCCAAAAGGAATGGGCCAGCTGAACCTTCTCGAAAGCATCAGCCTTGTCAGCCTAAAGCTCGTTAGGGAGAAGGATAGCTATTACAGTTCCAAATCCATTAAGAGCCCCTGTGACTTGGCGCAAATTGTCCAGAGGTTCTTAGGCCAGGCCGATCGGGAGGTGTTCCTTACCGTCAATATGAGCACTGCCAACACGGTCAATAGCATCCACGTCGTGAGCGTAGGCACCTTGGACAGAGCCATCGTTCATCCGAGAGAAGTATTCAAGGCAGCGATCCTATCTAATGCCGCAAATATCGCCCTGGCGCACAACCATCCTTCTGGAGAGCTCAATCCCTCCCAGGAGGACATCGCACTGACTAAACAGCTGATTCAATCGGGGGAACTTCTCGGGATCAAGGTATTGGATCACGTCATCGTCGCAGGAGATCGCTACCTGAGTTTCCTTGAACAAAAGATAGGAGGCTTTTGATGAATACAACCAATCCAGACCGCTTCGCCCTCGAAGCCTTCACCCTGGCCTTCAGAATCCAACAACTCCTCGACTCCAAACTGATACCGCAGGAGTCCAAGGAGGGTCTTACCGAAGATTATGCCCGACTGAAGGAAAAAGTGGACCTCCTCACCAGGTTCCGTCAGGATCGCCAATCGTCCGAAAGACTCCGCGACATATTGGAGCCATTTTTCAAATCATTTAAATAATCGGAGGATAACCTAAATGAATGAGGCACCCGACAACAGAAACCGAATCCGTGAATCAGAACGGATTGCGGAAGACCAAAATCACGCCTATGAGGACTGCGAGAGGCTCAAGACCCTCATCAGGGGAGGAAAATACCGTCTCGATTGCGGTCACCACGTCACCCTGAACCACCACTTCGGCAACAACATCGCCATCATCAACGGCAAAGACCTCAAAATCATCTGCACCCTATGCCTGTACTGAAGGCGAAAGGAGGATGACCATGTGGAATGAACCAACCCAAGAGCAATTAGCCAAGATCTCCAGGCTCTATGAAACCGAAGACGTGCCGCTCAGAGAGAAACCCATCTACCTCCACTTCTTTATTGGTGGATGCGACTGGTTCGTCTCAGAATACGACGGAGAGGACCTCTTCTTCGGCTATGCCATCCTGAACAATGACGTTGAAATGGGAGAATGGGGCTATATCTCTTTTGAAGAGCTGAAGGCTATAAGAATCCCTCCAGGCTTTGAAATAGACTGTGAGGTCTTCGATCCTCCCGGGAAGGCATCGGAGTTCGACAAAATACGAACCTTATAGATCCATCAGTCGATATAAATACACCTTCCTTGGTCCTAGATTTCCATATACTTGAGCTGAGCGCAACCAGGATTCCTAGCGGATAGTTCGCCTGCGCACCGCGAATTGGGTATCTATAATGAGTTGTCTAGCAGCGGTCTCTGGCATGCCTTTATAGATTTTCAGCGCGCCCAGATCTTCGCGTGTGCCTCGATGCTCAACAGCCGCGGCGACGACTTGTAGGGCCTCAAGTGAGCCCCGTTCATCTAGCCATGCCGTCATCGTCGCAAGAATCTCACTCCAAGAAACACCGGTCTTCAGGAAGCCATCAATCCAATGATCGACAAACAAAATCCTCTCCCCGGCGGCCATCTTTTCAAACTCCGACACGGCGTGACCGGGATCCCATCTCCGTTGGAGGTATGGCGACCGCAAGTGGCCATCCAAGAGCTCTCGGCGTAAATTGAACCAGCCTAGGTCGTTAAATGCCTCCCATAATTCCCCGATGTCCATCGGCGACAATAGATGTAGGTAGGGGGCTAGCGCCACCGCTTGGGCTTCACGGGTGAGGCCTGGGTGGCCCTTCATGCGAATTCCAAACTTGAGACTCAAATGTGTCATGAGCTCTGCCGGTTTCGGGCATTCGCTGATGGCGGCTTGGGCAGCCTCTATAAGACGAGGAGTAGAGATATAGAGCGCGGTCTGAACGAAATCAGGTCCGAAGCGGAGATAACCCCAGTGCTTCAGGAGAAGCTTCTCGGCTTGACTTTCCGGCAGCCGCATAATCATCTCATGGGTAATCCAGTCGGACTTGAAGGGCTCACCCCAGGTCCGCTGTACCTGGGCACCGCGTCTATCTAAAAACTCATCCAAGGCTTCGGTAAGCTCCGGCGACCAGAGATACCGGCCGCACTGCCACCAGTATCCTTGGTCGTCGGTGGCCAGCTTTTGGATCATCGCCGGAATTGCTCGTTGGTCTCCGCGGATCAGCCGTTCCCAGAGGATTTTGTCGGCAAGTTCATCCGAGGGCTTTGCAGCGCGGAGCACCTCTATGTCAGCAGAATCTCGGGTCGCCGCCCAAAGTGAGAAGGCTTGGGCGCGCAGGTGTTTATCGTTTGTATCATCTCGCCAAAGATCAAGCAGGAGGTCACGGGACGCTTTTGACATCGGACGACCCTTCTCCTGGGCCCGCCGCCATTCGTCCTTCGCCGACATAAGAAATGGCGAAAATGATTTAGTTCCTTCCAGGCGCCGCTGGATCTCCGCGAGCTCCTGAACCACGAAAAAGACTGCCTTCGGGTTGTCCATGCCATGGAGCATGTAGGTGATTGGCCATCTCAGGTCGTCTTGCGATCCGCGTCGAACGAAGTAGTCAATCGCGCCAAGCGGCGGGCATCTGTGGAAGGCCCAGCGAAGTTGGTTAGCCGCCAGTTCGTCACGCGGCGACGGCAAGCCCTGTTTGTCCGACTGATCTGAAAGTGCAGCCCAAGCATCACAGACTGGTCTAAGGTAGTGCGCCGGGTCGTCTCCGCAACACTCTCCAAAGGCCCAGAGATAGTCTGCCAGATGGATGCCGCGGTTATCATCAGCGATCCAGCTCGCTTCAATCGCCAAAGCCAGGCTCGGGTCGGCGATGTGGCCAGCCATCCGCAAAGCACCTACCCTGGTTGTGTTGTCCAAGCCTGTCTGCCTGAGGAGACCGTCTAAGGCCTTGGTAAGATCCCGGCCATAGCGGACTTTTGCATGCTCGATTTGGATATCCCGCCACGGGGCTCCGGCACCAGGCTCAATGCCGATGCAGAGTTCAATTCCGCCAGATAAATCCCCGTTGCGGAACCGCGCGAGGTCGCCGCTTATAGTTCGGTCGGGAAACTTACGGACTATCGCAGGTACCTCCAGGGAGTCCGTCTCGGCTAAAATGGCCAATGCTTCCCATCTCAGGTGAAGGTAGGACGAATCGTGTGTCGTTGGGTCGTCGAGCCAGGCATTGATCGCCCGAAGAATGGCTTCATGCTGTGCTGTGTTGGCTTGGCCTAAGAGGCGAAGTGCATGGAAGAGCGCGAGCGGGTTCGACGCAGCAACGCGCTGGATGAAGCTTGATTTGGGCTGCCCATAAACGAGGACAATGCCCATCACTTCTGCAAAATAGGGTTCTGCCACTGCATCTTCCACCAGACGGTCTCGGCGGTCTAGTTCGGCTGCGGCGTCAGCAAGAAGCCAATCGCGAACGCGGTCGTGTCGGAAAGAAAGTCTTTGATAATCGGATGGACCCGAGAGGCGTATCAATTCCCCGCTATGCGTAAGGCGACCGAGCAAACGCAAGGGTTCGCCCTGCAATCCCGCCGAGCTGCTAACTTCGCGCCAGCTGAGTTCAATTTGACGATTCGCGAGCATCTCTCCTGCAAGCATGCGAAGCGCCTGACGATATTCCGCGGCCGGGTGCTCCTTTGCTGCTGTCGCGGCGCGTGAAAGAGACCCTTCGACAAACTGACTAATGATCTGATGCGGATCAGGTGTTTTGCTCTGGTCATGAAGCGCTATGAGGAGGGGATCGTGACCGAGCCCGTCAGAGATCTCCTTAGCTCTCAACCAACTCAAGGCACGATTATCCAGCCGCGCCCGGGCCAGAACGGCTTCACAACCTTCGCTCTCAGTAAAGCCGCCTGCCGTTATGATCAGGGGCTCAATGCGCTTCCGAGCCAGATCTCCCAGGGACGCTAATACCTCTGGCCATAAAGGGCATAGAAGGCGCCAGCGGGACGGCCTATCATCCTTCGTCGGCTCCTGACTCCAACCTGCGAGTTTTTCGACCAAGAGCTGCGCTTGCCCCGAACGGTTGATGTCCTCGACCACTAAGAGCAACGGCTGCTCGGGCGAGCAGAACGATAAAACCGACGTACCTACCGCAGCCAATGGCGGATGGAGCTGACGCAGCGCCGTAGTGATGGCCTGTTCGAGGGTCACTGCCGAGGCGACTGCCTCGTGGGGCAGAACGATCCCAAACCCCCTGCCTTCCACGTGTGCTGCGAGCTTGCGATAGCAAGCAACCGATTTACCCAGGCCAGACCCAGCCACCAGGAATGTCACGTCGTAACGAAGGCTGTTCGTCAGCGTGGCGTCGAGTGCACGTGGAACCCAGGCGATTGGATTATCCGGCGGACTGTGGATCTCCAAACTTTTTTTGGAGAGCTCGTAAAGCAACTCGGTTGAAAGTAGTTCCTGCTCGATGCCCAGAAATGAGTGGCGGATCCACTGCCCAGTGGGCTGGTTATCCAGGAAATGGCTCAGCCTGGAGCGTGACCAGAGATCGATCTCTAGCCCGCGATCACGCCCCGCCGCCTCGACGGAGCGAACCAAAGCTTGGCCCGGTTCTTGGTTGGTCGTGAGAACCAGCGTCACACGCAAATTCGGCGTACGTTTGCGCTCTTCTGCCACCAGCTCCGCAGTCTTGATGAGGTCGCCGGCAGGTGCTGAAGACCGCGACCCTTTGCGAGGCTTCACTTTGGAGGGATCGTGCAACCACTTCTTCTCCAGATCGTCGCGAGCGCTGATAGTGTGGTGGACGGTGATCATGTGTGGAGGATCAACGCCCTGTACAAAGCAGATTCCATCTAAGGGGGATTTGACCGTTTTGCCCATGACGTTCACGCCCGGATGAACGAGTGAGCGGTAAGTCGAATCGGCTTCCCGCAAGATCGCCGTTGCCAGGCGCTCGAAAAGACCTTCGTCCGTGATGGACGCTAAGGCCTGTTCAGTTTTCTCTGCGCTCATGGGCTTGCTCGCTGTTTTTCATTTGTATCCGCGCTGCTCCTGGATCTTAACATTGCAGTCGGCGCAAATAAGCCTCGTGTTCTGTTCTGTGTACCCGTCCATGGCTTCAAAGCGATCAAGCACAGAATTCTTTTCGGGAAGCGCCTTCCTACAAACAGCGCATAATCCTTTCTGTGCAGCCATTTTCTTGAGCTTCAGTATTTTCCGGTGCATGGGCTTGCTGCGTTCATCGTAACCCAGTTCTTTTGTTAGTTTCCGTCGTAGCGCCCACATTAAATTCTCATCGCCTTTGCCCAGATTCTTGAGTCGTGTTCTAACCTCGGAGATGAGCGGTTCGAAGAGGAGTTTTCTTTCATCGTCGGTGAGTTGTCTATTTGGCATAAAGCTTCCTCTGGATAATAATGTTTAGGCTGATCCGTATTACATCGCAAATGCCCTCATTTTGCCATATAAGTAGCCAGAAAAAGTCTTCGCACCGGCGATAAGATCAAACATCCCACATGGAAAAAGACTGGATACTGGGTTCCGCAGGAGTGACATCAAAATGCTGAGGGGGCGTTTTTCGGTAACCTGTCAAAGGCTCACCACTAAAGATCAAACCAGCCAGTCTGGCATTGAGGCGACGTATTTGTGTTCGCGCTTTTCGAAAGCGGGCTTGGTCCCCTCAAGAACATCGACCACCGCAGCACTTATTGAAGGATTCTCGATAGCACCGGATTTGTATGAAAGCTGATTGTGGTTCTCCACGTTTAAGTCCGCTCGAATGATCTGGTCTGCGTCGCAGACAACTGCCAGATTTGGGTTATGGGTAACCAAAATGATTTGGCGTCTACGCCTAGCTTCGTTAACGCAAGGGACCAATACCCCGAATACGGTTTGGTTGTCGAGGTTTTCCTCTGGTTGATCGATCAGGAGTGGCCCGGTATCTTTATCGACCAGTAAATAGAAGACAAGCAGCAGCGCGCCCTTTTCGCCCGGCGAAAGCTGATCCAAATCCTTACCAGACCAGCGAAGCGAGTAGGTCGGTCTGAGGTAATCAAGGGCGAATAGGAGATTGTAGAGATCCAAGCGCGACTTGCCTTCCTTAAGCTGATCATCGATAGACACAGCCCCACCTTCATCTGGACGTTTGTCTGATTCGAGGCACTCAAGCACTTCTCCGATGAATGTCAAGACGCCGTCGACCGAATTAAAATTCGCGTCGTTTATAAGTTTATTCAATACCGTTACTCCGTCTCGGCAGAATGAACCGCGCCGGCCCTGATGTATGATTTCGAAGAACGCAGGACTTAGGCCAATATCCGTTATTGATGCTGAGAATTCGAAATGGGCTGTCTCCGAAATTGGCCCGTGGGCTTCGATGAACTTCTGAACAGGCTTATATGCTTGTTCGTATACCTCCCGCCATTTCCTAAGGCTTGAAAAGAGCGTTGTGACCATTTCGAGCCGTTTGCCCCGTAAATGACGCAGAAGTTCCGGCAATAATTGTATCTGCTCAATCCGGTGTTGATACCACATAACAGTTCCTGCGGTGTCCTTGTCACCCAGTATTTTAGCCCGTTGCTCCTCCCACGCTTTCTCCTCATCCAAGTACTTCCGATATGTCTGTTCCGGAGCGGTCAATTCGCCTCGCAATGAGTCAAGTGCTATTTTCGCCATCTTGAGGCCATGAGCTAGAGAGCCCTCTTTTGACACGTCCATGTCCTCTTGCAGGGCCGTCAGTTTGTCACCCGCTGCCTTCAGGCGTTCCTCTAAAGGAATGCGATTTATTTTAACTTCCAGAACTGAGGTCATTTCGACCCCGGCCACAGCACTCTCCGCTTGCCAGAGAATGCGGAGATCTTCATATTGCGCTTCGAAGTTTTCGACTGCTTGTAACAACTTGGTGCAGGAGATAGTCGCTTGCTTCTCACCTAACTGGTTTGCTGTGTTGACGCGTGCCAATTCTTCCATGGCCGCGATCTCTTTCGCTAGCTGCTCTGCCTCGGCGAGTTTCTTCTTCGCTTCAGGATCCAAGTTAGATTCTTCAGAGGGTTTCGGCACCGGCACCGGCCTGGCCTCTTCAATTATCCTCAGTTCCTTCTGTTTGGATTCAAGAGCTTGTCGTAACCCAGCCTCATACTCGGGGCTGAGCTGTCTTTCGATTTGCACGATGTTTTCGTTTAGGTCGCGCATCTTCTCTTGTAAAAGACGAAAC
>Ga0209777_10008907_pt1 | contig 10904 bp, 8 predicted proteins | sample FrelakmetHBP12HB_FD_187147 | JGI IMG/M metagenome (GOLD analysis project Ga0209777, IMG submission 187147) | Freshwater lake sediment microbial communities from the University of Notre Dame, USA, for methane emissions studies -HBP12 HB (SPAdes)... | ecosystem: Environmental > Aquatic >... | reverse complement strand
GAGCCTCTACAGGCACCTGGACGTCTGCCAGAAGGAAGGCATCCAGGTGATCCTCACCGACTGGGGCTGCGTTCCCGAATGGGTCAGGGTCGCGGGATACAGCGGTGTGGGCGACCCGAAGTATGCCGCGGGTATCGGAACTTATCTCGATTACCTCGTCAACGAGCGGAAGTACACCTGCCTTCGTTACTTCATTCTGGTCAATGAGCCTGACAACGAAGCCGGGGGCTATGACAACTGGAAGCAGGGCGTGCTGAACGTGGCCCAGGTGTTGCGCGAGCGAAAACTCAGCGACAGGATTTGCTTCCTTGGCTCCGACATGACCACCGCTGAGGATTGGCACCGCAAGGCCGTTGACCAACTCCAGGGCGTGCTGGGCGGCTATGATTTCCATCGCTATGCGCCGGAAGCCGAAGTGCGCTCGGGCGACCTTGGGCGGCACATCGCTGCGATGTGGCAATACGCCTTGGCCAAAGACCCGCAAGCCCGGAACAAACCGCTTATGGTCGCCGAAGCGGGCATCTTCTCCCCCGGGTTCACGGCCAGCAACAATCCGCTGCATCTCAAGTACGAATACGGCCTGTACATGGCGGACTACGCGGCCCAGGCAGCCGACGCCGGTTCGCAGGCGGTTCTGGCCTGGATGCTCGACGACAGCTCGCACGCAGGCTTCACCTGGGGTATGTGGCAGAATAAGGGGGGCGGCTTCGCGCTGAAACCCTGGTTTTACACCTGGAGCCTGCTGACGCGGTATTTTCCGCGTGGCAGCAGCCTCGTGGCGGCCGAGCACGCTTGCGCGGGCCTGCGCGTGTTGGCAGGGCGAATCCCGAAAGCTGAAGGCGCGGCGTGGACCGTGTGCCTGGTCAATCGTGACAGCGCCGAACGAAAGCTCCGCCTCTCCGCGCCCGGCGCTGGGAAAGCAGCCTTCCAGCGTTACGTTTACAGTCGCGCCGAGACGAAAACTGATGCGGACGGCTTTCCTGCGCCTGTGGCAACTGAGGAACTCGACCTGAACGAGGGCAGCGCCATTTCCTGCCCAGGCGATGGCGTAGTCGTGCTTACCTCGCTGAAGGTGGAATAGACTGGCCAAGGGGTACTGACGCCTGTTTTCGACCGCGCGAAAATTGGCTATCTGTCCCCTCTGGATTAAGGAGGGTACATGCAAGTCGTCAGGATCACGGGCGAAAAGCAGTGCGAGCTTGTGGACAAGCCCAACCCCAAGGCCCGCGGCAACATCGTGGTGGTGAAAATCCACGTCGCGCCGATGTGCACGGAGTACAAAGCCTACAAGAACGGCTGGAAAAGCGACAACCTCGGCCACGAGGCGGCCGGCGAGGTCCTCGAGACCGCTCAGCCCTGCAAGGTCAAGACCGGCGACCGCATAGTCGTGATGCCGCTCGACGCCTGCGGTGCCTGTCCGCTTTGCATGGGCGGGGAGTACATCCACTGCCAGCATTCCCCCGACCTTCTAAAGGCCACAGGGAATGAAGCCGGCCGCGCCACTTATGCGCAGATGCTCATCAAGAACGACTGGCAGCTCCTGCCCATCCCGGAAGGCATGTCCTACGAACACGCGGCCATGGCCTGCTGCGGGCTGGGTCCGACGTTCGGCGCCATGCAACTGATGCGCGTGGATGCGTTCGATACCCTCCTGATCACTGGTCTGGGCCCCGTGGGCCTGGGTGCGGTGATCAACGGCGTGTTCCGCGGCGCGCGAGTGCTTGGCGTTGAGTCGCACCCCTACCGCGCCAAGCTCGCGCGCGAACTGGGCGCCACTGAGGTGTTCGATCCCAATGACAAAGATGTGTTGGCCAAGATCAAGGCGCTGACCGGCGGCGCGGGGGCCGGCAAGGCGGTTGATTGCTCGGGCGTGGCGCAGGCGCAGCGTCTGCTCATTGACGCCGCGCGGCGCAAGGGACACGTGGCCTTCGTCGGCGAAGCGGGCGAACTTACCATCAAGGTAAGCGACGACATGATCCGCAAAGGGCTGACGCTGCACGGCGCATGGCACTGGAACTTGAGCGACACGCCGCTGATGATGCAGGTGCTGAAGAAGTCCGCTGGGTTGCTGGACAGAGTGATCACCCACAAGTTCCCGCTGAGGAACGTGAAGGACGCCTGGGAACTGCAGCTCACGGGGAATTGCGGAAAAGTGATGCTGAAGCCGTGGGAGTAGGCGACGGATGAATGGCCCGCTTTGACGCTGCCTGCCTGGTTTCTGGCGTCCTTCATGGTAAGATCATGGATGGAGGCCCTGGATGAAGACGGTCACGATTGAGTACCCGGAGGCCATGCTCGCCGCCCTGAACCTAAGTCCGGAAGCCTTTGCCGAAGAGGCGCGGCTGGCGATGGCGGTGAAACTTTTCGAGCTCGGCCGATTGACCTCCGGGCAGGCTGCGGCGCTGGCCGGCATCCCACGGGTCGCGTTCCTCTTGACAACCCAACACTATGGGGCCGCTAGTGTGAAGTGGGACGACGCCGAACTTGAGGCCGAATTCCCCGGGAAACGCCAATGAACGGCCAGGCCGTCTCAAACACGGGTCCGCTGCTTGCCTTGTCCGTGGTCGCGCGCCTCGACATCCTCCGGCACCTTTTCCAGCAGGTCTGTGTGCCTGAGAGCGTCCACCGCGAGATCTTGGCCGGTGGGGCGAACAATGCCGGCTTGGCGACCTACTTGCAGGCAGACTGGATTAGCGTCGAAGCAGTCGCGGGACAGATTGATCCGTTGCTGGCCGGCGTCCTCCATCAGGGCGAAGCGGCGGTCATCCATCTTGCCTTGCAGCGGCCCCAGAGCACCGTCGTTATTGACGAGCGCAAGGCACGGAAGATCGCGCGTGAGCTTTATGGCCTGCGGGTGATAGGTACGGCAGGCCTTCTGGTTGAGGCAAAGCGGCGCGGGCTGGTAGCCTCCGTAGGCGATGTGCTCAATGAGATGCGCGGCAGTGGCTACTGGATCCACGAGGACATCGTGAGATACGCAGTACGCTCCGCTGGAGAGGCGTAAGAAGGGAGCAACATGGGATTTGCACTTTGTCTGATACTGCTAGGGGCCCTGTCCTTTGCCGCCGAAGAAAAACTCGAACCGCCGGACAACCTTCCCCCGCCGCCCACCGGCAAGGCCTGGAAACTCGTCTGGCATGATGAGTTCGACGGCGACAAACTGGACGAAAAGAAATGGGACATCCCTGAGTACAAGCGCCACGACGCCTGGTGGTCCAGGAAAGCCGTCGCGCTCGATGGCCAGGGCCATCTCATCATCAAGATGTTCAAGGAAGGCGACAAGTACTTCGACGCCTGCGTGCGCACCAAGGGGAAGTTCGAGCATGCTTTCGGCTATCACGTCGCGCGCATGCAATTGCAGAAGCAGCCGGGCCACTGGTCGGCCTTCTGGCTGATGGGTGACGGCGTCAAAGCCGGCAACAGCGGGCGCGAGGGCACGGAGGTTGACATCATGGAAAAAGCGTGGCTCGACGACCGCGTGCAGAACACGCTGCACTGGGGAGGTTATGGCAAGGAACACCAATCTTCTGGCAATGTGGCCAAGGTGCCCGGGGTGATGGAAGGCTTCCACACCTTCGCCTTGCTCTGGACTCCCGAGGAATACGTCTTCTACACCGACGGCAAGGAAACCTGGCGCAGCAAGGCCGGCGGTGTGTGCCAGGTGCCGCTGTTCATCAAACTCAGTGATGAGGCGCAGATGAAAGGTTGGGCGGGCGAGCTCCTGAAAGCCAAGCTCCCCGATGAGTTCCTCGTGGATTATGTGCGCGTGTACGATCTGGTGGATCAAAAATAGTGGCTGGCAGGTGGTGCGCGGTGAATAGCGAGAGCCGTATCGGAGAGCACACGGAAAATGGCAGAAGACACATGCGCTGTATCTCAGTTCGCCTGTGACGCCATGCTCGGCGGCCTGGCGCGCTGGCTGCGCGCCGCGGGTTATGACACTGCATGGTATCCCGGTATTGCCGACTGGGACCTGATCCGCATCGCGCGCCGCGAGGGGCGCTTTCTTCTGAGCTGTGACACACGCATGTTCGAAATCGGCGCCCTGCGCGACGGGTTGCTTCCGGCGCTGCTGATCCCCAACGGCCTCGACAAACAGGAGCAACTCGCGTTCGTGTTGCGCAGGCTGAAGCTCCCCACGCTTGAGCCGCGCTGCATGGCCTGCGGCGGAGCGCTGGCCGAGGTGCCCAAGGAAGCCGCGAAAGGCCGCGCGCCGCCGCGCAGCGCCGCGTGGGTTGAACGGTTCTTCGAATGCACCCGCTGCAAGCGGCTCTTGTGGCAGGGCTCGCACTGGACACGGATCGCCCATTCACTGGAGAGCGCCCGCCTGCCGCAATGAGCAAACGAGCAGACATTATCGAAAAGGAGGCAGCGCAGGTCTTCCATTACCATGACCGCACGAAGCATCGGTTCAACCAGTATGCGCGGTCCTCCGGGTATCTGGATTGGGCCAATGAACCCAATCCTTTTCGGCGCTTCGAGGGCGCGCCGCTCATCCGCTTTTCACGGCCCGAGCCCCTTCCTTCCCCGGCGTATGCACAGTGTTTCCAGCCCGGTGTGATTGCGCCAACGCCGGTCACGCTCGAAACCCTCTCGCGTCTCTTCCGCAACGCGCTCGCGCTTTCGGCATGGAAGCGGTACGAGCGGAATCGCTGGCCGCTGAGAGTCAACCCGTCGAGCGGCGACCTGCATCCCACCGAGGGTTACCTGGTTAGCGGCGCTCTCGAAGGGCTGCCCGCCGGCGTCTATCACTACACGTCTGAAGAACATGCCCTGGAGCGGCGGGCGGCTCTCCAGTACGGAACCTTTGAGGCCCTGGTCCGCGGGTTCCCGGAAGGCTCCTTCCTGGTCGGCCTTTCCTCGATCTTCTGGCGCGAAGCCTGGAAGTACGGGGAGCGGGCGTTTCGTTACTGCCAGCTCGACCTTGGCCACGCCCTCGCCGCGCTGCGGATTTCCGCGGCCGTGCTCGGCTGGCAGCTCACCCTCCTGGACGAACTCGCCGACGCGGCCATTTCCACTCTGCTTGGCCTGGATCGTGCGGCAGACTTTATGGGCGCTGAGCCGGAGCATCCGGAAGCAGTGGCTGTTGTCGTCCCTTCGGCGGCACATCTTTCCGCCTGCGAGGGGCTTGCCGTCGAAGCCCTCCCCAAAATCGCGGGCGCCTCATGGCATGGCCGTGCAAACCGCTTGAGCGCCCAGCATGTTGCCTGGGCGATTATTGACGGCGTGGCCCGCGCCTCCGCGAAGGAACGCACCGCATTGCCGGCGGCAAGCGCCTCCCTTCCCGCCGGTTGCGAGGACCTGGCCTCATTGCGGTACGATGCGGCGAGTGCGGAGCAGATCATCCGGCAGCGGCGCAGCGCGGTTGACTTCGACGGCGTGACGGCCATCTCAAAAAATACTTTCCTCCGCATGCTTGCTCGTCTCATGCCGGACCGCACTCCCGTTCCTTTTGATGCGCTTCAGAGATCGGCGCTGCGGCGGCCGCGCTTGCACCTGGGAATTTTCGCCCATCGTATCGAGGGCCTGGCGCCGGGGCTGTATTTCCTCGTCCGTGACCCCGCTGCCGGTGAGGAACTACGGAGGCTTATGCAACCGCATTTTGCCTGGTCGCCGCTTGAGGGCTGTCCGTCCGATATCCCCCTTTTCCTGCTCGGGGAAGGAGATCTTCGCGAGCTCGCCGCCCGGCTGGGCTGCGCTCAGGCAATCGCGGCGGATGGCGCCTTCGCGCTGGCGCTGCTCGCGGAGTTCGAGGAGCCCATTCGGAAGCTGGGCACATGGTTTTACCGCCGGCTTTTCTGGGAAGCCGGCCTGCTGGGGCAGATACTGTATCTGGAAGCTGAGGCCGCGGGCGTGCGCGCAACCGGAATGGGTTGTTACTTCGATGATGCGGTACACGAGATCCTCGGCTTCGGTTCTGAGGAGAAGCGTTTCCAGGACATCTATCACTTCACGGTCGGCGGGCCCCTAGAGGATGCGCGGCTTACGACCGAGCCGCCCTACGTCACTTGAAACGTGCACCGTTGTTGAGGTATCGTCGGAGGCCAAATGGCAGAGCAGAACGACCCTTCGCTGAAGCGTTATCACATCGCCTTCGCCATTGCCTGTTTCCTGATGCTTGCGGGCACAGTCGCTGTCTTCGTTCAGGATCACTGCCACGAGTTCAGGCAGTACCAGGAGGCCTCTCGCCAAGCCGAACTGCGGCGGGGCGAACCGGAGCGCGGCGCGGAGAGCATTTCGCCGCGCCAAGGCATCCAACAGGTCCTGCTGAAGAACCTCCCCGTGGACATGCTCTTCGAGAAGACACCGCGGCTGGACCGCTGCCTGACTTGCCACCAGGCGATTGACAATCCGGACCGGCAGTACCGCGCAGGCACGCCGGCGCAACTCCACCCCGTCCTGCGTTCCCATCCGCGGCTCGATCTCTTTGTCGCGCCCAACTCCAAGCATCCCTACAGCACCTTCGGCTGCACGATCTGCCATCTTGGCCGCCCCATGGGCGTCGGCTTCAGCAGCGCCGCTCACAGTCCTCAGCATTCGCAACAGGCCGAGGAATGGAGGCGCAGGTACTGCTGGACGCCGCTCGAGTTTTGGGAGCAGAAGATGCTGCCGCTCCGGTACACGGAAGCGAGCTGTCTGAAGTGCCATCGCGGACTCGACGAGATCCCCGCAGCGCCCAGGCTCAACGCAGGCCGCGAGCTCTTCCGCAATCGCGGCTGCGCCAACTGCCACATGGGTTCGTACGGAGACAAGGATTTGGCCTGGGTCGGACGCACAGGGCCGGACCTGCGGCACATCGGCGAGAAACTCAGCCTGCAATGGTGCATCGGCTGGACTTTGAACCCCTGTGACTTCCGGCCCGGCACTGCCATGCCACGCTTCCTGGGACTGGAAAACCGCCAGGAGGAAAACGGCGAACCGCTCAAGCTCCAGTTGAGCGCCGGCGCGATTGGCCGGGACGCTGTCGAAACGGAAGCCTTATGCGCTTACCTGTTCGTCACCAGCAAGCTGCGGGAGAAGGCTTTGCCCGAACCACCCGCCGGTGACGCTGAAGCTGGCCGCAAGCTTTTTTCCGCCGTTGGTTGCATCGCCTGCCATTCAACCCTTGATCGCTCCGGCGCGGACCATTTCGCCCTGAGCACTTTCGCTCCGGACCTCAGCCGTGCCGGAGACAAAGTCTCCCCCCGATGGCTGTTCGCCTGGCTGAAAGAGCCGCGCCAACACTGGGCCGAGACCAAGATGCCGAATCTGCGGTTGAGCGACACCGAAGCCGCCGCAATCGTGGCATACCTGACTCAGACTATGCGCAGCGGCGTGCAACCCGTTTTCTACCAGGCCTTCCCGGAAGAAGCTTTCGACGCGCTCATCCTCGACAAGTTCAGTCCCATGATCCCGCGCGAACGCCTCGCGGCGCGGCTGAAGGATACCGCTGGCTTGTTCGAGTTTTCCGCGTCCGCCAGGGAACGCCCGGGGCTGGGCGCCCTCGCGGCAAAGGTCAGGTACGTCGCCTCTCCGGACGGGACGCTCAAAGACAGCGGCACAGGCGAATGGACAGAAGCGCAGATCGCGAAGATCAAGGAGATCCTCTCCGCCGCACCAAACCAGGCCTGCGCCGTCAAGGCGTTGCTTGCCGGCGAGTTCCTTATCCAACACCACGGCTGTTATGCCTGCCACAATATTCAAGGTTGGACCTGCGCCCCCCTCCCCTGCCCGAATCTTCAAGGAGAAGCGGACAAGGACTTGGCCAGGTTCGCGTTCGGCAAGACGCTTGCCGAGGGCCTCGTCGCCCACACGAAATGGGATTGGATTCGCGCCAAGATCGCCAGGCCGCGCGTGTATGACCTGGGCAGCCTGAACGTGACCAAGCCGTTTGACCGTCTGCGCATGCCCTTGTTCAGCTTGACACCTGAGCAGATTGACAGTCTCGTGACACATATTCTCAGCCTGACGCTGGAACCCACGCCCGCGGAGATGCAGCGTAAGCCGACGAGCCGGGAAATCTCCCTTGACCGTGGCCGCCGCGTTTTCAGGGAGCTGAATTGCACTGCCTGCCACCTCGCCGGACTCGCGCGCGGGCCATTCTCAGGCCTTGCCGAGGCGCCGGCCCAAGTGCCTCTGGAATCCCTCGTCGCGTTCCTCGCGCCTCGAGCGCACAATCCGGCAGACTCCGGCATATACGCCGGCGAAGACTTGGTCTCCGTAGATTATGCCGCCAGGCGCCCTCCCGGGGCTCAGGGCGACCCCGCGTTGCTGCCCGACATGCTCAACCTCAAGCGGGGCACCTGCCTGACGAACACGACTGTCCCGATTCTGCTGGCGGAAATGCTTGTGCGTGCGGACCACTCTGAACCGGCCATGCCCGCCGGGTTCCGATTGGAAAAAGGCCAGAACAAGCCCGCGGGTGGGAACTGGGTTCGCTTTGGCGAGCTGGGTAAGCTCGAACGCTTTCAGCGGCTGACGACGCAGATGGGCTACTCCGATGCCGACGATGCTGCGCAGGATTATGCTCACATTAAGGACTGGTGGGCCGAAGAGGGCGGCTTCGAGCGCATAGCCGGGACCGCAGCCCTGGTTGAGGCGGGCAGGTTGACACTCAACCAAGTGGAGGAACGCAGGCAGGCGCGCAAGTTCTTCGAACCTGTTTTCATACAGGTACGCTTCACGGAGGGCGAGGGCGTGATCGCGCGGCACATCGTCAAACTTGAGGGCGAACGTGGCGTGCGCAACGCCGGGCTGCAGCAAGCGCCGCCCAGCCTCGTGTTTGAAGGCTGCCGCGTGCAGCCGGACTGGCTCTACCAATATCTTCGCAACGTCCATGCTTTGCGCCGGGGCTTCACCATACGCATGCCTGGTTTCTGGAGCGCGCCTGGCCCCAAAGTTGTCTACCCATCCGGCAGACTCTCAGCCCTGAATGATCTCTCCCCGCGCGGCGCGGCGCTCGATGTGGAGCCGATGCCGGCGCCCGATGCGCCGCGCGCCGAGGCCCTGCCGGACGACGTGGCCCAAGTCGTTGAGTTCTTTGCTTGCGACGCGGGAGAAAAAGCCTTCGGCCACCAGCCGCTGCCCCTGGACGGGGCGGGTGATAGGAGACTATACGAACAGGGCCGGCAGATCGTCACAGGCGCCGAACCTGGCTGCACCAACTGCCATGCGTTCGGCGCGCGCAATCCGCCGGAACCCAAGTGGGCCTTCAACCTGGTCAATGTGAAGCGGCGGCTGAAGGAACCGTGGCTGAACCGTTTCCTCATCAATCCGCAGTCAATCTATCCCTGGACAAACATGCCCAATAACTTCAAGATTGACTGGGAAGGCAGCTACAATTCTGACCCCAGCGACCCGTTGCGCGGCCTGATGGACGGCGCTCAGGCGAAGATGAAGGAAAGCGCGGGGAAAATCCGCGCGGTGAAATGCTACCTGCTGCATCTCGGCGAAGGGGAGATAGGGAACTGACAGGTACAAAGTGAAAAGGAAAAGCGTGGATCAGATGCAAAAGGAGACCAGCATGGACATCCAGCCTCGCGTGATTCTGCTCACAACCGCACTGCTCCTGGCATCCTGCCGGGCCGCAGAACCGGCGCCCGGCGAAAAGGGCAAGTGGGTTGTCATCTCCGACGGTGTCGTCGAACAGCTTGCCAAAGAGGGCAAGAAGATTGCCTGGCCCGGCTTGACGGCAGGCATCGCCTGCGACCGCACCAGCGGCGACCTCTACATGCTCGTGGCTGGACAGGGCATCTGGCGCAGCGCGGACCTGGGCAAGACGTTCGAGCGCCTCGATGGCGGCAAAGTCGGCGGGCGCTGTGAGACCAGCTACTCGCTCGACTTCGACCCCAACGGCAAACGCTGCGCCTGCTTCATGCTCGATGGCCCCGGCGCCATGTCCCTCGATAACGGCAAGACCTGGAGCGACTGCAAGGACAAGAGCCGCGGCTTCGACAACGCGGCCGTGGACTGGAGCCAGGAGACGCCCAAGACCATTTTCGCCGTGCGCCACGAAGCCGGCGGATTGGCGCTGCTCAGCCAGGACGCGGGCAAGACCTACAAGGAGATCGGCACGGACTGCAAAGGCTTCAAGAGCGTTGGTGTTTTCGGCGAGCAGGTCTTTGTGGCCACCAAGGACAAGCAGCCAGGAATCCTGCGCAGCACGGATGCCGGCGCCACGTGGACGAAGGTCTCGGACCTGAGTCCGTCCGGCCTGGTGGCGAGAGTATTAAACGGCACTGGCTACTGGACCTCTGCTCAGGGCCTGCTGGTCAGCAAAGACAAAGGCGCAACCTGGGCCGTGCAAGGCGGTCCCGTTGCCGCGGGCGCCGGCCCGTACTTCGGCAAGGATGAGAAGAACATCGTGGTCGTCACCAAGGAGGGCCTGACCGAAACGACTGACGGCGGCCAGAGCTGGAAGGCGGTGGCGCCTGTGCCGAAGGAGTATGACTTCTCTCCGAACGGCTGGTTCACGAACTTCGGCTGGGATCCCGTCCACAACGTCTTCTACGTATCCCGCATGGGCAAAGCGGCGCTGAAGTTCGAGCGGCCGTAACTGTGCTAAGGCTCCAGCGCGTCAATCGCCGCGCGGAAGGCGCGGATGTGTTCCGGCGTGGTGCCGCAACAGCCGCCGATGATTGCGGCTCCAGCCTGGCGCAGGTCGCGCACCTTTGACGCCATGAACTCGGGACCGTCGCGGTAGACGAGCCGCTTGCCGTCCTTTTCGGGCAAACCCGCATTGGCTCGCGCCAGGAGCGGCTTCTTAGTCAAGGGCCGCATACGGCGCACGATCTCCCCAATCTGCAATATGCCGTTGCCGCAGTTGGTGCCTACGACGTCCGCGCCGGCCGCATCCAGCGCCCTGGTCGCCTCCTCCACGGAAGTTCCCAGCATGGTCCTGAAGCCCTGTGGGGTGGAATCGTAGG
>Ga0209777_10008906_pt1 | contig 10905 bp, 11 predicted proteins | sample FrelakmetHBP12HB_FD_187147 | JGI IMG/M metagenome (GOLD analysis project Ga0209777, IMG submission 187147) | Freshwater lake sediment microbial communities from the University of Notre Dame, USA, for methane emissions studies -HBP12 HB (SPAdes)... | ecosystem: Environmental > Aquatic >... | reverse complement strand
AGTTACAACTATGGTTAGTCCAGCTATTCCTAACAAATACAAAAATAACATTGTATTCTATTCCCGCCACTTAGCACTTCAAATTCAATCTAAATAACCTCTTGTTAGTAATTCTGTTACCAACTTTATAGCTTCGTCTTTGTTCAAAATAATTACTTGCCCTTCGTCTGTTAGTGTAACATGATTATTGTCACTAAAATCAGCTTTAGGACAACAACCATTGCCACAAAGATCAACTAGATTGGATTTAACATTGCCAGAATCATTAGTATTATCAGACATGATTAATTCTCCTATCTCCTATCTATTAGATGAATACTACGAAATTTGTTGTATTACCCAATTCCAAAAATGAGTATCAGTTTGAACTGGAATAATCGGACTACCATCCTGATTCATTGTTGAATCAAACAAACTATACCTTGCGTTATACTCATTGACTACGTTTTGAGGATTAGACCATCTATTCAATATCCTGTTTGCGGAATCTAGAACATAGTATGTTTGACCAAGTATATGAGTATATACATCTAGATAGGTCCACGGACTATCGAATATTTTACTGTCCCAAGTTAAATTATTAGATATTACAAATTGAGTGGATTGAATAGGTTGATAATAGTAATTATTCTCGTAATAATCCTCTTCTGGATAATCATCATATCCAAATCCATATCCGCCACCATAATAATATGGCCAGAATCCACCGTAAACCCTACTATGTCTGCCACCTCTATAGTGGCCCCTAGAGCCGCCACCGCGACCCCGGCCCCCTCGACCACCGCCACCGCCGCGACCCCCACCCCCACCGCGACCTATACCACAATTACTATTATCCATAATTATTTTTCTTTATGCTAATCTTATCAATCACAAAATCTTACCAATTACCACACCACCAATGATTCCACCTAATAAAGTACCACCCAACCAAAGTAATCCGGTTGTGTTCTTGTATGGAGCCTGAACATTGATATTTTTGAGAGGCTCATTACAGCCAGCTTGCTGAATAATCAGAATTCTTGCACGCAATTCATCCTCAGTACCGTAATGCTTTACTAATGCATCATATATAGGCTTTAATCTAGTATCAGATTGAAGTCTCTTAATTATTGCATCCGTCCATTCAGCGGTTTTCTTTTCACAATCAGCAGGAGTTGTTTTATCATTAGATATTGTAGTACTAATGGCACTGACAATCTGATTTAGATCAACACCATATTCTTGTGCAGCCGCTATTAATGCATCTATTGCTTGATCTGGAGTCATTGGCATTGAAGGTAAAGTTATTGGCACTGTTGGATCAGCTCCAACTGTACCAGTCAAATACATATCCCCTCTAAACCTACCACATTGACCACAACCAACCTGACCATTCTCTGGACTACCACTTATTGCACCAAAAGTACCATAAGGTGCTGGACAAATATTACCAGCATTCTCAAATGGATAATCACAATCACTACAACCTTCATAACACATATAACCATCGCCGCAATGACGACGATTACCACCGCAACCAACCTGACCATTACTTGAACCAACCTGACCATTACTTGAGCCTAAAGAGCCATCAGGTGGACCGCTAATAGCGCCTCTTATTTGATTTTTACCTAAAGCCGCACATTGACCGTGAGCAATATCATAGGCACTACAATTGATTCCACAACCAATTGCACCAGATGTACTACCGGGAGAAGTAGTTGGCGGAACAAAATGACATGTATGTGAATTATCATTCCAAATACCGCCACTATCTAAACAAACTACTTCTGGTGTATTAAATGTTATACCCATTTGCTTCAAAAACCATATCCAAAATTTATCATCGGATAAAGATGGAATAAATGGAACAGATTGAGTATTTTTCCACTCTGGATGATTATAATATTCAGCTATAACAGATATTGGTTTATCCCATCTATTTATTATTCTATCAACAAATGGTCCGGCTAATGTTGGACCACCTTGAGCATACTGAACTATTTTACTCATAGCAGTATTGTTATACACAGTAATATATGAGCCATAAGTAACACCATTATTTTTTAATAAATCATTCCAAGTATAAGGATTAGAACTATATCTAACAAACCAATGATTGGGCAGCGTAATATTCTGACCTATGAATAAATTAGACAGCGTAGATACTCGTTGACCATTAATCAGTTTAGTCTTTTTTGGTAGATAATTATTAACTGCAACAATCTCAGCCCATCTATTTGGACTACCTGTAAATCTATGTGCAATAGATTCTAATGTGTCATTCGGACGAACAGTAGTTACATAATTGCGTGTCATTTTGATTTTCTCCAATAGTGTATATAAATACTATACAGACAGTAGCATTGTATAAATATCAACTTCAAACTTCAATTTGAGGCGGATTCTATAAAAATTAATACTATCATATCTACATCTATGTCAGAATCCGCCTCATTTTGTTCATTCTAGTTATCTTCTAGTCATCATTCTAACATAAGGTTCTGCTGCTACAGGTTCTGGTATTTCACCTGAACTAGTTTCACCGGTCTTCTTTTTATCCTTCATTGCATAATAGGCAACAGTGCCGCCACCAACGACTACAACACCACCTATAATAACCCATAACCATGGGAATCCAGCAGGAGATTTATCTACACATTTACCCTGACTATCATCCCATACTTGATTATCTGCACATTGATGTTCTGTTACTGGATTCAAACCTGTGGGTACACAAGATTTGCCATCTGAACTTAATTTATAACCAGTTTTACAAGACGGTGGTTTAGGCTGAACTGGACCAGGACCAACCGGTACTTCACAAAGCATAGTATCAGGATTCATTTCTTGACCTGCTGGACAATTCACTCCAGCAGGACCGTCACCTGAACATTGAACATTACCACCTGTTATTTCATGATAAATATCAGTAAATGTTCTACCTGATTGATTTAAAACAAATGTATCTTCAGGCCCCCAAACACCCCATGAGCCAGTAGTAGCGTAAAGTGGATATTCACTACCATATTGAGAAACAAGATATTCCTGAACAGCTTGAATTGTTTCGGGATTATCACACGGAGGAATAACATTCACAGGAGTCTTAGCCTGATCACTACATTTTCCACCATCGCAATTACTAGAACAACAATCACCATCTGTATTACATGCAACACCGGGCAACTTACAAACTCCCAAAGGTGGAGGTTGTACACCTTTAATCTGACATTGACCTGCCACACCTGGAATACCCTTTATATTTGTATTACAATATCCAGAACAGCAATCAGAATCCTTATTACAACCCATTGCATTTTGATAACAAGTAGGTGCAGCTTCACATGATTGTGTAGCATCATCCCAGGTGCCGCCAGATGTTATACATACCTCTTTTGCACTTGGAGCAAAAACACATTTTTTAGTACCATCCCAAGTACCGCCTTGAGCTTGACATTGTAAATCTGGTCCAATGACAGGTTGAATTGGTTGACTAGATTTCATACAAATGCCATCATAATAATCACTACATTGTAAATCACCATCACATGTAGCAAAATTAGATATTCCACACTTTTCACCTTCCGCGGCACCTAAACCAACACCACTTATTCCCAATCGTCTTACAGCTATCCAAGAATTAGGAATAATAAGATTCTGACCAATTCTCAAATCAACAAACACTGTATATGGCTGACCTGCATACCAAATGACCTTAGTAGGCAAATGAGGATTTGCCTTGATCAATTCTCTATAATCTCTACCAAACTTAGCAGCAATACTACCAACAGATTCATTCGGTTTGACGATATATACTAAAGTGCTCATTTTATCCTCTTTCATATATATGAATAGATATATACCTTTATACTGTCTTAGTCAATTCTCTTATACGCTTATTGAACGAATCAATAAATATTGATTGCTCATAATCAGTAAGTTTTCTACCAATATCTTTATATGCTTTATTTATGTATTCATAAGCATTTGATTCCGAACCAAAATCATAATAAGCTTCATTCGCACTATCTATTGCTATTTTTCTAATCATTTTTACTAAATTTGGTTCTTCTAGATTTCTTATTCCTTCACTAGAACTACCATATTCATTACTAGATTTGATAGCAGCAATCATAATTATGCTACCAACAAATGCTAAACCACCTATAGCAATCCATCCCCATGGAATATCTTTTGCTTGTTTTACTAGATCATCACTTGTTACATTTTCGCTTACTGGTTCACCCGTATTATCAGTATCTATTGGACCACTTACACCAACATTAAAATTAGGCTGAGATATAGAATCAAAAATACGAATACTTGTTGGTCCTTGTATATCAGAATTATTTGCCCTCTGACTAGAATACTCATTGAAAGAATTAACTAATGTATTCACTACTGTCCGCGCTTCTGATTGTCCTGGTACATCATTCAATCTAATACATTCACTAAATAATCGGCATTTAGAGTTTGCTCTGATATCGCAAGTAGGATTCTCTGGCCAATTTATAGGTATATTGATTAATGTATTAGAGTCTTTTATATCCATCACTGTGCTTATCTTAGATGGATCACCTATCGCTTTAACCTTAACTAACTTATAGTAAGGATTTACTGCCCAAAGCTCATGCAACCTCTGCATAAACTGATCTTCAGATAATGTACCATCACAAACTTTACCAAAATACATACGAACAATTATGTTATCAACATAATCTTTATCTATTCTACCTATACAATCGTAGCTGTATGAGTATGTCTTGATATTTGACATAGTAGACATAATAATATTACCTTAAATTCCGCAAAACATGTTCTACAATATCAACAACATCAACATCTAGAGCATCACATACATTAAACAATACATGCAGCGGTATCTTCTGTTTTCCTGATTCTATACGTGCTAAACTCATACTTGAACGATATCCAACGATACTCGCTAAATCTACTTTACTCATATTTGATTCCATACGAATTGTTTTTATTATACGACCCAACGTTTTATATAGTGAATCAATTGGATATGATTTATATGATCCCATACTATAAATCTCACATCTTAAGAAATGCTAAAACATTAAGAATATCAACATCCAACGCATAACATATACATAGCAACATATCTAATGACACCCTTGTTTGACCTAATTCTATTAAAGATATACCTGCCCTACTATATCCACAAAGGATACCCAACTGATTTTCTGTCATGCCTGCTTCTATACGTAATTTTCTAATTACCATCCCCAGTGTTTCATAAAACGAATCTATTTCCTCTTCTGTATACATATTATTTACTACTCTCAATAACCATACTTAGCTTTTTGTGTAGCTTCTTTTCCTGCTACAACAATAATAGTTCCAATTATACCAGCTATACCTATTCCTAACAAAACTTGCGGCCATTTAGACGATTCTTTATTACTATTTTGATCTTGTTGAGCAATCAAATCTTTATTCATTTCTTTACACTGCACCATTATTGCATTTACTAAAGCCTCGTCACTACCATACTCAGCTAATAATCGTTTATATTCGTCGGGTTTAGTTTTAATATCCGCCACAGTTTCTTTAGTACATGTAGCAATTATTTCATCTCCATTAGCAGCTTGTCCTAAACCTATTAATAATGCCTGATTCGGTATACCTATTACTTTAAATTCACCAGAACCGACGGATCCATCTGATTCAGGAGACGAGCCCAGAAATACATTTCTTATACCTCTATCATCTGGTCTTTGACAATTACAACTATCTATATCTCCGCCCTGACATTCGCATCTAGATTCTCTGTCACGAGTCAACATATCAGTTACGTCTAACGCGGTAAAATCAGTACTGTTACGATTCGCAGTCCAGAATCTATTGTTAACACTGTTCCGTCTATTCAAGTAAAGCTTGATATTTGTATCAACGTCTGTACCATTGGTCAATGGTACAGCATATTTACTAAGATTATCAATATCCATAAAATCATTATTGCCTGAGCACTGTTTATAATCAGGCCAATGTGCCGGAATCTTTACTACATCACCGGCTTGCATTTCCAATTTATAATACGGATGTTCCTGTCCAAATCCTCTCGATACTCGAACCACTCTCTTATCTAAATTAGCTCCCCAAAGCTCATGAAGCCTTTTATCGTATCCATAATACGTGTACATACCCGGTTCACCATAGCATGTACGTTGATCTTCACCACGTCTGTATGGATTTGGCTGAAATTGATTGATATTCTTGCAACCAAATATCTTTTCAACTAATAGATAATCAAACGGCATATCATGATATACTATTCTAGGATTAGAATCAAATCTATATATATCATAACTATAACCATAATCTTTTATATTATCGATCTTTTCTCTGGCTCCATTTGCACCAAGCCAGCTATTAGGTAGATATAGACGCTGACCAATGAACAGATCAGTGAATACTGGTAGAATCGTACCAGATATATTAACTAATTTGGTGGGGTAGTTAGATAAATTGGTCTGAACTAATTCAGGCCAACGATTTGAATCATTGACAAATTTATTAGCGATGATAGGAAGAGTATCATTTTCTCTTACAGAATAGAAGAACTTTGACATAATATACCTCTACATAAAACATAAAAATAACAGAACATAAACAAATAAAAATCAGTCAAAATAAAATCTAGAATCTATAATTGATATTAACACACTATAGCATACTTTACCCTGGTACGCAACTACTTTTTTACCCTCCCCAAAAGGTGCTCCATTCATTTTTTCTACATTAATACAATTATTATCTATTGATTACCTATTGAACAGAGCACCTTTGTGATTATTTATGACATCACTTTTTGTGGAACCGCTTCACTTTTACTTGGTTTACTCGATACAGCGATTATTGTTCCACCTACTATTAATAGACCTACTAGCCCACCAACAACATATAGAATTGTATTATCCTTCGGTGGTTCACTGGGTTTTGGAGTAGCTATACATTTACCTTGTTTAGTATCACAATCGTATCCGCTTGCGCAAGGATGATTAGAATCACATTCTGAAGACGGTAATGGTGGTGATTCTTGTGCCTCACACTTGTTTGTACTAGCATTCCAAACAGTGTTAGTTGGACAAGTAACGCAATTACCGTTAGAATCTACATGTTGACCGATTTGACATTTTACTGGAGGAGTAGCGACACAAGTTGAATCAGATGCACAATTTGCTCTACAACAACCATGATCAGTATTTATATACACATCAGCAAAAAAATCATCTACTGTGAATTTAGTAACATCAGCTATACATTTATCCCAACATGCTTGTGTAGCCTTGAACGCTGCTAAATCATTAAGTGTGGGAATTACCCCATACTTTATGATAGCAGCATTAATACCTGCCCAATCTATTGCACCAAGTTTGGTCCAAGGAATATTATTCAAAATGTCTGGAGGAATCTTATTTATATCACCAGGATCCCAAATAGGTGCATCACCAATACCTTTTACACCAACTATATTATGAGACGATTTATTAATAATCAGTGGTTGATTATTTATATTCTGCGATCCTGAATATTGAATAACATTAGGATTGTATTGTCCTAACCAATCCCAAAATGCACCTTCAGGCAGAATATTATCAAATACGGATGCTATATCATCTAGCTGATTCCAAGGAATTAAATCCCAAGGAATTGTATTCAATACATTCGGTGGAACTGGATTATTCTCATTTGTTATTTTAATGAATGTAACAGCCTGTTGAAATAAATCCGTTACCTTATAGAAATTTGGATCTGTACTGGATACATTCAATAATGTAGTAATGATATAGTTAGGATTGGATATATCTGGTAATCCAGTATATGGTTGCCACGCGATTATCACATCGGCTGCTTTGTTGATGATGTCCTGAGTTAATCCTTGTGGAAAACCTTGCGGCAATGTAACGCCTGGAGGTAAAATGGGATTACCATTATTATACCAAGCACCTAACGCTGCACCCAAACCACCATACTGATTGATTATATCGTTAGGATCAGGAACTAATCCTATTCCAAACGTTACTTCCTTAGAACGCCAATTACCTGGAACCTTTAGTTTTTCACCTTCAACTAGATCCTTGAAAAAATTATACTTAAATCCAGGTGGAGCCTGAATGCGTAGCTTATGCGGATTAGCTCCCACTAATTCGTAGTATCTGTTAGGATTACCAGATAGTTTTGTAGTTATAGATGCTAATGTATCTCCTGGTTGTACTATGTACACCCAGTTTTTGATTTTTCTTACTAACGGTACTGGTCTACTCATAACTAATACCCTTTCATATATTCGTATTTATTACTACTAGTACTATATTCTCAATCTACCTTTAGAAAAGGAATTAGCTACTGATATCGGACGACTTTTTGCCACCTTTAACCAAATAGTATCCACCACCAATTACAACTACACCTACAGCTAAACCGCCAGCGATAGGCCAGAAGTATGATTTTTTCTCTGGAGCAGGAGTAGGCGGCTCTTTATCACTAACAGGATTAACACCAGAAGCAACGCACTTTGTGCCATCCCATTTTTGACCAGTAGGACAAACTATAGCAGTTCCAGCACACTTAGGATCTGCTGTCAAACCAACAAATGGATATCCCTCAACAGCAACTTCTATTGAATTTACATCAAATAATTTAGCAAATCCTTCTGGATTCGCAGCCACTATTAATTGCTTCAAAATATCTGAAGCAGAGAGAATATAGCTGAATTCCGCTGCACCAAGATCAGCTACATTACCAACTATATCAGATGCCCCTTTTGCTCCAGCGGCCATAATAGGCATAACTTGCTGTGTATTACAATCCCATTGCCCAGTAATAGGTATTTGTGGGCTATTATTTTTAGCCATCATAGCATTCATACTATCCTGAATTAGTGCTAAAATCCATTCTGCGGGTGCCGTAATAGCACCACCATAAACTATACCATTAGCTGGATCCTCCGGTGGTATTGAATTTATTGCATAAAGAAAAACATTTTTAGCTGATGGATTAGTTAAATCAACATTCCCACTGTTTATAAGAGCAGTACATTGCGCATCCCCTTTAACGCATTTATATGCAGGAGTAGCAATTACATTAGCAGATAGAGCGGTTGCCATAGCTTTGGGATCAGTCGGAATAGTCATAACAATTTCTCCTTATATCTTATTCATACGGTTACATACAAAAATCAAATGTTGAACATTGAGCGTTGAACACTAAATATACGTCTGCTTTTTACCTTTTACCAGTAGGATTCCCTTTTGAACCTACTGCTGAATGTGTTGTTTGTTGACCTTGCGAACTTTGTGAATTAACCAACTTACTACTTGATGAATCACCAGATGATCTAGATGAATCACCAGATGGTCTAGATGATATATTTGATTGTCCACCAAATTGATTTACACGATTACCATCATTTGACGAACGTGATGATATATTCATACCACTATTTTGAAAAAATTGCAACATTTTATCTATCAATTTATTTTCTTTATCTTCTCTACACTCCTTTTCATTAATTCGTTCTGATCTCTCTAATGGAGTACTGTCAACGGTATAAAAATCAACTAATAGCTCACCGGCTATTCTATAGTAGCGAGCTAAATCTGGAAATTCAGCGAAAAATGCATCTTCAGGTGCAACTGCACAACAATTAATCAAATTTGAAGGCTTCAATCTTGTATCTGGATTTGTTTGATAAACAGATGCCCAAAAACAAAGATCGCCTGGACCTTGAATCTCGTAATCAATATTATCGGTCATACTAAAACGCTGCCACACATATCTAATATCTCTCCATACTCCAAATTGATTATTAACAATCACTCCAGGTGGAGTACCACTAAATGGTGGTATATATGGCTGCGGCGCAATTGCTTGAGGTAATTGATTATATAGTATTCCTGGTGTTACTCCAAATATTTCTTGAATATATCCAAGAGGTGGCGAAGCTAGAGATGATGGTAATGGATTCTCTCCACTAGACTGTTGTGGACCATTTTTAGTCAAAAACCAAGCGATATTACCATCAGAGAATTTGAAAGTAGGAGTAGTAATCTGTTTTTCCCAAACAAAAATTTTAGGATTATCTGAATCATCTAGTGGAACTTCCGCTCCAAGAGTGACATATTGCCTTATTCCTTTAATAACAGCTTTAACATCCGGCGGTATACGAATACCACACAAACGAACAAGATATCTATTCAACTGTGAGATAGTTGGTGTAGCCGGAAGAACTATACCAGTATTACCCAAATCACCAAGCGTAGGACCACCACCGACGAATTGATTAGTCGGATCTGGTGAAGAAGTATAAACTGATACTCTTTCTATGAATCCCATAATATGTCCATTTTATATCAAACTATCATAATATATACATATTCAGACCATATATCGATTCACCTCTCATCTTTTAGTAGGAGTACCAACACCTTCACAATTAGGACACACTCCCAATTGACGCAAGGCACAAAGCGATTCAGTGTAGTCCACACTTCTGAAGTTGCAACCTGAGAGCTGATATGTATTAATAACCAAAGTTACATCGTAAGGAACTTCAGTATTTGATGGAGGATTATCAAATAGTGCTCTTTTTAGAACAAAATCAACGATTAGGTCTTGATCCCTCGTAATTACCCAAGCATTACTAAATACATTGTTATCATTACATAATAATTCTAACGGTTGATAACTATTTGTTATCTCATATTTATCTTCCCCATTTATTCTAATGAATACATCGATATATGGCTGTTTAACACAATAATAATCTGATTGTTCTTTAAATATATTTCCAGTAAATGCATTTTTACGCCGTATAGTATATTTGAAACCAAGAATCCAAGCATCTTGAAAAAGACGTTCCTGAAGTGATCCTTGTAATTTTTGGCCCTCATT
>Ga0209777_10008905_pt1 | contig 10906 bp, 12 predicted proteins | sample FrelakmetHBP12HB_FD_187147 | JGI IMG/M metagenome (GOLD analysis project Ga0209777, IMG submission 187147) | Freshwater lake sediment microbial communities from the University of Notre Dame, USA, for methane emissions studies -HBP12 HB (SPAdes)... | ecosystem: Environmental > Aquatic >... | reverse complement strand
TTCTACGGTAAATGGATCTATAAGGTCGAGTGTCATATCCCACACGCAAGATATCTGCGGTATGGATGGAAGCCGTTTTCTTGGTATTCTAAAATGACGGAGGCAGACCTTGATAACTTTTCTTTAATAAAAGAAAAATTAGCAGTATATACCAAAGACGAAATTGCATATCGAACAGAGAATAATTTCCTTAGTATCTATTCTAGAGATCCTACAATTTTAGATAAAATTTTAAAAGATTTTGAATCATACGTTACTGAGGTTTGGAAACCAGCAAGTCCTGAAGATGAAAAATTTCTTATCGATCAAGGCAGGAAAAAAGTGGTATGCGATAGCTTTCCCAAAGAAAAGTTTCAATATAAAATTTTCCTTAAAAACAATATACCACCGGATATTCGAAAAGACATATACCATTGGTTAGAACGACAGACTGGTCATAATATTCATGTCAGTCCTACTACAATTAAGTGGTTAGATGGTTCTATCTATTGGACTAATACGCCATTTATGTATGTTTCTGATCCTAAGGTTTTGAGTATAGTTGTACTAATGATAGATAAAAACATACGATTGATTGAGGAATATGTGCTCAGATCTAGCATAAATACTGAAACAGGATAGTACGATGCCAGCATTAAGCACACAGTTTGAATTTATTATTAATACAGGATCATTTACCGCAACATCGGTGGCTATTCCATCGGCTGCTGTAGCTCCGGATAACTCAAATACATTTAAAAGTCTCCCGGAAAAGGGAGATGGATATTATGGCGCTAGCGACGGGCTTCATACCGTAACTTTTACAGTTACTCCTAATTTTTCGGGAACATTAGCAGTTGAAGCAACTTTAGCTACAAATCCGTCAAATTCTGACTGGTTTACTGTTACAAATACTTCAGTAACCTACACATACCCTATTGTTCCTGCCACGACTACTACAAATTACACAAATTTCACAGGAAATTTTGTATGGGTACGTGCATCTGTGGCAAGAGATTCTACACAGCCTAATGGTAGCGTAGAGTTCGTTAATTACAATCATTGATTTTCCAAAACGTTTTTCTGCATAAATACTAAAAGATTGCAGAGATATTCTCTCATTCTATTAAAATATGGTGCTTAATCGTGAAACTCAATGAATTTTTTGGAAATACCCATAGACATAATAAAGACGATGATCGCAAAGATCGTCGAGACGGAATGACTGGACAATCTCGTTTAGAAGATGAAAAATTAGTAGATGAAGTATTCTGGAGTATTTTAGATAATGATAAACTACACAAAGAACATTTCTTACCCTTAGCAAGAGAAATTCGAGAAAAACAGAAAACAGGGCAATTTGATCACAAAGAATATTCAAAGAAGTGGATGCCGATGGTCGAAAAAGGCTGCATGGAATTTTATCACAAACATAAGATGCAGGGAGATCCAAGAGATTTATTCAATAAAGAAGTACGCAAAGCGCTGTGCCAAAAATTAGCCGACCAACATCACGCTGATATCGAAAAAGACGAATACAAACTAGGTAAGTAATATGTACATTGCAGAGATGTTTAAAAAGCCCTTGATACAAGAAGGTGGCAATGTTGAAATCGACGGGAACCGCGCTCAAGACATAGATCTGCAGGTGCATAATAGAACACACCTTGTTGGAATTTTTGACAAATTATTGCATTCAATCGCTAATACATTTTATTCTGTTTATAAAGAACATCTTTGGAGTCCCGAATTATTAAACAACAAAGAGTTTTTGAGCGGATCATCGGTTCATTTTTTTAATACTAAAGGTATTAGTGACGACGAATTTGTTCGTGTAAAACCCAAAGTCGGTGATATCGACACGCAATGTGATGCAAATCTTAAAAATAAAATTGAAGAGTTTCTTAAATCACAGACAGGAAAATCTATCAATGGTGCAAAACTTATAGGATATAAAATCAGTGCAGGGCAGTTCATTTCACTTTGGGAATTGGCTGATCCTCCTATCAAAGTTCAGATTGACTTAGAACTTGGAGAATATGATACCAAAACTCAATCACCTAGTGATTGGTTTAAATATAGTCGTGCAAGTTCTTGGGAAGACATGCAAGAAAATATCAAAGGTGTCTTTCATAAATTTCTCAATCGATGCTTAGTTCGCGGAAATCGAAGCGAGAAATATGTTGCAAGAGTGTTGAAGAAAAGCACTAAAATTTCTCCCGAGCCTATAATTGATAGCAACTATACATTTGCTGTAACAAGTTCACAAGGTGGGGGGCTAAGACCAAAATACAAGCCTTATATTGATCCAACGACTGGAGAACCAAAAGAAATTAATGGTATTCCTGTTATGCAGCAATTAAGTTCGCAAGATCAAGGAATTTACATACAAGACCTCGATAAACAATTTGAAATATTCTTCGGGCATCTTCCATCTAAACAAGATAGAGAATTAAGTAAATCTTTTTTAGGAACTTTAGAATTAGCTAATCAAAATTTTACAGAAGAACAAAATGATTCACTAGCTGAAAAGTTTTTAAATCTCTGTTTCGGAGAAGCTGGACAATTATTATATAGAGATGACGTCAAAAGAGATCGAGAGACTAAATTTGCCGCAATCAACAAATTATTAGAAAAACTCAAGTTATCAAATAAAGAAGAAATTAAACAACGCGCAAATGATCTAGCAAAAGAATTTGAAGAACGCAAATCCGGCGATGCAGGATCAGAAGATGAGTTGGCAGAAGTTGGACAGGCGCAAATGGCTCCACCAAGTGGCCCTCAATATGATTCTACCGGAAATAGCAGATTACCCGAAGGCGATGTTATTCAAACTAAATTTGGTACCAAGCAGGCACAGAAGGGCAAAACTCCTTATTATAAAAATCCTGATATAGAAGTTCCCATGTATGATCCTATAGGAGATAAATTATATAGGCAGGGTGTAAGTAAAGGCGAACCAGAAACTTTTGAAAAGTTTGATGCTATTCCTAGCCCATCAAACAAAAAAGTTTCGCATATTGTAGGAACTACTAAAGATGGAAAAAGAGTTGTATGTTCTACAGCTCCTACAGAGTTGGCCAATATACTAGCCGCTGCATATAATCGAGGCGGATTTACAGATGCTCCAATTGAGAAGATTCCTCTAAAAACTGTAGCTGATCCTGAGCCTGAACCACCCAAGCCTACTAAGCCAGATCTAAAAGTTGTAAAAGAAGTTAAACAGCGTTTAGACAAGAATTGCTGGAAGGGTTATCGCAAAGCAGGAACTAAACTTAAGAGTCGAGGAAAGGGTAAGGGTAAAATTAGAGTCAATAAGTGCGTTAAAGTAGGCGAATCTTGGGAACAAGAGATCACTAGATTAGTGAAACTATTGGAAAAGAAAAATAACTAAATATAAAATATGAATGACCTAGTTAAAGCCGCAAAAATTGCTTTCGCAAGCACCTTTAGTTTTTATCTAAAGGCACATAATTTTCATTGGAATGTGGAAGGTCCCGACTTCTACGAATACCACAAATTACTCGAAAAAATCTATGAAGAAGTATACGACAGTGTTGACGACTTCGCCGAAAAGATTCGTAGTCTAGGTAGTTACATGCCTGCAAGTTATACCAAATTAAGTATGCTTACACAAATTGAAGATCAGATTGAAGTATTACCTAAAGAACAAATGATCTTGGTTCTTCTAGAAGATAATCGCAAGATGTTAAAAGTTCTAAAAATGGTATATGATTTAGCTGAACAAGCAGGAGAACATGGATTCAGTAATTTCCTAGCAGAACGCATGGATGCACATCGCAAACACGGATGGATGTTAGAGAGTAGCATAAAAGGACAGGCGCAATGAGGGCTAGAGAATTTATAAAGGAAGCCAAGAAGGGAAGAGAAACCCTTTCAAAAGATGCGATGGATGCTGTTCCAGGAGCATTACGTTGGGATGGGTTAGACAACTCTAGTCCTTACCATGCTTATAGATTCGGTGTTGCATTGGCAGGAATGCCAGATTATAATATGCCATTAGAAGGTCCTATTGGACAAAAAATGGTTACTATCGGGTATACAAAGGCAGACGATGCTATTCTACAAGCAGCAGGAAAAAATCTAGGATTTAGCGGAGTAGTAATAACACCGCGCGGAAGTAATGAGCTTAATGATACTAATACACACAGTCCTGTAAACAATTGGAATAAAGCAACTAAGAAGAAGAAGAAAAAGAAATGAAAATACAACAACTATTAGAAGCTATGCATCCGGGCGCAATTCAAGGATCAGATGAAGCGGGTAAACCAGGTTGGGGTTCTGGGAATTATACCAGTCAACGTCCAGGATCCTGGAACGGAACAACAGCAGAAGCTGCGCAAAGTGTATATAAGCACATGGCCGACGAGAACAAGGCACGCCGGCGTGCTGAACGCGAAGCTAAGAAAAAAGAAATAGCTGATAGAAAGAAAGCCGAACGTCACGATTTAATAGACAGTGTTTCTAGAATTATACAATTAGAAGTCACAAAATATGTCCCTGACAGCGATCCGATAGAAGAAATTTATAAAAAAATAGAAGAACTAGGAATACCTCAGGCCAAGATACCATCCTATATCGGAATGGCTATGAAGCGTGTTGGATTTAAAAATTATCAAGAATATCTAGACCATATGGTAGATATCGCTTCTTATGAACCAACTGAAGAAAATTTTCGCAACGAATATGATGCAAATCGCCATTTAGGAAAGGCAAACAAAGTAGAATTACCAAGTAAATTTGAAAAGAAAATTAAAAATTTAAAATTGGCACCAGATAAAGATACTGAGAATAAAGGATATGATCCACGCAATCATCGCGGCAGCAATGTAGAAGAAGCCGCAACAGCAGGAGCAACAAGCTCCGCTAATGTTGCTACACTAGGGATGAATCCCGCATTAAGTCCGGGTAACGCTAGAGGTAAAAAATCTTATACTGGTACACCCGGACACAGCGGAACTAAGGCCCCTCCGCAGCCCAAAGTAACTCAGCCCAAAACAAAAAGTGGAGCAGCAAAAAACGCCCTCGATATGAAGGGAAACATTTTCGGACAACCAATAAAGAGATAACAGTATGCCTAACGATAAAAAACCACAACAACGTAACATGGTAGCTAGACACGCGAATCTTGCAGGCAGAGCAGGTGCTCATCACACGCGGGATAAGGACGTTGCAACAGGAAAAACAATTCGTGGAGAAAAGCATAAGAAAGATTTTCGTAGAGCAGATTTCGACGAAGATCTAAAACCGCTAACACGTTCAACTGCTCGTCCAGGAAGACCAATTACTAAAACAAATCCCGACACAGGTGAAAAAGAATTCCACGGTTATAGAGATTACTTCCCTACTGGTAGTAAATCAGCAGGAGATCGTAAAGAATTAAGTACTGCATGGGCAGGTGCCGAACTTGTAAGAAAACACAACGAAAGAATGGCGAAGAAAAGAGCTGAACAAGAAAAGCGCCGACGCCAAGGGGCAGGAACTGTTTCATCTTCAAATCCCGGATTTAAAACTTCTAGTTCCGGCGATTATACCGGACCTGCAGGACATAGATATAAAGGAAGATGGGGAGAAAGCGTAGAAGAAGCCAATCGTAACCAAGATTCTAGCTGGCGAGACGAAGCCGATCAAGAAATGTCACCTGAAAAAGACATCGGCGGTAATAAATGGGGAGGAGCTCCTTATTTTGTAGCATGGGGTGGACAAAGTCACGAGTGGTATGGAGATGATGATCCTTCTACCGGACACGGACGTTATAAGCAAAAAGGCGACGGAGGACGGGTGGTGGCCGTTAATATTCCAGATTACGAAACTGCTCAAAAGATTTCCAATGCGTTGGATGACAAATATAGAGCCGGAACATTTCCGGATAAGTCAGTTTATGGTAAGTGGGGGGAATCGGGATATCTAGTTGACTATAGCGGTGCGTATATTCTACCAATGACCAAAATGGACGACTACTTCAAAGAAGTATTACCAAGCTGGATTAAACAAGGATTGGTAAAAGATTACGGTAAACAAGAAATGGCAGAAAACTTCGATGATAACGGCGGAGAAGAATATAACGACGAAGCCGGAATGCTTAAAATCAATCTACATACAATGATGCGAGCATGTAAGGGATTACACGAGCTCATTGGCGAAGATGAAAATTTACCTGAATGGGTTCAAGAAAAAGTTGCACAAGCAAAAGGAATGTTAGTTGCAGCCTGGGATTATATGGTAAGCCAACATGAAGAAGGTAAAATCTATCAAGAAGCTATGAAATCTATTAAACAAGGCACATACGAATCTAAGTTAGCCGAATCCTTAAATAAAGAAATTCGTAAATTAAAATAATTGTTGACTTCTCCTAGTAGCTCGCGTATAGTAGATCTACTAGGAGAATAATAATTATGAGTAAAGTTTTTGGCGATCCAGAAAAGAATAAAATTAGACAAATTGTTGCCGAAGGCGTAACAGTGATGCAGGAGATTTCGGATCTCACTGAAGGTCTAAATGATACTATCAAGGCTGTGGCAGAAGAATTAGAAGTTAAACCCAGCGTTATTAAGAAAGCTATTAAGATTGCATTGAAGGATCAATGGGATCAAGTATTCCGTGAATTTGATGATCTCGAAACTATTGTTGATATTAGTGGTCATGCTAATCTTCGTAAAGAGGATGACGGAGTATGAGTAACTACTGGGGATATCATTTAATGTTAGATTGCTCAGGCTGCAATGATAATATTAAAGACCGAGATCAAATTTATCAATTTATTAAAGAATTAGTCAAACGAATTGATATGATTGCTGCCGGAGAACCTATCATAGAATATCTACTCCCAGGAGAAGATAAAGCCGGATATAGTCTAATGCAGTTAATTACAACTAGCAATATTTGTGCACATTTTGTTGAACCAGATTCAACAGCATATCTAGATGTGTTTAGTTGCAAAGAATTTGATATTAAATTGGCGGAAGAAATTTTTAACAAGTATTTTTCGCCTACGAAGGTTCGTGTTAATTTTATCACACGACATGCTGGTTAAATAAATATTATAAGAATAAGGTTTAGCCAGCCATAAATGGCCACGTGAAGGTTTGTGAGCCATAAATCACAAGAGGAAAGATTATGAGTTATGTAGACGCTATCTGGTCTCGTGACGATGACATTATCAAGGTTGTTGAACGCGATCCAATTAAGGGTAGACTGTTTCAAGAATTTCCAGCAAGGTATATCTTTTATTATCCTGATCCTAAGGGCAAATACCTTAGCATTAAAGGAGAAAGCCTCAGTCGCGTTAGTTCCAAAAGTTGGAAAGAACATCAAAAAGAGCAGAGAATACACAGCGGACACAAGCTGTTTGAAAGCGACATTAATCCTATATTTCGTTGTTTAGAAGAAAATTATCTAGGAAAAGAAGCGCCTAAACTTAATATTGCGTTCTTTGACATCGAAGTAGATTTTGATCCAGAAAGAGGATATGCGAGCCCCGATGACCCTTTTATGCCAATTACTGCGATTTCTATACACCTACAATGGTTAGATACTCTCGTAACACTGGCATTACCTCCAAAGACTTTGAATATGTCGCAGGCAGAGGAACTAGTTAAAGATTTTCCTAATACTATGTTGTTTGAAACTGAGCATGAAATGTTGGATACATTCTTAGGACTAATCGAAGACGCTGATATTATCAGCGGCTGGAATAGCGAGGGATACGATATTCCATATACCGTTAATCGCGTAACCAAAGTTCTTAGTAAAGAAGATACTCGTAGATTTTGTCTACTTGATCAATTTCCTAAGAAGAGAGAATATGAAAAGTATGGCAGAGAATCCGTAACCTATGATTTTGTAGGTCGTGTTCATATGGATAGTCTTGAATTATATCGAAAGTATACCTATGAAGAACGGCATAGTTATAGACTTGATGCTATTGCTGAATATGAATTAGGGGAACATAAAATCCCGTATGAGGGTACTCTTGATCAATTGTACAATAACGATTTTAAGAAATTTATCGAATACAACCGACAAGATACTGCGCTATTAAACAAACTAGATAAAAAGCTTAGATTCATTGACCTAGCTAGCACAATTGCACACGAAAATACTGTTTTGATCAGTACCACAATGGGCGCTGTTGCTGTTACTGAACAGGCCATTATTAATGAAGCACATCATTTAGGGTTAATTGTGCCAAGTCGTCCTAAGAGAGATGATGAACTTGATACACAGGCAGCAGGCGCTTATGTAGCATATCCCAAGAAAGGATTGCATCAAGATATCGGATCAATGGACATTAATAGTCTATATCCTTCCGTTATTCGTGCGCTAAACATGGGACCAGAGACAATTATTGGTCAACTTCGTCAAGATTATACCAAGGCAGATATTTCTAGTAAAATGGCCAAAGGTGTGAGTTTTGCTGCTGCATGGGAAGGAAAATTTGGTAGCAATGAGTTTGAATTTGTGATGAAAAAAGATAAGATTCACGAAATAACTATTGACTGGGAAGATGGGCGCAGTGATATATTATCCGGTGCTCAGATTTATGAACTCATTTATGAAAGCAATAACCCTTGGATACTAAGTGCAAATGGAACTATTTTTACTTATGAGAAGGAAGGGGTTATTCCTGGATTACTTGCTCGATGGTATAAAGAACGTAAAGAACTTCAAAAGAAATTAAAGGCTGCAATTGAGGCCGGCAACAAGGTCGAAGAAGAATACTGGGATAAGCGTCAGTTGGTTAAGAAGATTAACCTAAATAGTTTGTATGGTGCTATTCTAAATGCTGGTTGCAGATTCTTTGATAATCGTATCGGGCAATCAACTACGCTAACTGGAAGAAGGATTGCTCGCCATATGGCTAGTAAAATTAACGAGATTATTACCGGAGAGTATGATCATTTAGGTAAGGCTATTATATACGGCGATACAGATAGTGCTTATTTTAGTGCATATACTACCTTGAAGAACGAAATTCAAAAAGGTAATTTACCTTGGGATAAAGAAACAGTTATTCAGCTGTATAATAATGTTGCCGAAGAGGTTAACACAACGTTTCCTCAATTCATGCTAGATGATTTCCATTGTCCTAAGAAGAGAGGCGAAGTTATTAAGGCAGGACGAGAAATTGTGGCTTCTAAAGGGCTATTCATTACTAAAAAGCGTTATGCAGTTCTTTATTACGATAAGGAAAATAAGCGACAGGACGTAAATGGTAAGCCTGGTAAGATTAAAGCTATGGGATTAGATCTCAAGAGATCAGATACTCCAGAATTTATGCAGAAATTTCTAGAAGAAATTTTAACCAGTGTTCTAACCGGCACCGAAGAAAAAGAAATTCTAGATCGTATTACCGAATTCCGCAGAGAGTTTAAAGCAAGACCTGGTTGGGAGAAGGGCAGTCCTAAGAGGGCCAACAACATCACCGAATACCAGGCTAAGGAAGAAAAGGCCGGAAAAGCTAATATGCCTGGTCATGTACGTGCTTCAATTAATTGGAATACATTGAAGCGTATGAATGGCGACAAGTATTCTATGGGAATCGTTGACGGAATGAAGGTTATCGTCTGCAAACTTAAAGATAACCCGATAGGATTTACCAGTGTAGCATATCCGGTCGATGAATTAAGGTTACCAAAATGGTTTCAAGAGCTGCCATTTGACCATGCGCTAATGGAATCTACTATTATTGACAACAAATTAGAGAACTTAATCGGTGTTTTGGAATATGATTTACAATCTACTACAGAACAAAACAGTTCGTTTACCAGTTTATTCAGCTTTGAATAAAATTTTATTGACAATTATCAATTTTCTAAATACAATTAATCAAAAGGACAACTATAATGCAACAGATTTTAAAAGACATCGTAAGTCATACACATAACCTAGGCTTTCTTAATATTGTTAAGATCACAGGCGAAACAGGTTCGACTAAAATTGATTCAATGAGTGATGACCGCTCAGTAATCATGTATGGTGAAACTTCAACACCATATGCAGATATGGAAGGTATATTTGGTATGCCTCAGCTTAACAAGCTCAAGTATTTGCTAGATGGTGCAGAATATAAAGAAGATGCCAAGATCGAAGTAGTTAAAGCCGAGCGCAATGGAGTAACTATTCCGGTTGGTATTCACTTTGAAAACAAAGATGGCGATTTTAAGAATGATTATCGCTTTATGAATACTGAGATCATCAATGAAAAGCTCAAGACTGTTAAGTTTCGAGGCGCAACCTGGGATGTAGAAGTTACTCCTAGCATACAGGCAGTTCAACGTTTTAATTTCCAGGCCGGAGCAAACAGCGAACATACAACATTTTTGGCTAAGACCGACGGCGGAAATCTAAAGTTTATCTTTGGAGACCAGAGCGCACATGGTGGAGAATTTGTATTTGCCACTAATATCAAGGGTAAACTAACTCGCGCACATACATGGCCAGTTGCTTCCATTCTTAGCATCTTAAAGATTGCCGATGTTAATAACTGCAAGTTGAGCATTAGCGATGCAGGTGCATTGCAAATCACAATGGATAGCGGTTTAGCAACTTACAAGTACATTATTCCAGCACAGGCTTAAAATGAAAAGACCACCAGTTAATTTAACACCCTTACAAAAAGATTATGCTGTATACCTACCGGCTATCAGCAGTTTTTACAGTACCTATATTGCTAAACAGAGGTTAGAAGAATTTGTTCCTAAAGATCGAATCCCTGCAGGATTTGATCGCGAAATCGAAGGTATGAATTTTCTAAACCCCGAACAGGGCTACTTTACCTACAAGTATGGTCTTTACTCCGCAGGACATGCGCAGCTAGATCTCAATAAGAGCCTGACTCAAGAATCTATGATTCAACAACGTGATCGCTCTAATACATTGATTTTAGGTGACTCAGGTGGATATC
>Ga0209777_10008904_pt1 | contig 10906 bp, 13 predicted proteins | sample FrelakmetHBP12HB_FD_187147 | JGI IMG/M metagenome (GOLD analysis project Ga0209777, IMG submission 187147) | Freshwater lake sediment microbial communities from the University of Notre Dame, USA, for methane emissions studies -HBP12 HB (SPAdes)... | ecosystem: Environmental > Aquatic >... | reverse complement strand
TCTGTTATTTTCTTTATGGCTTCAATCCTAACCTTTTTACTTTCATCCGATTCCGCTGCCCATCTAATTTTCATTCTATTATGGATGGCTTTGATAGTTTCTATTTTTAGAATTTCGTCTTTTTCTTTTAATGCCATATCGTATATTTCTTCTAAACCACATACCCTTATAACTTCTCTTTTCAAAGTATGGTCAGTTAGTTTCTTATATATTTTAACAAGTAGTTCTTTGTTTTTTATAAGAGCTATCGCATCTTTCTTCTTGTATACATTTTTTTCTTTTGTAGACAAAATTAGGTCATAGTTTTTTATATCTTCGTCAGTAGGAGTTACGATTATTTCTACTTTCTCGTATTTAGTTTTGGTATTAGATTTTGTGATGTGCTGAGAAATTTCCTTTTGTCTTTCGTCTACCCAATGTTGTAATTCATTATATGGGATATTATAAGAATCAGCTATATATTTTACAGTTTTTTCAAAACCTAACTGGGTAGCTATTTTATTTAAAATTAGCGAAGATACTTCTTGTTTTGCTTCTAATAATTTTTTTAGCTCTATCTGGTCCACGTTACTCACTCCTTGCTCTTTTTTTTCAATTAAGTTAAATATAACGTAAATGAATTCTCATAACAACTTAATATTATGGGGTTGACATGAAAGGAATCGTATTAGCCGGTGGTGCTGGAACAAGATTACATCCAATTACTACTGTTGTAAGCAAACAGTTACTGCCGGTATATAATAAACCACTCATATACTATCCGTTATCTGTTCTAATGCTTTCTGGTATTCGAGAAATTTTGGTTATAAGTACACCGCAGGATTTACCTAATTTTAAAAGATTACTAGGTAGTGGGGAGCAGTGGGGGATTAGTTTTGAGTATGTAGAGCAACCTAATCCTGACGGTTTAGCACAGGCATTTATATTGGGTGAGAAATTTATAGGCGATCAATCAGTGTGCCTTGTTTTGGGTGATAATATTTTTTATGGCGAGGATTTGATCCCGTTATATAAGCAAGCTGCTATTCGCTCTAGTTGTGGTGAAAAGGCAGCAACAGTTTTTGGTTACTATGTGGATGACCCCGAAAGGTACGGTGTAGTTGACTTTGACGATAGAGGTTTGGCTATTAGCATAGAGGAAAAACCGACCAACCCTAAATCTAATTATGCGGTTACTGGGTTGTATTACTATGATAATAGCGTTATTAAAGAAGCTAAGTCTATTCGACCATCGGCAAGGGGCGAATTGGAAATTACGGATGTAAATAAGAATTATCTTAAAAGTCATAGCCTATGCGTAGAAATTATAGGTAGGGGGTCTGTTTGGTTGGATACAGGTACACACGATTCTTTGGCAGAAGCTACTAACTATGTTCAGGTAGTGGAGAAAAGGCAGGGTCTTAAGATAGGGTGCTTGGAAGAAATTGCGTGGTGTTTAGAATATATATCAGATAACCAATTAGAGAAATTGGCTACTATTTTGGGTAAAAGTCCGTATGGGGCGTATTTAAAAAGTTTGCTCACTAAGGGTAAAAAGATATGCAAGTAATAAAAACAGAAATACCGGATTTACTTATAATCGAACCGAAAGTATTTGGTGATGATCGTGGTTGGTTTGTTGAGACTTATCAAGATAAGAGATATGATTTTATACCGAACAAATTTGTTCAAGATAATCTTAGTTTTTCTAAACAGGGTACACTTCGTGGACTACACATTCAGAAACCCTACCAAGGAAAATTAGTACAGGTTATTGCTGGTGAGATATTTGATGTCGCTGTTGATTTGAGATTTGAATCACCTACATTTGGTAAATGGTGTGGTATTACACTTTCTTCGGAAAATAAACGTCAATTTTGGGTACCAGAAGGTTTTGCACATGGTTTTTTTGTATTAAGTGAAACAGCCATTTTTGCATACAAGTGTACCAATTATTATTCGCCCAAGGATGAGTTCACATTGTTATGGGATGATCCAACTGTTGGTATAAAATGGCCCATCTGTCGAGGTATCCCTAATGGCTTAGTAGTACCTATAGGGTACCCAAAATTATCCGAGAAAGATAAACATGGTTTATCACTAGATGATTTTGTAAATAAATTTAAGTAAATACAATTTTTATTAAACTTTTTTGAATTTCTACCGATAAAGCATGTAAGGCAGGATTTGATTCGAATTAAATCCTAAAAGTTATTCAAAGGGGTGCTTTATGGGAATGATTCTAAAAAGTGAGAAAAATGGATATGTTTTGAAAGTAGGTAATGGTGTTGCTGTTCTGGAAATTGAGGGGAAGACACACCACTTAGGTAAGCCATATCTGTTTATCAAATATGTTGAAGGTGAGAAAAAGATCAAAAAGAAAAAAATAAAACAAAAAAAAGGTGAAAGAATCTTTGCGGGGTACGATGTTGAGGGTTTGATATTTGGGTGGGCGACAACGGATATCACTACAAATAAATTACTTTCGGCACTTCATGAACTTGGTTTTTGTATTTCATCAAATCAATTGCGTGAGGGAATAACGCAAGATATTCCCAAAGAAGGAAATGCATTGAAACTTGGTGCTTAATTAGTTAACATGTAGCAAATATTTGTATTGAGGTTTGCTACATGGATAATTATTTGATCATGGGTGCTGGTGGTTTAGCTTCCGAAGTATTTAATTGGATTCATAACCCAGTATATAGGACCGTAGTTGGTTTTTATGCTGACATATCCCACCGCAAAGAAATTTTTGACTTTCCTGTATTTACTGATCTCAAGATAGCTAAAGAATCAATTACACCTAAAAATATATATTTTATCACCGCTGTGGGTGATCCTCATTTAAAAGAAAAGTTTAATCAAAAGGCATTAGATGCGGGGTTAGAACCTTGCTATGGATTCCTATCTGGTGGGATTATTTATGGATGCTATAATAACCTAGGTAGAAATTCAATTATATGTCCAAATGCCGTTGTAACAACGAATGTAAGCATAGGGTATGGCTGTGTTGTACATTATAATTGTAGTATAGGACACGATACTATTATTGATGATTACTCAACTTTACTTCCAGGGGCGTGTATTTCGGGAAATGTAGAAATTGGTAAATATGTGGTAGTTGGATCGAATGCCTGTATACGGGAAAAAATTAAGATAGCTGATGATGTATTTATTGGCATGGGTAGTGTTGTCGTTAAGGATATCACCGAAGCTGGCACATACGTTGGTAACCCCGCTAGGAGAATAAAGTGATACCCTTTATCTTACCGGATAAGCCAGATATGGCATTATATTGTAGTTTGGTTGATAAAAGTATAGAACAAAACCATTATACAAATTTTGGGATTAATCATAACAAGTTAAAAGAAGTATTGTCAGTAAAAGCAGGTACCAATAAATTGGTATTGGCTTGTAATGCTACGGTTATACTTGATGGCCTACACGATATACTTAGCAGAAAATGCGATGTAGCTTGTTTACCTTCATTTACATTTCCTGCTACAAATCAAGGATGTCGTTCTTTAAAAACATACGGGTACACGGTAGATGGTGGAATTAATATTGGTAGGTCGGTATGGGATATATCATCCGCTACACATTACACTAATTATGCTGTTACTGTTAATCCCTTTGGCACTACTAACAAACCTTGTGGTAGACCCAATACGAATTATTGGGTTGTAGATAATGCTGCCGGTCTTCTTACACAAGTACAGGATTGGTTTGAAGCCGGTGCAGATGCAGTTGTTTATTCGCTACATGCTACTAAGATACTTTCGGCTTGTGAGGGTGGGATTGTTTTTTTCAATAACGATAAGTTATATGAGGAATACAACGAGTATATAAATTTCGGGTTCAAAACTTTGGGAGATGGTTCGAGAGTAACTAGTCCTTTTGGATCTAATCACAAGATGTCGGAGTTAAATGCTGCGTGGTGTTTAATGAATTTGGAGACACTTGATGCTAAACTGAATGCTAGATCCAAGATAGCTGATAAATATAAGGATATTTGCGAAAATCTTGGTATACCTTATATCTATTCTCTGCAATCATTTTGGATTTTAGGCAAAGAATCAGCATCAAAAATACAAAAATTTTCCTATGATTTTGGTGTAGATGTTAGACCTTACTACCAAGAATTGCAAATTGGAAACAGATGTAAAACAACAAATTTATTTACATCTAAAGGTGTGTGCCTACCAACAAGATCAACATTAAGCGATGAGGATGTATGTCAGATGGTATTTTTGCTGGGATCGTTTAGGGATAAAAATTTAGTTTAATTAATGGGTCATGGTAGGTGTTTTCCATTTTTCTTATCCCCCACAGCTACCTTATTTTTCACTACGTAATCATCGGGGAATAACTCGTTAAGTAGCTCCGTAGTAACTTCAATCCTATCTGGAACTGTAACTTGATAGGTGATTAAAAAAGATTCTCCACAGCTTTTACATCTGAATGGTAAACTTTTTTGGTTACCATCAAAACTTCTTCCATTGTACATTGTCGCCATCATAGTTGAAACACCACCGTCAGTTCCAACAATATCTGTAGATCTACAATCATCAAATGGGCATCTATACATTGCCTATTACCTATATTGTTTAATTATAATTATTTATTTGTGTCATCTTTATAGATGAGACATGGTTTATTTTTTGAATTTCCCATACTTGATCGTATATGTTGGCTAGCTGGACTTCTTTGTTATGGGAGATTACAAAAATAGTATCGTGTTTTTTTCTAAGCATTGGCAGCAATTGATTGGTAAACCTGTATTTACCATCAGCATCTAGTTGTGCATCTACTTCATCCAGTATAAGAATGTTTGCTTTTTTGTGGTGTGGGACACAATCTGCCAAAGTTAAAATGAAAGAAACCGACATCAAATCTTTCTCACCACCACTAAAACAACTAATATCGTGTTTAAATCTATTTGATAGATCTCCGGTTATTTCATCGACTTCTTCCCTACAAGCAAGAATACGTACATTGTTGGGGTCTACCTTATGTTCAAATGTTAGTTTTTTCTCCTTGAATAAAACACTACTATAAACTGGAAGTTGTTTAATTATCAGATCCATCATTTTTTCTAGCTGTTGGATTCGAAGCCCTTTAGGACCGTAGGCATCGATTACCTTATTCCAAAAAAATTCTTCTTTTTTAAGTTCATCCAAATTGTTAAGTTTTTTATTAATTTCCTCTAATTGGATGTATAATCTATTATGGGTATCATTTGTATTTTTATACTCCCCTATTGTTTGGTTAACTTTTTGAATGGATGATTTTAGGTTTAATATTTCTGTATGTAGCATATTCTTGGCTTCAAACAGATCTTCTTCACTTTCCTTTGGTTTTTCTGGAAGCATACCTTTGGCTAGCTGGCATTTTTTTAACTTCTCTATGGTATTGATATCATCTTGAATATTGGCTGTTATAACAGGGATATCTTCTACATTAACTCCCTCAGTTATTTCCATTCTAGTCAATATCTTTAAGCTTGATATTACTTCTAGGTATTCTTTTTTTCTAGGTATGTGCTTTGTAAGGAAATCTATCCTTTTTTCATTTTCTTTTGAGAACTTAGGTATTTTATCTAGGTGGCTTTCTATAAGTTTTCTTCTTTTTACTTTTGAATTTCTATCTTTGATAGTCGTATAATCTTCATTTAGTAAGTCGATGTTTTCCCGTAGCTCTAAAAGTATTCCCACTTCCTTTTGAACGTCTTGAATATTGAATTTAGATCCACATTCAACGCATATTCCATTTTCTTTCGCTAGTTTATTTTTAGCATGTGTTTGATATTCAACCTGTAAAGATAGCAATTGTTTTTCAATTTTTTCGATTGGTATTTCTTCAACTTTAGGGAGATTTTTTATCTCTTTCCTTAGATTTTGAACGGTATCGTTTTGACTTTTTATGCTGTTTAGTAATTGTAATTCCTTTTCATATTCAGGGATTGTGGTTTGATCGTCCTGTAATGGATAAACATAGAGAAGTTCGATTTTGTTTCTCTCAAGATCATCGATAGCAGCATTTACTTTTAATGCTTGTTCGTTCCTTGAGCGAATTTCTTCTATATATTTTAATCTCCCTTTGTTTTCGATAAGGCGTTTTTCCGATTCTCCTATCAAATCTTCCGGGTTTTCTACTAAGGAAGCGGTTGGGTAATATTTTTTGTAATCACCCCAAATTTCTATATCTTTTGTAGTTTTATTAAGTTTTGTTATAAGTTTGTCATGTTGTTTTTGAAGTATTCCTACCCTGTTTTGTAGTTCATCAATATCTTGAACTACAAGATTTTGTAACTCAGCTTCCAACATTTGTTTGGTATGGGATAAACCAGATAGTTTGGAAATTTGTTCTATTACTTTATCGTTTTCATTTTTAGCCGCTAGGTGTATTTGATCATACCTATCATCAATACCAAAAAAGTTAGATATATATTTTTTTCTTTCTGCTAATTCACTTTTAATTAAGATATGTTGGGAACTCTGGGTAAGATGAACCGATCCTTCGAATTCAGCTTTAGATAGGTTAATTAGTTTAGTTATACTTTTGATAGTGTCATTATAATTATGTTCCGTTATAGGGGTGTTGTCTTTTTGGATATCGTAAGACCATTTTCCCTTTTTCCTTTTAAGGCTTACATTATAGGTTTCATCATTTTTTTCAAAACAAATGGTATAGGTAGCATCGTCATCGTTTTTAGTTAGTTCATCTTTTTTATGCTCATCTGGTGTGGAACCATATAGTACAGCTTCAAAGATATCCCATAGGGAACTCTTACCTACGCCATTATCACCCTGTATTAAAACAATGCCTTGGTTAGATAGAGGTACATTTACTTTTTCAAAAGAACGTCCATTTTGAATGGTAAAATGCTTAAAATTTATTCCTTTGTTTACATCATTCATTGATCTTTTCCCTTAACTTAATGAGAAATTCATTGGGCATATTGCCCGGATCAAGCTTCATACCATCATGTGTGGGTAAGTAGAATATATCGACATTACACCCAATTCTCAAATTAAGAAATACTTTAATAGCAGCTTCATACCCTGCCTTATCCCCATCAAAGGCAATGATTATTTTTGGCGGTGCTTTGGCAATTAAATAGTTCATTTTGATATCAGACCAATTTTGAACACCAAATATACCAAGGGGAAAGAAACCTTCAGCATATAGTCTTAAAGCATCGAAATGACCCTCTACAAGAACGATAGGCATACCATAGGGTATGTAATCGTAGAGGAAAAAAACTTTACTGGTATCGCTATGTGTTTGGTATTTTATATCTTTGCCATCCAAACTACACAGGGTATACCCCATATAGATTCCATTCATAGTTAATGGAAAATATAAATAATCCTGATCGAATTCACGGTTCCAATAAAACTTACCACCCAACCTATCATAAAATTTACTACCAAACCCACGCCACGTAAAATCATCAGGTAGTGGTTCTATACCCTTTAATGTTTTATACCCTACTTGTGATGATTCCATCTTTTTTTTAAAATCATCTATTATAGCATCTACTGGTAGGTGGTAGTCTTTATCATTTTCAATTTCATTTGTTGTTACATTATTTGTAATATTATTTTTATAGTTTTTGGATCTAAAATCAAATGTAGGTAGGTTGAGGGCATTAGCTAGGTCATTCCAATTACCTTTTGCCTTACAACCAAAACAATTAAAAGATCCGGGTATGATCTCATGGCCGATATGGACAGAAAGGGATGGTTTTGTTTCAGAGTGCCAAGGGCAAGTCAGCCATATGTGGTCACCCCTTTGCTTCCCACCAATAGGTAGCAAACTACTTATCACTAATTCCCTTAACTGAATCTGACGTATGGGTTCCATATGGTTTAAATGGTATAGTTGTGTACGTTCTTATGTTATCTATCTCTATGTGGGAAGATACATCAACCAGTAAATCTTTGTCACTTTCTTTTAGGAAGAAATTGATATTACTAATTAGGATTGGTCTAAGATCCGTTCTCGGATGTACTACACAAGCGAGTTGGTTATCTTTGCCGGTAACTAAAGTGATATTGGATGATTTTTGAGTTATTGTGTAAAAAGTTTCTAGTGTTGTATTGAAATAATTTAAATTTATTTTTACTTTACCTAGGGATGCTTTCATCCCATGCTCAAAAAGGTTATGACCCATTTCTTTAGAGGTGATCAGATATTGTGGTCCCTTTTCTATAATTCTGCTTATTACATTTGGATGCGATAAGCCATATAGTACATGTTGATCTACGTTTAATAGTACAACCGGTCCTAAGAAATCTGATTCGTTGCCATTTAATATAGTAATATGTCTAATTGAACCATCTGCATCTTTTAAAGATACCATCAAACCCAAATGGTGTTGAGACAACCTAGATATTATTAATTCCATTTATACATCCTTAATCAATATTCTATCTCAGTAATCTTCCAAAAATCAGGTATGAATCCATAAAGACTAGCATGTGAGATTGCTAGGGGTATTGTCGTAAATTTATTTTTCTTTAATGATATGGTACTGTTTTCAAATAACTGTAACGTGTACTCGATAGGCTTCTTATCGACTATACGAGATATGCAAATAGTACCCAATTTGGATTCATTCTTATATTGCGCCATTGTTTGGATTTTCATTTTTTTACCTACCGGGAGATGTTATATTTAAGTTGACTACATTATAGGGAAAAAAAACTATGAATTCTACCAAGAAATTAATTTTGTTTTTAGGTCTATTATTGCCAATTACAACATATGCGATAGACAAACTGATATCTTCACCCACTGGTAATCTTATTTTAGATGCTAATACAGGGGCCAAGGTTAAAGTTAACAAGGATCTAAGTGTAATAACAGGTAACGTAACATCCGCAGCATCAAGTTTAACTTTGGATGCGACTTCCCAGATTAGTAGTAATAAACAAATTCAAAATATATTTGGGTCATCTTCTGCACCTGCGTATAGTTTTACGGGTGATACTAATACAGGGTTTTATAGAAGCAATATAGATGAAGTAAGGATAGCCACAGGTGGTACAGATTGGTTGACCATATTGAGTAGTGGTTATGTGGGTGTAGGAACAACGTCACCTTTGTATAATTTAGATGTAGTTGGTTCATTAAATATATCAACAGGTAACACTTATAAAATAAATGGAACTAATGTATTAAGTTCTACTACATTGGGTTCAGGGGTAACGAATTCATCCCTAACAAGTGTAGGTACGTTGACATCGCTTACAGTTACAAATAATATTTCCTCTATTAGTGGGACAATAAACGGAGATGGTTCAGGATTAACTTCACTTAATGCTGGGAATATTGGTTCTGGAACCTTACCTATTGTAAGGGGCGGTACTAATTCAGCTACAACACTTAATAATAATCGAATAATACAATCTAGTGGAAGCGCAATTGTTGAAGCATCAGCTATTACTGCAAATAGGGCTTTAATATCTGACAGTAACGGGATACCCACTCATTCAGCTACAACAAATACGCAAGTAGGTTATTTATCTAGTGCTACGGGTACAACAGGTACTGGGAATATTGTCCTAAATAATGGCCCAAATTTTTCAGGTAACTCTACAGGAACAATAACATCTGGTAAGTATGATGTTACAGTAATTTGTATAACATGTGTAGGAACAGCAACGATGAAGGGTCAATGGTTGAGAATCGGCACTGAAGTTATAGTTTTTTTTATGACAACATCTTATAACATATCAACTGCTGGTTACGCTACAATATCTCTCCCATTAGCTGGATCTTTTTCTAATGTATATGACATTGCGGGATATTGGAATGGTAATCCAATAGTTTACAATCCTAGTTATACAGGGGTGGGCTATATTTACTTAAGTTACAGTATTAGTGGTAGCATGGTAGGTATTACTGGATCGTTTATGTATGGTGCAAGCTAACTAAATCAGCTTAAATGCATTTAGGAATTTTTTTTAAATTATTGGGTGGTACGGAACATTTCAGTGTTATTTTATTTACGGAAGATAGCCATAAGCAAAATAATGTGTTACACCTTATTTATATTACAAATGTTTATGGATCTTTAAATAAAAAATAGTATTAATATTTTTAATTAAATTATTAAAAAAGGATGTCATTATGGCGTACACAATAAGCGTAACCAATTTAAAAAGTAGCAAGGTAACAGTTCGTGCGACAATTATGTCAGGTGTATCACGGGCCATTACTATTGAACCTACCCATACGGTTCAAGTTGATAGAGATATCGTAATTGCTGGTTTGCAAGACTTCATAGATATGAAAAATAGGGGTCTTATTTGGTTCGATGAAAATGAAGCCACAATAGGCGGTGGTGGTGGGTCTACTGGTTTAGCTGGACCCACAGGACCGGCAGGTGGACCACAAGGTGTAACAGGTTTACCAGGACCACAGGGTACTACCGGTGCTGGTGTTCGTGGTGCTACTGGTGTTGCTGGTCTTCAGGGGCAACAGGGTGTAACTGGTCCCGCTGGTAGTGGTGGCGGTAGCGGTGGTGGTGCAACCGGTCTTCCCGGCCCAACAGGTGCTGCTGGTGCACCGGGTTCTCAAGGTGTAACAGGTGTAGCTGGTAATGGATCTACAGGTCTTCCTGGCCCAACAGGTGCCGCTGGCGCACCGGGGGCACAAGGTACAACAGGTGTCGATGGTAGTGGTTCTACTGGTCTTCCCGGTCCAACAGGTATCCAAGGTATTCAAGGCGCACAAGGTAACACTGGTTTAGGTACAACAGGTCCACAAGGTGATACTGGTTATGCTGGAACCCGTGGTTTTACGGGTGCTGTCGGCTTGCAGGGAACAACTGGTTTCCAAGGATTTACGGGACTATCTGGTTCTACTGGTCCTGCTGGTGGTCCACAAGGTGCTACTGGTAGAACCAGATAGT